>Ga0210398_10000035_pt1 | contig 162126 bp, 138 predicted proteins | sample IncBWC4OmetaG_FD_161047 | JGI IMG/M metagenome (GOLD analysis project Ga0210398, IMG submission 161047) | Forest soil microbial communities from Barre Woods Harvard Forest LTER site, Petersham, Massachusetts, United States - Inc-BW-C-4-O | ecosystem: Environmental > Terrestrial > Soil >... | reverse complement strand
CCCCCTTGCGGATCATGTGGACTGCTTCGTAGCCTTGAGTGGTTCGCTGGGCCGCCTGGAATTCTCGGAAGCCCTGTTTGGCGTTCACTCGATGTTTGATGGCTCGATGATCCTGCTCGAGGATGTTATTCAAGTACTGCACGGGTCGGTGTCGACAGCGCTCGCGCAGGGTCCCTTCCTTCTTACTGTCAGGGATCGCGGAGCTGTAGATCGGCGCCAGGTCAGTGTTGATCACTCGAGGTTGAGGATGGGATCGATCGCCGAGCGCCTTGCGAAACAGGCGCTTGGCGGCGTCGGCGTCACGGAATGCTGACAGCAAGAAATCGATGGTGGCACCCTTGGAATCGATGGCCCGATACAGGTAGCACCAGCGACCCTTCACGCGAAGGTAGGTTTCGTCCACTCGCCAGGACTTGTTGGTCGGCTTGAGATGCCTTCGCAGTCGCTGCTCCAACTCCGGGCCGTAATCCTGCACCCAGCGCCAAACGGTGGTGTGATCGACATGGAGACCGCGCTCTTCCAGCAGTTCCTCAACATTGCGCAGCGACAGAGAATAGCGAAGATACCACCGTACCGCACAAAGTATGAGGCCGGGTTCGGTCTGCCGCCATTTGAAGATCGCGGGTCGGGTTATCATTTCGCGATTCTTTCACGTCACCAGCCAGCAGCTCTGAAAGTTGCGACACATCCCGTCAGTTTAGGGACGTTACTGGATCAAGCGGCTTTTCGCGTTTTCGCAACCTCTAGCTCGGCAATCAGGTGCAGCACGAAATCCCTAAGTTTAACCAAGGCCGGATCATCTGGCGATAGGTCTGCGGACTGTTCCACTCGGGCGAGCGTCGAGCGCAGGATTTCAACAAGGAGGGAGATGCCGCGATAAAGGGCCTTGGACGACCTATCTTTTGGTCATCCATTCACTCGGAGGAAACGACCGCGCAAGAAGCCGCAGAATGACACAAATCGAGTATGCCTCATCGGATCCACTCGGCATCGCTGCAGTGGATCTCATTAGAGCGTTGGCGCAATCCCACAAAGAGGCATTGGAGCCGAATTCTAAGCGTCGAGCACGACCGAAACCTTGAGGGGGGCTTAGACCTTTGTTCCCGAACACGACGCGGACTTAATCGATTCGGGGGGCGCTGCCAGTGCGCAAGGATGGGCCGTTAGCGCTCCTTCAGGAGTCGAAGCTTCGCAGGTATCATTCGCGCACATCGAGTCAAAAGCGCGGACCCAAAACTTGGGTCCAATTTGGGTCCAATCACTGCCAAATACCATGCAAAAAGAGGGAACGACACGCAGAACCAACCTAAATGAAACAACAAGTTAGCAAATCAGTTGTTGGTTCGGGACCAGGGGGTCGGAGGTTCGAATCCTCTCTCCCCGACCATTCATTAGCCCAAAGACATCAGTTTGCAGCAATCAAGAGCCGCCCTATTTCACTATGCGGCTCGTGGTTCTTCATTTCCGTTGTGCTAACGGTTTCTCGTGTCAGTCGCGCCGCACGGTGTGGCACGCGCACGGCGCGTCGCTGGGAGGAGGCGGTGCTAAACTGCCGTTGTCAGATAGGCATCAAGAAGGAATGCTGACCCTTAATTGAGAGTTTTATACGTCTTAAGGACACTACATCCAGCATGGGGCGGCCCGGTAGAAGGCGTTCGGCGCATGTCGCAGGCGTTGATCGCTCTTACTAATGGAGCCACGTCCGTCGAGATAGCTTGTTCGGATCCACGAAATGCGAACTGGCATGGGGACTGGCATTCTCCGGTACACGTTCTCGGGGCTGGTAAGCTAGGCATCTATGGCTACAACCCAGCGCTCGCCCGATGGCTAAACGCAGAAGTGAAACGCTTCGATGTGGTCGTGATATCGGGTATCTGGATGTATCACTCGTTTGCTCTCCGCGCTGCGGCGGCGAAGGCCGGGGTTCCTTACCTGATCTATGTACATGGCGCGCTCGATCCATGGTTTAAGAAGTATTATCCTGCGAAGCATCTTAAAAAGGCAGTCTACTGGAACCTGATCGAAGGTCGGGTGTTTCGGGATGCCGCCGCAGTAATTTTCACAACTGAAGAAGAGCGGATCCTGGCGCGGAATGCTTTTCATCCCTACCACTGTGAGGAGAAGGTCATCGCTTACGGGACGGCCCGGCCGCCTCAAGTTGTCGACGGAAAGCTGGAGCGGCATTTCCGCCGGTGGTTGCCTGAGCTCAGGAATGATCCCTACCTCTTGTATCTTGGTCGTATACACGAAAAGAAGGGCATAGATCTTGTTATCAAGGCATTTGCGGAGGAACGGCTTCTGGCGAAAACGCATTTAGTCATTGCGGGTCCGGGCGAGTCAACCACAGCTACAGCGTTGCGGGAATTGGCAAATAGATCGCCGGTCAGAGAGCGAATTCATTGGACAGGACCTATTTACTCCGAACTAAAATGGGGCGCGATACGGGGCGCAGATGCGCTTGTGCTGTCATCACATTGTGAAAATTTCGGAATATCGGTTGCCGAAGCATTGGGATGCGGTATACCGGTCTTGATTTCCAACAAGGTTAATATCTGGCGGGAGGTCGAATCGAACGGTGCGGGCATCGTTGACGACGACGATCCTCCGGGGACGGCCCGCCTTCTCAAGAACTGGGCCAGTTTGCCGGTCGAAAGAAGGGCTGCGATGCGCGCAGCCGCTTCCCGGTGCTTCGAGAAACACTTTTTGATTCAGCGCGGGGCAGAGCAATTGCATTGCACCCTGACCGACGCGATTCACGCCGCTCGGAAGCGATCGTAAAGCAACGGTGGCCAAACCAGGATTTAATACTGGTTGCCGGAACTTCCCCGTAGCATAATGATTCATCAGTCGGCTTGGTCACTTTGTCGAATCGCGCTTAAAGTTGCAGAGGAGCGGCACGATGCGAAACCAATCTACAAGTCTCGAACTGATCACCGGCAGGGGGTTAAGCAGGGTCAGCGGCAGGATCCCGAGATATCTGGCTAAGCTACGCAGGAACCCCGGCTGGCTGCCGATGTATGTTCTGGCGCGCTTGATGCCTGTGTGAAAGGCACATTGGCTGGCTGCGAAGGCTGCCTCTTCATCCTCTCAGCAGCCCACGATGTTTGCCGATGTAACGTGCGAATCTGCAGTCGAGGCGTTGCGTCGCGATGGGTTGTTCAGTGGTATCAATCTCCCGAAGCAGATTTGCTCAGAGATCGCCGGCTTCGCTGCGTGCAATTCCTGCTGTGTGGGCGCGAACCGCAAGTTGGAATTCATGCCCGATGAACATGAGGCGGCCGAGCAACGCTTCAATCAGGCCATCCTGAACGGCAATTACTTCGAAAAGGTGCTGGAATGCGATCCAGTGCTCGCTGTCCAGCGGGATCCGCTTTTACAGGCCATCGCCGCGCATTACCTCGGCGGCCACGCGCGATTGAGCAGCACCCGCATCTGGTGGACTTTTCCCACCAAGCGTGCCTCCGAAGCCCAGAAACGCCTGGCTTCGCAGGATGAGTATCACTTCGATCTTCTCGACTGGAGAATGCTGAAATTCTTCTTCCATCTGAAGCCAGTGGATGAAGGTACGGGACCCCACGTGTATGTCCGCGGAAGCCACAGGCGCCGCGCGCTCCGTCATCAGTTCACTCCGTTTATCGGGCATCCGGTTGATGACGTTCTGAAAGTGTACGGTGCGGACAAAGCTGTGACTCTTCTCGGTAATGCCGGGTTTGGCTTCGTGGAAGACCCATTCGGCTTCCATAGGGCGTCGGTTGCCGAACGCACTCCCCGTCTCATGATGGAGATTGCGTTCGGTGTGTCGCCAGGTTTCGCATGATAGCTGCTGCGATAGATTTTGTTGGATAGGCAAATTGAAGTCTTACTCTGAGCTGGGATATTCCGACTAAACCTATGCGCTTTCTCGTTCACGACTTCGCAGGCTACCCATTTCCGATCCAATTGAGCCGCGAGTTGGCTAATCGTGGTCATGAAGTCACGCACGCTTATGCAATTGGCTTACAAGGTCCCAAAGGACGGCTCCAGCCATCAGCATCCGATCCGGAGCAGCTGACAATAAAAGGCATCGGATTTTCTACCAGCTTTCGCAAATACTCGGTTGTCCGTCGGCTTGCCACGCACCGGAGCTATGCACGCGACATGAAATCTCTGATCTCTAACCGACCGTTTGACGCTGTGCTTTCGGGGAACACGCCCATTGATGTACAAGCCGAGTTGTTATGGCACTGCCGGCGAACCGGGATTCGGTTTGTCCATTGGGTACAAGATGTGTACAGCCTTGCCCTCGAATTCTTTCTGCGCGGCCGATTCAGCGATGTTGCCGCGGCGCTGAGCGTTCCATTCCGCATGATAGAGAAGAGAGTGTGCAGATCGAGCGATGCAGTCATTGTTATCTCCCCGGCCTTTCGGGAGTGTCTGTTGCGGTGGGGGGTTGCGGGCTCCAAGGTAACCGTGCTTGAGAACTGGGCGCCTCTCGAAGAGATCGCTTCTTTGCCCCGAGCCAACGCCTGGCCGAGCGGCACGGTCTTGTGGGCAGTACGGTCTTCCTCTATGCGGGGACCCTGGGATTGAAACACCGGCCCGATCTGCTCTATGCGCTCGCACAGTCGCTCGATGCGACGTGTAAAGTTGTTGTGATTTCAGAAGGCATTGGACGCGAGTATCTGGAGAGGCAAACCAAACTTGACAACCTGATGCTGATGGACTTTCAGCCTTACCACGAGATTCCTCAGATGTTCGCCAGCGCCGATGTTCTCCTCGCCACGCTTGATTCGGCTGCAAGCCAATTCGCCGTGCCCTCTAAAATCCTTTCTTATCTTTGTGCGGGCAGGCCTTTGCTTCTGGGTGCCCCTTCCGACAACCTGGCCGCTACGGTCGTTCAACGAAGCCCGGGAGGCATTGTCACCGATCCCAACCGACTCGATGAGTGGACTGGAGCCGCGAAATTGCTTGCTGCAGATCCCGCTCTGCGGGTTTCCCTTGGCTGCTATGCCCGCCAATACGCAGAAGCAAACTTCAAGCTTTCGCCGATGGCCGTTGCGTTCGAAGAAGTTCTCTTGCAGGCTTGCGCCGTGGGCCACATGTCCGGGGCTCTGCAGCTTGGGGATTAGGGGCGAGACTGGAGATAAACCCGGGTTGAGACTGCCGAGACTGTTCGAACGGAGGGCTAATGAAGCGCATTCTGGATTTTGTGACGAGCAGCGCGCTATTGCTCCTCGTTGGTCCCTTCTTAGGTGCGATTGCGATAGCGATCAAACTGACCTCGCGTGGTCCTATATTCTTCGGGCATCGCCGATTCGGCCGCGAGAATCGACCGTTCCAGATGCTGAAGTTCCGTACGATGATGGTCGACGCGGACAAGATCCTGGCCAGCTACCTGGAGACGCATCCAGAAGAGCGGGTCGAGTGGCAGCGCCACCAGAAACTGAGGAACGATCCCCGGATCACTAAGGTAGGGAAATGGTTGCGGCGGTACTCGCTGGATGAGTTGCCACAATTGCTAAATGTTTTCGCTGGACAGATGAGCCTGGTTGGGCCTCGGCCGATTATGGAAGCCGAAATTCTGAGGTATGGTCGCAGCTACGGCCTATACACACGGGTGCTTCCAGGGATCACCGGCCTTTGGCAGGTCTCCGGCCGAAACAACACCACGTACGATCAGCGAATCGGTTTCGACGAGTACTACGTGTGTAACTGGTCGATCTGGCTCGACCTCTACATTTTGATTCGCACCATCAGAATTGTGCTCACAGCAGAGGGCGCATATTAGAAATACGGGCCAAGCATTGGAAGTGTTTGATTTTCGAATAGTTTTCAAAGACAAATAGCCGTTTAAAGATTGTTGACCGTAACGATCGGCGAGTATTTTGCAGGCACAGGAGATCGGTCGCGTATGCCTAGGTTTATTCCATTCATTCTGGATCGTCGCTCCTGGATGTTGGGCGGCATGACCATTCGCAAAGCGCACAATCTTGCCAAGGTTGCATTTGCCTATGCGACGAAATCAGAGAAAGTCCACGCTCTTCCCCCCATTCTGAAAATTGATATTTCCCCTATCTGCGGTCTCCAATGCCCGAGCTGTCTTCATGCGAATCCAGAGGGCAGGAGTTTGCCTCTGCTTGAGGCCCAAAGATTTGGCAAAACACGATCGCATGAGTGTGGAAGATTTCATTCGCATCATCGACCAAGTGAAAGGCCGCATTTTCGCAGTGAGCCTCTTCTATTATGGAGATCCGTATGCTCACCCTCAAGTCGACGAGCTATGTGGTGTAGCCAGAGCAGCGAACCTGAATGTCCACGTTACCACTCATTTCAGCTATAACTTTTCGGATGCACGTATCGAGAAGATTGTTCGCAGTGGACTAACTCATTTGACCGTTGCAGTTGATGGGGCCACTCAGGAAACATACGGAGTGTCCAGGGTAGGGGGCAAGCTCGCTTTGGTCTTGGCAAATCTGCAGCGAGTGGCGAAGTACAGAAGAGGTCATAGGCTGAAATGGCCTTTTATCGAGGTGCAGCATTTGCGGCACGCCCATCATCCTCCAGGAGAAGGCGACCGCGTTCGTAAGATCGTTTCAGAGTTCGGTATCGATCAATTCAGCATCCGTGAGGGTCGCCACCTGACACCATCCCGCGAACTGTGGAATGTCGTGGACTACGACGCGGACCTATACGACATAAATGCTCAACTTAAGCCGAAAGCTCTTCCGCGCTGTCCATTGCCGTTTTTCAATATGCTGATTCGCTATAACGGTGATGTAATCCCCTGCTGCTTTTATAGACAGGGAAGGCAGCACGTCAACCTCGACGGACGCGCCACCTTGGGCAATCTCTTTCAGCAACCGCTTGCAGATATCTGGAACAACGAGAAATATAGGGACAATCGTCGCCTGGTGTCCGATCCGACTTCGGTTGGCAAAGATCCCGAATTAAAAGATTCTTTCTGCTACGGATGCAGGAGAATAACAGATATAACGCAAAGAAGCGGCCGCCCTTGAGGCGCGGTCGTTAACGGAACACCCCATCTTTCTTAGCTGCCATTGGACGCCGTTCGCCCTGAGCCGTCTTCTTCCTCGTCTTCTCGCACTGCCTCCAATAGGATTGCGCCATGGTTAGTCCCAAAGCAGCCGACCACCTGAGGTCAGCCCTGGTTTGTGTCGTGGGTTTTCCCGCTACCGTCATTCACAGAGATACCACCGTACTGGATCGCTGGCTGTGGCTCAGAAAACATCTGAGAACTATTCCCACTGGATCGAAAACCTTGATTGATGTTGGCTGCGGAACAGGAGCGTTTACGATTGGGGCTGCCCGCATGGGTTATTGCTCTCTTGGACTAAGCTGGGATCAGCGTAGTCAGCGCGTCGCCACTGAGCGCGCCGCTTTGTGCCATGCGGATTTGGCGAGGTTCGAGCTCCAGGATGTTCGGAAACTGGAAGAGCGCGTCGATTTTAAGGGTCAATTCGATGTTGCGATCTGTTTGGAGTGTATCGAGTACATCCTTAACGACGCGAAGCTCATGGTCGACATCGCCTCATGCCTCAAGCCGGGGGGAACACTTCTGCTGACGACTCCGAACTTTCACCTTCGTCCTGTAAATCGCGACGATGTCGTAATATCAACCGTTGAAAATGGCCTTCACGTACGCAGGGGATACACTCCTCATGATTTGGAGAGGCTTTGCGGCGCAGCTGGCTTCAACATCGAACAGATCGATTACTGCACCGGCCCTATCAGCCAAAAGCTTACAGGGTTATATAGAAATATCCAGAAGCGGGCTTCGTACCCCGTGGCATGGGCCCTGGTGTTGCCCCTCCGCTGGATTCCCCCATTATTCGATGAGCTGGCCACCCGTCTAACAAAATGGCCGGGCTATTCCATAACCCTGGTAGCGCAAAAGAGGTGAGGACCGCGATTTTGGAGTGCCTGCTTCGCGCAGGCCATGGCTTCGCCCATCACCCTGCCCCAGCCGTCCTCGATGGAAGGCAGCAATTCGCAGGCGCTTATAGGGATGCCGCAGCTTCTGAAAAGCCTGGATGAGGTAGGGGATCCCCTTCGTACGGTCACCAACCCTACGAAGAGCACATCGAAGCTCTCATTTTTCGATACCATTCGGTATCGGAGACCGAAGAGATACTCTTCCGATAGGATAGGAGCGCATACGTCTGCGCAGCGGCCTTGTTTACTCACAACCGCTACTGGATCTCCCGGCAGGCTGCCTGATCAGCGGGAGAGAGATGCTGTACCGTCACCGTGATTCTGCCGCTATTTCTGCTGCTCCTTCTGTCCTTGCTGCCAGCCTTGGGAGTGGTGTATCAGGTTCTGGGGAATCGCCGCGACAAGAAAAGATATCCTCCGCCCGGCCGCATGATCGATATCGGTCCCTGCAAGCTTCATCTCAATCAACGCGGCACCGGCAAGCCGGTGGTGCTACTTGAGGCGGGCATCGCGGCAAGCTCCCTCAGCTGGTCACTGATCCAGCCACGTCTGGCGGAGTTTACCAGCGTATGCAGTTATGATCGTGCGGGGCTGGGCTGGAGCGGCTCCCGGCCGAATCAATCATGTCCGCCTACGCTTCAACAAATGATCGATGAGCTGGACGCGCTCCTCCGCAAGGCGGGGCTCGATGCCCCCTTCCTTCTCGTCGGTCACTCTTTCGGCGGTTTGCTCATCAGCGCCTTTGCCCATGCGCATCCGGAGCGTGTGGTCGGATTGGTCCTCGTCGATCCCGTATCGCTCGCTCATTGGAGTAGCGGCACAAGATCAAATGCAGAACAGATCGCGTCCGGCGTAAAGCTTTCCCGACGTGGCGCGGTCCTGGCGCGAGTGGGTTTAGTCCGTGCGGCTTTGAGTATTCTGCACGCGGGTGGCAGCTGGATTCCCAGGCATATAGGGCAGGCCACTGCCCGGCAGGGGAGGGGCCTCATGGAAAGGCTTGTGAGCGAGGTCGCGAAGCTGCCGCACGAAGTTCAATCCACCGTGCGCGCGCATTGGAGCCGCGCCAAAGCATTTCAGGCCATGTCTGAATACCTCGCGGCACTGCCCGCTTCTGCGGCAGCGGCGTCGGAGATGAGGGTGCCTACAGGGATTCCCGTAGCTATCGTCTCTGCCGGCAACGCAACGCCTGAAGAGCTGCTCGAACGGGATGCGTGGGCAGAGCGCAGTGAGCACGGATCTCACACTCAGGTGCCGGGCACGGGACACTGGCTTCAATGGGAGCGGCCGGAGCTAGTCATTGCTGCGGTACGAAAAATGATCGAAGAAACTGGCCAATAGTGGCCGGTCTGTCACTGCTGAAGAGCGACTCGCCACGGCGTATTGCGGTCGTTGGAGCGGTGGTCGTTCCGGAAACTGATTCACAGGCCGGTGCACTCATCGAGTACCTCGACGATTGCACTCACCGGCAACAACGCAGATGGATACTCGAGGTCCGCGAGCATGACCTGCAGGCGTCATGGAACAATTCGTTGGATTGCTCGCCCGGTACTGGAGCTCTTGTCTGCCGGACGCGAGTAGCGCCGCTGGAGCAGCAGGTTCGCCTTGGTGCGCACCACGAAGAACGCCGCGCTGAGCGTAGAATTCTGATGTTTTGGAACAGAGGCGAAAGGTGCGTCGATATCACCACATTGGAATTCCTACCACCCAATCAAGGCCGGGAGAGCGCCACATCAAGCATCTAAAGATCTTTATTGTCGGACACGAAAACAGCGAGTACGGCGTGGAATGGATGCGCTTCGAAGCGGACGCGCCTATTCCCGACTTGGTCAGGCAAGTGCCGCATGTTGCTTTTGAGGTGAGTGACCTTGCCTCCGAACTGGTAGGCCGAGAAATTCTGATTGCGCCGAACAGCCCATCCCATGGCGTGCGCGTCGCGTTTATCGTCGAAAACGGTGCACCCATCGAGTTGATGGAGTTCACCGACCCCAACCATCCGGATCGGCGCTAAGACACGGCTTGGCGCTAAGGCATTAGGAGTCAAATCGGTAAGCTTGCCGATAATCAACTCCCAACGACTGTCGTGGCCTCGAGGTCATTGGCTGACCTGCTCGATCGCCTCCTGCACGAGGCGCTGGTAGAGAGCGAGATATTGCAGCTCAATTCGTTCATCATTGCCGTGCACTCCCTCGTTCTCCGCAAACGTGCGGGGTATGCGGATACCGTAGGCGTCGACCCCCTTCGCGCGAAGAAACGCCGAGTCCGTGGCGCCTGTGCTCATCGTGGGTATGGTGATGGCGCCCGGCAGAAGCTTTTGCTGCGAGGCCTCCAATGCGGCAAACATGGCGGTATGCAGAGAGCTGGAGGGCGCCGCGGGCATGTTATTGGTCAGATCCGGCGGCACGATCGTCACTGAAGGGTCGTCGATGATCTTTGCCATCTGCGCGTAGAAAGCCGCAATGTTCTCATCCGGCAACGCACGGATGTCGATCTGTGCCTCGGCTTCAGCCGGGATCACGTTTGACTTGAACCCGCCTTTCAGAACAGTCGGAACCACCGTGGTGTGCAGCATGGAATAGAACAGCGGCCATTTTTCATGAAGGATTCGCTCGGTGGCGGGATCTTCGAGGCTGCGGAAGAGCGCAGCCTGATCCGGCGGCGCAATGCTCGCCAGCCGTGAGAAGAACTCGCGCGTGGTGTCGTTCAGACGCGTTGGGGTCTCCCAGGTGCCGAGTCGTGTCACGGCCTGCGCCAGATGGGTGATGGGGTTATCGAGCACGGGAATGGATGCATGACCGCTCTGGCCTGTCGCCACGAGGCGCACGCCGCGGGGCAGCTTTTCTCCTGTCGCCACGCCGAAGTAAGCGATCCTGCCGTCTTTGACCTCCGCGGAGCCGCCCTCATTGAGGGCAAACTCGCAGGCAATTTTGTCCCAGTAGCGATCGACGATGGTGTGCATTCCGGCAGTCGAGTCGGTTTCTTCGCTGGCCTCTGCGAGGAAGATGACGTCGCGGGAGAGCCGCCGCCCGCTGCGATGCAGTTGCAGCATGGTTTCGATATGTGCGGCGAGGGGACCTTTATCGTCGGAGGCTCCGCGGCCGTAGAGTGTCCCGCTTTTGATCTCAGCCGCGAAGGGGTCGACGGTCCAGTGCGCGCGGTCAACCGGGACAACGTCCTCGTGCGCAAGCAGCAGCAGGGGCTGTTTTGCACCGGTTCCTCTGAGCCGCGCGACGATGCTGGCGCGCCCCGGGACAGGCTCGAGGATCTCGCAGGGAATGCCTTCTCGCCTGAATATGGCAGCGATATAGAGAGCCACCTTCGACTCGTTGCCGGGCGGGTCCTGCGTGTCGATGCGGACGAGATCCCTGAGAAAAGTGGCGGTTTCCTGAGCGGCCTGGTCCGGCGGAAGCACGGACGATGGTTGGGCAGAACGCAGCGAAGCGGGTGCGACGAGACAAAGGGTTATCAGTGCGATGCGCAACTTCATCAGCGTCTTACGCTCCAGCGTATCAATGTTCGGCTTCTCAACTCCGAGTATAGAGGCACGCACGAGAGAGTTGGTTCAGCAGAGGCATCATCCGACGCGCAGGATACTTGGGAACATGGAGGGCTTATCTAGGTGGTCCACCATTCGGTTAGCGTACGGAGTTCTGGTTCAATGGTGGCAGCAATTTCGGGAACAGAGGAGCTTTGGCAAAGAAGGATTTCCACGGTCGCGGTGAGAGCGGCGAGAAGCGAGTCTCTGTCGAGCGAGCGGACTAAAGCAGCAGGCACTCGATCGCGGATGCCCAGCGGGAGTTGGTCGAAGCCGCGACCATGTGAGGGTGAGAGGTCGCGCTGAAGGCATGCGAGATTGAGGGCATAGTCGCGGGCTGAACTGACCCAATATTCGGCTTGAAGCAGTCGCCCGCGCTCAATACAAAGCCGAGCACGGAGCAAGTGATGAACGGCGTAGCCGAAGAGGTCTTCGGCTCGGGGCAGCGGGGAAAACGGTTTTTGGACGGCCTCTCCAAAGAGCAGCTTGAATTGAGGGCCGATTGCACCAAATTCGTGGGCTGGAGTGAAGGAAAGGTCCAACTGAAGACAACCAGGGAGAAGGAAGACACGGTAGATGGATTGACCTACAAGGAGGTCAAAGAGCTTGATGGCGGAGAATGTTCCAGCTAACTTGGTGGTCCACTCTTCGAGAACCTGAGAGACAGAACTGCCAGCAGCGACCGCGAAGATCAAATCGAGGTCGGACCAACGATCGCCAGGACCGGTGGCCATGGAGCCGACGACCGCGCCGCCAACAATGCGTTGGTCGGCAGTCGCCCACTCGATCACCCGAGCAGAGACGCGATCCCGGTAAACCGGAGAGAAGGGCTGCGCTGAGTTCATGACAGAAGATCATAGTGGGAAGACCGGGATTAGCGAGAGCCACTCTTGCGAGGAATTCACGGGGAATCCCACCAGCAAGTGATATCTGCAAAATCCGAGGCCGCCGTAACTTCCTGCCGAGGTTCGCTTCTGGCCTGCGAAGAGAACTGTAGCGTACATTGTCCTTGCGCACAACGGTCCTGCTCAGGTGCAGTTCGTCAGCGGATCGGATTCTCTGACGGCCGCCGGTCCTGAAATCGCGCAGGGCAGGAAAGATTCAACGCGTCGATGCGGCGAGACGCTTCACCTGAATTTCGATGTAGATGTTGATGAGCGAGAGGGCCGCAGGTGTGATGCCGGGGATGCGGCTGGCTTGTCCGATCGTGGAAGGGCGGACGCGCGTGAGCTTCTCCTGTATTTCGCGGGAGAGCCCGCTGACGGTGGAGTAATTGAAAGAAGCGGGAATGATGCGGTCTTCGGCGCGCTTCAGCTTTTCAATCGACTTCTTCTGCTGGTCGAGATAGCCGGAGTATTTGATTTCGGTTTCGACAGACTTGAGTTCGTTGCGCTGCGCGGAACGAATCGGCTCTGGGTTAAGCCACTGCACAAAAAGAGTCTGGTCCTCCAGCCTGGCCAGCTCTTCGCGTAGAGCGGGCCACAGCGCTTCGATGGTGACCTCGGGGCGCTTGAGGATCTGCGCATAGGTCTGTCCGGCAACGTTGCCGAGAGCCGCGCCCGGAAACAGCTCCTCGATACGCCCAGGATTCGCCTTGCGCGTGGCCAGCAGCTTTTCGAGCGCGACGGCGCGCGCCTGCTTGGCTTCGTAATCGCTCCAGGCCTCATCACCGATGAGGCCGAGGCGGCGACCGTGCGGTGTGAGCCGGCGATCGGCGTTGTCGATGCGCAGATGCAGGCGGAACTCAGCGCGTGAAGTGAACATGCGGTAAGGCTCGTTCGTCCCCTTGCTGATGAGGTCGTCGATCAGGATGCCAGTGTAGGCTTCGCTGCGGTCGAGGTTGAATGGTGCGCAGCCCTGCACGGCTAGCGCGGCATTGATGCCGGCCATGATTCCCTGGCACGCGGCTTCTTCGTATCCCGAGGTACCGTTGATCTGGCCTGCGAGATAGAGCCCGGTGAACTTCTTGACGCGCAGGGAGCGGTCGAGCTCGGTGGGGTCGATAGCGTCGTACTCGATGGCGTAGCCGGGCCGGAGCATCTCGGCATTCTCAAGGCCAGGTATGGAGCGGACAATCTCCGCCTGCACTTCCATGGGCAGCGAAGTGGACATGCCGTTCACATACACCTCATGGGTGTTCAGACCCTCGGGCTCGAGGAAGAACTGGTGCTGCTCCTTGTCGGGAAACTTGACGACCTTGTCTTCGATCGACGGGCAGTAGCGCGGACCGATGGCCTGGATCTGCCCGGTGTACATGGGCGAGCGCAAGACGTTTTCGCGGATGATCCGGAGCGTCTCCGGCGTAGTGGTGGCGATGTGGCAGGAAATCTGCCGCTGCGGAATTTCGCGCGTGCGGAAGCTGAAAGGCGTTGGGTCGGTGTCGCCGGGCTGTTCTTCGAACTTGCTCCAGTCGATCGTGCGTCCATCGAGGCGCGGAGGGGTTCCGGTCTTGAGCCGGCAGCCGCGCAGGCCGAGGCGCTTGAGGGCTTCGCCGAGCAGGATGGCCGGCGGCTCACCGCTGCGTCCAGCTGGATAATGTTCTTCTCCGCAGTGGATGAGGCCGTTGAGGAAGGTTCCAGTGGTGATGACTGTGGCGAGGGCGAGTACGGTGCGTCCGTCGCGGAGCTTGACGCCGGTGATACGCGAACGAGTTTCGTCTGAGATAACGTCCACGACTTCGGCCTGCTTGATGTAGAGATTGGGCTGCGACTCGAGGACTTCGCGCATTTTAATGCGGTACTGCTGCTTGTCGCATTGCGCGCGAGGAGACCACACGGCGGGGCCGCGCGAAGTGTTGAGCAGGCGGAACTGGATGCCGACGGCGTCGGCGACTTCGCCCATGATGCCGCCGAGGGCATCGACTTCGCGCACAAGATGGCCCTTGGCGATGCCGCCGATGGCCGGATTGCAGGACATCTGCGCGATGAGATCGAGGTTCAGTGTGAAGAGGGCGGTGCGCAGGCCCATGCGCGCGGAAGCCACGGCGGCTTCGCAGCCGGCATGTCCGGCTCCGACGACGACGACATCATATTGTTCCGTGAAGGGCATGGGCGCAAGCTTTATTGTAACGAGTCTTTGTGACCTTCCCCGGAATTCTCATCCACTCCACGCCCGACATCGTCCGCGCCCGATACGATGGCACAGCAAGCGGCTGCCTGCCATCGAAGTCCCGCGCTGATTTACTGCTGCGGTTCTATGGGAGTCAGTTCAAACTGATGTGGTTTGATCCTCAAGTTTTCACGAGCCTGCCGCGTATAATCCTGCTCACCCTCGGCAAGCGCTTTGCTGGCACATTCTTTGTCCTTGGCTGACGTTTCTACACGCAGGAAGAACTCAGCCTGTTCGAGCTTTGACCGATTATCCAGCGCCCCACTGAGGGCCCTTGCCTGGTTGAGCATGGGAGTATCCATCAAGGCAAGATTAATTCCAACCGCAAGAAGCTCGGACGAGAAGGGCCCAAGAGTCTTAGTATGATCGATCGTAAGATTGTACTTTCCCGGCCTGAGTCCGTTCACACGCAGCAATTCCTGGTCGAGTGATGCCAGGTCCGTCAGCCGCAGGACCATCAGCATCAGCGTGTCGTTCAGGTCCAGAGGCAATGGGAGTGCGTCGTCTATTTGTTCCCACTTTAGCGTTGAAGCATTTCCGGAGAGTCCCGTCACCGAGGCGCGCTGGACCGATTTGATTGTCGCCGATAAGGCATTCAAGTCCACTGCGCTCACGATCGGGTCTACGTGCCACGCTTTCATCACCGTCGCAGCAGTGACCCAGTGTGCAGCATCGCCGGGGTGAATGCGATCCCGTATCAGGAGCGACGCAAGCTTCGGCTCGGCCGCGACTGCAGACACCAGGAGCTGTTTTATGGGTGTCGCAGTGTCGATCACCTCAAGGCTTTCACGCGCGGCGATGCCGCCCGTGCTCTTCGCGATTCGCTCCGTCGTGTCCATGTAGCCTGCAAACTCAGTGCCATGCGTCACCTCGTCGTAAGGGGAGTTTTCCAGCAAAGTAATCCGCGCTTGCGGCGCTGCAACGCGCAGCAGCTTGATCAGCTGCGAATAGCCCGAGATAAATGGCGGCAGTACGTCGGGACTGAAAGAGGTATAACCGCCCTCGTTCATGCCCAGCATCACCGTCAGCACGGTAGGGCTGAAAGGCGCGACATCGCGCGTTACCCGAGTGGCCGCGTCACCGGCGTATCCACCCGTCACTCGGTCTCCAGGAACTCCTGCGTTGTGAAACGAAACATTTAGCGCCGGATACCGCGTGTCGACGAAAGACTCGATGTCCTGCGTATAAAGGCGCTGAGCGGTTATGCTGTCGCCATAGAATGTGACGCGATCGCCGTCATGCAGGTAAAAACTCTGCGCCCTGACGGTTGCGACAGCGGCGCAGGGCGCAAGGGCCAAAAGGGCCACCAATCGAAAGCCGGAAAACATGAGTTGCTCCTTTAAGCAAAGAGGAATCGCTTTCGAGGTGAGACCAAGGATTTGCCTTCGGAGGCGGGTTCGGCCGCTTTGCGATACACATCAGAGAACATATAAAAATGAGGATATGCTTTCGTCGCCAGACGCTTCAAATGTGGGTATGAGCCGTGTATAGCGAGCAGGTCCGCGCCCATTACGCGCATCCGCGGAACGTGGGGAGCGTGGCTGAGCCTTCCGGCAAGGCAATCGTAAAGAGCGCGCTCGATAGCGACACGGTGCTGGTTTCTCTGCGCATCGAGAACGACCTTATCCAGGAAGTGAAATTCAAGTGCATGGGATGCGCTGTCGCCATCGCTTGTTCATCGATGGCCACCGAGATGGTGCTGGGCAAACCAGTGGACGAGGCTTACCAGATCACCGAGCAGGCCGTGGCCGAAGCATTGGGCGGTATTCCCGAATACAAGATGCGGTGCAGCAATCTCGCCCCGGCCGCCATTCGGAATGCGATTGACGACTGGCGACGGCGCGTGGCCGGGCATCCGGGCGAGAAAGCCGATGCAGCGACAAACCTGCCAGGAGCTTTCCCGAAAAAGGTTGAAAGCGCGTAAATCGGTTTCGGGGGCGGCTTCAGATAAAAGCTACTTCGAGCTAGTCACTAAGTTTGGAGAAGCGATGCTGCTTGCCTGGGAGTTCTTCCTCCACTCGGCAACTTTAGCCGGTTTGCCCCATGCCTGATAAAGTTCGACAAGCCAGTTGCGGGCAAGGTCCAGGTTGTACCAGTCCGGAACTGCGATCCGGTCTTTCCGTGCCACCATTCCTCCATAACCTTCAAGTAGCAGGGGTTCGGCTTCGGCATATTTCTTCTGTCCAGCCAGGGACGCTCCCAACAAGCTCTCGGCCCGACCTCGTTGCCAATCATCCGGCTGTTTTTTTTGATTGAACTCCAGAGCCTCGCGCGAGAGGGGCTCAGCCTCGGCGAATTTCTTCTGTGATAGATAGGCCAGTGCCAAGTCTTCCGCCGATGACATCGCATCCGGATCATCCGAACCCAGGGCATGGCGTCTTCCCGCCAGCGCCTGCGCCGCATACGTCTCGGCCTTGGCATACTGGCTCTCCCGTTGGTACATGGAAGCGATCATCGCAAGAGTGCTAAGAGTGCCGGGATGCTCGGGACCCAGCACAAGCCGGCGGATTTCCAGAGTCTGGTTAAACAGTTGCTCTGCCTGCACGGACATGCCCTGTGCTGCGTAAGTGGCCGCTAGGTCTGTCATCGAATCCAGAGTATTCGAATGCTCGGGACCCAACACGCGTCGCTGCATCTCCAGCGTCTGGCCGTAGAGTGTCTCTGCCAGCACGTACTTGCCTTGCGCCAAGTAGACGCCTGCCAGGTTTGACATGGACATGAGGGTGTCAAAATGCTCGGGACCCAGTATGCGACGCCGGATCTCCAGAGCCTGGCTGTTGAGCGCTGCGGACTGCGCATACTTGCCCTGGGCTGAGTAGACGATTGCCAAACTATGCATGGACATGAGCGTGTCTGGATGATCCGGACCCAGCACGCGGCGCTGGATCTCCAGAGTCCGGTTGTCGAGTGCCTCGGCCTGTGCGTACTTGCCCTCCTCGTCGTAGACGACTGCGAGATTTGTCATGGACATCAAAGTCTTGGGATGCTCGGGGCCCAATACACGGCGCAGGATCTGCAGGGCCTGGATGTAGAGCGCCTCTGCCTGTGCGTACTTGCCCTGATCGTCGTAGACGATTGCCAGGTTGTTCATGGAAGCCAAAGCGTCGGGGTGCTCGGGACCCAGCACGCGGCGCCGAATTTCCAGGTTCTGGGTATGGAGCGCCTCTGCCTGCGGATATTTGGCCTCCGCCCAATAGACATTCGCCAGGTAGTTCCTTGACGACAAGGTGTCGAGATCCTCTGGTCCCAATACGCCGCGCTGGATATCCAGAGTATTGTTCAGAATTGACTCCGCCTCAGGATTCTTGCCCTGAAGGTAGGCACAATATCCAACGCGGTTCATCGTTCTTAGAGTCTCCGGATTCTTCGGCCCCAACACGCGGCGCTGCAAATCCAGCGCGCGCTCCAGCTGTGTTCGTGCCTCGGCATACAGCCCGAGGTCCAGATATGTCTGCCCGATCGTGTCCCGAATGGCGGCCTCCACCTCAGGCTGCTTGTCGAATCTTCCCGTGATCCGGGCCGCTGAACGGTCTAAAGCCGTTCGCACTTTTAGATCGGGATCGGGTTTGGTGTCTGGTCCTGCCTGGTTAGCCGCGCTTGCCTGCGCCAGGAGATCTTTTTGCAGGAAATCGCTGATCGCCCGGGAAGTTGCCGCTTCCGCATTCGCTCGCGCCGCTTCTCGCGCGCTGACTATGATGCCCGCGGTCAACACGACAAAGACCGCTGCAACTCCAAAAACCAGCGGTTTGTGGCGCCGCGCAAGTTTTTGTAAGTGATAAATGGTGCTCGCTGGACGCGCCATAATCGGCTCGTCGTGAAGATAACGCCGGATATCGGCCGCCAGTTCCGCGGCCGACGAATATCGCCGCGTCTTATCTTTCTCGAGGGCCTTGCATACGATGGTTTCAATGTCACCACGGTATCCGCGATTGATGGTGCTTAGCGCGGTTGGCTCCTCTTCTCGAATCGTTTGTACGGCTTCGTGCAACTTGCGGCTTATTTTGTAGGGCGGCCGTCCCGCGAGGAGTTCGTACAAAATTACTCCTAACGCATAAACATCGCTTCGCGTATCCAGTTCCATCGGATCTGCGAGCACCTGTTCAGGACTCATGTATGCGAGGGTTCCCACGAGTTGTCCCAGGTCGGTCTGATTCGTCACGTGGGCATCGCTGTCGGTCGCTCGCGCCACACCGAAGTCGAGAATCTTGGGCTGTCCGGTCTCATCCACGAGGATATTGCCCGGTTTGAGGTCGCGATGGATAATGCCGCGCTGATGGGCGTGTTGAACTGCCTCGCAGACTCTGGCCATTAATTCGAGCCGTTCGCGTGTGCTCAGCCGGTGTACCTCGGCATACTGGAGCAGCGGCTGGCCATCGATGAACTCCATGGCGAAATATGGTTGCGGTCCAAATCCGGTTTCCGCACTGCCGGCTTCGTATATCTGGGCAATGCCGGGATGTTGCAGCCGTCCAAGCGCCAAAGATTCGTGCTCGAAACGCCGGATCGATCTGGGATCTGCCAAACCAGGTTTGATAACTTTGAGGGCCACCCTGCGCCGGGGCTGTTCCTGTTCAGCCTCGTACACGACACCCATGCCTCCTTCGCCAAGCAGACGGAGAACGCGATATCGACCAATTGTGGAGGGTAAAGCAGCCGTGGCTTCTGGCTCTGATACGGGGATACTCATATTAACGGCTGCCGCGTGGCCCTGTGTATCCACGCTGGGGCCCTGATCCTCGGCGACTTGCGCCCAAAGCCTGTCCACCTGTTGTCGCATATCTGAATTCGAGAGGTTCGCGTTGGTGCAGGCTAGCAGCGATTCGACCTCTCGAAGGAGATCGGGGTCATCTCTACAGGCTTGCTGAAGCCATGCGGGGCGCTCGGCACGGTCGCGCTCGCGTGCGCCTTGATAGACCGATTCAATTTCCGCCCAGCGATGGGGATCCATCCGGTTCCTCGCGATTCATTTCCCGAACCAGCCACGACTTGGCCAGGCTCCAGTCGCGGTTTACGCTTTGTGCCGATATGTGAAGAACCGCTGCGATCTCGTCGGCGGTAAGTCCGCCGAAATAGCGCATCTCGACCACCTGCGCCTTGCGTGAGTCAAACGCGGCCAGGCGCTCGAGAGCCTCATGCAGACGTATCACCATAGGATCCGGTTCCGATGAAAGAAGCAGGGCGTCATTCAACGGCGTGCGGTGTAAGGCTCCTTCACGTTTGGCACAGTCTCGGGATCTGACGTAATCCACGAGTACACGACGCATCACCCTGGCTCCCACGGCTAGAAAGTGAGCTCGATCCTGCCATTGCATGTGCTTAACATCAACGAGCCGAAGGTAGGCTTCGTGCACAAGTGCTGTGACCTGAATCGTGTGATCAGGGCGCTCTCGGCTCAAGCATTTACGCGCGATGTCGCGCAACTCCGGATACACCAGCTTGACGATTCTGGCTAGCGCGTCCTCGTCGCCACCACTCCAGGCACGGAGCAGCCCGGTTACTTCGGAGGAAGGCGGTTGAACCATAGGCTGGCCTTCCGTTCGGAACTGTCACATTTTAGCGCACGCGAAATTTATGGCGCAATCGAATCGTTCCGATGCGGCTTACCAATTGAAGGTGCAGATACTCAACGCACGTTCCGTTCAAACGAGAGCCGTCTCTTGCGGAATCGCCAACTAACAATGACCGAATCCGCAAGGCAAAAACGGCGAAGCCCGTACCCTTTCTACTCAAAATTGTTCTTACTGCCGTTTGCGTGCCTCCAACGCTGGATCATTTAAGTCTGCTGCGACCTTCTGGAGTGCCTCAAGCTTGCGTGTCTTTGCCGGGGATTGCCATTCCTCATCGGAAAAGTCGTTGCTCGCATATCTGCGCGTCACATAGGAGTGCGCATCGTAGTCGAAGTAAATCCGCGTCGGCTCCATCGTCGCCGGGTGAGTGTTTCGAAATGCCTGCAGCTCCGTTCGGTGGGCAAGACTATCCATAAACCATTCCGGAGGATAGGGGAGATTCTCGCATTGCGCTTTCAGGTCCTGCAGTCGAAACACACCCTCCTCTCCGTAGTCTCGGAATATCTTGCCGAAAAAAGTAAACGAAATGGTCTTCATGGATGGGTCAACGATTAAGCGGCGCTGGACGAACTGAGCGGGAGTTCCCTTGTCGACGGAATAAAGGTTCGCGCTTACGAAGCAAACCATACGCCTCTGGACATTGACGCCGGCATCGATCACAAGCGATCCGTTGTCGAGACGTTCACTAAAAGTATTGGTGAATCTGCCTGCCACCATGGGAGAGGAATAGAACGATTGCCGGGCAACGAACTCATCCTCGGAGCCTTCCACAGTTAACGTGACCTCAAGCTCCAGCGCGCCCCAATATCTTTTGTCCGGCGAGGGCGCTTTCCACTGAAAGGTGCATGCTGGATTGACGGCGTCGCAGGAAAAAGGCACGCTGCCTAAAGACGGAGAACCGAAGTAGTCATCTCCGATTAATTCCGCCTTGATGACATGGATGCGAAGAGGTGCGTTGGACTCACCCGGCGACGTCACTGTCAGTTGCGCGCTGAGCTCATCCTGAGTGCCCGCCACGATTGTTTTGTTCACGTCGAACTCATATCTTGGAAGCGACGACGGTAGGCTCACCTGTTGCGATATTTCTTCCTCCGAAAGGCTGGAGTTCCGGAGCGATTGCAGTTGGCGAAGGGTTTCCGCGGGGATGAGCGACACTGGAGTGTTCTCCGTCAGCCAGGGATGAAGCAGGTCCCAGTTCCAGGTATTCAGCGGCCTGGATTCCGGAGGATATTTCGCAAAGTCCTCGAAGACGGTCAGGCCTCCTCTCCCCGACGCATCGTCATTTGTCGATTGTTCGGGTGTGCGCTGTACCTGGCCCGGGGCAGGATTGCTAATAATGCAAGCGAGCGCAAGTCCTGCCAGTACGAATCTCAATGTGTTTTTCTTCATTCCGATCATGATCTGTTCCTCCATTCCGTTTGTTTATCCATGTGTTATCCAACAGAAGCCAGAGAGATGATTTGGTTCCGGCGATCTTATGGACAGAGGGCGGACGGAGCATCGGAATATTCATGAACCACGACTTGCTTACCATTGGAATGGTCTACGTGATAGGTCTTGAAGGGTGGGTTACACAGAGGTCTGTCATCATCCGAATAAGGACCATTCCAGTTGCAGTCCTGGCGAAAATCGCCATTGCATACATGATCGTTGATCCACCATCCATGAAAATCGTACGTGCCGGCCGTGTCGTCGTGAGGAGGGATTCTGCTGTTGCAATCCTGGAACGATGCCTTGCGATTGTGGGCGCAGGTACTGTGCAGGGCAACGGTCCCGTCGTCGCATTCTCTCTTATCTGGTCCGAAGAGCTCGAAGCAATCAGTGCACTTCGGGTTAAGTCCGCTCCCGCTTTGACGAGGAAAGAAGTTACACGCAATAAGAAAGTGCAAAGGGTAGCTGTCGGTCGCCCCTCCAACACTCCTCACAACTACGGACTGCATGTTGTTATGGTTGTATGCGCCTCGGGCGTAGCTGGTTTTCAGTGAGTTATCGAGCGTGGCGCCCTGCCCAGTGATCCCACCCAAGAGGCGAAGCAAACCATTGTCGGCCAGTTCCGATCCACCGGCCGCGCTGTCGGCAGCCATAACGTGTTCAATGAGAATCGAGTTGTGCGCGTAGTCGGACTTTGACAGATAGTCCTCGAATGCGGCGCAACCGGCGCTGTGACAGAGAATCCAGCACGCCTGACCCTTATTGTTGTCGCAGAGAGCGTCGATTGCATCATGGATGACTGCCTCTCCTCCAGGCCAGGAACTGTCGTCAAAATAATGGTTCCAGGCGTCCCACTGCACGTACCAGACAGTGCCGGCTGTTGCCGGCGTGAGACCACCCCAGGCGCCAGCCTGATCGTCACGGAAGTGGCCATAGTGTTCTTTGGTGTTATGCAACCTTCCATGGATGAGGAGTACGTTCATCTCTCGCGCAAAGGCTGGCGCTGAAGATAGCAGCATTGTTAAGTAACCGACGAGCATGCAGACAACTTTTGCTGTCCTCGCTGTCATGCGATATTCGCGCATGGGGAGGTGATCTTCCGCATGCGCTGCAGTTGTGCCGAACCACGTCATCGTCATCGTCATGTCCTCCGGAACGCTTACCGGCCGAAGTTGTTGCATGCGCGCCTGCGTCGCGCATGGTGGCCATCCCAGCGCGGCACGCGCACGTCCGGGATTTATGATTCCCTCCTTTTCAGGTGTTTACAAAAGCCAGACCAAAAGCGGTATAGGTCCCTTCACGCACTGAATGCGCGCTGCCAGCGCCGCAACCGGGTGCGTCGACTCGAGGCCGGCATGGAACAACAAGTTGTTTCGGTTCTGCCCCCGAAATGGCCAAGGTTATACATCCGTTCCTGCACAATGCTCATTACCGGGCGACGGAAGATCCAGTAACTTGTGGTCCGGTTCACTGAAGGGGGCTTGAATAAGCTCGGCGATTGGAGCTTCCCGGGAGCGGTGGGTGCTGGCTATCCGAAGGACCTCAAAGATTCAATGACATCTGAGATCGTGTCAGCATTTCTCCGCCTCTGGTCTCGTCAACTATGACTGAGAAAAGTTTTTGCCGGATTAGTAATTGCGCGTGCGTTTCTCGCCTTTATGAGTGAGGTATGAGGTTTGGAGGCGTCATGGCCGCCACAAGTAGCTCTTTCTCCGGTTCGAGGCTCTGACAAAGGCTGCTACAACGTTCGATCCTGCGAGCGCCGCCCTCGCGGAGAAAGGAGCTGAAATGCAAAACGAATCAAGATCTCTTCAAGGCGCTATGGAAGCGGAAGGTTTCTGCAATCGACACGGTAGGATTCCAGCAGGCCGTGGGGCATTGATGCTGCCATTATGGCTCGCCCTGTTTGCAGTTCTCGTTTGTACCGCTTCGTTTGCCCAATCGCCATCCTGGCCGTTTTCTACCCCTCCACCGGTCGGCGACGGCTCGACCGACGACACCCATGCGATTCAGCAGGCTTTGACCGCGGCCGGGGCGGAATGCGGGACGGTCCAGCTTGCATGCACTACGGCGAACACTTATGTGGTGTCGTCTACACTCCAGGTACCCAAGTGCGTGAGGTTCATCGGGGCCTGCGGTGCGGTCCCGTTCGAAGGTAATGAAGTTACGGTCGGCACCACTCTCAAATGGGTCGTTCCTCCCCCGGTACCCGGACAGCCTCAGCCTGAAATCGTCACGAATCTGCCCAAGGTTGTGGTTTCCTTTCACGATGCGCCCGGCGCGACTCTTTCGGGAATCAGCATCGATTGCAATAACTTCCCGCGAACCATCGGCATTCTGTACGATTCCGACAATAATCCAACCGCCAGTTTTCTCAACGTTGACAATCTGATGCTCAAAGGCTGCCATCAGGGTTTTGTCGTCGGCTCGCTGGCACCTACTGCGACTTCGCCCATGTCGTGCCCCGGGAACGAGAGCCAGCCCGGCTGCTCGCAGTCCGACTCGTTCAAGTTCGAGCGATACAGGATCCTCGGCAACCCTAACGACGCAACCGGCGAGGGAATCCACATCAACTCCTCGAACGGCGCGAATAGCTCTCTCGTCTTCAACGGAAATATTCAGGGAGTGAACATCGGGATCCACGTAGTCTCCACGAATCAGGGCCTGATCATCGAGAACACTGACACTGGCTCGCCGGTCGGCGGCAATCCCGCCTTCATTGTCATCGACTCCACCGTGGCCGACTCGCCCACGCTGATCAACAACGAAGTCGAAGGCAACACCTCCGCCGTCCTCGATCACGGAAATAATCCCTTTGGAACTCCCGGCAACCCGGTCTGGCTCAACAACACCTGGAACAATCACCCGATCGTGGTTGATGGAGTGGAAAACATTACCAGCATTGGAAACCTTCTGAATCAAGGCACAATCTCCAACGCCAAAGCTCATGTTCTGTCGATCAACGAATCCGGTTGGTCGACCGTCGCGCCCGCCAGCAAAGAGAATTTTGGCTTTATCAGCAGCGGAGCGGTCTTCGGCGCCAGTCTCGAAGATCAGGACATCATCATGGCCGAAAACTCCGCGTGTCCCGGATTTCCCCTTGGCCACACCGCAGGAGATCTGGTTTCCTGCGAAGGCACGCACTCGGGCCGCTGTTTTTAGGGGGGGACTTGCTGCTCTTCAACGCCGGTGACGGCAACGTAGGCACGTTGGGTATTCAATCCGGTGTGTATCAGGATGGAAGCGGCCTGAAACATCAGACGGTGAACGCAGGAAGCGTCGGTCCGGGTGGCACAGTTCAGGTGACGCTAGCGTGGAAGACCGCATTTAGCGACGCAAATTACCAGGCGGTCTGCAGCGTTGCAGACAATTCCGGATTTCTCCAGGTCGTGAACACCTCGGTGCCGACGCCAGGCCAGGTCATCGCCGCGGTGAAGAATAACGACGCTGCCTCCGCGCATACCGGCTCAATTGTCTGCTTCGCAATGCATGACTAGGAAGCCCACGCAACCGAAATAAGAAAAAGGAGAAAGACATATATGTCAGTTACATCAGGGCCTGATCACGGTGTTATGGAAGGAAAAGGTTCCTACAATCGACACTCCCGGATTCCAGCGGGTGGTGGGGCTTTGGCGCTGCCGCTGTTGGAGGAGGCAGTTCGGAAGATTGAACTCGACGACGGGAACGCGCCCGTGGTGATTGCCGATTACGGATCGTCGCAGGGAAAGAACTCGTTAACGCCCATGCGGGCCGCAATTAGAGTTCTACGAGAACGCATGGATACCGATCGACCAGTCTTCGTCTTCCACATCGATCAATCCACGAACGATTTCAACACGCTATTCGAAGTGCTGACCACGGATCCGGAACGATATGCTCTCGACGAGCCGAACTTATTTTCCTGTGCGATCGGAAGGTCATTCTACGAAACCGTCTTTCCGCCAGGCCACGTGCACTTGGGCTGGTGCTCATACGCGGCCGTGTGGCTCAGCCGTATCCCAGGACCGATTCCGGGTCATTTCGTTGCGCACCGTAGTACAGGCGACGTGCATGCTGCGTTCGAGCGCCAGGCCGCTCAGGACTGGGAAGCTTTCCTCTCTTTGCGGGCTCGTGAATTGCGGTCTGGAGGCCGTCTCGTGGTAGTGCTTCCGGGCCTTGACGATGAGGGCGAATCGGGGTTTGCAGATCTGTTTGACCATGCCAATCGGGCGCTCACTGAGATGGTCGACGCCAGGGAGATTCGCGCAGAGGAACGCGAGCGAATGGTGCTGGGAACCTATCCGCGGCGGAGGTGTGAGCTTCTCGCGCCGTTCCGAGCCCGCGGGCAGTTCCAGGACTTGAGACTAGAACGATGCGATCTCGCTTCCCTCCCAGACGCAGCATGGGCAGACTACGAGCGCGACGGGAACGTGGAAGCGTTAGTAAGCAAACATGCCCTATTCTTCCGTTCCGTTTTTGTTCCATCACTGGCACTTTCGCTCGCGCAGGCCCAGGATGCCGCGCGGTGCCGCATCTTCGCCGACCACTTCGAGAATCGATTGAAGCAGCGTCTGGCCACCCAACCGGCACCATTGGACTCATTCGTGCAAACAATGGTTCTTGCCAGGCAGAACGACGTCAAGAGGGATGCTGTGCGGAGTTCCAAATGAACAGTAAAGGTCCCAGGGTGTTTTATGGCTGGTGGGTAGTATTCGCCGCCGCAGTGGGAATGTTTTGGGGCCCGCCAATCACCGTCTTTTCCTTTGGAGTCTTCCTAAAGCCACTCATGCATGACTTCCACACGGGTCGTGCTGCGGTGTCCCTGGGGTTCACGCTGCATCTTATCGTGGGCGCGATTAGCGTCCCATTGGCGGGATTGCTTATTGACCGCTACGGAGCGCGCAAGGTGATCTTGCCGGCTACGGCAATGTTCGGCTCTGCTTTGCTGTTGGCGAAGGTGTTGTCAGCCGACATCTGGCAGTTCTACTTCTTTTGCCTGTTATTGGGCCTTCTGTTGAGCGGGCTGGGACCGGTCCCTTATGGCAGCGTGATCTCACATTGGTTTGACCGGCGCAGAGGGCTGGCCCTGGGTCTGATGATGTTCTAGCGGTGGCAGTTACAGCGGGGACATTAAATTGCCAATATTACTCATCGACAAACCCTCCATTCCAGGCCGCGAATTACAAACCCAGAAATACGGTTCTCATAATTCTTCGCGGGTTCTCTGTTAATGTTCTATTCGCGGCCATCATGACCTCGTCCAAACTTCCTATCTCACTCATAAAGGCGCGAAATTCCCCCACAATTACTAATCTCGTGAAGATTTTTTTGGACTGGCCAAAGCGCAAGAAAAGCGTGGCAAGTAGAACTTCACAGAAAATCCCAGCTTCGGCGGGAGGCCTTGCTGCAATGAAATCAGCTTCACATTAATCGCAGTGACGAACCTCCCGGTCGAAGCGACCTGCGTGGCTGGATCGATTTGGGGTGTGCACTGGCTTACAAGCGCACGTTCTATTTATTTCACTGGCGCGAGGATCTCATCCAGGCGGCCCGGCGTTGACTCGACCCTCTCCAGATGCGGATAGCGCAATCCGCCGTGATAGTCCAGGTTCACAGTAACGAACTCGTTCTCGCGTTTCAGCAGAAGCTTGATCGGTGACTTGCCCTTCTCAGCTGCGAGAATCGCTTCCCGCAGCGTAGCAACGGTGAAAGCTTGATCATTCACGCCCTGAAGTTGCATGTCCGGAGTCATACCCGCCTTGAATGCCGGACTATCCCACCACACTTCCGAAATGTCGCCTCCGCCCTCGCCTCTCACCGAAAAACCCAGAGAAGTAGCGAAGCTGGTGAAGCGAGAGTCCGCATGCTTCATCCACTCGGGTTCCGTGTCGTTGTAGACCATCCGATAGCCACCCTGAGTAAAACCGTTCTCAGGAACCTGTGGCTCAACTTCATACACCCGCGTACCGAAGAACCCTGCCCAATCGTACGGCTGTACCGCGTTCAGCGCCTTCACGATATCGTCGAGCGTAAAGGTGACCGTGACGTAGCTTCCGTTATCGATTCCGAAGAAAAGTTTGGCGAAATCATCCAGAGACTTCTGCCCGTTGCTGAGTTCGCGGATTTTCGTGTCGGCATCCAGCCAGATGAGGTCCGATTCCGGATAGTAGTCGAAAGAACGCTGCCAGCTCGTCCAGCTTTGCGCCGTCGCACCGTGTGAGGTCACGATTGGCCCATTTGTGGTATCGACCAGAGAGCGCCAGGTGCGGCCCGGACTGACCTCGAAATTCGCCGCAATCTGCGCCCAGAGATCGCGCGTCTGGCCCGGCGTCAACAATCCCGAGCGTGCCGCCAGTACGGCGCCCCAATAATCGGTCAGGCCTTCGTAAACCCATAGCAGGTCGTTCTGCATGGGAACATTGAAGTTCGGCGTCCAGAGATCGGCGGGGCGGCGGAATTTTCCATTCCAGGAGTGCGTGTATTCGTGCGGCAGCAGAGCGCGTCTGCCGATGCCCGCAGCCCAATCGGTAAAGTAGTTGGCGACAGTTCCGTCCTCACTGGACTGGTGATGCTCGAGTCCTTTGCCGCCCACGCTGTCGCTGAGTGAAAACAAGAAATCGTAATGATCGTAGTGGCGCGACTGGAACAGCTTTTGCGCCTGAACTACCAGATTTTTGTGATACTCCAGTTCTTCGGCCGTAATCGCCAGCTGTTCCGGCTTGTCTGCGAACACGTCCAGATAAACAAGGTTATCGGGGCCGGTGGAGAGATCGACGCGCTTGAAGTTGATGCCTGCATAAAGCGGCGAATCGATCAACGTGTTCAAGGTCGTGTCATTGAACTGAATTACGTTCCCGTTCTGTGACTTTACATCCAGCGCGCTGGCGAACTTCCAGCTATCGGGCAGGCGTAGCTCAGGAGCGAATTGAATACGCCGCGAGAAGTATCCTGCGGGATAAAGAAGCACGCTATTCCACGTCAGGTCGGCGAATTTGTTGGAAATCCGGCCTTGTTGGGACCTCACGGGGGCAAGGTACTGAAAGTTCAGATCCAGAGCCGTCGCGCCTTTCGGTACATCCACATGGAAGGCCCACATGTCCAAGCGATCACGTATCCAGGGAATGCGCTTCCCATCCGCCGTGATGACCAGACCAGCCATATTTGCGACTGGATTCGACGGCGAGTGCGTGCCCGGCAGCCATTGCGGGTAAAGCAAAATGATCTCGCCCGGCTTCACGGGAATGGTTTCATGCACGTTCAGAATGCGAGCATTGACGTTGGTGAGATCGACGCTGAGAGAAATCGTGCCTGCATAAGGTGTGTCCACCGGCGCGGGAATGGGCGGCGGTAGTGGCGCGGGTTGCGGGCCAGGTGACTTCTGCGCCGAGGCACTGCTGCCGATCAGGATGGACGAAAACGTTAGAGACGTTACGAGAAAGCACTTACAGAGAAAGCGACGTGGCATATGGATTCTCCGGACGCGAGAAGGTATACCACAGGCAGGATTATGCCGTGCAACGCGCGTTTCTCTCAATGAAGAATGCAGAACTCAGGACCGGTTCGCGTCCACGCTCTCTCGCGACCTCGATCATCCCCGCCGTTCGGCTCGCACGTTAGGACGTCTGAATGCAGTAAACGTCCCTCAGGGAAGGTTTCAGATTGTGTTTCTGTACGGCATTCCGCGCCCGGCAAGCGGCGATTCGCGCTTTCACATGTACCTCAATTGGCACTTTCACCGCATACAGGGGGATGCTACGTTTGCTTCAATATGAAGAAATCCTTTGCGTCCCTCGCCCTTATCCTTACCCTTGCTGGGGGGCTGACGCTGGCAATTCCGGCTTCTGCCCAAAGCAACGTCATCACTTACAAAAAGATTAAGTTGTGCAGCGCCACCGACAAGTCAGGAAAAGCCGCGAAGGTTGAGGGAACACTCAACCTCGATCCCGACTCGAAAAACGTCCTCTTCGTTGTGAATGAAAAAGTAAACAAGACCATCCCTTACAAGAACATCGCATCGCTTGAGTTCTACATGGCGAATCACATGCTGCGCATTCTCTACCGGAACGGCAACGGCCAGGACCAGTCCGTCGACATGGATCTTCCAGGCTCCGAGCAGCCCGACCTGCTCAAGCAGCTTCAGGCGCAGACGGAGATCGCCGTGCGCCTGAGCTGAGCCCGGTCCAGGGCTAGTTGTTCAAATGCTCCTCGGCCAGCAGAAGATGAAACTCCGGCGTCCCCCGCAGCGCGGCGAGATCTTTATCCGCCATCAACTTCTTGCGGTCGTCAAAGCCGTCGATGATCGCAGCGCGCAGATACTTGATGGCCGCGTCCACATTGCCTGCTTGCGCATACATCTTGGCCAGCGCGTAGTTCAGCTGAGCCTGTTCCTCTATCGGTCCCAGCTCCGCGATGCGCTCCTGCGACTCGCGGATAAAGATATCCGGATCGATCGCGAAGGCGCGCTGATACTCTGCGACGCCTTGTTTGTATTTGTGCTCCGCGAAGTAGGCCGTCCCCAGGTTGCTGTAAAACGAAGCGCAGTTCGGCTTCAGCCGCAATGCTTTCTTGTAGTAGTTCTCTGCCTTGTGGTAGTCCTTCTCGCCGTAGAAGACGGTTCCCAGATTGTTGAGAGCTTCGGCATACTTCGGTTTGAGAGAGAGCGCTTTCTCATACTGCAGCTTGGCGAAGTCCAGCGCATACATGTGTTGGTACGCAATACCCAGCTTGTTCCATATCACCGGTGAATCTTTTGGGCCGCGTTGGTACGCCGAGATCGCTGCCAGGTATCTCTGGTGAATCATCATCAGGTCGCCCTGCGTCTCAGGGCTCAGGCTTGCCGTGCCGAAGTCCACCGGCACGTTCATGGCTGCCACCTGGGTTGGCGCGCTCGTCCCCGTTTTCGCGGGTCCTTCCTGCGCCAGATCGAACTCGTTGTAGGCCATCCTCAAGCCTTGGCCATAAGAGGCGGAGTCACCTGCATGGTCACGACCGTCCGGGCCCTGTCCATTCACTCCGGGAACACAAGTACACACCGCGACGATAGCAACAAACCAGCTGCGTGGCGTGGCCACCGACATTCGATAAATCGTTCGCATACGCGCCTCCTTCACGGAACCGGGCGAACGGCTGTGCCAAGTATCATCCCACTCCTGAACGAGAAACGCCATAGCCACTCGTTCCAGAAACAACATAGCCACAATTTCGTTTCGATGCAGGCAAAACTGCGCTTGTTGGCAGATTCTGACTCCACCCCTCAAATTTGTGGAGTCGAACCCAATTGCCCCGAGCCTGTCACAAATATCGGTTAACGAGTCACTTCGAGCCCGTTAGCTGCCCCAGGCACCGATGGGCGAACCGGGCTTTGCCGCACGGGTTAGTGCCCTCCGGAATCATCAGGGACAACTCGACTCAGTTCCAATTAAGAATTTCCGGCTGATACGTTGTTGGCGCTTGTCTCACTACTCTGCAGGAAGATTTCACATGATTCGTACCGCCAATGGCATCTCCACTCGCCGCCATGACGGTGACGACTCGTAATTGATCTCCTTCAAGAAGGGAAACAGCGATGTCAAGAGCTCAAGGATTCATGATCCCGCTCAACCAGAACGATTGGACGAACAACGGAGATCGCACCAACTGGTGCAGCGCCCAGGTATGGTGGACCAACCAAAACATCTCTCTGCAAGGCTCGTCTCTTGGCCCAACCGAAGCAAAAGTCGGTGAGGCCGTTACGATCGCAGTCGGCATTCAGGGTGTTGTTGAACCGGATGGCACGACGCAAATGGCTGTCATCCAGAACGTGCAAGCCTGGGCCTGTTATCCCAGTCCCACGGCGGGCAGCTCTTCCGCAGCGCTCGTCCTTCCTTCCATGCAGAGCTCCAATCCCGCCTTCGTTGGCGGTCAGCCCGTTTTTGGAAGCAATCCGATTTTCAATCCGGGAGATTATCAATATTCAGCCGACGGTGCCTATTATTTGATCGCGCTCAGTGGCACGTGGACTCCTACGGCCGAAGATCTAGTCCCGCCCAACAAGGCAACTCATTGCTGCATCGTCGCCACCAGCGCGGGTTTGGCGGAAGCCCTGCCGAAGGATGGCGGTGGTTTCACCGGGAATCCGGTGGGCACGTTTGTTGCCTCCAACAGTGATCTGGCGTCTGACATAAATATCTGCACCCAGCCATATCAGGGGCAGTGCAACATCGCCATTGTTCCTGTTGGTGGTGGCCAGATACGGATACCTGGCTCTCAGGTGCACGAGTTCGGCTTCCTGGCTGCCGGTTTAAGCGCCAATCGGTCCACGCAAGTCGTCCTGGAAGTCACTCCGGTCCCTCAGCAGGACCAGGTCGATCCCGCTGTGTTGCGAACCCTGAAGGCCGGCCCTTACCGTGATCTTCCATTACAGCCCGCACCCTCCTCGGGACTGAAAGGCCTGCGTTTGACCAGGAACACTTACGAGTGCAAAGGGTGGCTGGCCCGGCTCATCCGCGAAGCCGAAGAAATTCTTGAGGAGGTCATCGAGGCCGTGGAGCATCCGTTCCCGCACAGCAGCCGCTTGCGGCTCCGTCTCCCTCCCAACGGAGTCCAGCCGCTGCTCCTGCAGCTCGAACTGGATGACGCTTTACCGCCCGGTAGCGTCCACGTCTTCGACATCACCCAGACCGACTCGACAGGCAAACGCGGCGGAATCAGAGTTGGAGCGATTGTTGTTCCGTAGCCTTGAAATCTTTCAGAAATAAAGGAGACTGCTCATGCGTGAAGGGTAGTTCCACCCGACCTGCCCTTCGCCCGCCGTCCGCGCGCACGCGTGGGCTCCGACTGCCGGTCAGGCTCCAGCACCGCAACCGCCGCGCTGCGCCCCTGCGGACCACGCTTCAGCGGAGCTCGAACTCCAGCATATGGATCCTGCGGCTCCGCGTCGCGCCGCCACAACCGCTTCATCCTGCCCCACAGCTTTGCAAGAGTCTTTCGCATCGCGTTTCCTCGCGATCAGTTTACACACCGGTCAATCTGAAGCTCTAGTAATCCCCGCCGTCTCCCCCGACCGCCAGATTCTCAAACCGCGTGCACTTCGACAGGTACGCCAGCTGCACCGATCCCGTCGGACCGTTGCGCTGCTTCGCGATAATAATCTCCGCCTTGTTCGCCGTGTCCGGATCGGGCTGCCCGTTCTCGTCGCGGTTGTAATAGCTCTCGCGATGAATAAACGCGACCACGTCCGCATCCTGCTCGATCGAGCCCGATTCGCGCAGGTCCGACAGCATCGGCCGCTTGTCGCCGCCGCGCTGCTCCGAGGCGCGCGAAAGCTGCGACAGAGCGATGACGGGAATATTCATCTCCTTCGCCAGCGCCTTCAGCCCACGCGAAATCGCCGACACTTCCTGCGTGCGGTTCTCATAGCGCCGCTGTCCCGGCCCGGGCAGACTCGACGACATCAGTTGCAGATAATCGATCACGATCAGGTCCAGCCCGCCCATCGTCTGCCTAAGCCGCCGCGCCTTGGCCCGCATTTCCGAGAGCGAGATGCCCGGCGTGTCGTCGATAAAGATATGCGCCTCTACCAGCCGCTCCAGCGCGCTCGACAGCTTCGCATGATCGTCGCGTCCCAGAAAGCCCTTCTGAATCTTCTGCGAATCCACCAGCGCCTCCGACGCCAGCATGCGCCGCAGCAGCGACTCCTTGCTCATTTCGAGCGAGAAGACCGCGACTGTCCGGCCTCCGCGCACCGCCGCATTCTGCGCAATGTTGATCGCCCACGCCGTCTTGCCCATCGAGGGCCGCGCCGCAATAATCGTCAGCTCCGATTTCTGCAGTCCGCTCGTCATGCGGTCGAACTCGTCGAAGTGCGTAGCCAGCCCGGTGACCTCGCGGCCCTCTTTATACAGGTTGTCGATGGTCCCGAAGGAATGCCGCACAATCTCCGGAATCCCCGTAAACCCACGCGTGATGCCCTTCTCCGTGACTTCGAGCAGATCGCTCTCCGCCGCGTTCAGAATTTCCAGCGCCTCTTCGCTCTGGTCCGCCGCCCGTGTGATCGACGTCGAGCAAATGTTGATCAGCTGCCGCAGCAGCGACTTGTCCTTGACGATCCGGACATACTCCTCAATCGACAGCCGGCGTGGCAGTCCCTCGGTCAGCGACGCCAGGTACGCCACGCCGCCAATCGACTCCACCTCCTTGCGCTTCGCCAGCTCCTCGGCCAGCGTCACGATGTCCACCGCGCGGCTGGCGTCCATCAACTCCGCCATGCGCGCAAAAATGCGCTGATGCGAATCCAGCGCAAAGTCTTCTGTGCGCAGCTTTTCCGCCGCCTCGTTGTACGCGTGGTTGTCGAGCAGGATAGCGCCGAGAATCGATCGCTCGGCATCGATGGAGGCGGGCAGTCCGCGCTCAAAGGTCAGGTCAGCCTGAGTTGCCATTTCTTCAGTCTAGGCCCACCGAAGGACCGCATTGAGCCCAATTTGCGGTGCGGTATTTCGTTGAAAACTACCCTCGCATTGTCGAAAACCCCTCCATTTATCGCAAGGTTTCCCCCAAACCTTTATCATGGAGATGAGACCCCAGTTTTTGCGTATGAGACACATCTTCTTTTCCCTGGCCGCCTCCGCGGCTCTCTTTGCCGGCCTTGCCTCTGCACAGCAGACCGGTACGACGCAACCCTCCAAGCCCACCCAGCCAGCACAGCCGCCTGAGATCGTCCAGTTCCAGAAACTCGAAGACCAGTGGAGCGAGGCCGTTGCCAAGCGCGACCAGTTCGCACTAGAGAACATCCTGTCTCCCATCCTCGTCAACATCTCATCGACGGGCGAGGTGACCACGCGCAACCAGCAAGTCGCCGAGCTATTTGAGAAGGGCGGCCCACAGCCGGTCAGCGTGGAACAGCGGGTCGTCAATGTGCGCATCTTCGAGGACACCGCCCTGGTCGACGGCACCTACATCGTCAAGTGGAAAACCAACGGCGTGCTGCGCGAGGAGCGCGGCATCTTCACCCACGTTTATCAGCACGCGCGCAGCAACTGGATCTGCGTCCACTCGCAGCGCACCGCCGTCGTCGAAAAGACCGACGAGAAGCAGAAGACCGCCAGCAAGAAGACCAACGCCGAGCTCCCCTTTCACATTCCTCTGATCTACCAGGGCAAGCAGTCCACGCAACCGCCGCCGGCGGCCGGCTCGCAGAACGACCCTCCGCAATAAGCCCGATGGCCACACGACCGATATGGGCGGAGATATCCCGCCAGCGGCTCCTTGAAAATTACCGTCTGCTGCGCCGCCTCGCCGGAGCCGCAGACCTGCTCGCCATCGTCAAGGCCAATGCCTATGGACACGGCATCCTCCCCTGCGCCGGCACATTGTGCACAGAGGAGGCGCGCATGTGGATGGGCGTTACCGGCGTCCAGGAAGGCGTCGCCCTGCGCGCCACAGCTCCGCGGGCGCGCATTCTGGTCATGGGCGGCGTATGGAAGCAAGAAGCTGCAGCGGCCATCGCACATCGCCTCACCACCGTCGTGTGGGACTCTTCCCACATCGACTGGCTTCAGACCGCTGTCGGTGCACGCCGCCCCGCAGCTGCATCCCGCCCCACCGTGTGCGTCCCCATTCATCTCGAAATTGACACCGGTATGTCGCGGCAGGGCGTGCGTCTCGACGCGCTGCCGGCGCTCCTTGAGCGCCTCGTGGCCTCGCCTGGGCTGCGCGTGGATGGCGTGATGACCCACCTTCATTCCCCTGAATCCCTTGACGGCCGCGCAACCGCCGAACAATTTGGCCAATTTCGAACCGCATTGGATCTCATTGCCGCCCACGGCCACCACCCCGTGTGGATTCACGCCGGGAACTCGGCCACGGTCCTCACCGAAGGCAGCGCAAAGGCCCTGATCGATCTCGCTGCTCAATACTCCGCAAACGCCATGCTCCGCCCCGGGCTCGCGCTCTACGGCTACGCACCCCGCTTCTCCGGCGCCGGCCTTTCTCTGGCAGGATTTTCCGCCTCTGGCTTCAGCGGAGCTGCCCTATTGTCCGGCGTGCACCTGCTCCAGCCTGTTCTCTCCTGGAGAACGCGCATCGTCTCCCTGTGCACCATCGCCCCCGGAGAAACCGCCGGCTACTGCGCTACCTTCCGCGCCGCGCGCCCGTCTCGCCTGGCCCTGCTGCCCGCCGGGTATGCAGACGGTCTCAACCGCCGCCTCTCAAATCGCGGCAGCGTGCTCGTGCGCGGCCAGCGTGCACCCATCGCCGGACGCATCTCCATGGACCTCACCACTATTGACGTCACCGACATACCCGGCGTCGAAATCGGTGACGAGGTCACACTCATCGGCGAGCAAGGCCGGGAACGCATCACCGCCTATGATCACGCCGACTGGGCCGACACCATCCCTTACGAAATTCTGTGCAACATCGCCGCCCGCGTGCCCCGCGTAATGAAAGACTAAAGAAAGACCAGAGAAGATGTTCGGAAACCTTTACGCACGCTGGATGTACCGCTGGGAGACAGCTCTCACCACCCGCGACGAGAACCGCATCGTCCGCCCCGTCGAGTGGGGCTTCGACTGGCTGGAGGATTTCATCGCCTCCGCCGGCCTCCGCCACCAGATTTTCGGTGGCAACGACCCTGCCTCGCTCGAACCGCACGACGCCGAGTCAGCCATGGTCGCGCTCAACGAAGCCATTGTTCAGCGCAGCGAGGCCTTCTACAGTTACCGCCGCCCCACCGACTTCCAGCTTGAAACGCGCCAACCCCAGCTCTTTCCCACCAATGTCCGCCCGGAAACCCTCAAGCAGGATGCCGAACTCAAGCAGAAAGCCGCCGAAGGCAAGCTGAAGCCCGCGCAGTTCCTCCGCTTTACTTCGCCCATCCGCACGCCCTATCCAGAGAATGACTTCGTCAACGCCCGCTGGTATCCGGCGCCCCCCGAAAAAATGCAAGGCAAGCCCAGGCGAGCCATGATCGTAATGCCGCAGTGGAATGCCGACGCCTTCAGCCACAACGCGCTCTGCTCGCTCTTCAATCGCTTCGGCGTCTCCGCCTTGCGCCTCAGCAAGCCCTATCACGACATCCGCCGTCCCGCCGAGCTTGAGCGCTCCGACTACGCCGTCAGCTCCAACATTGGACGCAACATCTCCGCCTGCCGCCAGGCCGTCATTGACATCCGCAGCTGCCTCGACTGGCTCGAAGCCCAGGGATACGAGCAGTTCGGAATCCTGGGAACCAGTCTCGGCTCCTGCTACGCCTTCATCGCCGCCGCGCACGATCCGCGCCTGCAGGTCAACGCCTTTAACCACGCGTCGACTTCTTTCGGAGACGTCGTCTGGACCGGCCAGAGCACCCGCCACATCCGCCAGGCCTTTGAAGATGCAGGCCTGTCGCAGGAGCGCCTGCGCGAGCTCTTCGGAGCCACCAGCCCGGTCAACTACATGCAGGGCTTCGCCGCGCAACCCAAGAAGGTATTGGTCGTCCACGCAAAGTACGACCTCACCTTCCTTCCCGAATACTCCGTCGAAGTCCTGCGCCGATTCGCCGACCTGGGCATCGATTACGTCTCGAAGGTGCTCCCCTGCGGTCACTACACCACCGGCGAAACGCCCTACAAATTCATCGACGGATGGTATCTCGGATCATTCGTGTATTCCGCATTCAAGCAGCTCTCGGCTGACCCCTCGCGCACTGGCCCACAGGAGCCAGTCTCGAGCTCCGACCGCGAACTTGCCTCGCGCTGAGACGAAATGCTGAGAGCAAAGCGTTTACCAGTCTTAACAGCCCCCTGTTTTTATTCGATGAAACAATTTGTTGGAAACCACTTGATGCATTTTGTCATCTGCGTAACTATGGAAATGTAATCCGTGTTGAATGCAGTAAGCTCTGTTACGCGGTTTGATTTCCTGAAGGGAAACTTACTCTGTGCGACGTCCTGTTCTTGCTGCATTGATTATCTCGTTGTCGGCGCTATCCTTGTCTTCAACTCGGCCCATCTACCCGCCGAACATATTACCCTCGGTTTACGCGTCATCCGTCCAACCCGGACCCGGCTGCCAGGCCGCGATGCACGCAGCCCCCGCGCCTGAGGGGCCCGCACTTGAAGAGAACGTTCGCCAGATTTCCGTGAACCCGTTCCGTCCGCCACGGGTGACGGCGCCGTCGGAATCACCCTGCTTGCCGGCAATCCGGTCAACCTTCCCCTAGCTCTCCTGCTCTTGTTCAAAGCGATGCGGCTACCTACAATCGATCTATGACCGACCGCATGTCCCTGCCGCTTGCCGAGGCTGATCCCGAAATCGCCGCCGCCATCGAACACGAAGTCCTCCGCCAGCACGAGGGGTTGGAGATGATCGCCTCGGAAAACTTCGTCAGCCAGGCTGTTCTTGAAGCCGCCGGTTCGGTCTTCACCAACAAATACGCCGAGGGCTACCCCGGTCGCCGCTACTACGGCGGATGCGAATTCGCCGACGTCGTCGAGAACCTCGCTCGCGACCGCGCGAAGCAGATCTTCGGGGCTGAACATGCCAACGTGCAGCCGCACTCCGGCTCGCAGGCCAACGCCGCCGCCTACATGGCCGTCCTCCAGCCCGGAGACACCATCCTCGGCCTGGACCTCGCCCATGGAGGCCATCTAACCCACGGCCACAAGCTCAACTTCTCCGGCAAGCTCTACAAGGTCGTCTCCTACACCGTCCGCAAAGACACGGAAACCATCGACTACGACGAACTCGAAGCCATCGCCCTGCGCGAAAAGCCCAAAGTCATCATCGGCGGAGGCAGCGCCTATCCCCGCATTTTCGACTTCCCCCGCATGCGCGCCATCGCCGACAAGGCCGGTGCGCTGCTCATCGTCGATATGGCCCACTTCGCCGGTCTGGTCGCCGGAGGAGTGCATCCCTCGCCCGTTCCTCACGCGCAGATCGTCACCACCACCACCCACAAAACTCTGCGCGGACCCCGTGCCGGACTCGTCCTCTGCCAGCAGCCGTACGCCGCCGCCGTCGATAAGAGCGTCTTTCCTGGCCAGCAGGGCGGACCGCTCGTGCACATCATCGCCGCCAAAGCTGCGGCTTTCAAAGAAGTGCTGCACCCCGATTTCAAGGTCTACGCGCAGCAGATCGTTGCCAACGCCAAAGTCCTCGCCGAAGCCCTCCAGTCCGAAGGCTTCCGTGTCGTCGCCGGCGGAACCGACACGCATCTTATGCTCATCGACGTCTTCGCCAAGGGCATTCTTGGCAGCGAAGCCGAAGCCGCGCTCGGCGAGGCCGCCATCACCGTCAACAAAAACGCCATCCCCTATGACACGAACCCGCCGCTCCGCCCCAGCGGCATCCGCATCGGCACGCCTGCGCTCACCACGCGCGGCATGAAGGAAGCGGAGATGCGCACCATCGCGAAGTGGATTGCCGAAGCACTTGAACACCGCAGCAATCCCCAGGCCCTCAAGCAAATCCGAGGACAGGTCCTCGAACTCGCCGAGCAGTTCCCGCTCTACGGTTGGCTCCGCCATCCCGCCGAAGTCGTCGTCAGTTAGTGGGATCGCTGCGTGGCCCTTTGCGGGAAAAGCAGGATGCACAACACGATCGCCCCAACAAGCACGCCCGAAGCCGCGTAGCGGCTGACTGCCATCCCGCCTTGAGAGATCGGCTTATCAAACAGATCGCCCGAAACTGCGCCGAGCGGGCGCGTCAGGATGAATGCACTCCAGAAGAGGGCTGTCCTCGAGATCTTCGTAAAGCGGTACAGAACCGCAACAATCAGCAGTGCCCCGAAAGACCGCCACGCCGCCCAGGTAACCGAGACCCGCATCGTCTGCGGCCCAGTCGCCCAGCGCTGTGCCCAGCGTCTGAGAAAACATGATCGTGACCCAATAAAATATCTCCGTTTTGGGCGAGTCGACCGTCGCCACGGATATTGACCCCGTGGACCAGTACCACACCCCAAGCGAAGCCAGAAGTAAAGCCAGAAGCAATGAACTCCCGCCTGCGTAACCCAGTCCCAGCGATCGGTCCGCCAGGTCCGCCATCGTGGTACCGACAGTCGTGGTGGCAATGATCGTGAACCAATACAGATATGGATGAAATCGCTTGGCTGATACCTGCGCTATCACCGCAACGAGAGATCACAGCGAAGATCGATGTGCCGACGGCATAGCCGAGATTCATCGACATCGTCACCGCATCTCCGCCCGTTTCGCCTAACGTCGTGCACAAAATCTTAATAATCCAGAACGAAAGAGTGACCGCGGCGAACTTGCTGTGCTCGCCGTCTCGAGACCTTTCATCCAAGCCGTTTGCCAATTCCGTGGGCCTCTGCTTGATATCGCGAACCGGCGAACCTTGCTCGCAAGACGATAATATCGAATCTGCACATCCGACCCTCTCGCCGTAATCGAATGACGACTCTCTAACAAAAACAACGGACGCCCTTTTCGGGCGTCCGCTGTCAGCTCATCCGGTTTTTGCGGACGGATTACTGGAGATCAGCGTCCGGAAGAATAGGGGTTCCTTCGACACGAACCGCTGATAGTTCTGCGGGGTCGATGTCCAGCGCCTTAAGGATGGTTGGTGCCACCTGGGCGGTGCCAACGCCGGTGCGGACCGTCTTGGCATTGAAGCTGGGGTTGGAGAGCAGCAGTATGACGTTGGTGTCGTCATGAGCAAACCCTCCGTGCTCCGCCAGCTTCGAGGTGCTTCCGGAGTATGTAACGCCAACATTCGGCGTCACGATGATATCCGGGGTGCGCGGGTCCACGGTCGGCTTGTTGTAGTTGATCGAAAGCGCGGGGCCGTAGTAGATCTGCCCCAGGCCGATGAGAACGGGGTTGTCTTCGAGGATTTTGACAGCAGCATCGGTGTCGGAAGAGCTCTTCAGCCACAGCAGCGAGACATCGTCTTCCGTGGGTCCGATGCCGGTAGGATTATTGGTCGATTCTGAGTATGGAATGTAGCCGGCATTGGAGAGCAGGGTGGCTGGCGAAGAGCCGTTGATCAGCTGGGAAACGTAGCGGCTGGGATCGATGGGCGATTGGCCGTGCTTGGCCGTGATGACGATCAAGGTCGAGTCATACAAGCCCTTGGCCTTGAGCTCTTTGACAAACTCGCCGATGGAAGCATCGACGAACTTGATTTCACCAAGCAGCGCATCAGTTGGCGTCCCGGCCGCATCGAGGTAGCCGCCCGTAATGTGATTGCTCTTCTCGATGAGCTTTTGACCGACGCTGACGGCCTGGAAGTTCATTCCGAAGATGTTCGGTACCTTGGTGTCCTTCAAGCCGAGGTGATCCTTGCCTTCGATTTCATTCACGATTGCGTTGACCTTTAGGGTGTCATAGCACTGGATGTTCTGGAAGCTGTTGGTCCAGGCGGTCAGGTCCGAACCCGGATCGGGGATCGACGTGCAGGATAAGCCGGTGGGCGTCTGCACCGCCGGAAGAGCGATCACGTTCGAGTTGATTTCCGGCGCGTAGAAGTCGTCGAGTGCTATCGGGCCGAGGCCGCTGGCGACCGCCGAGTAAGCGGGGTGTTTGTCGGACCATGCCGTGTATCCGCCATTCCGATGGATGACACTGAAGATGCTGTTGGCGCGGACGAAATCCCAGGGAAAGACGGGATTGCAGCCATTGTTGGGATCACGGATTAGTCTCTTGGAATTGATGGAGTTGAGGCCGCCGTCTGTCAGGGATGCTCCCGGAGCGCCGCCGTTCAGTTTGGTCTGGTCGAAATCGATACCTTCCTCATACTCGCTGGTCGTGCCGGTCGGGGCCGCATAAGGGGTACAGGGGCCGGCCGCAAGGCCATTGCCTGTGGTTTGCGCCGGAGCGTCATAGTTCCGCGAATAGGCGACATCGTAATAAATGCCGGTGAGAGCAGGGCTTCCGCCGGTGACGATCGAGATCAGGCCGGGGAAGGAATCGGAGGGTTTTGAGGTTGAGGCAGCGACGTAGTTGACTCCCGTCTTGCCAAGGGCGGCAAGCGCAGGACAATAGGGGTCGCCGTTGTTCACGGTGCTGATGCCTTTCGCGCAGTTGGCGAAATCCACAGCGTGCATGCCGTCAATGCTGATCAGAAGAACGCGTTTAAATTTGCCATGGCCCCAGCCGTCTTCCTGGGCCATTGCGATGGCCGCCGAGCAGACGATTGCCAGGGAAAGGAGAGCGATTGCTTTTTTCATACTTACCTCCGGCAACCATATGTAATTCGTTCGCGGAGGTATGGGTATTGCTCGCAGGTCAATTTTCCATGAACAGAATTTAATTAGCATTTAATTAGCCGTGAAGCCCAACAAAACCATCTAAGCGGGATTTCCAGTTAAAGCGCGGCAACCATCCGCCAGAGCACGTTCATCAGCTCCTCGTCGTTAACGGTCGGCTACAATTCAGAGTCACGTTCACCTAAGGGGTAGATGAATGAGGATGCGATTGGTCGTATTGATGGTCGAAGTGGAGCAGCCGGAAGGGATCTCTGCCCGCAAACTGATTCTGGAAACCGCGCGCCATAATGTCATTACCGCGTACAGCGGACAAGGGGCCTTTGAACTGCTGCGCCGCTTTCCCAACGTCGATCTCGCCGTGATTCACACGGAAATAGAGGATGACGCCTTTGAGCGGACGGTACGCCAGCTAAAGAAAGTACGCGCTGATCTGCCCATCGTGGCGATCACTCCGATTTCGGGCCAGCAGGCGAAAGACGTGGACTACGTCATTTCCAGCTTCGATCCGCAATTGCTTCTGCAGTTGCTCGCGGAACGCTTCGAGGCTGCCACCTCCGACGAAATTGAGCCCTCGGACAATTGATTCGTCGGCCTGAATTACTCTGCGGGGTGTGCTCGGCAGCCTAGAGCGCCGCAAATTCTTTCTTCGCCACCACCAGCTGCGGCAGATCCGGATCGGCGCTCTTCCACATGTCGAAGAATTTTTGGTACGCCTCGCGTGCATGCGTCTTGTCGCCTTGCATCGCGTAGGCGCGGGCCAGTCCCAGGACCGACTGTGGATAGACCTGGAAACCCTGCGGCACTATGGCTCCTCGATACTGTGTGGCCCGCTGAAAGGCGACGACCGCATTTGGCGCGTCGTGCAGATCAAGATAAGCCAGTCCGCGCAGATAGGCTCCCGGCGAAGCGAGATCGTAGGCTTTCGACTTTTCGAGTTCGGCACGCGCGTCGGCCGGTTTATGCTCAGCAAGGTCGAGCAGAGCGCGCGTCTGCGGAATGGTAATGCCCTGCACCGTAGTATCTTCGGGGTATTTCTTGTCCAGATCCTTAAGAATCGGCTCCGCTGTTTTCCGGTCGCCGCAGATCGCAGCGGTGAAGGCGGCCTGGCGCAGCGTAGGCTTTGTCCTGTCCAGGGCGAGGGCGCGCTTCACCCGGCTTTCCGAATCCTGGCACATGCCGGCAAATCCTCTTCCTGAAACCAGCGAAAGCAGAGCCGACGCCTCGGCATCATTGGCCTTCTGCGAGGCGCTCTGCTCAATAACAGCCTGCCATGTCGCCTGGGCCCGCTGGTATTGGCCGAGATACTCCTCGACGAAGGCTTTCGCGCTCAGCAATTGGTATGCGTCCGGCCGGCCTGTTGCCTGGGACATCAGGCGGTTCATGCCGGTAGTATCGTTTTCGAGCGCATCCAGATAATAGCCCCAGCTGAGCATTCCGGTGGCATCTCCAAGCCCCATGTTGTTCACCTTCGCTATCTGTTCCTGCGCTTCCTGAAAGCGATCCAGCACAACCAGGTCCTGAATCAGGTTTTCCTGCGCGATGACGTCATCCGGCCGCGTGGCTACTGCCTTCCGGCTGTACTCAAGCGCCTTGTCGTAGTCTCCGATGATGGTGTAGGCGACGGCGATATTGACCATGCTATTGAAGTCATTCGGATATTCGCGCATGGACAGCTCAAGCGTCTCGATCACCTTGTCGACATTGCCGGTCACGTTCTGGTAGTAATGCCCGGTGATATAAAGCCGTTCGCGCTCGCTGACGTTCTTCGAGAGGTTATAGGCCTTGGTGAAATATTCGAGCGCCTTTCCGGTCTGTCCTGCGTTGCTATAGACAACCCCGAGCCGGGCCCATGCCATGGCAAAGTTCGGGTCAAGCTCAACAGCCTGCTGATAGTGGCCGGCGGCCTGGGGCAAGTCCAGCCCGTTGTTGTGCTCCACATCTCCAACCGCATAGGCGCGAAAGGCTTCGAGCGAGGGTGTGGTGGCTTGGCCCAGCGGCGTGTCCAGCTTCTGGATGGAGCTGAGGGATTCACCCAGCTTTGCGCGCATCGCGGTGGCGGCTTTGCCCAGCGCGTCCAGCACGTGCTCCGCATCCGGAGCCTGCGCCTGCTCGCTCGCAATGTCGTCGCCCGTCGCGGTAGCCTGCGCCGTCAGCGTGATCACGTATTCTTTGCCCAGCGAGGCAATCGTCCCCGTCAGGATGGCCTTCACGCCTTCACGCTCGCCAATCTCGCGCGCAATCGCCGGTGTCAGTGGATCCTCCGACGACTTGCCAAGGTATTTCATGCTCTGCTGCAAATGCTGCTGGCTGACGATGTTCAGCGTCGGCGACTGTTCCAGCTGAATCGCCAGAGCCTGCTTCAGCGTGGTGTCGAAGACCGGATTCCCGGTGTTGTTTACAAAATCCGCCAGGATGATCGAATCCTTTTCCCCCATCGTCACCGGAGCCTTCGCCGCGCCGCCGGTAGGCGATACGCCGCCATGATTCCGGAGCAAAAAGAAGAGCGACGCCGCGATAATGACGGCGGCAACGCCAACTATGAGAATCCAAGCCCGCCTCGCAGTCTCCGGTATCGGATGTCCCAGGTCTTTGGCTGCATCTACTCCCGCCGCGCCTCGAACCGAGCCAGCGTCTACCCGCGGCGGCACAGCAACCGGTCTCGCATCTCCCAGCTTGTCGAGATCGGCAAGCAGCTCCGCAGCCGACGAATACCGCGCTTCTTTGTCTTTCGCCAGCAGCCGCGCCAGAATCGAATCGAACTCCTTCGGCAACTCCGGATTCACGCTGCTCGCCGGTAGCGGATCCTTCATCAGCAGGGCGGCAAAAGTTTCCGCGGGCGAGGCGCCTGCGAACGGTGAAGCGCCCGTGGCCGCCTCATACAGCACGCTGCCCAGCGAAAACAGGTCCGTCCGCGCATCCAGCGGCTGCCCCTTTGCCTGTTCCGGAGACATGTAGGCAATCGTTCCCAGCGTCGAGCCCGCGCTGGTAAGCTCGCCGCCCTCCGTATGGTCGCCGCCCGCTGTACGGTCCCCATTAAGCGATCCCGGAGCCGTGCCCGTCGGCGCGCCCAGCGAGTCCGTCGGGTTTATCCCCGCGCCCTGCCGCTTCGCCAGTCCGAAGTCGAGAATCTTGATGTGCGGCTGTCCGCCCTTCGGCTGCACCACAAAAATGTTGGCAGGCTTAATGTCGCGATGGATAATCCCCCGCCCATGTGCCGCCGCCAGCGCGCCCGCCGCCTGCCGCGCAAAGTTCAGCAGCTCCGCAGCAGGCAGTTTCCGGTGTCCGGCGAGATACTGCTTCAGCGTCTCGCCCTGCAGCAGCTCCATCACCAGGTAGGGCCGTCCGTCCTGCTCGCCAATGTCGTGAATCGTGCAGATGTTCGGATGATTTAGCGCTGACGCGGCCCGCGCCTCTCTCTGAAAGCGCGCATTCGAGGCCAGGATCGGAGTGCAGCCCGGACTTCCGCCAGACGGCCGCGGCGTATCGCCGATCAGATAGTTTTCAGAGACCAGCTTCAGCGCGACTTCGCGGTCAAGGCGCGTATCCAAGGCCCGGTAAACCTCTCCCATACCGCCTGAGCCGATCTTCTCGACGATCTCGTACGGGCCAAAGTGCACGCCAGCGGCAGGATTTATCACAGTCAAAGGTTTCCGAACTCAAGGTAAAGCGAATGTGGGGATAACACGAGTGTAAACGTCCTCGCATGGTTACGAAACAAGATTATTGGCCAGTGTGCCACTCTCGCACACCCTCATTCCCACTGAGTTGTCATCCTGAGCGGAGCACGCGCAGCGTGCGAAGTCGAAGGATCTGCTTTTCTGTCGTGAGTCGCGCCAAACATCTGCGCCGAAGGCGCGTATCGCTGGACGCGCAGTCCCTCAGAACGGCCGCCCCCGGAACAGGTACACCAGCTCGATCACCAGGATGATCACCACCGTCAGCTCCAGAAAGAACGCCCGGCTCTGATTGAACTGATCCACCATGAATCGATACAGCTCCTCCGCGTTGCGCACCTTCTGCGTGACCAGATCCTTGTAATCCGGCACGCCCACCTTTTGCGCCGCCAGCTTGTAGAGCCGCGCCGAAAACATGTCGCTCAGAAACTTGATCGCGTTGTCAGCGTGCTCCGTTAGCTCGGCCACATCCAGCAGCACCGTATGCAGCCGCGTCGCCGACCGCGCCAGCCGCCATCGCGCAAAAATCCCCGTCCCCTCATCGAGCAGCGTATAGACGCGTTCCAGCTCTTCGGTCAGCAGATCGTCGTAGTGGCGAAACTCAAGCAGCTGCGAGTTGGCATACTCCAGCAGCTGCACCGCCGTCTCCGCGCCCGCCGTCGAGTCATAGATGAACGCCGCATTCCACCCGATCACCGCAAGATCGTTCGCATAGTAGGAAATCCGCGACTGCAGCACCTCGTTGCGCTCGCTCTCCGCCAGATGCCCGGTGTCTCCGCGCACCACCTGCGCAATGCGCGCGCCCTGTGTATGGATCAGGTCCGACATCGAAGACGAGCCGTCAATCTCGCGGATGTGAAAGATGAGGTAGTCCTCGCTCAGCCACTCTTTGTACGGCTTCACCAGCGCCCCGGCTGCGACATCCAGCTTGCGGCGCACCATCTCCGCAGCTTGGGCCCCGAAGTCCACGTCCCACACCCAGCGGCTGGCCAGCGCCGTCAGCTTCTCCCAGCCGCCTTCAAAAGGCAGCTCGAAGACCACGCTGAGCACGCCGTAGTCGTAGTACTTGATCTCCCCCTGGAGCTGCTCCCCGCTCTCCAGCGTCAGCGTGCCGAGGGACTCGACCACTGGAGGCCGCTGGTAGCGCACCGCTCCCGGATGCTTGAGCGCCGGCTGCTCCACCTTGCTCGCGCTGAGTAACGCGCGCAGCCTGTCCAGCCGGATCGCCTCGCACACATCAAACTGCAGCAGCACCAGCACCGAGCCATGCAACCTGATGTCGGAGACCAGTTCAGCCGATTGCGCAACGAGTTCTTGCATGGTGAAGATATTACTTGGAATGCGAGGGTCACGGATGCCAAAACAAAGTGCGGGATTGCTCATGTATCGCCACCGGGAAAGCAAACTCGAATTATTTCTGGTGCATCCCGGCGGCCCGTTCTGGGCGAAAAAGGATCTCGGAGCCTGGTCGATTCCCAAAGGCGAATACGCCGCGGGTGAGAATCCGCTCGACGCCGCGCGCCGCGAATTCACCGAGGAAACCGGCTTCACCGCCAAAGGCGACTTTCTCGATCTGGGCACGATCAAACAGGCAGGAGGCAAGCTCGTCTCCGCCTGGGCCGTCGAAGGCGACTGCGATCCCACCGCGCTCCGGAGCAATCTCTGTCCGATCGAATGGCCTCCGCGCTCCGGCCGCCAGATCGAAATCCCCGAAGTCGACCGCGCCGCCTGGTTCTCTCTCGACGAGGCCCGCCAGCGCATCCTGAAGAGCCAGACCCCTGTTATCGATCTCCTGATCAAGCGTCTGGGTGGGCGAGAGTGCGTTACCATAAGACATGCAGGCAGGCCGGACGGCCGCTGCCGGGCGAGCGTTAGCGAGCCTGGGAGAGGAAAGTCCGAACTCCGCAGGGCAGTGTGCCGGATAACGTCCGGGATCGCGGCGTCAAGGCCGCAAGACGGCTAGTGCCACAGAGAAGATACCGCCCGCGCTGTTCCGGTGAGCGTTCGTGAAAACGAATGCCGACCGGAACAACGTGGGTAAGGGTGAAAAGGTGCGGTAAGAGCGCACCGCCCCGGCGGTAACGTCGGGGGCAGGGTAAACCCCACACGGAGCAAGACCAAATAGGGAGGAAATTCGCAGCCCGACCCGATCGGCTGCGGGTGCGTGCCGGCCCGGCGCGCCAACGCGGGTTACGTGACTGAGCGCAAGCCCAGGCGCGGCGGAAACCTCCGGGTAGGTTGCTGGAGCGATGCAGCAATGTATCGCCTAGAGGAATGGCCGTCCTCGACAGAATTCGGCTTACAGGCTGCTTGCAACGTGGCCCCGGCTCTCCCTCAAAGAGGACCGGGGCCATCAATTTTCTAGCACTGGTTTCGCCTTGAATCGCTACGGACACAGTTGCCCGAGACTCATCCTTGCAAGTCCTGCGACACCAAGTTCGAACTGGTCGGCGATGGAATTGCTTCCGAGTAGGCGACCATCCACTCGGAACCTCGAAACCATCCCCGAACCGATCAAAAAGCGACGAGTGTCCTGTCCCAGAAATACGCGAACATAGCCTGGCGAGTTTTACGAAGATGGCATCGGCGGTGCGGTCATTGAAAACCCCTGTGGCGTGCCGTTTATCACGATGCCTTTATCTCGCGAATTGACCGAGTCTGAATCTCTGCGAAGAGTGGTTGCAAGCATTCGCGGGCAAAATGGAATGCGGGTGTGTACGTGCGAAATCTGCCATCGAGGCGCCTATGCGTCCGTCTACGGGGGTCAAAAGATAGGCGTGAATCTCGTTCGCATGGGGCCCGGCTTGCACCGTTGCCATCCCCGAGATTTGTCCGCGGTCATTGATATTGCTGGCCGAGATGATGAAGAGGTTGGAATCCGCGGGAATGAGCGTATTCAGGTCGGTCATCACACCGTCCTGCCAGATGAAGCCGTGGGTCCAGTTGAACGTGGAGTCAAAGTCATTTCCCACCACCTGGCCCCGGTTGTTGATGCCGGTGGCAAAGGAGGAAAAATCTCCCGGCAGAGTGCCGAGGCTTGTGACTGCGCCGCGTGCGCCGTCCTGCCAAACCGCGGCATAGAACGGGACGCCATCACCAGTGCCGACTTGCCCTGCGATTTGGCCGCGGTTGTTCATGGCGTAGGCGAAATTGGAGCCTGCGCCTCCGAGATCCTGAAGCACGAAGGCAGTCTTGTCTTTCCACATTACGGCATGAGTCGCTGTGGTGCAGTTTCCTGAGTAGCCTACGGCGTCGCCCTGATCGTTAATCCCGTATGCGAAACCGTCTGAATCGTTACCCACCAGAGGAAGAGCCTCGGCGTTGCCTCTTTTCCACAACGCCGGCAACGCAATTCGATTGTTCGTTGTGCCGGCTGGGCATGTAGAGTCCACGGCACCGTCTTCGGCAAATCCGACGACTTCTCCGCGGTTATTGATGGCGCTGGCCTCTCCATTATTTCCGCCGAGTGTCGGAAGAGCACTCATGTGGAAGTCTCGCCAAAAAAACGGAACGCACGTAAGGTGTGTGCCGAAGCCGCAAATGTCTTCGCCGTTCGGATCTGGTTCAGCTGTCTCGGACATACCAACGGCTTGCCCGCGGTCGTTGATCCCACCCCAGTTAATCCAACTGTTGGCGTCGGGTTTTCCAAGCGTGCCCAGGTCGATGTTGAATCCGTAGATGCCGATCACCGCCCGGCCCCTTGCAACTGTCGTAGCCGTACTAGTCTCGGGAGGGTTCACGAACCCATCCATGTTCTCCGTCCACCCCTGATTATTGAGGCCCATGGCCATGCTGAAGTTGTCCTTGCTGTTGTTAGTGCCCAAATCGGTAATTTTGTAGCTCTGTTGAGCGAACGCATTGCTAAAGCTACCCAAAACAAACGTCGTAACCCACAGTATCCAGAAATTCCGCAACTGCCTTAGCGTATTCATGTCTCCTCTTTTCGTCCGGGCAAAGTCTGCGTGTCGAGATGAGTGGCGATTCCCGCGTGCCTACTCGGCGCGGTCCAATAGTTAATGCGCAATTCTGAGGAAGCACGTGGTGTTCCACGTTCAGGAACGATTACGCGACACAACAGGCCCAACATTTCAGATTTCGAAGCAGCGTGGCAGACTAACAACCTCTTGGGACGACCCCAAAACGGCAAGAACGGCTGTTTCTCCAACTTTTCATACACACACCGGCGAGAGGTTACGAAATTCGAGAACACCGAGCAGCCAAGAGAGTCAGGCAGATCATTTTGATTGACTTTTAAAATGCTTAACATACATACTTGTCGGTATGTTAAGTGGCCACGAGAAGAAGCGAAGATTCCGTGATCCACGGCGTACACGGGAACGCTTGCTGCAAGCGGCTTTTCGGGAGGTCCACAGATCAGGCTTTCAGAGTGCCGGCATCGATACAATTCTCGCCGCCACCAACGTCACCAAGGGAGCGCTCTATCACCACTTCGAGAGCAAGGAAGCCTTGGGATATGCCATCGTCGAAGAGGTCATCGCAAAACTTGTCCACGACAGGTGGCTGCGTCCTATGCTCAGCGACGGGCAACCCATCGATATTTTGATTGGCATTGTCCGGGGGTTACCAGTTCGGCCCCAAGACATTCGAAACAGTTGCCCGCTGCTCAATTTGGCACAGGAGATGTCTCCTCTGGACGAGCAATTCCGCAAGCGACTGGAGAGGCTCTTCCTTGCCTGGCAGAAAGGAGTTGCTACGCTTTTGCGGAAGGGGCAGTCCCAAGGGACGGTGCGGCGCGAGCTGAATCCCGACGAGATTGCCAGCTTTCTGGTCGCGATGGTCGAGGGCCACGCCTCGTTAGCAAAAGTTGCTCAAGATGCGAAGGTGTGGGAAGTGGGAATCAGAAATATCGTGGGGTGGCTGAAGTCCCTCCGGGCGCCACGTCAATCTTGGATAGGCGGCCGGCGGATGTTGAAGAAGCATGAGCTCAGGCAACGGCGGCGGCTCTAACTCAGGGGAAAAACGATGAACCGACGAAGATTGGTAATGGTAGCTTGTCTAGGTTTTGTTCTGATCCTTGGGCTGATTGGAATGAAACAAGGTCAGGCACAAGCGCCCAAGACAGCCTATTCGACCATGGCGCCATTCCAGCAGTACCTCATGGCAGACCGAAATGCCGAAATTGCGTTGGCTCGAAGCGCGGCGCCGGAAGCCATATCCCGCGAGGCCGAGATTCTGGTCCTGGGACGCCATGGCTACGAAACTGCTGTCGAAGGCAAGAATGGCTTTGTATGTGTTGTCGAGAGAGGGTGGATGTCGCCTTCCGATGCTCCGGAATTTTGGAACCCCAAAATTCGCGGTCCGATCTGTTTCAATCCGCCGGCCGCGCGATCCGTGTTGCCGACCACTCTTAAGAGAACAGAGATGGTGCTGGCAGGACGAACAAAGGCTGAGATCATCGAGGGCAACAAGGCAGCGTTCGAAAAAGGTGAACTGCCACCGCTCGAATCCGGCGCGATGAGTTACATGATGTCGAAGGAAGCTTATCTCACCGATGACGATGGTCACGACTTAGCCCACTTGATGTTTTATGCGCCTTCCCTGGACGGCAAGGCTTGGGGTGCCGATCTGCCGAAATCGCCGGTAATGCTGATTCCACAATTCAAAGGCGCTCAACCGATCGACGTGTTTATCGTTCCCGTGGGCAGATGGTCGGACGGATCTGCTGCCCCGGTTATGTAAGGCCATTTCATGTAGAAGCAGCGCACGCGTCAGTCTCGTTTCGGGTAGCACGAAGTCGAAACCAGAAGGCAATGCGAGGTCCATCATGAGCATCTGCAAGATTCAGGAACTGAAGGCCATTGCGCGTGAGATGTTTGTTCAACAAGCTTCGGCTAGCCCACCGCCGCGCGATACGATTTGCTCCACCGTGAGCAAACGGGTGTACACACTTGAATCGACAGCAGAAGATGGTTTCTACGAACCCGCAGATACACCATTGCTTCTGGTAACCCGAGCTGATGCTGCAAACCTCATCCGAGCCTTGCAGCAGTTGGAGGTCATAGCGAAACGTCAGGCGCCACGAATCGCGTGCAAGGCAAAGGGTAAAATCTTATTCTTGGATTTGGCTGAGATCGTGGCAGTGCAAGCCGAAGGTAATTACGTTTCGTTGCAACACTGTCCCAATCCCTATTTGCTGCGCGAGTCTCTCACCGCCATAGCCGAGAAGCTCAAGCCCTACGGTTTTATTCGCATCCACCGCTCGGTCGTCGTGAATATTTCGGCCGTAGAGGAGATCGAACCTTTACCGACGGGAGAGTACAGGCTGCGTGTCAAGGGTGGGAAGAACTACTTGGTAACGCGCCCATACAAAGACAACCTCAGAGATCTGGCTCAACTGTGGGTAGGCTCAGAGCGCTTTCCCGGCTAACAGGCAGCCAGAGCATTCACCTAAAACCCCGGTGGCCTTTCTCCCGCAACGCCGAACGCCTTCTCGAGCGCCATGCCTGCTTCCGCCAGCGTGCCTTCGTCGAACAGCCGTCCAATCAGCGTCACGCCATGCGGCACCCTCCGCGGCGGAGAGAACTTCGGCAGAGGATGCTTCGGGTCCGGAGCCCAGTCGCTGCGAGCTTCCGCCACCTCGACAAAACCGGCCCGCAACGTCAGCGAGGGATGCCCGGTATTGTTGCTGATCACCAGCATCTCGTCGCGCAGGGACGGCACCAGCAGTAGGTCTACTTGGGAAAAGATTCGCGCCATTTCCTCTGCAACCTTGCGCCGCATCCGGTCAGCTTGCACGAAGTCCACAGCAGACAGGAACCGCGACTGGCGAAATACATTCGGCCACGCATCGGGCACCTGCGCCTTCAGCTCGTCCAACTTCCCGCTGAGCGTCAGCTCTTCAAAAGCCGCGGCGCCCTCCGCAAACAAAATCAGATTGAGCGAGTCGTAAGGCCAATCGGGCAGAGACACCGCAACCGGCACCATGCCGACCTTCTTCACCGTCTCGAGCGCCGCCCGATCCACCTCCGTCGCCGGAGCCTCCTTCATCCACGCGGGAAAGTAGCCCACGCGTAGGCCCGCGATGCTCGCCCCCGCGTCGAACGCGAGCTTTGATGGAACGCTGCTCAGATCTCTCGGATCAGGCCCCGAGATTGCATTGAGAACCAGCATCGTGTCTTCGACTCCCCGCGTCATCGGACCCAGCTTGTCCAGCGACCAGCACAGCGTCATCGCTCCCGTGCGCGGCACCCGGCCAAACGTGGGTCGCAGCCCCGTCACCCCGCACCGCATCGACGGACTCACAATGCTGCCACCCGTCTCGCTGCCGATCGCAAATCCAACGAGTCCCGCCGCTGTCGCCGACCCGGGCCCTGCACTCGATCCCGACGATCCCTCTTCAAGCAGCCAGGGATTCATCGTCTGCCCGCCGAACCAGATATCGTTCAGCGCCAGCGCACCCAGGCTCAGCTTCGCGACGAGCACCGCGCCCGCCGCGTTCAACCGGGCCACAACTGCCGCGTTCGAAGTTGGAACGCGGTTCCGATAAGGCTCCGCTCCCCACGTCGTAGCAATGCCCGCCGTATCGAGCAAATCCTTCGCTCCCCACGGAATCCCGTGCAGCGGCCCGCGATACTTGCCTGCCGCAATCTCCTTATCCGCCTGCCGAGCCTGTTCGAGCGCGTGTTCCCGCGTCAGCGTGATCACGCAATGCAGCTTCGGATCGAAGCGCTGGATGCGGCCCAGATAAATTTCCGTCAGCCGTTCCGAAGTGATCTGCTTGCTCTCGATCCATCGCGAAAGCTGCGTCACCGTAGCGAACGCGATGTCTTCTTCCTTCGCGGGCACCGACGCCACACCTGCTGTGCTGCGCACAAACACATTCGCCGCCGGATGGCGGGTCATCCCCGGCAGCGTGGGATTCCACTGCGTCGCCGGAGCCACGCTGGGCTCAATCGCCAGCTTGCGCGGGCCCGTGCGTCGCTCATACAGCGGAGCCATCTGCATCCGCCAGTTCTCGGCTGCCTCCGCGCGGTGCGCCGGAGTCATCTCCACCTGCACCAGCTTTTCCGCCTCGGCAAAGGTCGCCGCCGACACCTCCGGCCCGACCGGGGGAGCCGTCCCGAATGCAGGCGGCGCACCCGGTGTCGGCTCCTGTGATTGCGGTGTCGGTTCCTGTGCGTGAGCAGCGACGGCAACACTGAGCAATCCCAGCGTGCTGTGGGCAAGAAAATCTCTGCGCGATCCTGACATGTCTGTCCTTAATTCTTCGGTCTTTAGGCAAAAACGGGAATGAGTGAAAGATAAACGATCTCGCTCATCGGTCTGACGCGAAATTCACGGCCGTCAACATCGGAACCGGGAACCATCGCGCCAGCGGCCGCGTAACGAGTCACATAGGAGCACCCTCCAGGAGACGTCTCTATGGCATCCCGGCTACGCGATCTGACCTATGCTTTTCGCAGGATTTCGAAGTCACCCGGCATCGCCGTCGCCGCCATCGTCTCCATCGGACTGGGTATCGGCGCCAACGCTTCCATCTTCTCCATCGTCAGCACCTTCGTCCTGCGCCCCGCGCCGGTCGGCGATCCGGGCACTCTGCTGGCGCTCCACACGCAGGCACGCGGAGACAGCGGCCCCAACCACTTTACCTGGCCGCTCTACACCGATGTGCGCGATCAGGCGAAGTCCTTCTCCGGCGTTGCGGCTTATTACGAACTTCTGCCCGCGTCCATGACAGGAGGCGGCGGAAACAGCGAGCCCGAGCGCGTCTGGGGACAGGCCGCCACCAGCAACTACTTCGACGTCACTGAGCTTCGCATGCCGTCGGGCCGCGGCTTTCTGCCATCCGAGGAAAAGCAACAGGTCATAGTCCTCGGCTACAGACTTTGGCAGCGTCGTTTCGCCGCCGACCCGGCGATCATCGGCAAAACCATCACCCTCTCCGGACGGCCGTTCACCGTCGTCGGCGTAGCTCCTCCAGGATTTCGCGGCGTCGACCTCCTGCTCGCCCCGCAGTTTTGGGTGCCCCTCGGCAACGTGGAACAACTTGCCGTGAACATCCCCGACCGCAGCTCGCGCATCTTTCACTGGCTGGGAGTCATCGGGCGTGTGAAGCCAGGTGTGACCCGGGCTCAGGTTGGGGCCGAACTCGACACACTAGCCGCGAATCTCGCCAAAGCTTATCCCGCGACAGATAAGGACAACAGCTTTGTTTTTGAATCCGCCGGGTCGCTGCCGCAGCGTGACCGGTCCACCGTTCTGATGTTCCTCGGCGCGCTCAGCGTTGTGGTGCTCATGGTCCTCTGCATCGCCGGAGCCAACGTCGCCAACCTGCTCCTCGCCCAGGACGCCGGCCGTCAGCGCGACATGGCCGTTCGCCTCGCCCTCGGAGCAACACGCGCCCAACTGATCCGCCAAGTCCTCACTGAAACTGTGCTTCTGGCTGTCGCCGGCGGAGTCCTCGGAGTCATGCTCGCGCTCTGGGCTACCTCCGCGCTCTCCGCGTTCCATCTGCCCGTTCCCATCCCGCTGGACATGGCCGTCAGCCTCGACTGGCGCGTCCTGCTCTACGCCTTCGGCCTCAGCCTCGGCGCAGGTATTGTCTTCGGACTCGCACCCGCGTGGGCAGCCGCGCGCCCAATGATTGCCAATGCCCTCAAAGGCGAAGACGCGCTCACCCGCCCCGGCCGCCGCTGGAGCCTGCGCAACATCCTCGTCGTCGCGCAGATTTCGCTCTCCCTCGTCCTGCTCTGCGTCACCGGGCTCTTCCTGCGCAGCCTCGAGCGCGCCGCCGGCATGGACGTGGGCTTCCGCTCAGAGGACCTGCTCATGATCTCGGTCGACCCGCGTGTTCACGGCTACACGCCCGAACGTACGGTGCAGTTTCTCGGTGCATTGCGCGACCGCGCCGCCGCTTTGCCCGGAGTTACATCTGCCGTTCTGACTGACGTCGCGCCGCTTTCGATGGGCAACCGCAGCGATTCCTTTCACGCTGCTGGCATCAACCCCTCCGGTCCAGAACCCAGCGTCGATCTCTACATGGTCACGCCCGGCTACTTTGAAACCATGGGCATTCCCTGCCTGGCTGGCCGCAACATTGGCAACGAAAGCGCGTCTGCCCCGAAGGTCGCAGTCGTTAACCAGGCCTTCGTCCACGACGTTTTCCATGACGAGAACCCCATCGGCCGGCGCATCGAAGGTGGCGGCGCCAGCTACCAGGTCATCGGCGTCGTCGGAAACACCAAATCGCGCGCCCTCGGCGAAGCCCTCCGGCCGGTGCTCTACCGCTCGCTCGCGCAGAGCCTCGCCTCCGACCCATCGTTCCTCGGCTACTCTCTTGTCGTCCGCACCAGCGACGAAGCCGGAACCGCATCCGCTGTGCGCAACATCATCCACTCGCTCGACCCGTCGATGGCCATCTTCAATGCCGAGACTATGCGGGAACACCTTCGCGACGCGCTCTTTCTGCCTCGCCTCGCCGGCACCCTCTTCGGAGTCTTCGGAATCGTCGGCCTGGTCCTGGCTTCCGTCGGCCTCTACGGAGTCATGAGCTATTCCGTCAGCCGCCGCACCCGTGAAATCGGCATCCGCATCGCACTGGGCGCGCAGCTCGCAGCCGTTCAGCGCCTCGTCGTCCGCCAGGGAATGCTGCTCACCGTCATCGCCTTCGCGTTCGGCTTGCCCACAGCATGGATCGCGGTGAAGTTTTCCTCGAGCTTCCTCTACAAAACCAACCCGCACGATCTGGCCACCTTCACCCTCGTGCCGGTGCTGCTCGCCTTCGTCGCTCTGCTGGCCTGCTGGATCCCCTCCCGCCGCGCTGCCCGCGTCGATCCGCAAACAGCCCTGCGCCGCGAGTAGCGCTCCTGTCAGTGATTACTGCGGTGTCTTCGTTACTGCTTCTTTGTTACGGCCTTTTCCGCGGCCTCCAACTGATCGGCGATGTCCTTCAGCCCGCTCTTGCGAAATCGCGCGCTGCTGTAAGACCGTTCGGGGCTTGCAATGTGGCATGCGCGCCGGCCTTGAGTGCAGCCTCAATGAAGGCCGGAAAGACGCAGGTCATCAACGGGGTCAGCCCGTTGTCGTCGCGAGGGTTCATGTCCGCTCCCGCGGCAGCAAGCACCGGAACCAGGGAAGGGCTGTAACAGGCACCGTAGATCGGCGTTTCCTGCCGATTGTCCTTTATGTTCACATCGGCGCCCGCGGCTATCAGGGCCCGAGCAATGCCCGGAGCATCTTCAGATTTGCCTGCATGCCACGGCAGGTCCCAAAGCATGCGGGCCAGCGTCATTTTCAGAGTTGATGGGGTCCTGTACCGCAGGAAACAGAACGTGATGCAATGGGCGCTTCTCCGGTGGACAGAGAGAAACATAGTCTTCGATGAAAGCTCGAACCGGCACGCCAGCCTTCAGGAACAGCTTGAAGGTGCGCTCCATTTCAATGCTCTCCGCATCCGGATAAAACCTCCCGATGCCTCTCACAGCATGCGCGGACTCCACCTTCCCATAGGGATTCACGACGACCGAAAGTGTGACGGTGCCTTCTGAAAACAGCTCCTGAAATGTCAAATCAGCGTGGATAGCTTTCTCGGGAAGAATTCGGTGGCCGCGAACCTCCGCCACATCGATAGCGATCGTGCCCGGCGGTTGCGTGCCCGGCGTAGTCCCGGATTGAGCCTGACCGCGGACGCGAAGACGTCTGAATTCGACTACACGCAAAAAAGACAGCGCTGGGAAGGAACACCGCGTTTTCCTCGCTGCCCTGGCGATGTTTCACGGCTGTCGCGCTAGTTCCGACATGCCTCATCTCCCATTCGAATGAAAAAAAGAGCAACTCCATGGCTTGAGCAGAATCTCAAGTGAACAAATAGTCCTGGCACACGCCGGGTGGCCGGCCCCAAATGCTGCAATCGTGTTGCGAGCCAGGGCAGTCATGTTATGTACCAAAGTGCGAGCCCGGGATCGAGGGTCGCTGTGTAGACCTCGTAACAGTTTCTGTTCCGTAACTTCGAAAGAGGTTTGAATGGTTGAGTCATCCAAATCACCACGAGCTTTTCGGCTTGGACCGCTGCTATTCATTGCCGCAGTCGTCGGTATAGCCGCGATTGCTTTCGCGTATACGGCTGGGTGGCTCTCGCCGCATAGGCTGACTCCCAAAAAACTGGTAGCGGGACTGGCGCCTCCTGGCGGCCCGGCATTGGGCCATCGCCGCAACCACGCCAAAGGCATCTGCTTCACCGGCACCTTCGAGGCCAACGGCAATGGCAAGGAGCTTTCCAAAGCGACCGTTTTCGAGAGCGGGCAGTATCCGGTTGTAGGGCGCTTTAACCTGGCCACTGCGGATCCCAATGCCGCGGATGCAATGGTGCGCGTACGCGGCCTCGGCATCAGCATCAAGACGCCGGATGGGCAGGAGTGGCGCAGCGCCATGATCGATGCGCCCATCTTCCCGGTATCGACGCCGCAGGCCTTTTACGAACTGCTGACCGCCTCCGGAAGCAAGGATCCAAATGCGATGAAGAGTTTCATTGCCGCGCATCCGGGATTCCTTACGTTCCTCGGTTGGGCCAAGAGTGCTCCCTGGACGGCGAGCTATGCGGAGGAGCGCTACAACAGTCTCAACTCCTTTCTGTTTGTCGCTGGGTCTGGCGCCAAACATACGATCCGCTGGTCGTTGATTCCGGCGGCGCAACCGGTGCCCATCTCACCGGAAGAGCTGGCCAAACGTGGTCCCGATGCCCTGGAGCAGGAAATTACCCAGCGTGTCGCCTCAGGCCCTCAACGGTGGACAATGGTGGTGACGCTCGCCAATCCTGGTGATCCGACGGAGGATCCTAACAAGGCCTGGCCTCCGGATCGGCGCACAGTTGAGGTTGGCACGCTTACTGTGCAACAAATTGAGCCGGAGCGTGACGGTCCGTGTCTCAACATCAATTTCGACCCGACCGTGTTACCTTCCGGCATCACGACGTCCGATGACCCATTCCCGGCCGCTCGTTCGGCCGCCTATTCCCGGTCGTACAACAGCCGCACAGCCGAAGCCTCTTACTATCCGGGTAAAGCGACAGGAGCCACGCAATGACAACCAGCCGAAAACGCTTCACCGCGCCACAGCGATTTCTTCACTGGCTCATGGCCATTTGCATCCTGTCCATGTTGTTCATCGGCGTAGGCATGGTCTCGACTGTTACTCCGAAATACCTGACTTTGGTCCAGATTCATAAGCCTCTGGGTATCGCCATCCTGGTGCTCGTGCTCATCCGCCTCACGCTGCGCCTTATCTACAAGGCGCCTGCTCTGCCGCCCGACCTTCCGGAGCCAATCAAGCTGGGCGCAGAACTGTCGCAATATGTCCTCTACGCGCTGATGATCAGCATGCCGCTCATCGGCTGGGGAATGTTGTCAGCAGCGTCCTACCCTGTGGTGCTGTTCGGTAGTGTGCATCTGCCTTCCATACTGCCCTTGAGTCCCACCCTGCATACCTGGTTGTGGCGTGCACATCACTACCTGGCCTTTGCCTTCTTCGCAACCATTCTGATGCATGTCGGAGCGATTCTCTTTCACAAGCTGATCCGGAATGACGGCATATTCGAGACGATGGCGCCGGTGGTCACACGGGACCAGCACAAGTTGATCGACTGACCTTACGCAGGCAGGAACTTGGCGCGAAGACGCAAAGAGCGCGCAAGGATACAACGGGTCAGTGTGTTCTCCTGCCGATTACCTTACCTCTTTAGTAACGTGCGGGCAAAAAGATAGCTTTCGAGTGGACTTTTCTCATGTTCTCCGTAATTAACTTATGACTGCCGGCCAGGTCAGGTAAAACGGAGGAACGATGAACCGAACAAGAATTGGGACTTTAGCAATCGTCGCAGTGATCTATCCCGGTATAGCGCTCGCGCAGCAGAGCTCGGCCCAGAACAATACTCCGGCTCCTGCTGCTGCCGCCATTGCTGCTCCTGCTGCTGCTCCCACCCTGGAAAAACCTAAACTCGTGCTCAAAGAAGGCTCAGATGTGCAGCTCAAATTCGCACAGAACCTTACCTCCCATACCGCAACCGAGGGCGACCCGGTCAATCTGATTCTTGCCGAGGATCTGATCGTCGATAATGTCGTGGTTGCCAAGGCCGGAGACAAAGCCGTGGGCGAGGTCAGCCACGCCAAAAGAGCCGGCATGATGGGCCGGGGCGGAGAACTCAACATCCGGCTGGACTACCTGAGAGTAGGTGACACCCGAGTGATGCTTCGTGGGACGCGGGACAAGACGGGAGACGACGCGACAGGAACGACAGTCGCGCTGACCGTACTCTTCGGACCCATCGGACTGATCAAGCATGGCAAAGAGATCGACATCAAAGAGGGAACACCGCTGAAGGTGTTTGTAGCCAGCGATACGACACTGCCACCTGCGTCCTGAGCGAAGGTCAGCCCTTCTTCCACTCCTTGATTGCCGCCAGAACCTCCTCCGCGTGGCCTTCGGGCTTGACCTTAGGGAAGACTTTGAGGAGGGTCTGGTCGAGGCCGATGAGGAAGGTGGTCCGCTCGATGCCGATGACTTTCTTGCCGTACATGTTCTTTTCCTTGAGTACGTCAAACTGTTTGCAGACTTTTTCGTCTACATCTGCAAGGAGCGGATAGGGCAGGTCGTACTTTTCCTTGAATTTCTTCTGGGCTTTGGGCGTGTCACGCGAGATGCCGAGGACGATAGCGCCGGCGTTCTGAAGTTTTACGAAGGTGTCGCGGAAACCGCAGGCCTCGATGGTGCAGCCGGGGGTATCGGCCTTGGGATAGAAGAAGAGGACGACGGGCTTTCCAGCGAAGTCGGAGAGATGGATGGTGTTTTCCTGGTCGTCCTGAAGCGCGAAGTCTGCAACTTTTTGTTGGAGTTCCATAAATCATCCTTTGCACAGAGAGGATTGCGCGCGACGGGCGCCCCGCGTCTAATAAATAGATTGTCCTATAGATTGTTGCTTAGACGGCTGGCTATGTCACGGAGTGGAAAGCGCGGGATGAGTCTCTGGCGCGGATTGATATTCGCGGGATGGATGCTGGGCGCGGGATTTGTTGTCCCGGCTCATGCGCAGTATCCAGGCAGAGTGAACCCGAACAACGGCGCGACGCCGACTCCGGTGCTGCGGGCGACGGCGGTTCTCGAGTACACGGGAGACCTGACCAAGCCGACGGCGGCCAGGCTGATTCCGGTGGCGGTTTGGGACGGAGAGCGGTACCAACCGGCCGGGTTGTACATGGCGCAGCCCATGCCGCTGGCGGTGGAGACGGGCACGCAGTACGAGCTGGTGGATGCGGGATCGTCCAAGGGGCTGTTCGACGTGAAGGCGGCAGCCAACGTGTCTGGGTCGTGGATCGCAATCGGATCGTACCGGACGCCTCCGACGCCGAAGGTGTCGAAGCTGAAGCCGTCGAAGAATCCTCCGAAAATCGAAGGAGATGTGAAAGGGGACGACGGGAAACCGCACTTCGCGCATCATCCGGCGGACTCGGGGACGGCTTCGTCGGGGTCGGGTGCGAGTTCGGGATCGAGCTCGGGGTCGGGATCAGGTGCGGGCAGCACGACTTCGGGGAGCGGCTCGGGATCGACATCGGGCATCGGAAGCGGGTCTGGAAATACCTCGGGGAGTGCTCCGGCGGACGATCCGGACCGGCCGACGCTGCATCGGCGGACAGATTCGACCGCGAGCAGCTCGGGGTCAGGGTCAGGTTCGGGGTCAGGTTCGGGGTCTGGTTCGGGTTCTGGTTCGGGTTCGGGGTCTGGTTCGGGTTCGGGAAGTGCGGCTCCAGACGTCGATCCGGACAGGCCCGTGCTGCATCGGCCTCCGGCTGCCGCAACGAACCCCAACGACAATGGCGCTCCGGTTTCGGCGACGACCAATGTCGATCCGGACAGGCCACGGCTGCAGCATGGGCGACCGGCGGAGCTGGAGTCGCTCGATCAGCCGTCGACGGTGGAGATCGCCAAGCTCACGGGGAGTCCGCAGAACCTGAGGCTGATCGCCGCGGTTTCGGACATCAAGACGCGCGAACCGCACTCGTATGTGTATGCGTGGAACGATCCGGAAGACGCGAAGAAGATGCAAGCGGCGCTGGAAGATGTGGCAAAAAATCTGCTTGCGGGCAACGCGCTGAAGTCGACGGTTTCGGGTCAGAGTATCGGTCCGGCCAAGACGCCCGCAAAGAAAAGTACAACCACAGCTGAAAATACTCATGTTGCGCATAAAGCTGCGCCCAAGCCTGTCTTGCCGGATTTAACGGACGAGCAATTCAAGGCCTACGAGCTCTCGTTCGGCGGCGGAGCGACGCTCGTTTTCTCAGCGAAGAGTGGCGATGGCGATCAGGCGAAATATGTGACGATCATCGCTCAGCCGGATTTCAACGGCGTTCCGCAGATTCTCTTCAAGCAGGTTACGCGCGAGGGTGAACTGGATGTAATTCCTCGGATGCAGCTGGTGGATGCCGTCGATACCGACGCCGACAATCGCGCTGAGCTCATCTTCGAGCTGGCTGGAAAGACGGAGCAGCAGTTCGCGATTTATCGAGTCCACGACCGTGCCGTCGAGCAGGTGTTCTCGACAGGCGGGTCGGAGTAAGCCCCACCCCTTAGCCGGCAAGTCACTCCAAATTCTCAAAGCCCCACTTGCACTTCTACAGGAGATAAGGTATTACTCCCTGTAGAAGGACAAGGGGAGAGTTTTGGAACTTCAACGGATCGATCTTCCGCAGGGCACCGTGGACCTGCTTATTCTGAGAACCCTCTCTGCAGGGCCACAGCACGGCTGGGCCATCTCCGAACGTGTGCAGCAGGTGTCGAGCGACGTGCTCAGAATTCAGCAGGGATCGCTGTATCCAGCGCTGCATCGCCTTGAGCGCCGTGGGTTGATCAAGGCGCGGTGGGGCGCGTCGGACAACAATCGCCGGGCGAAGTATTACGAGCTCACGCGCGCCGGGCAGAAGCAGCTCGAAGTCGAAACGGACAGCTGGCTAAAGCTCACGGCGGCGGTCGCCCAGATTTTAGAGAATGTGTGAGGTTGGGATGCTCAACGATTTGCTGTATCGCATGCGCGCGCTGTTTCGCCGGAATGTCGTGGAAACCGAGCTGAACGAAGAAATCCGCTTTCATTTCGACAGGGAAGTCGAGAAGTACAAGAAGCAAGGCATGACGGATGAGGAGGCCCGCCGAAGTGCGCGGCTGGCCTTTGGCGGCGATGAGCAGGTGAAGGAAGATTGCCGCGAAGCGCGCGGCACGGGCCTGATCGACACAGGCGTGCAGGACCTTCGCTATGCGCAGCGGCAGCTGTGGAGCAATCCTTCGTTCGCGGTGGTCATCATCCTCACGATGGCCCTAAGCATCGGCGCGAACAGCGCCATCTTTAGCGTTATCTCCAGTGTTCTGATCAAGTCCCTTCCTTATCCGGAGCCAGAGAAGATCGTCCGCGTCTTCCTCACAAGCAACATCTATCCTAAGTTTCCCCTGAACCCCTTCGACTTTCGCGACTATCGGACGCACAGCAAGTCTTTCGATTCCCTTGCCGCGTTCAGCCGTGGAGATATGCAGCTCTCGGGCGGCTCGACTGAGCCGGTGCGGCTGCACGGATTCCGAATCACCTCGGGATTTTTCCGCGTCCTTGGCCTGCATCCGCAGCTGGGACGCGAGTTCGATGTGAAGGTGGAGACTCCGGGCAACGGTCTGCAGGTGATTCTCAGCGATCGGGTCTGGCGTTCGCAGTTCGGCGCTGCGCCTGACATCGTCGGACGCAAGATCACCCTGAACGCGCAGCCGTTCACGGTCGTGGGCGTGATGCCTGCGGGAACCGAGCACCCCGGCAATGAATATCGTTCACTCGCGTACGGCGAGGATGTCGATCTGTGGTGGCCGTTCACGTTCGAGGGAGATCCAACGCGCCGCGGGGCGCACTACATCGAAGGCATCGGACGCCTGAAAGATGGCGTCACCGCCGAGCAGGCACAGTCAGAACTCAGCGCCATCATGACCCAGATTGCGCGCGATCTTGGCCAGGGCAAATCCGACTGGCAGGTGATGGTCATTCCCCTCTACCGCGAAGTCGTCGGATCCAGCCAGCGCATGCTTCTGGTGCTGCTCGGTGCGGTCGGCATCGTGTTGCTGATTGCCTGCGCCAATGCTGCAAACCTGCTGCTGGCGAGAGCCGCAACGCGACAGCGCGAGATCGCCGTGCGGCTGGCATTAGGCGCGTCCCGGTCTCGGCTTGTGCGCCAACTACTCACGGAAAGTCTGCTGATTGCTTTGGCGGGCGGCGCGCTCGGTCTGGGGATGGCCGCAGGAGGCGTGAAGGCCCTGGTGTCGCTGCTCCCTGCCGATTTTCCGCGTGCGCATGAGATCCATGTAAGCGCTCCGGTCTTTGCATTTACGTTTCTGGTCAGCGCCGCCACCGGCATTCTCTTTGGATTGATTCCTGCAATTCAAGCCTCGCGAATCGATCCGAGGCAGGGGCTGCATGAAGGGGGCAGAACTTCCACCGGCACCGGACGGCTGAGCCGTCTTCGCAATGCGCTGGTGGTATCGGAAGTGAGCCTGGCGTGCGTGCTGCTGATTGGAGCAGGCCTGATGCTGCGCAGCCTGCTTAACCTGATCCATCTAGATCCCGGTTTTCGCGAGGAGCACGTTCTGACGGCGAGCGTGTCGCTGCCCGGAGCCGAGTACAAGACGGAAGCAGTCGTGGGACGCTTCTACGACACGCTGACCACCAACCTCGCGTCGATCCCCGGAGTCGAGGCGGCCGGCGCGGGCAGCGATCTTCCCTGGACGGGCTACGACGACAACACCAGCCTCAATATCGAAGGTAAGCAGGCTCCGCCGCACGACGAGTTTCATGCGCGTTACCACGTTGCCACGCCGGATTATTTTCGCGCGCTCGGCATTCCTCTGCTGCGCGGACGCTTCTTTACAGCGGGCGACAAGCCCGGTACACAGAGAGTCGTGATCATTAACCACGCGATGGCACAGAAATACTGGCCGGGCGAAGATGTGGTGGGAAAACGAGTGACGTGGGACGACCATCCCAAGGAGACAGACTGGTTCAGGATTGTTGGCGTGGTAGGCGACGTGAAGGACAAGCCCAGCAGCGCTGACACTGAGCCTGCGTTCTGGTGGGCCGATCTTCAGCAGCCATTTACTTCAACCGATATGTCGCTGGTGGTTCGCTCTACCGCAGATCCACAGACGCTGGCGGAGGCCGTGAGGAATGAAGTGAGGCGGCTGGATCCTGCTCTGGCGGTGGCCGACGTCGCATGGATGGACGAGATCGTTTATGGATCCGTCGCGACCCCGCGCTTCGCATTTGTTCTGGTGGGGATGTTCGCTGGCCTCGCCATTCTTCTGGCTGCGATCGGTACATACGGAGTGATCTCGTATTCGGTTAGCCAGCGCACTCCGGAATTCGGACTGCGCATGGCACTGGGCGCGCAACGGCTGGACGTAATCCGTCTCGTACTCGCGCAGGCTGCAGGGTTGGTGCTGACGGGAACGGTTCTCGGACTGCTTCTCGCTCTCACACTGGCGCGCGTGCTGAAGAACCTCATCTATGAGGTCAGCCCCGCCGATCCGCTCACGTTTGGCGCTGTTGGACTCATGGTGATCGCCATCGCCGTGCTCGCCTGCTACATTCCGGCCCGGAAAGCTACGAAAGCGGATCCTATGATCGCTTTGCGGGCTGAGTAACGCCTTCCCTTGCACTTCGACACCAACTTCCATATTCTCTGGTGTAGAAGCAACAGGGGATACCTCGATACATGGCTGACGAACGGTTGGAACTTCCTCAAGGGACGCTGGACCTTCTGATTTTGAAGGCGCTGGCGCTGGAGTCGCTGCACGGGTGGGCGCTTTCGGAACGGCTGCAGCAGGTCTCACGGGAGGCATTGCAGGTGCAGCAGGGCTCGCTCTATCCGGCTCTGCATCGCCTGGAGCGGCGCGGCTGGATCAAGGCCAACTGGGCGATCAGCGAGAATAATCGCAGCGCCAAATATTACAAATTGACCCGGCAGGGTGAGAAGCAGCTAGAAGTTGAAGCCGCGGCATGGCGCAAGCTGGCGGCAGCGGTGGGCCACGTTCTCGATATGGCTTGATGGAGGCGAACATGCTGAGCGATCTGCTCTATAGGCTCCGCGCACTCTTCCAGCGCAAGGCGGTGGAAACCGAGCTGGACGAGGAATTGCGCTATCACGTGGATCGCGAGGCTGAGAAATACCGGCAGGCAGGAGCCTCTGCGGAAGAGGCGATGCGGCGCGCAAGGATTGTGCTGGGCGGGCCGGAACAGGTGCGGCAGCAGTGCCGCGAGGCGCGCGGCACGAGGTTGCTTGAGGACCTGGCTCAGGATGTGCGCTACGGTCTGCGCATGCTGATGAAGAATCCGGGGCTCACGTTTGTGATTGTGCTGTCGCTGGCGATCGGGATCGGCGCGAACACGGCGATCTTCAGCGTGACCAGCACGCTGCTGTTGAAGCCGCTGCCGTATGCGCATCCGGAGCGGCTGGCGATTCTGTGGCTGCGCTCGCCGGGGATCGGCATACCGCAGGACTGGCCCTCACCGGGGCAGTATCACGACATCAAGGCGCAGAACCACGTCTTCGAGGAGACGGCGATCGCGATCGGCGAAGGCTATACGCTGAGCGGGCTTTCGAAGGCGATGCGGGTGGATGGCATCGAGGCGTCTTCGAGCCTGCTGCCCATGCTCGGCGTGAAGCCGCTGCTGGGCCGCATCTTTACCCCGGACGAAGACCGGCCGGGCAAGCCGGATGCGGTAGTGCTGACGTACGGACTGTGGAAGCGTGCCTTCGGCGGCGACCCAAATCTGCTGGGGCGAAGCATTACGCTCAACGGAAAGCCGCGTACCGTAGTCGGCATCCTGCCTCAGGAGTTCCAGCTGAGCCATGAAGTGATACCCGTGATCGGCGGCATCGATAAGGCGGAGATTTTTATGCCGCTGCCGATGGACGCGAAGAAGGAACTGGATTACGGTGACGAAAACTACAACCTTCTGGCGCGGCTGAAGCCGGGCGTGACCATGCAGCAGGCGCAGGCGGACATCAGCATTATTGCCGCGCGGCTGCGCGAGGAGAAGCATCGCGACCGCAGCTTCACCATCAGCGTTGTGCCGCTGATGGAGCAGGTGGTGGGCGATGTGCGCGGCGCAGTGCTGATTCTTCTCGGCGCAGTGGCCCTAGTGCTGCTGATCGCCTGCACCAACGTGGCCAACCTGCTGCTCGCGTGCGCGACTGGACGGCAGAAGGAAATCGCTATGCGCACCGCACTGGGCGCGGGGCGAGGGCGGCTGGTGATGCAGCTGCTGACGGAGAGCGTACTGCTCAGCCTGATGGGCGGAGTGGCGGGACTGGGCGTCGCGGCGCTGAGCCTTTACGTGGTCCGGAAGATTCATCCAGGAAACATTCCGAGGCTGGACGAGATCGGGATGGACTTCCGCGTGTTGGCGTTCACGCTGGCAATTTCGCTGCTTACGGGGATTATCTTCGGACTGGCACCAGCGCTGCGCGCCTCCCGCGTGGACCTGAACACGACGCTCAAGGCGGGCGGACGAACCTCGCACAGCGGAGGCCTAAATGTGAAGCACGACAAACTCCGGGGGGCGCTGGTGATTGCGGAGCTGGCGCTTTCACTGACTCTGCTTGCAGGCGCGGGACTGCTGGTGCGCAGCTTTGTGCGCCTGCTGAGCGTGCCGCCGGGATTGAATCCGGAAGGCGTGATTTCCATGCAGGTGGCTGCCGGCGTTCCCAAGTACAACTCGCGCCCGAAGAGGGTTCAGTTCTACGACGAGCTAGCCGAGCGGGTGCGAAACCTGCCGGGCGTGACCGGATTTGGCGCTGCTTCCGTGCTTCCGCTCACTCCGGCGATTGGATGGGGAGGCATGGAGATCGAAGGATACGTGCCACCGAAGGATGCTCCCGAACTGCAGGTGGACAAGCGCTCGGCGACGCTGGACTACTTCCGGACGATGAGCATTCCGCTGCTTCAGGGCCGCTTCTTTACGTCAGCGGATACGGATAAATCGCAGCCCGTGGTGCTGATCGACCAGAAAATGGCTGACCGCTTCTGGCCGAAGGGAGACGCCGTGGGCAAGCGCATCCGGCAGGGCGATAAGGAGCCGTGGCAGACGATCGCCGGCGTAGTGGGAGTGGTAAAGCAATACGGTCTGGATATTGATACAAAGATGGTTACGTATTTTCCTTATGCCGCGTGGGGGAATGGCCAGATGTATGTAGTCGCGCACACAACCGGCGATCCGGCGGCGCTGGCGAATTCGATTGTCGAACAGGTTCACGGCATCGATGCGGATGTGCCGGTGTTTGAGATCGCGACGATGCAGCAGCGGGTTCATGATTCGGTCGCGCGGCAGAGGTTTGCAATGACGATGCTGGGCGCGTTTGCCGGCTTCGCGATGATTCTGGCAGCGATTGGCATCTATGGCGTGATGTCGTTCCTGGTGACACAGGGGACTTCGGACATCGCCATCCGCATGGCGCTGGGCGCGCAGCGCAGGAGGATTCTGGCACTTGTGTTGCGACAGGGGATGGGGCTGGCGCTGATCGGCATTGCCGCGGGTCTCGCGGGCGCGCTAAGCCTGACGCACGTGATAAGCGGGCTGCTCTTCGGAGTGAGCGCGACTGATCCGGCGACCTTTGCGGGTGTTGCGATTCTGCTGACACTGGTGGCCGTCGCAGCCTGCTATTTCCCGGCGCGGCGGGCGATGCGCGTTGATCCCATGGTAGCGTTGAGGATCGAGTAGCGGATTATTGGACAGAGCCGCGCAGTTTCGCGTTTTCGGCTTCGAGAGCCTCGAGGCGGCGGCGCATGGGTTCGAGCATCTTCGACAGCTCTTCTTCTGTGTAGCGCGGGGTGATGTGTTGCGGGCAGTTCCAGTCGAATGCCGCGATATGAATGAGCACGGCACGTTCGGCGGGTGATTTTTCTTCCGGCACGCGCAGTCTTTCGATCAGCTTCCGCGCCTCTGCGTCTCCTTCGTGAATCTCTGCGTGACCCAGAATCTTGAGGCGCTGCCGAGCCGGGTAGTCCATGAAAAAGAGGGCGACGCGGTCGTCGTGCCGAAGGTTCCCGACGCTGATGTATTGCTTGTTGCCGCGGAGATCCGCGAAGCCGAAAGTGCGGTCATCGAGTACATGCAGAAAGCCTTTCATTCCTCCGCGATATTGCATGTACGGCCAGCCCGTTTCAGTGACGGACGCCATGTAGAAGCCATCGCTGTCCCGGATAAAGGCTTGTTCGTGCGGGCCGAGACAGTCTCCCGGATCCGCAGACTGCTCGATGCGTTCATAGAGGTAGCGGCTGCCCTGTTGCCGCTGCTGCTCTTTGACGAGCGGGGTAAATGCGAGCTCTGCGAAACGCCGGCCATGGGTTTTCTCCGGTGACAGGCTTATAGGATGAACCGATTGGCCGCTCGGCTTCACTAAGGAGCGGCGCGCAGTGCTCAACGTTTGCCCCAGCCGCCGCCACCGGGGGTTTCGATGTGCAGGATGTCTCCTTTAGAGAGGCGCTGCGTCCACTTTCCGGGGATCTCCGTCTCTTCGGTGGTCCCGGCTTTGAGAACCCAGGCGCCTCCGGGCGCACCATCTTCTCCGCTCTGCAATCCGTAGGGTCGGAATTTTCTGCGGTCGGCCAGCAGCGTCACCTGCGCGTCGGCCAGCATCTCGACTTCGCGGATGAGTCCGTCGCCTCCGCGAAATTGTCCTGCGCCGCCCGATCCATCACGATAGGCATAACGCCGCACGCGCAAGGGGTAGGCGTATTCGAGGGCCTCGATCGGCGTGTTGAGCGAATTGGTCATGTGGGTCTGCACGCCGGAGACGCCGTCGATGCCGGGACGCGCACCCATGCCTCCCGCCGTTGTCTCGTAGTAGGTGAAGGGCTCGCCGGTGCGCGGGTCTACGCCTCCGATGGTCAGATTGCTCATGGTGCCGGCGCTAGCCGACGGGACGCGCCCGGGAACTGCCTGGGCGAGTGCACGAAGGAGTACGTCGACAATGCGCTGCGAGGTTTCCACGTTGCCTCCAGCGACGGGTGCGGGCGGGAGCGCATCGACGATGCTGCCGGAGGGAGTCTCAAGTCTGAGCGGGCCCAGAATGCCTGCGGTCGCGGGAGCGTCCTCCCGGAGCAGGCAGCGGAGCATGTAAAAGCACGCGGAGAGTGTAATCGCGCGGACGGCATTCACGCTGCCGGCGACTTGAGGGGAAGATCCGGAGAAGTCGATGTTGAGTGATGCTGCCGCGGGGTCGAAGCGCAGGCGCACGGTGATGCGGCGGGGGACGGCGGTCACGCCATCGTCATCAAGCCAGTCTTCTGCACTGAAGTCGCCTGCTGGCATGGTGCGCAGCTCGGCGCGCACGAGGCGCTCGGAGTAGTCGAGCAATTCTTCGACCAAGGGCTGCAGATTCTGCTCGCCGTATTTCTCCGCCAGCTGCAACATGCGCTGCTCGCCGACGCGACAGGCGCCGATTTGCGACGCGAGATCTCCTTCGCGCTCCTGCGGCGTGCGCACATTCATCAGAATCAGGTCGAGCATTTCCCGGTCGAGGTTTCCTCCGCGAACGATGCGCACGGGAGGAATGCGAATGCCTTCCTGAAAGATTTCACGGGCGGGTCCCATCGAGCCGGGGAATGCGCCGCCGACGTCGGCGTGGTGCGCGCGATTCGAAACATAGAACGCGGGTTGATCGTGGCTGGGCAGAAAGACGGGCAGCACCATGGTGATGTCGGGAAGGTGTGTTCCGCCCGCGTAGGGATCGTTGAGGATGGCGATGTCTCCCGGCGCGAAGGCCATCGCCGCGACGGCGGCCTGCACGGACATGGGCATCGAGCCGAGGTGCACGGGCATGTGGTCGCCCATGGCGATGACGCGCCCCCGTCCGTCGAAGATGGCGCAGGAATAATCGCGCCGCTCTTTGATATTGGGTGAGAGCGCGGTGCGCCGCAGGGCGGCGCCCATCTCCTCGGCAATGGAATGCACGGCACTTTGGAAGACGGCGAGGTCTACTGGGTCAGGTTTAGCGGGATCGGCTGCGGTATGGGTCATGCGGGCACCGTGATGACGATATTTCGATAGCTGTCGACCTGTGCGCGGCAACCGGGCGGCAGCAGCGTGGCCGACGTGTATTCGGTGATCATTGCGGGACCAGGGATAGCGTCTCCGGGCGAGAATGCTTCGCGGCGATAAAGGCGCGAGGGGAGGAATTTGCCGTCGAAGAAGATTGGGCGCTCGGCATAAAGAGCGACGTGGCCGTCTCCGGGGACAGGCTCCTGATATGCGGGCGACCAGGGCTCGGCGGCGGCGATGATGCGCAGGCGAAGATTCACGATCTCGACGGGCTTGTAAGCATCGCTGAAACCATAACGCTGCTGGTGGAGGCGATGAAAGGCTTCAACGGCGCTCGCTGGAGACGCATAGGGAACGTTTAGTTCGTATCCCTGACGACGATAGCGGATGTCTATTGAGCGCAGAGCCGTGCCCTGGAGGCCTTCCCTACTGAACTCAGTGGCGGCGAGCTGTTCCATCTCCGCGAAAGTGTCTCTGATGCTTTCGATCGCATTTTCTGCAAGCATCACGGTGCGCGAATAATCGCGCACGAGATCAGCCAGCAGAATGCCTACTGCAGAAAGCGCTCCGGGCATGGCTGGAATCAGCACCTTGGGGATGCGGAGCGCGCGAGCGAGTGAGCAGGCGTGCAGCGGTCCACCGCCGCCAAAGGCGACGAGTGTGAACTCGCGTGGGTTGTATCCGCGCTCGACGGAGATGACTCGGATGGCTTTCTCCATCTGCGTATCGACGACGCGAAGAATACCGACTGAGAAGTCTTCGACGGTCGCGAGCGAGCCCTTCTGCTCGCGCATGATTTGCCTGGTGGATTGCGAGTCCAGTTGCACGCCTCCGTCGAGAAAGCTTTCCGGGTCGAGCCGCCCGAGCAGAAGCTGCGCATCGGTGACCGTGGGCAGGGTTCCGCGACCGAAACAGATTGGCCCCGGGTCGGCTCCCGCTGACCCCGGGCCCACGCGCAACATGCCGCCGGCATCGAAGCGGGCAATCGATCCGCCGCCTGCGCCGGCGGTGTGAATGTCCAGCATGGGCAGGCTGATGGGCACGCCTGCGACGACCGATTCGTTGGTCCGCTGCGCTCCGCCAGCGGCCGAGTCGGCGAGGAAAACATCGGTCGAGGTGCCGCCCATGTCGAATCCGATGATGCGCTCGAAGCCCGCCAGGCGCGCAACATGGCAGGCACCGATGACGCCGCCGGCCGGGCCAGACAACACGGTGCGCGCAGGCTCCTGCGCGGCGAGCCGCGCGGGGATGATGCCGCCGGAGGACTGCATCACATCCACACGGCTGCCGGGGTACTGCTTGGTTACGCACCGCTCCAGCTGCAGCAGATAGTTTTGCATGGGGGGCGCGAGATAGGCGTTGACCACGGTGGTCGATGCGCGCTCGTATTCGCGGAATTCGGGCAGAATGCGGTGCGAGGTGGAGATGGGCAGGCCCAGGCAGCGGAGTGCCGCTTCGGCACGGCGTTCGGTCTCCGGGTTCGCGAAGGAAAAGAGCAGCGAGATGGCGATTGCCTCGGCTCCGCTGTGGCGAAGGGCATTCACTAGCGCGTCTAACTCCCCTTCGGTCGGAGTACGAAGGATTTCTCCTTCGGCGCTCACCCGTTCGGGCACGCCGAAGCGCAGCTCGCGAGGGACCAGACAATTAGGAAGTGGCGCGAACCAATCGTAGAGGCGGCTGCGCGTCTGTCGGCCAATAGCGATGGTGTCCTCAAAGCCAGCCGTGGTCACAAAGGCGACGCGCGCGCCCTTGCGCTCGAGCATGGTGTTGGTGCCGACGGTGGTGCCGTGGCGGAGGTCGAATGCGCTTTGCTCACCAGTTTGGGCAAGACAGTCGAGCACGGCGAGGGAGGGATCGGCGGGAGTGGAGAAAACTTTGAGGACGTGCAGTTTTCCGGCGGCGAGATAGACGCAATCGGTGAAAGTGCCTCCGGTATCGATGGCTACGCGCAAATGAGTCCGCTCTCGTATGGTAGTGTCACGGCATCTCACGAGGCCTGCTTTAAGACTCTAAAGCAAGCGGAGCGCAAGTGAACGGCATCTACGGTTGGCTGGCCGAGGCATCGCGGGATCAGAAGCGCACGCTGCTGGCCGCCTCTCTCGGCTGGATGCTGGACAGCATGGACGTGATGCTGTACGCGCTGGTGCTGGGTGAGGTGCAGCGTGCGATGCATCTGTCGGCGGCGATGAGCGGCGCGATGATGTCGGCCACTCTGATTGCGGCGGCCCTTGGCGGCATGGGTTTCGGGTGGTTTGCCGACCGCTTTGGCCGCGTGCGCGCGCTCACGTTCAGCATACTGGTCTATTCCTGCGCCACGGCGCTTTGCGGTTTCGCGCAGACGGCGGTACAGCTCTTGATTTGCCGGGTGCTGCTGGGACTGGGCATGGGCGGAGAGTGGGCCTCGGGCGCTACGCTGGTCGCGGAGACGTGGCCCGCGCAACACCGTGGCAAGGCTCTGGCGCTGGTGCAAAGCTCCTGGGCGGTGGGCTACGCGCTGGGTGCGGCCGTAGTCGCGCTGGTGATGCCGAGGTTCGGATGGCGCGCGGTCTTCTTTGCCGGCATCGTTCCGGCGTTGATCACTCTGTGGCTGCGGCGGAGCCTGCGCGAGCCGGAAGTCTGGCAGGAGCAACGGAGGTCGCGTCCCCACGCGCAATCCCAGATCGGCCGGCTCTTTCGGGGCGCACTCGGCTACAGCATGCTGATCTGCGCGACGATGAATGCTGCGACGTTGTTCGCGTGGTGGGGACTCTTCACGTGGGTGCCGCGCTTTCTTTCCATGTCGACGACGGAAGGCGGGCGCGGGCTGAGCATTGTTCAGACCTCGGCGTGGACGATCGTGATGCAGGTGGGCACGTTTCTCGGCTATATCGTCTTCGGATATCTTGCCGATCGCTTCAGCCGCAAATACACCTACATCGGCTATCTGCTCATTGCCGCACTGCTGGTGCCGCTCTTTGCGTTCGTGCGCAATCCCAATGCTCTGCTGCTCATTGGCCCACTGGTGGGCTTCTTCGGAACCGGCTACTTCAGCGGATTCAGCGTGATCGCCAGCGAACTCTTTCCGACTGTTCTGCGCGGCTCGGCGATGGGATTTGTCTACAACGTGGGCCGGATACTCAGTGCTGCCGCGCCGTATCTCATTGGCCATGTCTCAGAGCACGCGGGATTGAGCTACGCGCTGTGCATTACCTCGGGCGCATTTCTACTGGCGGCACTGATTGCGACAGGATTGCGACTGCCGGATGTCTGGTCAGGAGAATTGGCCTCCCACCCTATGCGCAAATAACACGCATAGGATGGGCACCCTCAGTGCGGCGATCCGAGAAAGCGGATCCTTCGACTGCGCACGCTGCGCTCAGGAAGACCACTCTTTTCATAGGAGCATTTTTGCCCCGTAGGTCTGCATAGCAGCGATGGCCTGGGTGGCGATGACGGGGTCGTCGCCGAAGCCGCGGAGCCAGAGGACGTCGGGCTCGCGGCGAAACCAGGTGAGCTGGCGCTTGGCGTAGTTGCGGTGGCCTTGCTGGGCGGCGACGATGGCCTCGGGCAGGGTAATTTCTCCGCGCAACACGGCGCGGGCCTGCTTGTAGCCGAGAGAGTCGAAGGCGCGGGGAGATTCCCCGTATTTCGAGATGAGCAGGCGGGTTTCTTCGATGAGGCTCCCGTTTATAGTTTCAGGGGCAAACATCTGTTTGGCGCGAGCGTCGATGCGGGCATAGAGGGCTTTGCGGTCGGGGTCGAGGCCGAGGCGGAGGATTCGGAAGCCGGTGAGGGGGTGGCGGCCCGTTTTCCATGCTTCGGAGATGGGTTGGCGGGCGGCGAGCGAGACTTCGATGGCGCGAATAAGCTTGGGCGTGTCGTTCGCGTGGATGCGGGCGGCGGATGGGCGGTCGAGGCGAGTGAGGACGCCGTGCAGCCAAGCTTGACCGTGCTTCTTATTGCTGTGTTCGAGGCGGGCACGGAGGTCGGGCAAGCGCTGCGGCCCGGCGAAGAGGCCGTCAGTGAGAGCACGCAGATAAAGGCCGGTTCCTCCAGTGACGATGGGGAGATGGTTGCGGGCGGCGATCTCTTTCAGTGCCTGACGGGCGAGGCGGGCGTAGTCTCCGGCGGTGGAGTGCTCGGCGGGAGAGTAGATGTCGATGAGGTGATGCGGAACGCGCCGGCGTTCGGAGATTGAGGGCTTGGCGGTGCCGATTTCCATCTCCCGATAGACGGCGACGGAATCGCAGCTAACGATTTCCCCGGCGAAGTGTTCGGCCAGAGTGAGTGAAAGGGCGGTTTTCCCGCTGGCGGTGGGGCCGAGGAGGATGACGAGCAGCGGGTCGGGATATGCGGCGGTCAAAAGCGCCACCATCCGGGAGGGAAAAGGGCGTGCAGGTCGGCGCGGTAGATGGCAAGGATCAAAATGATGGCGGCGATGATGAGCAGTCCGGAGATCTGACGGCGGAGGAGTTGCTTGGGGCTAGTCATCGATGGCTATTTTGACACCTGTTGGTAAGTGCTCTCCCACTCTATGCGCCTAGAACGCGCATAGGATGGGGCACCGCGACGCAAGTCATCCCACCTTAGCTTCGCGAAGGTGGGGCACCCAAATCTTCCTGCGTCTGAAAATCCGGTAGGCCGCAGTTCGGAGTCACCGTTGGTCGCCGGGTTTGATGTTGTAGAGGAAAAAGAAGCGCAGTTCGAGGTATTTACCTTTGAATTCTTTGGGCAGCTGGGGATAGGGCGAGGCTCCGGTGATGCCTCCCCAGGCGGCGCGGTCGAGGGAGACGTCTCCGGAGGGCGACTCGAGGATCATCTCCTTGACGCTGCCGTCGGGCAAAATTTTGAAGCGGATGCCAACGACCCCTTGTTTGAGCAGGGGCGGCTGGGCGGCTTCGGGGATGATTGGGTACCAGGCACGCTTGGTATCAAAGATAACGCGTTGAATATAGGGACCGAAGTCGACGCCCATGGTGTCGCTTAGAACGTCGACAGCACCGTTCATACCCGGGTGCTGCGGATTGACGCCCTGGCCCATATCGCCACCGGACTGACCGGCTCCGCGGGCCTGGCGGGCAAGCTGCTGAAGATCCTGGCCGACGGTGGAGTGTCCCGTGTCGAAATTGGGCCTGGTAGGCGCGGGCACCGGCGCTTCAATCTGGCTCTTCTGATTTTGCGGCAGAGGCTGCGCGGGGGGCTGCGGCGGTGCTTGCTGCTGGGCGACCTGCGGCGCGGGCGGAGCCGGAGATGGCGGCGCCTCCGGTTGCGGCGTGGGCGGTCCAGCGCGGCGCATGGCCTGGAGCTGCTCGAGCGTCTTCTTGTCGAGCGTAGGTTTGCGGGATTCAGCGATGCGGTTCTTATCCGAGATGGCCGGTGCCTGCTTAGGCTTGAGCTGCTTGAGGGCGTCAGGCGGCAGGTCAAGGTAAGTCATCTCCTTTTCGCGCTGCTTGAGCACGGTGGAGGGATCGACCACCTTGACGTTGAAGAGGTATTTGGGACCGTAGAAAAGATACCAGAAGACAAGCAAATGGATGATGAGCGCGATCCACACTTTTTCGCGCAGACTGGCCCAGTTGCGGCTGCCCTCAAGCTCGTCTATGACGTTGAGCAGGTCGTGGAGTTCGTAATCCTCGTAGCGACTGAGCGGGCGAAGGCGAGGCGGCTCGGGTGGCGCGCTCGGAGGACTGGGTGGGACTTCGGTGATCGGCATTATGGCTGTGCGGACATCAAGCGCACGGCTGGAACGCGCATTCGCGCCGCCGATACGCGGTTGAACATCATCTTATTCTCTCATTCTTTACCGGTTTTCCGCAGCGTTGTTTTGCTGCGGAGATGGTTACCGGAGTTCCCTCATTCCGATCACCTACAATCGTTGAGGATGATTCAGGCAGCAGTGATTACCGTGAGCGACTCATGCAGCCGGGGCGAGAGGGAAGATCTCTCCGGACCGGCGGTGGCGCGGGAACTGGAAGCTCATGGGTTCGACGTGCGAGAGCGCCTTTCAGTACCAGACGAGCGCGAAGCCATTGAGGACGCACTACGCGAAGCGGCGAAGCAGGCCGGGCTGGTGGTGACCACGGGTGGGACCGGCATCGCAACGCGCGACGTGACTCCGGAGGCCACGCGCGCGGTATGCGACCGGCTGCTGGATGGGGTGGCTGAGGCGATGCGCGCGGCGGGGCGCGAGGAGACTCCTTTTGCGGCACTGGGGCGGGGGATTTGCGGGACATTGAGCGAGAGCGGCGGGAATGATGCGCTGGTGCTGAACCTGCCGGGGAGTCCGCGAGGCGCGCTGACATCGCTCAAGGCGGTGCTGCCGCTGCTGAAGCACGCGCTGGATCTGCTGGCGGGAAAGACGGAACATGAGGGAGACGAGGATTGAAGCGGCTGGCTGCACTTTCAGTGAAATACAGGGTTCTGCTCTTTGGCTTGCTGAAGCCGCTGGGCTTCTGGGGCGTGGGCGCGATGGCACTCATCGACTCGAGCTCGATCCCGGTGCCGATGGATTTGATCGTGGCGGGTTATGCATGGAGCGACGCACACCGCTTCTACCTTTATGTGCTGATGGCGTCGATCGGGTCGGCGATCGGCGGGCTGGTTCCCTACTGGATCGGGCGCGCGGGCGGAGAGATTTTTCTGATGAAGCACGTCGACCGGGTGCGCTTTGAGAAGATGCGCGACAAGTTCGAGCGACAGGAGTTTCTGGCACTGATGATTCCGTCGATGATGCCTCCGCCAACCCCGTGGAAGCTGTTTGTGTTCGCGGCAGGCGTCTTCGAGATGCGAGTGGTGAGCTTCATGCTGGCGGTCTTTGCAGGCCGCGCCGTGCGGTTTACGGTGGTGAGCCTGCTGACGATTCGCTACGGGCCTCAGATTGTGCACGAAGTGGGAGAGATGATGCATCAGCACATGCGGGTGATGCTTGCCGGGCTGGGCGTGGTGCTGTTAGCGCTCGCTGTGCTGGCGGTGCGCAAGGGGTTCGGGAAGCGGGCGGCAACGGTCTGAGATGGAGCGAATGAGAGCGTTACGGTGGCGTGGATTCTGGCTACTGGTGCTTTGCCTGTGTTGTGGCCTTGCGAGAGCGCAGACAACCGAAGCGTGGCTTCTGTGGCCGGCCGGAGCACCGGACTCTCACGACCCAGCGCGGGCCGAAACTGTGCGCGTGACCCCGCAGGGCGAACACGTGTTGACTCACGTCAGCCAGCCGTCGATCACGCCATTTCTGCCAGCACCCGGCTCGGCCAGCGGAATCGCAGTGATCATTGTGCCGGGCGGAGGCCACAGCGAGATTTGGATCGACCATGAAGGCTACAACGTGGCCCGATGGCTCCAGCAGCACGGGGTCGCGGCGTTCGTTCTCAAATACAGGCTGGCGCGGGAACGCAGCTCGACGTATACGGTCGAGGGAACGGAACTTGCCGACACGCAGCGCGCTATTCGGCTGGTGCGGAGCCGGACAGTGGAGGAGCATATCGATGTCCATCGCATCGGAGTGATGGGTTTTTCCGCAGGCGGCGAGCTGGCCGCCCTCGCAAGTACGCGCTTCGATCAGGGCGATCCTACGGCCGTTGACCCGATCAACCGGCAAAGCTCGCGGCCCGCCTTTCAGGCGCTGCTGTATCCGGCGATACCGAAAGATATGCAGCTCTCTGCGCAGACGCCGCCGGCGTTTCTGGCCTGCGGCGAAAAGGACAGGCCCGATATTTCAAAGGGCTTGCCGATGCTCTACCTGGCGCTCAAACAAGCCGATGTTTCCGCCGAGCTCCACGTCTATGCCGGTATTGGCCATGGCTTTGGTGTGCGAGCCAGCAATCCGGCGCCGGTTTCGGGTTGGCCTGCGCTGTTTCTCGACTGGCTCGGAGTCCTGTTCCCGAACGGCGGGACTCCCTGAGTGTCAGGCCGCGTTTTGCGTTTCGACGGCGATGCGGTTAATCTGACGCGGTCGCACGTGCAGAGCCGGAGATGGCGATGAGATCTCGGATGGTTTCGGTGCTTCAGGGAGTATTGGTTGGGTGCCTGGCGGCTGCGCTGCCGGCAGCGTCGCAAAACAGTCAGCAACAGCCAAGCACCCAGCCGAGTACGGGCAGGCCGCCTTCCCAGGGACAGAGTGGCCGTCCGAAGCCGGGTGGAGACATGACCATCCAGCCATACCCGAATCCTTCGCGACCAAATCCGGGACCGAAGCCGCAGCCGAATCCACGACCGCCGAAGCCGGGTGGAGACGTGAGCATCCAGCCATACCCGAATCCTCCGCGTCCCCCAAATCAGGGACCGAAGCCGCCACCGAATCCGAATCCGCGGCCGCCAAAGGCGGGCGGCGGAGACGTGAGCATCCTGCCGTATCCGAATCCGCCACGGCCAAATCCGGGACCGCGGCCGCCGAACTGGGGAAGACCGCCACAGTATCGTCCGCCGTATCAGTGGCGACCGAGCGACTGGGATTATCTGCACCGGTATTACTATCGCAATCTCGGGTATATCAGCCGCACGGGACGTCCGATCTGGATCGTTGGAGGATTCATCCCGTACGGGTACATCCCCTACCTGACGCCGCTGCCGCCACATCTCTACGGATACCTGCCGCCTCCGCCGCCGGGATACACAATGGGATACTTCCAGGGATATGTGGTGGTGTACGACCCGCGCTCGGGCTTTATCGTGAACGTGATCGATCTGTTGCGGTAGGGATCGGGAGATCGCGCAAATGTCGCTTAGTCCTCCACAAAGCGATAGCTCGCGTGGCAGTCGTAGTCGATGCCGTGTTTTCGCTTCAGGTCCTGAATGTAGGCAAGGGTTCTGCTGGTATGAGGGCTGGCGACGCCGTCGCCGAAGGGCTCGCAGGTATGCAGCAGTATTTCCTCGAGACAACTGCTCAAGCTCATTCGCTTGTGCTCCGCCAGATCGTGAAGCAGGGCGGCGAGACGCTTCTCCAGCCGTACGGGGACACCTACGCGCTCAATCCTGAGAGCGGGCTGAGCCGAGTGGACGAGATGATGTCCGAAGGTGAGTGAGTAGCCGTGCAGATCCCGAACCATATAGTCGCGTATCCCGTAATCCCTGTCCCCCGGCGGCTCCACGATTTCGACACCGTTAGCGAGCTGGAACTCGTAGAGCTGGTCGGCGTCGCCGACGACGAAGCACACGGAGGCACCTTTCGGATTGGGCGTGCCACGGCTCAGAAATAATTGAACCTGATCGAGATTCACACCCGCGTACGTCGGCGGGTCACCACCCCAGGTGAAGCTCCGCCGGAAGCCGAGCTTGTCCGTGTAGAAGTCAACCGCGGCCAGGATGTCGCTGACTATTAGAACCGGATGGAGTTGCTCGCACTCGACGTGCGGGGCGGCGGGTGTGGTCACAGGCTTTTCCTTTCTGACTCTCCGGTCAGCGCAGCTCGGCCTTCAGGTTCAGGCTGCGGGCCAGGCGGTGTAGATACTTGGGATGAATGCCGAGCAATCGCGCGGCTTCGGGATAGCTTCCAGATGCTTCGCGAAGAGCTGTCAGGATCAGCTCTTTCTTGGCCTGGTTGAGCACGTTGTGGTACCGCGCCCCCTCGATCGCCGCCGATTGTTCTTCCAGTATGGCGGTCGGGAGATCCTCGGGAAGGATCTCCTCGGTCAGGCCCAGTACAATGGCGTGCTCGATGGCGTTCTCCAGCTCACGGACATTCCCTGGCCAGCTGTAGTTCATCAGCAGAGAGCGCGCTTCCCGCGAGATGCCTTTGAAGGGACGCTTGCTTTGGGCGGCGTACTTCGCGGCAAAGTAGAGAGCGAGGAGCGGAATGTCGTCGCGATGTTCCCGCAACGGAGGCATCGTGACCGAAACGACGTTGAGCCGGTAATACAAATCCTGTCGAAACTCGCCGGATTTGATGGCCAGCTCAAGATTCTTATTGGTCGCCGCCAGCACGCGGGCCTTGAAGGTGAGGGAGCGAGTGCCGCCAAGACGCTCGAACTCCCTTTGCTGCAGAACTCTGAGAAGCTTGGCCTGCAACAACGGCGCCAGCTCGCCGATTTCATCGAGGAAGACGGTTCCGTCCTCGGCTGCCTCGAGCTTGCCTTTCTTTGTTCCGACCGCGCCGGTAAACGCGCCCTTCTCGTGCCCGAAGAGCTCGCTTTCGAGTAGAGCCTCGGGGATGGCCGCGCAGTTGATGGCGATGAAGGGCCGCGCTGCACGCGGACTGCTGTGATGGAGGGCACGCGCGATCAATTCCTTGCCGGTGCCGCTCTCGCCGCGAATCAGAACGGTGGAATCGCCGTGCGCAACTCGCCGGATGAATTCCTCCACCTGTCCAATCTGGCGGCTCTCGCCGACGAGCTGACTCGCCGAACTGAGTTCCTCTTTGAGCCGCTGATTCTCGGAGCTCAATGCGTCCAAGGCGAGGATATTTTCCAGCGTGACGGCCGCGATGCGCGAGACGCGGCTGAGGAAATGGATATGGTCTTCGCGAAAGGACGAAGCATCGCCGGACGAAGTGAGGTAGATGACGCCGAGCGTTTTCTCGACGCCGATGAGTGGGAGGCAGAGGACGTTCGGCGCGTCGCTGGAGCCTTTCGTGCCGTTGGTGAAGACAGCCGACTGCTCCCAGATTGCGCGGCGCACGAGTTCCCGCTGTAGTTTGATGGACGGCGGATCGCCGGACCGCCGGGCCCAGCTGCAGATGGAGGTCGGTTCCTCATCAAGGCTGGCGAGCAGCACGATGGCTCCATTGTCGGCAGGGATGACTTCGAAGATCAGGCGCAGGAGCTCGCGCTGCAAAAGTTCGATGTCGCGGATGGAATTGATGAAGTCGCTGATGCGAAACAAGGCGGCGAGGTCGCGCGCCATGCGTCCCACTTCCACGCCAAAATGGGGAAGGGGCGCCGGTTGATCAACCCGAATGGTTTCCAGTTCGGAGATGGAAGGCTCGTCGCTCAGGCGCAGTTCCGTGATGGCGGAGTCGTCTCCCTCATGCAACAGGAAGACAAACTCCGAGTGGCCGACACGAAGGGTGTCGCCGTGGCCCACGACTTTGCGCCGTACCGGAATCCCATTGACGAAGGTACCGTTGTGGCTATCCAGGTCGGCGAGCTCAAAGCGCTCATCCACCTGTTCGATGGTGCAGTGTCTCCGCGAGACTGAGCGATCCATCAAGCAGACGTGATTCGAGTCGCCCCTGCCGATGGAAATCTGGCCATCGACCAGCGGGCGAACGGTTCCTCGCAATGAACCCGAAATGGCCATGAGCCTCGGCTTCATCGGAGCCCTCCTGCGCGCAAGTCTAAAGCATTTCCGAAAATGCGTTCGCGGAGTTTGTCGTCCGTGTCGAGGAATCAGCCGATTTCATTCGGTTCGGAGCCGATCGGTTCTGGCCGGTATCCCTTCGGATACTAGAGACAGCCTCGCGCCGTGAGGTGGTGAGCATCGCCAATCGCTGCTTAGCTCGTATCCCATTGCAAATACAGGAAGGGGATCAAGAAGCGGGAATCTTCGAGCCTCCTGACGCGTTTGGCACAGCGCTTGCACTATCTGTCGGCGTAACGGCAAGCACCTGAAGCAAGCACCTTCGGAGGCTGGCAGGAACAAATTCAACGACGCGCTCAGAAGAGGGCGTCTTCAAAAGGAGAAACGTCATGAAACGGATCATGTCAATCACGTCAATCGCGCTCTTCGCCCTCGTCAGCTTCGTCACCGTGGGCAGCATCTCGGCACAGGATCGCGCTGTCAAAGCCAACGTTCCTTTCGACTTCACCGTAGGCGACAAGCTGCTCCCCGCGGGCACTTACTTGATTTCCGCCGAAAACGACAACGTGATCAAGATTGAGAACCGCGATAAGCATGTCACGATGCTGAGCACGACGACCTCCGATGGCAAGGAATCGAAAACCGGCGAGCTGGTCTTCAACAAGTACGGCGACCAGTACTTCCTGCATGACATTCTCTGCTCCCAGGCAGCTATGAACATGGCGGTTCCTGTCTCGAAGCAGGAAAAGAGGGCCCGTGCCCAGGAAGCCAGCCTCAACAGCACAGGCCAGCAGGTCTACCTGGCGCTCAATCGCTAATCGCACGATTCGGCGCGGCTATCAAGACCCGGAGACAATCTGTCTCCGGGTCTTCGCTTTGTCAGGGCGTTTCGAGGATGGAAAGGTTTCTCGATTGTTTAAGGTCCTTGTGGATTCCAGGACCGCGCATTTCAACGTCGAGAGTGTGCGGGCCGGGCAGGATATTCGGAGAGTTCAAGGGCATCTGGATGGAAGCCAGGTAGCCGGAGCCGGAATCGAGGGTGAAAGGTATCTGGGTTTCCTTTTCAACGGAACCGGATTTGGAGCGCAGCACAAATTTCGCCGTCCAGCTCTCGGGCTTGCCCCTGTCGATCTTCTCCGGCGGATAAATCCGCACGAAGGCATGAACAGTCTCGCTCGCTTCAAAGCTACCCAGCGTGTCGGGCTTAATCCGGCAATCGCCGGCGCGCATCGGATCAATTGCGAGATGCGGTTGCTCCTTCATACCAGCCGGCGCGCGATGTTGCAGTCCAGTCGCTGGCCCTCCATCATCGCGGCACGACTTGCCCAGCACCAGGCTGCTGACCGCTACGCCCGGACGCGGGAAGGCCACGTCAACCTTTCGTCTGCTGTACGCATAGATATTTCCCTGGCCGTCATGCACGGCGATGCTCCAGAGATAGTGCCCGGGGCTGAGCTGGCCGTCCCGCTCCCACGACAAGCTCCGCCCGTCCCAGTGCACCCGCAGCTCGCGCTCAAGGATCACGTGGGCAAGATTCGGATCTTCTACCCGCTCGGCGATCGAGATCAGCACCGGCCCCCGGCCGTGCCCGCTCCATTCGACGACGGCGCTCATGGGCAGCACGGGTTCAAGGCCGTCGCGGAGCGGAAAATAATCGGCGCGCTGGGTGATGCGGAATTCGGGCGACGCCACAGGCTTCGAAGCGGCCTTATCGAACAGCGCCGAGATCTGCGCCTGATTCATCGCGCGCTCCGTGTCGCCGGAAACGCCGACTGGGACGACATCGAGGATGGCGACGCGCAGGTCGTGGCGTGCCAGGTGGACCTCGACATCGGGAACGCCGCGATCCTGATCTTCCGGGGTCATGTCGAAGTCGAGCGAGTAGCCTCCATCGAGGTCGCGGTGGATCTGCTTGGCCAGGTCATCGAGCGAATTGGCAAAGCCGCCAAAAGTCGCGCCGGCGGTCTGCATCATCTGCGAGGCGCGGTAGGCGGAGTAGGCGAGTGAGGCATTCATCGCAGGGTCGACCTGCATATGGTAGGAGGGCCTGGCCCAGGACAGATCCGTCGAAGCGTCCCCGCCCGGGATTATTGGCTCAGGGCCCCCGACGTCGCCGATGTAGATGTGGGCGCCGATATGCTGTGCGACTGGGAGGAGTGCTTCTGGGCCGGCGTGCTCGAGCATCTGATCGTTCATGCCATAGAACGAGCCGGCAATAGGATTCATGGCCAGGATGACTTTCGGGCCTTCATAGCGCTGCATAATGCTGATAGCCGCCTCGGCCTTGTTCAGCCAGGGACCGTCCCAACGCAAGTTATCAGGCAGCGCTGCATCGCTGGTGTATTGGAAGGGCTCTTTCGTATTTGCGACTTCGTCTAGGAAGGCAAGAAGCTGGGAGCGTCCGTTTGTGAAGGGCGTCATCTTGCCGTTGGAGTCGAAGATGCCTACGCGCCAGGGGAGGAGCTCAGCGGGCTGCACTGAGAAATACTTGACTGCCTCTCTTATGCCGATGTTGTGGACGATGGGATCATTGGGCGGAAAGACGAGCAGCACCAGGGGAGGCACAACCGTTGTCTGCGTGCCGGGCGCGTGCAGGCGAAACTCGCGTTGCTTGCCGTTGACAATCAGAGTGAAGTCCGGAGGCTGCAGGCCGGGCGGGATGACGCCTTCATGGTCGACCACGCGGAGCGAGACTGTCGCCGACTGCGCCGCGGCAAAGCCATCACGCCGGAGCAGATCGAGTTCGTGGTAGAGATTAGAGCCAGCGGATTGCTGCGCATGATTCTGCTGCAGGAGTGCTCCCGGAGTAATGGTCTGGGCCGGGTTGGGTGCGGTAGTTTGTCCGATCGGAATTGGTGTGCGCGCTTCGGGCGGAGCCTGGGCGCGACCAAGGCAGGAGATCAGGAACAGCGCTGCGATCGTAAGTGATGCCCAGCGTCCCATGAGTATGTATACGGGCTTGCGAGCTGCCTAGCTGCAAGTATAACGGCGAATACTCGGGAACAGGCTGTCAGCGCGATGGCTGCCCGTAGTAGCCCTGGCGGGTACGAACAGTGAGGCCGGGCTTTGCCAGACGGATCTCCAGGCGGTGGTATTCGTTGGGTTCAGATCGAGCCGGATCGAAGGAGAGCTCGTACCACGCATCCGCGTCGGCAAAAGCCTGCTGCAGGAGGGCGGTCACGTCGTTGCTGGAGTTAAGCACGAGGCCACCACTCTGCGCCGCAAGTACCTGCAATGCCAGGTCTCCGCCTGAGACCTGATTTGGATTGGCAACTCCTTTGAGAAACTGCTCGTAATAGAAGACGTTTTGAGTGGGCTCGGCGGCGCCGAGAGGATTGATGTTGTAGAGGGTAATGCGCGCCTGCCGAAGCTGGGTGGACGCCTCTACGACCATGTTAAAGAGCTGCTGTTGCTGCTTCGCGCTGATCTGAACCGCGGGGCCGGAGAGTAGCGGCCATCCGGGAGAAACCCAGAGAACAAACTTGCGGCCAGGCTGGCTGGTCTCGGCTCCCGTGAGTTGCGCCAGCGCCTTGATGGACAGATCGAAGCGGTCTACGGCGCCGTAGAAGCCGGCAGAGCGCCGGATGGAGCGGAGAGCCACGGTTTGCTGATCGAGCGAGTCGGCGATCGCGTTGCCGTCTGTCGAGAAGTTGGCCTGAATCTGGGTTCCGGTATCACCGAAGATGGCGAGTTTAACGGGGTGAGCAAGCTTGCCTCCGTTGGCGCGGAGGAATTTGTCGATCTGGTCACGTTCATAGGCGATGGTCTGGTAACTGGTGTTCACGGCGTCAATGAGAAGGATGACTTCAACCGGAACCTTGGAGCCGCTCAGGGCCTGGAACGAGGTGATGGTCTGAGGAACCTTATTGTCCAGCACCGTGAAGTCCTGCTGCTGAAGACCTGCAACGGGCGGCCCGGATTTCGGAGTGACGACGACGTCCAGGTGGATTGCGTGGTCAGTGAGTGACGATGGTGGGGTGTCCTGCTGGGGGAAGGAAACGGCGGCTGAGAGCGAAAACAGCAGGGAGATGACGAGACGAGCGTGGGTGGGCATGAACTCCCTTCGTCCGAGCGAAGGTGGAGGGCTTCGCCAGAGCCTCATAGACAGATCGAAGCGCTAGGGGGTAGACGCGGCCGGAGGTTGGGGAGTTTCCGAGATCTATCTTTCCTCGCGTCTTGCGAAGCAGTTATGATGCATTGCCCTTTACGGCATGGAGCTTTTGCATGCGACGTTCGCCGACCATCTTCGGTCTTCTCGTTGTGTCTCTCGCGGCCTCGGCCTTCGGTCAGATTCCGGCATGGATGCCAGACCCCACGCAGCAGCAGACCTACACCCTGCATCGCTCGTCGAGCCGGGAGGCAACCGGAGCGAATGCGGATTTCCGGACGGTCACACCGGGACAGACGCTGACGGTTCTCGATGTGGATGGGCCGGGAATGATCTCGCATTTGTGGTTCACGCTTAACAGCGGGGAGCAGTACCACCTGAAGCGGATTGTGCTGCGGATGTACTGGGATGGCGAGGAGTCGCCGAGCGTGGAGACGCCGATCGGGGATTTCTTTGGCCTGGGCAACGGCATCTATTACGCTTGGCAATCGGCGGTGCTTTCCGCAGGGCCAGACAAATCTCTAAACTGCTGGTTTCCCATGCCGTATGCGAGGCATGCGCGGATCACGGTTACGAATGAAGGCAAGCAGACGCTGAACAATCTCTACTGGAACATCGACTATCGTGTGGATGCGAAGCCTCTGGCTCCGGGGACGCTGTATTTTCACGCGCAGTATCGCCAAGCTCAGCCGGCGCAGGGGTGGGCGAAGGAATGGTACGAGAACGGCGATCCGCAGGTGAATTTTCGGCGGAATCTGGATGGGAAGGATAACTACACCTGGTTCGAAGCCAAGGGACACGGACAGTTTATGGGCGTGACCATGTCGATTCTTCAAAACCAGGATGGATGGTGGGGCGAGGGGAATGATGCGTTCTGGATCGACGATCCGGATAAGCTCGCGTCGGTGGGGACAGGCAGCGAGGACTACTTTCTAGGCTCGTGGGATTTTGGAGGAGGGTCGCAAGTCTTCCCGCTGCACGGATCGCCGATGGTCGGCAAAGAGTTGGCGGGCGAGCGCTGGAGCGTCTACCGGTTCCATCTGGATTCGCCGGTTCCGTTCACGAAATACATCAAGGCTGGCATCGAGCACGGCCACGCGAATGCGCGTTCGGACAACTTTTATTCGGTGGCGTACTGGTACCAGACCGAGCCGCACATGCCATTTCCGCCTTTGCCGGAGATGAGCGACCGCATTCCGACTCTGCAGTTTGTGGGCGGTCCGGGGAATGCGAAGACGCCGTATATGCCGGGGAATCCGCAGCCAAGGTGAATTGTTAATTTCGTCTAGATGCCGGCGGTCTGGTTGTGTGTAGTTAACTGGCGAGCCAAGGCGGGCAGGCCGAAGGCGAGTCCCGCGACTAATGCTGTCGAGATGAGATCGTTGCGGTAGAAGGGCAGGCCGGCAACGTAGGACATGCCGAGTCCGGCGAGCGTCTGCGGATAAAGCGGGGACCCGACCCAAGCTGCGAAATTCGTCGCTAGGAAGAACGAGGTGGGTGCGATGAGGACGGCGGTTCCGACGCGGAGGGCCGAGACGTGCTTGGCCAGAAGAATGCGGCCGAGGACGATGACGGCGGCGTACCAGGCCCAAGTAATGAGGTAGGCCGAGACGTGGAAGGGATAGCTGTAGAAGTAGACGGTCAGGTAGTAGTCGGTTGCGGCCAGCAGGGCGACGGGCAGAATGGCCTGACGGAGCGGGCGGCGGGCTCCGAAATAGAGCAGCGAGCCGCCGACGGCGGTGAAGTTGAGCCAGGCGGGGTGCGGGATGATCCGGCTTAGAACAGCCGCGATGATAAGCAAATAGGCGGACATAAACCCTCGAGGAAATAAGAACTTGGCTCTTTTATTCTGCGGACTGCGGCGGGTGGGGGTCAAGGAAAAGCGTGCGATGTGGTGAAAATAGGTTTTGATCAACTAGTGGAGCGGACAGCTGACCGCTCCGCCGCTATTTCTGCTCCCGCCCGCCGATGAACGTGCCTTCGATCTCATTGCCGGGACCAACGTAAACAGCTCCGCCGAGGGGGTTGCGGCCCGGATTTTGGCTGGTGCCGTCGCCGAGCGCGGAGTAGCTAAAGCGCAAATCGTCAAACTCCACGGTATGCCAGCCGGGTTGAGGCGGATCGGTGCTGCTAAGGGGCGCGTAACCAAGGTCCGTAACCAGCGGGAATTCCGACCAGTCGAGATAGACGCGGCCAAGCCAGGATTGTTTGGAAGCGGCGACGGCCGACGTCACGGGCGGCTTGTAAGTGATGCTGGACGGGCGTTCGGACTGTACGTCGTCGTTACGGGTGTGCACTTCGGCGGTCTGATAGTAGCCGGCGGTTTCTGCAACGACATGCCAGGTGAAGGGATTGATAGGATAGGGTTCGGCATCGATCTTCACGATAGGGTCGGCGACAACGCCGCTGTTGCGAACAAGCTCGATGGCGTGCGATTTCTCCGCATTGCGCAAGGACCACCAGAGGACCATGAGCGTGAGGGCGGCGATGGCCCAGCCTCGTCCGCGGAACAGAGGACGACGCGCTCCGATCTCGCGGTCGGCGAGGCCAAAAATCCAGGGCAGGGCCAGTGCGCCCAGGAGAGCGAGAAAGATAAGCGGATCAAGGATGAAGACGATGCTGCGCTCGTACCAGTGCGGGTTGAAGGGGAAGAACGGGCGGATGCCATAGTTGTTGGTGTAGTCGAGGAGCAGGTGGCTGAGATCGGCGATGAGCGCTAAGAGCCAGATCAGTCCCCAGCGGGGAGGCGGCAGGCCAGGCCGCGGTGGTTTGCGGCGTTTTCTCGAGCTGCTCCATTTATGGAAGAGCCAGACGACGCCGGTGGTGACGAGCGCGATGACCGGAGCGGCGATCAAAGTGTGCGTGATGCCGCGGTGGCGCTCGAAGCCAACCAGCGGCCCGCGAAAGCCCCAGAATACGTCGAGGTCGGGGGCTTCGGCGGCGAGAGTCATGGCCAGCGTGGCGTAGGCAGTCTTGCGGTTAAAGCCGGAGCGGCCGAGGCAGGCTCCGGTCATGAAGTGCGTGATGGGATCCATAGGGTTCGGAGAACAGAATACTAGGGAGCTAAAATCCGAACCATGAGCCGTGGGTCAGTTGAGGGCAAGATGGAGAAGCTGCGCGAAAAGATTCGCCATCACGAGTATCTGTATTACGGGCTGGATGCGCCGGAGCTTTCCGACGCCAATTTCGACGCGCTGATGCGGGAGCTGAAGGCGCTGGAGGCCGAGCACCCTGAGTTGGTGAGGCCAGATTCTCCGACGCAGCGGGTGGGCGGCAAGCCCAAAGAAGGCTTCGCGAAGGTGGCGCACTCGCGCCCCATGCTGTCGCTCGATAACGTAACCAGCGAAGAAGAATTGCGCGACTGGGATCGGCGGGTGCGGACGCTTGCGGGCGAGGGTGCCCATAACGAATCAAAGATCAGCTATGTGTGCGAGTACAAGCTGGACGGGCTGTCGATGGCGCTCCATTACGGCAGCGAGGAAGGCAGCTCTGCGTATCTGGTTCGCGGAGTGACGCGCGGGGACGGCACCATCGGCGAGGATGTGACGGGTAATGTGCGGACGATCCGGTCGGTTCCGCTGTCGATTTCGCACGCCAAGCTGGCCGAGGCAAAGCTGCCGCCGGCGTTTGAGGTGCGCGGCGAAGTGGTGATGCCGCTCACCGCGTTTCTGAAAATGAATGAGCAGCGCGAGGCGGCGGGGCTGGCTCCGGCGGTGAATCCGCGCAATGCGGCGGCGGGAACGATTCGGACGTTGGAGCCGAATATCGTGGCGCAGCGGCGGCTGGATTTCTACGCGTACTTTGCGCTGACGGAGACGGGTGAGAATTTGTTCGAGGAGCAGTCGGACGCGCTCGAAGCACTGGTGACGGCCGGGTTCCGGGTGAATCCACACCGCGAGGCGATACGGGATTTCGACAAGCTGATTGCGTTTGTGAATCGCGCCGAGGAAAAACGTGTCGATCTCGGTTACGAAATTGACGGCGTGGTGATCAAGGTCGATTCGGCGGAGGTGCAGCGACGGCTGGGATATACGGGGAAGGCTCCGCGATGGGCGGTGGCATATAAATTTACGGCGCGCGCGGGCATCACCAAGGTCGAAGACATCAAAGTTCAGGTGGGACGCACGGGCAAGCTGACTCCGGTCGCGGTGCTGACACCCGTGTTCATCGGCGGGACGACGGTGAGCCGTGCGACGCTGCACAACGCGGACGAAATCGACCGGCTGGGGCTGCTGATCGGCGACTACGTCAAGGTTGAGCGCGGCGGCGATGTGATTCCTAAGGTCGTCGAGGTCGTTGAGGACAAGGACCATCCGCGCGGTGATAAGACATTTGAATTTCCAACGCACTGTCCTGTGTGCGGCAGCGAAATTGTCAAGACCGAAGGCGAAGTTGACTATCGCTGTGTGAATGCGGACTGTCCGGCGCGGCTGATCGAGAGTCTGCTCCATTTTTCCGCGCGCAAGGTGATGAACATCGACGGACTGGGCGAGGCTGTGGTGGAGCAACTGCTCAATCGCGGGATGGTGAAGAGCATCGCCGATCTGTACTCGTCGACTCAAGAGCAACTGTTGTCCCTGGAGCGGATCGGGCAGAAGACGGCGGATGCATTGCTCGCTGAGATTAAAAAATCTAAGTCAGCACCGCTCAATCGCGTGCTGTTTGGGCTGGGGATTCGTTTTGTTGGCGAGAAGACGGCGCAGTTGCTGGCCGAGGAGTTCGGCTCGATGGATGCGCTGATGGCGGCTTCACTCGAAGAGCTGGAACGCGTGAACGAAGTGGGGCCGCGGGTGGCGCAGGCGATTCGCGAATTCTTCGATGAAGCTCAAAATCATGAGCTAATTGAGAAGCTGCGCGCGGCCGGGCTGACGTTCACGGCAGAGAAGCGGAAAAAATCGTCGCAGCTCGAAGGGATGACATTCGTGCTGACGGGGACACTCCCGAACCTGAGCCGCGAGGATGCGAAGGCGAAGATCGAAGCGGCGGGCGGACGCGTGTCCGGGTCAGTCAGCAAGAAGACGCACTATGTGGTTGCGGGCGAAGAGGCCGGGTCGAAGCTGGACAAGGCTCGGGAACTGGGCGTGAAGGTGCTGGATGAGGCTGGGTTGGAGGAGATGCTGAATAGCTGATAAAGCGGGTAGCTGATCGGTCCTTAGCTGTCCGATTTTCAGCTGCTTCTCACTTTGGCGCAAAGTAGCCCTTGCGGACGTTTACCTGGTAGCCACGATTGTGGCAGAAGAGGTAGATAGGGCGGAAGGCTCCGTCGGCCTTGAAATCGGCGGGCTTGTAGACGAGCGCGTACTGGCTGCGGAGCTCGTCCTGAATATCAGCAAAGCTGACGGGCATGTCTTCGATGCGCTTGGGATAGAAGGCGCGGCCGCCGGTGGCCAGGGCGATCTTCTGCAGGGTGTCGTCGCCGCGGTCGCGGCTGGGGCTGACGTTGGTGCTGATGGCGTAAACAATGGTCTCGGCGCGCTGGCACTCTTTGATGGCGTCGTCAAGGTACGCGTGGCTCTGGTTGTCGTCTCCATCGGAGACGAGGACGATGGCCTTCCGTACCGGTTCCGTGCCGCGAGCGGTGAGCAGCTTGTCACGGCAGGCGCTGTAGACGGCATCGAAGAGCGCGGTGCCGCCGCCGGGGCGCAGCGAGTTGATGCCGGTGGTGAGCAGGTCGAGGCTGTTGGTCCAATCCTGCTTATAATCGGGCGTCACGTCGAAGCCCATAACGAAGGCCTTGTCCGTGCTTGGCTTCACGATCTGAAGGAGAAACTCGATCGCGGCCTGCTGCTCGAACTGGAAGCGTGTGCGGATGGACGTGCTGGTGTCGATCACAATACCGACACGCAGGGGCAGGTTGGTCTGCTGAGTGAAGCTGTAGACGCGCTCGGGAGCCTTCTGGTCGTCAAGCAGGGCAAAGTCGCTCTGCTGGAGGTCGCGGATGAAGTGACCGTGGTGATCAGTGACGCTGAAGACCAGATCGACTTCGTTGACCTGCCGGGTGATGGTGTATTGCTGGTCGGGATTTTCCTGCGCTTGGCCGGGCGCGGTCGCCGGCGAAGTTTGTGCCGGAGATGTCTGCGTCGGCTGGGCCTGATTGCCAGCGGCGACAGGCGCCGGACTACCAGAAGTGGCTGACGCCGGACTAGCGGGTACGGCCTGCGCAAAAGCGGAGGAGACGGAAAACGCAAACAACAGAACAGGGACGAAGCGAAGAATCGTGGGAAAGCCTTTGATCATTTTATTTAGGTCATTCTACATTGCGGAGCTCATGGCAGGCCAAGAGCCTATTCCGTCCGCAGCGCCTCCATGGGATCGAGGCGCGAAGCGCGCCAGGCGGGCACGAAGCAGGCAACGGTGGCCACGGCCAGCAACGCAAACGCGACCAGCACAAAAACGACAGGGTCGAGGGGCTGTGTTCCATAAAGTAACGATCGGATCAGTCGCGTGGCGGCGGCGCTGGCCGCGAGTCCCAGCACCAGCCCTAAGAGAGCGGGACTCAGACCGTCGGCGAGCATCAGCTTCATGACCTGGTCGCGCTGCGCGCCGAGGGCCATGCGGATGCCGATTTCGCCAGTGCGCTGGGCGACGATGTACGACAGGACGCCGAAGAGGCCGACGGCGGCAAGAATGAGCGAAAGCGTCGCAAAGACAAGCAGCAGGATGGCGTCGAAGCTGGCGGCGGCGGTCTCCTTGCCGACTATCTGGTCAAGAGAGAGCACGTCGGCGACAGGCAGGGCCGGGTCCAGTTGGGCAACCACACGCTGGACGGGCAGCGCCATGCTCAGGGGATCGGAAGCGGTGCGCACAGCCAGCTCCAGATCGCCGCGCAAGCCGCCGTAAAGCGGATAATAGATAGTTGGCCGAGGCTCGCGGCTTACAACCTCGCGAACGTCGCCGACAACACCGACAATCTCGCTGCTGACGCTTTTCTCATCCAGCTCGCCGTTATTGGGATCCTTCACGTGTTTACCGATCAGGTCGGTCGTTGGCAGGAATTGGCGCACAAAGGATTCGCTCACAATTGCATATTGGCGGCGAGTGAGGCGCTCCACAGGCGAAAAGTAGCGGCCGCGCAGCAGAGGCATTTGGATCGCCTTGAAGAAGCCGGGATCCACGAAGCGAACGTTGGCGTCCCAAAACTGACCCTTGGGCGGCGGCGGGACTTCGGGGATGGTGAAGGCGTCGTCCTGGCAGTGGCCTTGGCCGGGCAGGCAGGTGCTGATGCCGACGGCACGGACACCGGGCAACGCGCTTACGCGCTCGACCAACTGCTCGATGAATGCGAGCTTTTTCGGGCCGTCCTGATACGCCGCGTCCGGCAGGGCGATGCTCAGGTGCAGAACATTTGCGGTGGGCACGCCAATGTCCACAGTGCGGAGCTTCTGGAAACTGCGCAGGAAGAGTCCGGCGCCCACCAGCAGCACAACGGTGAGGGCCACTTCAATCGAGAGCAACGCGCGGCGCAGCGTGATACTGCGGCGGCTTCCGCTTACCGAACGGGAAGATTCCTGCAGGGTGCGCAAGACCTGCTCTTCGTCTTCAACAAGGGCTGGCGCGAGGCCCGCGGCTATGCCGCAAAGTGCTGCGAGGCCAATGGAGAATAGGACGGCGATAAGGTCCAGGTGGATCGATTCGGCACGGGGCAGATCGGTGCGCTGATGGAGAAGCCACTGCAGACCGGTCTGGGCAAAGAGCAGTCCGAGCAAACCGCCAGCCAGTGAAAGCAGAATGCTCTCGGTGACCCGCTCGCGAAGGAGCCTTGCCTTCGAGCCGCCGAGGGCGGTGCGAATCGCCAATTCCCTGCGCCGCGAGGCGGAACGCGCTACGAGCAGATTGGCAATGTTGAGGCACGCGATCAGGAGCAGGCATCCCGTCGCGGCAAAGAGAGCATAGAGAAGCGTCTTGACCTGATAGGTATCCGCGTCGAGAAGCGGACGGATGTATGCCGCGTCGAAAACCGGGCCCTCGGGAAGCTGCCTGCGCACCTGAGCGGAGATATTGCTCAAGTCTGCCTGTGCTATGGCAGGAGAAACGCCCGACTTCAGCTTGCCGATGATTCTGAAATTGTGCGAGTCATGCGAGGCCATCACCTGCGGAGGCACTTCGGGATACACCGGTACCCAAAGCTGTACGCGGGGGTTGGGATACGAGAACCAGGCGGGGAGAATACCGATGACCGTGTATGGCTTGGAGTCGAGCAGGATGGTGTGCCCAATGATGGCAGGGTTGCCTCCAAAGCGGCGTTTCCAGAATCCCCAAGTGAGCACGGTGGTTTCATTTGCGCCGTACTTATCGTCATCGGACGTGAAGAGCCGCCCATAAACGGGCTGGACCCCGAGCAACGGCAGCGCAGCCCACGAAGATGCGACGGAGTGGATTCGTTCGGGCAGCTGGCCGTCGCTCGATGAGAAGTTGCCGTCATCTTCGGTGCTGATGGCGATGTGCTGGAAGGTGCGATTTTCCTGCTCCCAGCTATGAAACGTGCCTCCGGCCACCGAGTTGTTGTTGAATTTGAGTTTTGTGTCGGCTTCGTAGATTGCCACCAGGCGATCTACGTCCGGGAGCGGCAGCGGCTTGAGGAGAACGGAATGCACGACGGTGAAGAGGGCCGCAGTGGCTCCGATGCCGAGCGCCATGACGAGGATGGCGATGACCGAAAACCCGGACGTACGTGCCAGCGTGCGGATGCCGTAGCGGAAATCGCGGATCAGCGAGTCGAAAGTGTTGCGCAGTCCGGAGCCGGATTGAACCATGCCTGGATTATCCACCTGTGGTGGTGCGCCGGGTCAACAATAGCGCCACCGGTAAGCAGATTTTCGTCGTTCCTAAGGGGCGATCCGGTGGTACTTCATGATGCGCAGATCCTTGACGAGCGGATGACCATAATATGGCCTTTTATAGTCGAAGGTGGTTTCGAATATCAGGGTGGAGCCTTTGACTCTCCACGTAAAGGTATTCACCAGGTCGGCCTGATCTTCCGTCGCCACCTCATGCCCGTGCTGGTTGTCATGCACATAAAACTGCCGGTAGGTGACGGTGCCAGCGCTGGTAATCGTGAGATCCCTGCCGATATGGACGGCCGTTCCATTCTGCGTAATTGTGAGCGGTTTCTCCTGCGGAGAAACGGTCCTGGCTTCGCCGTTGTATGTCTCTTCGAACATCCGCCAGGTGCCGGCGAAATTGGGGAGAGAGCTTTGCACATTGGACGGTTGAGGCGGAGCGGGACGGGGTTGCGGCGGGACAGGAGCCGGCTGGGTTTGGGCCTGCGCCACCACCAGATCAATTGCGGTTCCAGACTCCACCTTCTTGCCAGACTTGGGGAATTCGTCGAGGACAGTATCCTGCACTACATCTGACCTCGGCTCTCGCGAAACATTGCCGACTGCGAGATGGAGATCCTGCAGCACGGTTTGAGCGACATCCAGCGACTTCCCTGTCAGACGAGGAACCTCTACCGACGCCTGACGCTTCACAAGCACGATATCGACCGCGGTACCGCTCTTCACGCGCGTGTTGGGTAAAGGGGACTGGCTCAGGACGGTATCGGCGGCCTTTTCCGCATCTACCTGATAAATTTTGCGCCCAACCACAAGCGTCGCCGCCTGGAGTTTCGCAGTGGCGTCGAATATGGTGCTTCCGGTCAGGTCCGGGACCGCCGGTTTCTTTGGCCATAGCAAATAAGCCCCGGCCGCAAGGACGACTGCAGCACCCACGACGAACGCCAGGATCGCTCCACGGGATTTCCACCAGGGCGCCGGGGGGGTGTCCTTGTTTCGGACTGTATCTTCAACAGCCAAAGGCGGAACGGGTAAAGGTCGGACCGGCACTCTTGCTTCGACTGCCGCAGGCGCTGACACTTCCGGATTCTTTGGGTCCTCCACATGGCGGCGGAGGGCCTTGATCAACAAATCAAGATCAGAACGCCACCGGGCGTGGGTCAACTCCACGCCGTTGCGGAAGGCCAGCTCCTTAAGGTCATCTGGAAGCTGGTCGGGACGCGGCATTTTCGCGCCGTGGACGAGTACGGGAATTACGGGGATGTCGCGCTTGAGCGCCGAGGCAGTTTCGAGACGAACGAAATCGGAGGGGTCGTCGAGGCGGCGCTGTCCCGCTTCATTCTTCGCATCAATCCAATCTCTGCCAATGATCGCCAGCAGAACACCGCAAGTGGCGACGCTCTCGTCAATCGCCTTGCGAAAATCGCGTCCCACTTCGATGGCGGCGACGTCCAGGAACACCGAATCTTCGCCAAAGTGGTTGACCAGATCGTCGAAGAGGCGCCCCGCTTCGCCTTCGGCGTCCTCTCGACGATAGCTTACGAAGATCCGAGGCATCGTGACTTCCTCTGCGCCGTGTGATGGACGATTATAGCGCTGACGCAAGAGGGATTTCGGCGTAGAGTATCCGGGACGCGCCCAACGCAGGCGCACCTTACTTTAAGGAGAGAATCCGATGCCCCCGAGCAAGATCATGATCATCCGCCATGCAGAGAAGCCGCCGAATCCACCCAACAAGAGCGGGCCGTGGGATGTGAAGGAAGACGGGCAGTCAGGCGGCGGAAAATCGCTGATCGTGCTCGGATGGCAGAGAGCCGGAGCGCTGAATGCCTTCTTCGCGCCATACAAGTCGAAGCCTGCGAACACAGAGATTGAGACGCCTCACCACATCTACGCGGCTAATCCCAAGGGCGAGACGCAACGCCCATTTGAAACGGTTGAGCCTCTGGCGGCGTGGCTGAAGTACAAGGAAGGCAGCTCGCAATTCAATGTCTCCTACGACGTTGGGGGCGGGGAAAAGGACATGGTGAAGAGCGTGCTCGAACATGGCAGCCCAGTGCTCATTTGCTGGGAGCACGACCACATCATGCCCGACATCATGGAGCACATCAACAAGGAAGTGCCTATCACCAACTACGCGCACATCACAAATCCTTTTCCCAACGTCTTCTACTTGGTCTGGGTGCTTGACCTGAAAGGCGGCAAGTACACGTGGTGTTCGGTGAACCAGAATCTGATGGCTGGGGACGTGTAGCGGCAATTTTTATTCATCGCTCTTTAGTTTCGCCAGAAGGGCATTGAGTTCTTCGGGCAGAGGCGCCTTCAGGTGCAGCGGCTGGCCTGTGCGGGGGTGCGCGAATTCCAGTTCTGCGGCGTGGAGGAAGTTGCGGTCGAGGGCGATGGTTTCAGGTTCGGGGTCGGATTTCTTGCGGCGAGCGGCGGCGACGACGGGAATGCGGGCCGGGGCTCCGTAGAGGGTATCTCCGGCGACGGGATGGCCAATCGAAGAGAGGTGCACGCGGATCTGGTGCGTGCGGCCCGTCTCAATGCGCACGGAGATCAGAGTGAAATTGCCAAAGCGCGAAACGATACGCTCGAGCACGCTGTAGTGTGAGACGGCAGCGCGTGCTCCGGTATCGCGCCTGGTGGTCATGCGAGTGCGGCGGATGGCGTCGCGGGCGATGGCGGTGTTGATCGTTCCGTCATCCTGCCTGAGGTTGCCGTGGACAAGCGCGATGTAGGTCTTGCGCATCTGGCGGCGGGAAAACATCTCGCTCAATTTAAGGTGAGCCGCATCGTTGCGCGCGACGATGATAAGACCGCTGGTCTGCTTGTCGAGACGATGGACGATGCCGGGGCGCAGCGGGCCTCCGGTGGACGAAAGCTGCTGGTAGTGGCTGAGCAGCGCGTTCACGAGCGTTCCGAGGTTGCGGGCGTCGTCGGCGGCTCCAGAGCCGGCGTGGACCATCATGCCGGCGGGCTTGTTGATGACAGAAAGGTCGTCGTCTTCGTAGACGATGTCGAGAGGGATGGCCTCGGGGATGCCGCGCAGGGGCGGCGGCGCTGCCTCTCCGGTGATTTCGATGACCTCGCCTCCGCGCAGCTTTCGCGAGGCCCGCGCGGACGCGCCGTCGACCAGAACCTTCGCTTCGGAGATGAGGAGCTGAATGCGGGCGCGGCTGATGCTTTCAAGTTGCGAGACCAGCCACGCGTCGAGACGCTGGCCCGCGTCTTCGGGCGGAACGGTGTGGTTGCTGAGGTTCACGGATTGTATTGTCCGGGACCGGTAAGACCTTGCGGCCAAAAGGCGGAGTTGGGCTCGGGCGCTGGAGCGGGCGGCGCATTGGGCGGCAAGAAACTGTGCACCAGTAACCAGTTGCGCAGCAGCATCGGCCAGGTAGAGAGAGGACTGATAGAGCCGCAGAGTCCGCAGCCGTGGTCGGCGTAGTCGTAAATGTGCAGCTCGGCCGAGACATGATGTCGCTCCAGAGCACGGTAGAAGTCGAGCGAGTTTTCGACCGGGACGGTGGGGTCTTTGGTCGTGGCCCAGATGAAAGTCGGTGGCGTCTGCGCGGTTACAGCGAACTGATTCGAATATTCGCGGCGCAGCGCAGGGTCGGGATTGGCGCCGAGCAGGTTGAGCGCCGAGCCGTGGTGGGCCTCGGGGGCTTCCATGGTGATTACGGGATATTCAAGCACCATGAAGTTCGGCTTGCAGGATTGCGAGTCGATGGAGTCGGTGTTCGCGGGCGCGGTATTTGTCTCCGTGGTGGTTGCAGATTCGCAATGCGTGCCGAGCGAAGAGGCGAGATGACCTCCGGCGGATGATCCCCAGACGCCGAGACGGTTGGGGTTGATGCCGTACTCGGCAGCGTGGGCACGGATAAGGCGCATGGCGCGGCGGCCATCGTCAATCTCGACCGGATAGCGATACGGCTTGACGCGGTAGTCGAGGACAAAGGCAGGGATGCCCTGCGCGTTGAGCCATGTGGCGATCTGGAAGCCTTCATGTCCCATGGCGACATGCTCGTAGCCTCCGCCGGGAATGACGAGGACGGCGGCACTCGTGGAGCGCGTCTTGGGCAGGAAGGCGTACATGCGGGGCTTGTCGGCTTCTGCGTTGCCGAGTGTTCCGGGGGCTCCATTGGGCCACAAGAAAACGGGGGGCGGAATGGCTGCTCCAGCTTGCGCATGGAGCATGGGTGCAGAAGCAAGGGCAAGTACGAGCAGCGCGGAGAGCTTAGGCAGACGGCGAGTCATCGGTAGAAGTATAGCCGCGCGACTTGGTGGTGCGGTCGAGCCAAAGGGCGGCTCCCATAATGACGGCACCGACGGCGATCGACTGCGAGAAGCCGGCTTGGCCGGCTTCTCCGCGATAAAAGGCAAGGAAGAATCCAGTGAGACCGCTAAGAAAGAGCCACGCTCCGGCGAGCTCGCCATCCTGACGGCGCGGCAGCCACCATATCAGGAGCGCAAAGACCATGAGCGAAACCACCGCGTCGTAGAGCTGCACCGGATGCAGCGGGAGACCGAGCGGGGTGCGGTACCAGAGCGCGGCAATGCGGCTGGTATAGGTCACAGACCAAGGCAGCCGGGCGGGCATGCCGAAGTCGAGGCCTGCAACGAAAGCTCCGATGCGATTGATGGCCACGGCCAGCGCCGCGGCGGGTGCAAGCGAGTCGGCGACGCGGAGCAGCGGCAACCCTTCCGACAGTGAATACAAGACGGCGGCGGCCACTCCGAGGAGGACGCTGAGCGGGACGATCCAGAAATCATGCACGCCAGTGAGGCCGAGGATCCAGAATGGGTGCTCACGGAAGACCCTGAAGTGTGCGACAACCAGCAGCAGGCGCGCGCCGATGAGCGTGGTGAGAATACCGATGAGGCTGAGGTTCCAGATTTTATTGGGGTCAAGCCCGAGGCGCCGAGCGAAGTGCATGGCAGCGGCCAGAGCCGCAATGAGCGCGAGCGCAGTGAAGGCTCCGTAGGTGGGGATGGCGATGTGTCCGAACTGGAAGAGGCGCGGATGCACTGCTGAGGATCAGACGCGGTCCGAGTCGCCACTGGCATCGCGGCGTATCTTCATCATTCCACCAAGAAGCAGCGCGAGAAAGAGGCCGAGGCAGAGTCCCTCGATGAAGTGCATGGCGTCATTCTGAAAGGGAACAAACAGCCGAAGGACCAGTCCCACGACTAGCGCGGCGAGGCCAAGGTTAAAAAGCCACAATTGTCGGGAAGTCTTCTTCATAACCTGGTCTCTTTTGTCGCGGACGCGCGAGGTAAGATGGTAAAGACCGACCCGCTGGGCCGTGCAGTGGCGCGCCGGTGAACCCGTCCTAAGACGGCGGGAACCCGCCGAGGCTCTTTAGGCATTCCGGACTGGCGGACACTGCGCACCGAGCCAATTGTCGAGTCAAGTTCCCTGTTCAATGAATGTTGGTTCAACCAGCGTTAGTCACCGCACCTGCTTTGCAGGCCGGTCTCTGAGATGGATGCTAACGGGGGTGAGACGGGATTGCAAGTTACGATGGGCAAGTGTAAGGATTTTCAAGTTCACGAGATTATTTTGGGATTTGGGAAATCCGCGCGAGCAACTCCTCGAGAGAAAGCTGTCCACCATTCATCTCGGGTATGTCCTTGAGGTGTTTCAACACGTAGCGAAGCGCTGCTGCGATGCCGCGCCGCTCGATCCAGATCTGACAGTCGCGATAGAGACCCTTGTAGAGAGCCTGGCTCTCGTCCGTTGCCTCGGCATTCCTGCAGACGTACCCACTCACGCCGTGGGTAAAGATGACCAGGTACCGCTCGCGCTCATCAATGCACTCGGCAGCAGCGCGAGTGACCACATTGTCCAGAGTTATGGTTTCCATCAATAGGAATTCTAGCTCCAGGGGGTGGTGCGAAAGCAATCTTCAAGGCGCGGGCTGATTTGGATTGTGAATCTGTCAAAACACTAAAGCGGGTCAGCTGATCTTCCGCTCTTCGCCGAGCACAGAATCCAGCAGGCCGGTGAGCGAGTGGGCACGGGTGCGGATGGAGTTGCGCGTCTCGTTGGTCGTGCCGGTTAGCGCGTTGTAGCGCTGCTCGAGAGTCGCGAACTCGTCGGCGATGTTGAGGGCTGCGAGGACGGCGACGCGCAGGGAGTCGACCGTCTTGCCGTGAGAGGCGACGGCGCGCATCTTGGCGTCAACGATTTCAGCCAGGTGGCGGATGTATTCAGGGTTTTCTCCGCGCAGATGGTAGGTCTGGTCGTAGATGTCGACCGAGATGTATTCGGTGGAGATATTTTCGACGCCATTCGAGCTTGCTTTGTTTGGTTGCGGTCGGGTGGGCTCAGTCATCGGAACGCGGTCTCCAGGTTGATTTAGGCGGTGATCTCGTCGAGGTGCTTGAGCAGGCGCTCGACGCGGAGGCGCACGGTCTCGCGCTCCTGTTCGAGGGCTTCGATGTGCGTGGCGGTGTTCGAGCTCTGCTCGATGAGCTGCTGGATCTTCTGCTCCAGAGTGGCGACGCGGTCTTCAGCGGCAGCACGGGCCTCGCGCTCCGTCTTCACCAGCTCGACCATGCGCAGCACCCGCTGCTCGAGCGCGCTGAAATCATCGGCGGCGAGGGGGAGTTCGGGTTCCTGAAGGGCGATAGTCGACATGCAAGGGTTCTCCTGAGACAAGTTTCTAGGCGAAGTATATCGCTCGATGCGCGGAGGAAATCGCGGAAAATCGCCGCAGGCGGTTGGGGCGTGCCATGTTGTGTACGCCCGTTCCGGATTGGTGCAGGTTCTAGCTGCGCAGGCGGCTGCCAATGGATTGCATCGCTGCAATGACCTTTTGTGAGAATTCCTGCAATTCTTCTTCGCGCAGGGTGCGATCCTGCGACTGGAAGACGGTTCCGAGCAAGAGCGAGAAATGTCCTGTGGGCACGGACTTCACGTCACGCAGGATTTCCTTCGGCGCGAAGCTGCGCAGCTCGGCGATGTCGAGCCCCTTGAGCGCTTCTTCGATGGTTGCCCAAGGGATTGTGTCGGGGAAGAGCAGCGAGAAGTCACGGCGAACAGGCTGGTAGCGCGAGAGCTCGCGGGCGATGGGTTGGCGCAGCGGCTGTTTGTAAAGGCGATCAAGATAGATTTCGCCGACAAAGACGGTTTGCCTGAGCTTGCGGCGCTCGGCTTCCGCAGGATGGAGCTGTCCGAAATGCGCGGTGGTGAGTCCGTCGACCACGGCGCGAGCAGACCGGCCCGGATGCAGCCACGCGGGCAGGAGCAGATTGTCGAAATAGGCAGATCGAGCCGAGAATTTTTCGAGAAGCTTCTCGACGGTGCCCTTGAGGTCGTAGAAGGTGACTTGTTTCTGGTCAAACGCGCGGCCGGTTGCCCCGATGGCGAGCGATGGACTCTCGGCTACTCTTTCCGGGCTGCCGCTGAAGACGGTGCCGATTTCGAAGAGGGTTGCGTCCTCGACGTCGCGGTTGAGGTTGAGGGCGAGCATTGACAGCATGCCAGGCACGAGCGACGGCCGCAGCATACCAGCCTCTTCGCTGAGTGGATTGCCGATAGCGACGGCGGAGGCAGGCTGGGGCGCGAAGAGGGCTGCATCGGTAGCGGCGCAAAACGTGGAGAAGACGGCTTCATTCCAACCAAGAGCAAGCAGCGTGCGGCGGAGGGTGGTTTCCTGCTCGGCGTGGGGCAGCTCGACGACGCTACCGGCGAAGGCGGGCAGGGTGTTCTGGAAGCGGTTGTAGCCATAGACGCGGGCAATTTCTTCGATGACGTCGATCTCCCGCTCGAGGTCGAGACGCCAGCTGGGGAGTGTGACGCTGTAGGCTTCGTCTGCGGACTTTTCAAGACAGCAGCCGAGGCCGGTGAGAATGGTTTCGGCGGTGGCGGCGGTGATGCCTTCCTTATCTTCTGTCACCCCGAGAATGCGGCGGACTTCGCCAAGGCTGAAGGCGATGGCATCGCGCTTCGCGGAGCGTGCTTCGGCTTCGGAAATGACGACGTCGGTGAGGTCGCCAACTTGCGAACCTCCGGCTTCGAGGAGAATGCGACTGACCAAAGCGGATGCCACGGGCGGTGCGTTGAAGTCGGCTCCACGTTCAAATCGATGGGACGCGTCGGTATGGACGAGATGACGCTTCGAAGAGCGGCGGACGGTGACCTGGTCGAACCATGCGGCCTCAACGAGGACGTTCTTCGTGTCGGCGGTGATCATGGTGTCCCAGCCGCCGATGACTCCGGCAAGGCCTACGGCTTTCTTTTCGTCGGCTACTACCAGGTCTTCGGGGTCGAGGATGCGTTCGATGCCGTCTAAGGTCAGGAGCTTCTCGCCCTTGCGCGCGCGGCGCACAATGATGCCGCCTTCGAGCTTGTCGAGATCGAAGACGTGGGTGGGCTGTCCGATGGCGAGGGTGCAGTAGTTGGTGGCGTCAACGGCGTTCGAGATGGGTTTCTGTTCGAGCAGGCGGAAGCGCTCGACTACGATGCCGGTGGAGGGCTGGATCTTCACGTCGCGGAGGACGCGGGCAGTGAAGCGTCCGCAGAGCCTCGGTTCCTCGATAGAAACCGGGAATGCAGGTCCCTCCACTGCGTCCTCGCTGCGCAAGGACTTTAGTCGGGATGACAAATCGTTGAGAGTAGCAGCCAGAGGGGCGAGTTTGAGGCCGTAGATGATGGCCGCTTCGCGCGCGATGCCGTAGTGATTCATGGCATCGACGCGGTTGGTGGTGATGTCCATCTCGAAGAGAGAGCCATTCGGACCTAAATCGAACACGCCTTCGACGGCAATGCCGCGCAGGGTCAAATCGTCGGCTAGTGCGCGATCGGTGACGCGAACTCCAGGAACATATTCACGCAACCAGGAGGTGAGGATTTTCATGCAAACTGCTCCAAAAACCGCAGGTCTCCCGAGTACATGAGGCTGACGTCGCCGATGCCGTACTTCATCATGGCAATGCGGTCGATGCCCATGCCGAAGGCAAATCCACTGATCTTCTTCGGATCGTAGGCAGGCTGCTTCTGCTGGACGAATCCAAAGACGGAGGGATCGACCATGCCGCAGCCCAGGAGTTCGATCCAGCCGGAGTATTTGCACTTGCGGCAGCCGGATCCTCCGCAGAAGGGGCAGCTGATCTGCACGTCGGCGGAGGGTTCCGTGAAAGGGAAGAAGGACGGGAAGAAGCGCGTCCGGACGCTCGATCCGAATAGCTCCTTCATGGCGTGGTCGAGCGTGCCCTTGAGGTCGGCGAAGGTGATGTTGGTGTCGACACAGAGGCCTTCGAGTTGGTGGAAGATGGGCGAGTGGGTGGCGTCGGCGGCGTCGTTACGGTGCACCTTGCCGGGAATGACGATGCGGATGGGTGGAGGCTGCTCCTCCATGGTGTGGATCTGCACGGGCGAGGTGTGGGTGCGCATGAGCAGGCGATCCCGCAGTGGCTTGCGCTCCTGCCCGGAAACGACGAGCGTGTCCTGCGTGTCGCGCGCCGGGTGGCCCGGAGGGAAGTTGAGCGATTCGAAGTTGTAGTAGTCCGTCTCGACTTCGGGGCCGATGCCGACCGAATAGCCCATGCGCGCAAAGATGGCGATCAACTCGTTCTGGGTGCGGATGAGAGGGTGCTCGGCGCCGAGTTTGCGGCGGGTGCCGGGAAGAGTGATGTCGATAGCCTCTGAATCGAGAGCGCTCGAACCCGTGGATGCTTCGGCGTGCTCAAGACGTTGTTCGATCTCGGCTTTCAGGGTGTTGAAGCGTTGGCCGATGAGCTTTTTAGCCTCTACAGGCGCGGACTTGAGCCACGCATCGCTGATGGCCTTGAGCCGCCCTTGTTTACGGCCCAGCCATTGGAGGCGAAAGGCTTCGACGGCCTCGGGCGTGGCCAGTGCGGCCGATGAGGCTTCGACTTCGCGGGAGATGGCGGCAAAGGCCTGGTCGAGTTCGGCTTCGCGGTAGCCGGATAGATGGGGAATTGAGTCCCCGGATTCGTGCTCTGGCATGATCTTTTTGAGGATAAATGATGAGTGAGAAACGAAGTGCCGTGTGGAGTGAGTCGTTAAAGACAGATCAAGCGGGAATGGCGACTTCGATGACGCGCGTTGTGGGTTCCGGCACAGGTGCGCCGTCAGCCCTTAAGCCTTCGATGTGGAATTCGATACCTTCACGAATAAGCTCCTCGGTCTCCTCGAAGGTTGATCCAGCTACGCCGAGGCCCGGCAAATCCGGGGCATATGCGCTCCAGCCTGTTTGAGTTTTCTCAAAAATTACTGCATATTCCTTCATTTTTCAGACCTGCCGACTTGAAGATGTTATTGTACGTCCCCTGGTTCATATCCGCCGATGGATGGCCCGCGATATTTACCTTTCCGAGTTTTGACGGATGCTTGAATTGCCGATGACTGCCTCGTTGAGCTACTTCATACCAGCCATCCTGCTTTACCATTCGGATGACATCGCGAACTTTCATTTTGCTCCTCTGATTTCAAAATAGTGACTCAGAGAAAACCCTGAGAAGAACTTCCTAAGTCCGTCTGACCGGTCAAACTTCGGTCATCCTAATTGTGGGACGACCGCCTTGGGCTGATTCCTGCTAAGAGGAATCAATGGGCCATTCTTCGACTGACAGGATTACACTGGACAGCATGATTCGGTCCTACCAAGGGCACACGCCGGTCATTCCCGAGAGTTGCTACGTGGACGTCTCGGCGCAGGTGATTGGCGATGTAGTGCTGGGCGAGCACGCGAGCGTGTGGATGAATGCCGTGGTGCGCGGCGATGTTCACTCGATCCGCGTGGGCGGGCACTCGAATGTGCAGGACTGCGCGGTGCTGCATGGGATGCGGCATCTGTACCCGGTGATTGTGGGCGATTATGTGACTATCGGCCATAACGCCACGGTGCACGGGTGCGTAATCGAGGACGCCTGCCTGATCGGCATTGGAGCCGCGATCCTGAACAATGCGCGTGTGGGCGAGGGGTCGATCATTGCGGCTGGAGCGGTGGTGCCGGAGGGAATGGTGATTCGGCCGCGATCGCTGGTGGCCGGTGTTCCGGCGAAGGTGCGGCGCGATCTTACGTCGGACGACCGGGAACTGATCCTGAAATACGCGCGGAACTATCTGGACTATACGAAGATCTACCTCGAAGAGCAGAAGAACTGGTCGTAGCTGAGAAGTGGCTCGGCGAAGGACGGATGGCAGATCAGCATTCGCCAGCCCACGTCAGTTCAGCGATCGATCATTGCGCGCAGGTCATTGTGCCGTGGGCTAGGCAGGGGTGGGCGAGGCGATATACCTGAGACCAGTGACGCTTGGAAGAAAACAGTAGGCGCTCCCACGCGTGATGACGAATCGCGCGAAACCGCTGACCTTGACGGAATTGGTCGTGGAAGTCGGTATGGTGAAGACGCTGGACGAGGGACTATTGGCTCCGATCAACGGGTCGACGCCGGAGATCATGCCACCGACAAAGTTGTCTGTGTTCATCCACTGCGACATGAGGAACTGAAACTGATTGAAGAAGTCGGCATTGATGAAGTAGCCGATGAGTCCCCGTTCTATGCCGTCGTTGGGCTGCTGAGGATTGAATGGAGGACCGTAGGGAACGTTGCGGCGGATGATGCGCGCCTGCTGGGTAAAAAAGCCCTGAACAATCTCGTCCCGGGGATTACCGCGGCGAATGTGAGCGCCGATGGGAAAGGCGACGCCCTTGGGATCGGGTTCAGACTGGCCGGGCACGGCGTTGGCGTACAGGAACATATTTAGTCGATCGGACGGAATGGGGCAGGTTCCCGTCGGGGAAAGCGCAAGCGGCACACCGCTCCGCCAGCGGCCCAGCAGCTTGGCCGCGAGCTGGTCGGGGGTGAGGTTGATGGTGGGCGCTGCCGTCTGCAGATATTCTTCGAACTCTGCGACCTGCTGTTTGAGGATGCGGAAAGCTCCGAAGCTGCCGTTGCGCCCGAGTGGGGTGTCGGCAACGCCAGGAGAGTATCTGTTGCCAAAGGTATTCTCGAAGCCTAAAAGGAAGTCGCCTGGGGGCGAGCTCCCGTCCTTGTTGACGCCCAGGTTGGGGTAGGGACGCGCGGGTTTGGGGCCACCGGCGATAAAGGGCTGAGAAAGACCGTCACGGTAGCCAAAATGGACATACCCGTCGGGAAGAACCTGGCCATCGTGGCGATGGGTGAGATGGAATGAACCCGCAATCGCGGCAAGTAATTCGGAACTGCGCCATTCCAGCTCATGCGAGGTGCGCGCGAAGAGCGAAAAAATGGCGTGAACCTCAGAGGCAACACCCATGTTGCCTTCCCAATTGGCAGGGGCGCTGGCATCCACATCGAAGATTGCGCCGGCGTTGCCGATGGCTCCGCTGGCAAATTCGGGCGCGAAACCGTCGAGAAGAGTGGATGACACGCCCAGTGACGCGAGTCCTTCATAGGTGAATGCCACGTTCAGCGTGTAGTCCGGTTTGACATGCCAGGTGGCGGCAGTGGTGACAGCCAACTTGTCAGGATTGGTTGCGACCGGAATTGCTCTGGCCAAGTTGCCAATCAGGGCTCTCGCGCGACCCGGATCCGCAACGACGGCAATGAAATGCCGAACACTGGCGAACGAGCCGTAGCCGCGCAGAATGATTCCCTGGATGTCGTCCAACTGGAGCGCGCTCACGACCACCTCCACAGCTATCGGGGGAAGCTATTGGGGCGGCGTGCATCCGTTGCCCCAGATCTGCACGACGGTGCAATTGGGGTAGGCAGAATATAGACCCGTTGGCAGATTGTACTGGCTCACGAAGGCTTCGAAGGCGGCGACATTTTGTTGCACGGGAAGTGGAGGAGCTGGGTCGACACAGGAGAGGAGAGCGTTGAACACGTCTCCCACCAGATTCGTGAATGCCTGGATGTAGGCGTTAAAGTCGCCGTCGTAAGTGGTGATCACAAACAGATATTGAGTGCCGGGAATCATGAGAAACCGGGCAAAATGAACGGTACCAACCTTGTTGAGCGCGGCATTAATGGCCGCCTGGTTCTGAGATAGATAGTCGAGGATGGCCTGATTCTTGCCCGGCTGGATGGTCAGCATCAGGTTGAGCGGACTCTGAACGGCTGTGGCTACAGGAGCGGGGACGGCAGATGACATAGTGATTCTCCTTGGGCCTTCTCAATTTTTTGGATCCGAATTTTACGGTCCAGCACATGGAACAAAAAATCTGCAGTTTCTTGCAGGCGAAATACTAAGCTTAGGATCTACGAGAAGCAAGACTTCGTGGAATTACTCACTTCTATACTCAATTCATGAAAATAATAGGTTCCCGCGCGCTGCAGGAGCGCGCTGAAAGACTGTTCCCCGGTGGGGTAAATTCGCCGGTGCGTGCGTTTCGCGCTGTAGGCGGCGATCCTCCGTTTGTCGAGCGTGGTGATGGCGCGTACTTATGGGACGCCGACGGCCGCCGTTACATCGACTACTTCGGCTCGTGGGGACCGATGATTCTGGGACATGCCTTTCCGGCTGCGGTGGAAGCCGTACAACGGGCGGCGGCGCGCAGCGCGAGCTTTGGCGCGTCGACAGCAGCTGAGGGCGATCTTGCGGAATTGGTCGTGAAGGCGTTCCCGTCGATCGAGAAGCTGCGCTTTATCAGCTCAGGGACCGAGGCGACGATGTCGGCCGTACGCGTGGCCCGCGCGTTCACCGGGCGCAAGTATGTGATCAAGTTCGAGGGCTGCTATCACGGACACTCCGATGGGCTACTGGTCAAGGCGGGCTCCGGCGTGGCGACGTTTGGCATCCCCGGATCCGCGGGTGTGCCCGAGGAGATTGCGCATCTGACGCTGGCTCTGCCCTTCAACGATGTTGCCGCCGTGGAGGCGGCTTTCGCAACGCATAAAAACGAGATTGCCTGCGTGATCGTTGAACCGGTGGTTGGCAACGCGGGCTGCATTGCTCCGGCGGCCGGGTATCTCGAGGCGCTGCGCGCGATAACGGCGCGCGAGGAAGCGGTGCTGATCTTCGACGAGGTGATGACCGGCTTTCGCCTCGCGCTGGGCGGTGCGCAGGAGCTTTATGGGATTACTCCAGATATGACGACGTTGGGCAAGATTGTCGGCGGAGGGTTGCCGTGCGCGGCCTTTGGCGGGAGGGCGGAGATCATGAATTTGCTCGCGCCATTGGGACCGGCGTACCAGGCAGGAACGCTGAGTGGGAATCCGCTGGCGATGGCGGCGGGGATCGCGACAGTCGGACACTTGGTCAAGCATCGCGATACGGTGTATCCGCTGCTCGAAAACATCAGCGCGGCAGTGGCAGATGGCGTTGCTGCCGAGGCAGCCAAGGCCGGCGTGCCGATGGTGACAAATCGCGCAGGGGCGATGTGGACATGGTTCTTCACTTCGACGCCAGTGATGGATTTCGCGACGGCGGCGACTTCGGATACCGCGTCATTTGCGCGCTTTCACCGCTCGATGTTGGAACAGGGTGTGTGGCTGCCGCCATCACAGTACGAGGCGGTCTTTCTGGGGACAGCGCACGCTATGGATGACATTCACCAGACGATCGCGGCGGCGGCAGTAGCGTTTGCTTCCCACCCGTCACGACCAAATGTGTCGTGACGAGTGGGGCGCTCTGAGCTGGTCCTCGGCTACGGCGCGCCGTAGAGCTCAACCTCGGGCTTGTTCGGGTCTTCGGGACGGGCGCGAGAATACCACAGCTCCAAGCTGCGGATCACGCGCTCGCCACCGGGGAGCGCGATCCACTGGCTGCTGCCGCCATCAGGAATGACGCGGTTCACGGGCAACGACTCGGCTGCCCCGTCGCCATAATGAATCACGACGTGATCGAAGAGAATCGGCGCGTGCCGCACTTGGAGCATCACGGAGTGGAAGTGGCCTTCGTAGCGGCCAACCTTGATGTCGTCGTGATCGGTGCGGCCGTCGACGTGCGCTTTGCCCAGATAGAAAACAGGCCGTTGTGACTGTGGAGGCGGATAATACTGGGCCTGCGCGACGGTCGACAGCGCAGGGATGGCGAGGCCAAAAGCTAGGACAGCGAAAAACATCTTTGAACGTTGCATACGATGGGTTCTCCTTGCGTAGTACTCATGCATGGTGAACGCGTCGGTCAGCGTGAAGTTGCGAGATGGAGCAGAAGAATAAAGTTGCGGTGAGTGAATTAATTTTTGAGGGTGTCTCCGTTCCACACATCAATGGTGACGAAACGGATGTCCTGCTCTCGCGCGCGCTCTAACAAGGCCTTCGTCGCTGCAACTGTCGCTGCACGGTCTTGTCCGATGCCTGCCTGACCTCCGTCGTGCAGCAGCAGATTCGAGCCGCGGCCATTGCGGCGGTTGCGTCGAAGTCCCTTGTCGAGGTTGGCGAGAATGGTGTGGGGATTGAGGGCCGGATTCCAGTCGTAGCCCATGGCGTTCCACATGACGGGCGTGAGGCCGAGTTCGCGGGCGGTTCTTAGCACGTCTGGCCGGCGGGAGCCGTGGGGTGGACGGAAGTAGCAGACCTTTTCGCCGATGGCATCTTCGATGGCGGCATTAGTCGACGCGAGTTCTTCGTGCACGCGGGACGGCGGTTGGTAGAGAAGCCAGGGATGGGTGAAGGTGTGATTGCCGATGAGGTGTCCAGCAGCGTGCATACGGCGGGTGAGATCGCGGCGTTCGCGGACGAAGCGGCCAATGAGGAAGAAGGTCGCGCGGACATCGTGGCGGGCAAGAATTTCGAGAAGCCGCTCGGTGCATGCATCGTTCGGTCCGTCGTCGTACGTCAGGGCGTATTCGTTTGGATCACGACCAGCGAGGATCGTCCGCCCAAAGATCTGCGAGGTGGGCCACATGGCAGCATAGCCGTATCCACCGGCGGCAAGGCCGGTGCCTGCGACGACAGCGCTGAGAGTGGCAAGCATCGGGATTAGTTTACGAGGTGCAAGTTTCTGTTGAGCTGTTGTCGTCCGCCCAGATCGTTTTAGATTTATCTTGAGATTAACGTGCCTATTCCTCTCTCAGTCGGCGACAGGGTTCATTTGAGCGGCGGCTACGACTTCGAGCCACCCTGGCTCCAAGGGCAATCGCGTTATCTGGGTACAGTATCTGCATTCATACCGGGTCAGAATCAGACACCTGCGGCTGTCATTCAACATGATTGCCCAATCTCAGCGGATAACATCACTGGTGAGACTTTGGTTCTCGAACTTCGCTACGTTGGAGCCGAGTGGACAGAGCAAAATTTTGTGCATGTCGAACTTTGCGACTTTAGTTCTGAGGCAAAGGCCTTGGCAGCATCGACGACAGGGTAAATGGATCGAGCCCTACGCAATGTGCAAAACGTCTTGACCCCCGCGAACATTAATCAATCTGGCTGTCGCTTCATGTTCAATCGTGACGTTTTCGTATTTTCTTCGCTGCTGAGGTGCGATTAACTCGTCATGGCCAATCTCTTTGGACCGCCGCGATTCATCGCTGTCGAAGGGCCCCTGCGCGTGGGTAAATCGACGCTGGCGCAGATTCTAGCCGAGAAGCTGCATGCGCGGCGCGTGATCGAGCCTGAAGACAATCCTTTCCTCGACCGCTTCTATCAGGCGCAGGCGGGGATGGGCTTTGCGACGCAGCTCTGGTTCCTGATGGAGCGCTATGAGCAGATGCGGCAGCTGAAGGATTTCGATGTGCCGGTGGTGGCGGATTATCTCTTCGAAAAAGACAAGCTCTTCGCCTACGTCAATCTGAGCGATGCCGAGCTGAACCTTTACAACCGCTATTACCAGATGTTTCGCGAACAGGTCCCGACGCCCGACCTGGTGATTTATCTGCAAGCCTCGCCCGAGGTGCTGAAGCAGCGGCTGAAGCGCAAAGGAGTAGCCGGCGAGCAGGCCATTAGCGATGCCTATATCGAACAGGTGGCGGAGGCCTACGAGCACTTCTTCTTCCACTACACGGGGAGCGATCTGCTGGTGGTGAATACGTCGCAGATTGATTTCGTTCACAGCAACAAAGACCTGCGAATGCTGCTCAAGCGGCTGTCGGAGCCGATCAAAGGAACTCAGTACTTTTTGCCTCTCGAAGACTAGTCGAAGGCGCAAGCGCCTTCGGGGCAAGGGGCTCGCTAAGCCTTTCACTTGACAACGTCAAAGTTGAGGGATGAAAGTTACAGCGCACCAAAATCAAAATACTCTGCGAGCCGTCTCCCCCACGACTGACAGAACGGGAGATCAAGACATGCTTGGAGATCTAATCGGTGAAAGCAAGGGCAAGAGAATTGTGCGGCGGGTCTTGTCGGTCGAACCGCCGACGGCAGAAGTGTCGTTCGAAGACAGCGGCAGCATGTTGGGTGTCGCTACGACAGGCCTTGGCACCTACACAGCGGTGGTAAACCCGGACCTATCCATAAACGGAGAGGGTCAAGGACTGATCACGACGGCTGACGGCGAAGGCATCAGCTGGAAGGGATCCGGTCTGGGCAAGTTCGGCGAGGGCGGCGCAGTCAGCTACCGCGGCATGCTGTTCTACCGGACTACCTCGCAGAAGCTCGCGCGCCTGAATAATATGTGCGGTGCTTTTGAATTTGAGACCGATGCATCCGGCAACACCAGCGCAAAGGTCTGGGAATGGAAGTAGAGGGCTGAGCCCCTTTCCGACAGGCGTATCAAGGCATGCGACGTGGCGAAGCCCTAAAGTCCCGCGCGACGCAGCAGGCGCTGGTTGTAGCTATGCGCCGCCCAGGCTCCCCAGATCATGGAGACGGGCCAGATGAGGAAGGCTGCGTGTCCGAGAGTGATGATAAATGCTGGTACCGATAGAAGAATCATCACGATCGCACCCCAGATGGTGCTGTAGAGCATACCCAGCGGCCCGAAGAAAAAGGTGAGCACCAGCGAGAGTGCGACGCTCTTGGTGGAGGCAACGATGACGGTCGGCGGCGGGTATTGGCTCATGGGGCCCTCTCCTGATCTCCCTGGATGATGCGGGAGATTTGACCTTACTCCTGATCGGTAACGATAGCGATCATGAAACCATCGTAGCCCTTGCTGCCGACCGTCTGGATTGCGGTTGCATCGAGGCGCGGATCAGAGGCAATGATTTCGTTCATGCGGCGCACTCCCTTGATTGCCGGATCGGGATCGGCGGCGTCAATCACCTTTCCATCCCGCACGACGTTGTCGCCGATGATCAGGCTGCCGGGGCGAGAGAGTCTGAGGGCCCACTCCAAATATCCCGGATAGTTTTCCTTGTCGGCGTCAATGAAAATAAGGTCGAAGGGAGCATTGCCTTCCGCAGCAAGCTCCGGCAAGGTTTCCAGGGCTTTGCCAAGGCGAATCTCGACTTTGTCGGCAAGGCCTGCGCGGGTGATGTTTGCCTGGGCAACCTCCGCGTGCCTGGGGTCGGCCTCGAGGGTGATCATCCTGCCGTTTGCGGGCAGGGCGCGCGCCAGCCAGATGGTCGAGTATCCGCCCAGGCTGCCCATCTCGAGAATCGATCGCACGCCTATGGCCCGCGCCAGGATCATGAGCCATTTGCCCTGGTTCGGAGCGACGGCAATCGGCGGTAGCCCGGCCTCGGCGCTGGCGGTGAGCGCCGCATCGAGCACGGGATCGGCGGGTATCAGTGTTTTGGTTATGTAGCGATCAACAGAAGTCCAGAGTTCCTGAGACATGGATCAAGCATAACCGGGAGGAGGATGGTCGTCAGCCCAGGGGAAAAGCGCTAAGGACTTCATACTGCGCTCCACCGGACAGGGTGAGGCTCTGGTAGAGCCGAAACTCGCTGGCATGGAAGTTCTGGTGGAAAGCGGGATCGTCCGAGGCGTTGGAGCGAAGCCGGAGCGGGTCACGGGTGCGGGCAAGGGTGACGTGTGGCGAATAGGGCCGGCTCTCGCGGGCGAAGCCAGTCGTTTCCATGGCAGTGACTACTTGTTCAGCGAGGGCGAGAAGCGCTGCTGAGAGCTTCACGTTTGCGAAGAGGACGCCGGCACATTCGAAGACCCCTACGCCGCTGAGTTCGACACGCAGCCCACGAGCCTGAATCTTTGCGAGGGTCTGCTCGATCACCTCACGGCGTGCCGGATGCACCTTTCCGAGGAAGCTAAGGGTGACGTGCATGTTGGCGGGGGGTGTCCAGCGAATGTGCGCGGCGTTCGCGGGCGCGATCAGCTTCACGGCGGATTCGGCCAGCGCCTCAGCGACCGGGGTGGGCAAGCCGATGCCGACGAAGAGTCGCATGGCATATAGGATATGCGACGCGTGTTGCCGCCGCTCGTCCCTGATATCCTTGAAATAAGGCCTAATCGAAGCAAATGAGTATCTTGAAAGCCGTTCGCGGCACACGCGACTCTCTGCCGCCTGAAACCGAACTTTGGAACCATGTGGAAGCGACCACCCGGCGCGTCTTTGCGCGTTACAACTTCGGCGAGATTCGCACGCCCATCTTCGAAGACACGTCACTCTTTGCGCGCGGCGTAGGCGAAGAGACCGATATCGTGTCGAAGGAAATGTACACCTGGGAGGACCGCGCACGCGCGCAGTCGGAGAAGGCGCAGTCGCTGACCTTGCGGCCGGAAAACACGGCGGGCGTTGTGCGGGCGTATATCGAGCACAAGCTGGGTGAGACTGGGCTCTTGCAGAAGCTTTACTACATCGGGCCGCAGTTTCGCAGGGAGCGTCCGCAGAAAGGGCGCTATCGGCAGTTCTGGCAGATTGGCGCGGAGGTAATCGGGCCATCGAGCGCGGGGTCGGAGTCTCCGCTGAGAGACGCGGAGGTGCTGGAGATGCTGGCTGCATTTCTGGATGAGCTGGGCATCGAGGACTGGCGGCTGGAAATCAACTCGGTCGGTTCGGCGGCTGATCGGGTGCGGTATGTCGCCGCACTGCGCGAGGCGCTGGCTCCGGTGAAAGACAGGATGTGCGAGGACAATCAGCGGCGCGCGGAGACGAATCCGCTGCGCGTGCTCGATTCAAAGGACGAGAACGACCAGGAGATTATCAACGGGCTTCCGAAGATTGCGGATTACCTTGACGAAGATTCGAAGGCGCATTTCGCGGCTGTATTGGCAGCTCTCGATGCGTGCGGCGTGAAGTACGACGTGAATCCACGGCTGGTGCGCGGACTCGATTACTACACGCGGACGACCTTCGAGTTTACGCACGGCGGTCTGGGCGCGCAGAATGCACTGCTCGGCGGCGGCCGCTATGACGGCCTTAGCGAGGCATTGGGTGGGCCGAAAGCTCCGGGGATTGGCTTTGCGATCGGCGAGGACCGGCTGATACTGACGCTGCAGGCGCAGACGGAACAGGCCGCAACACTCGCGGACGCGTTCATCGCGCCGCTTTCCGTCGACCTTAATCCTGCGGCACTGGAGTTGGCACGGGAACTTCGTCGAACGGACCTGCGCGTGGAACTCGGCGATGGTGGCTTTCGGCTAAAAAAGTCATTTGAGATTGGCAACAAGCTGGCGAGGAAGATCGTGCTGCTCGGCCAGGATGAAATGCAGTCCGGTATCCTGACTGTGAAGGATTTTGCGAGCGGCGTGCAGGTGAAGGTGGCGCGGGGAGATCTTGCGCAGGCGTTGCTTGTAACCGCAAATAATTAAGCCTATTGGGATTTTGACTTGTTGGATTTTTTAGGCACATTGACGCGCACACATACGTGTGGAGAGCTCCGCGCATCGGACGCGGGCAAATCGGTTGTATTGCTGGGGTGGGTAAACCGGCGGCGCGACCACGGCAGCCTGATCTTTCTTGATTTGCGGGATCGGTACGGCATCACGCAGGTGGTGATGGACAACGAGCTGAGCCCGGTGGCACATGCCAAGGCCGAGCATGCGCGGCCAGAGTATGTCGTTGCGGCGATTGGCAAGGTGCGGCTGCGCGGCAAGGACGTGATCAATCCGAAGATGGCGACGGGAGAGATCGAAGTCGTCGCCAATGAGCTGCGCATTCTGAATGATGCGAAGGTCCCACCGTTTTCGCCGGCCGAAGAGGCCATCGCCAACGAAGAGGTGCGGCTGAAATACCGCTATCTCGACCTGCGGCGGCCGGAGATGCAGCGGAACTTAGAGATTCGGCACAAAGTGGCGCTGGCGGTGCGCGAGTACCTGTCGGCGCAGGGATTTTTCGAGATCGAAACGCCCTTCATGACGCGATCGACGCCGGAGGGCGCACGCGATTACCTGGTGCCGAGCCGTGTGCATCCGGGCGAATTCTATGCGCTGCCGCAGTCTCCGCAGATATTCAAGCAGATTCTGATGATCTCCGGCATGGATCGGTATTTCCAGATTGCGCGCTGCTTCCGCGATGAGGATCTTCGTGCCGACCGGCAGCCGGAGTTTACGCAGATAGATCTGGAGATGACGTTCCCGCAGCAGGAGACGGTCTTCGCTGTGGTCGAGGGATTTCTCAAGGCCGCCTTTGAAGTCACCGGCGAGCAGATCAGGGCGCCGTTCCCGCGAATGACCTACGACGAGGCCATTCGCCGTTATGGCATCGACAAGCCCGACCTGCGCCTGCCTGCCATGGTCGACCTGACCTCGGACTTTACGCCTGAGCTGCGCACTGCGCTCAAGATCGAACAGGAGCTGCCGGTGCTCGGGTTCACGGTTCCGCGTGTCGGCGAACTTTCGGGCACGGCCCGCAAAGCGCTCACAAGCGATATTCGAGCGAGCCTCGGCGATTCGGCACTGGACGTTCTTGACATCGCGCGGTTGCGCACCAACGATACATTTGCCGGCCTCGCCGATAAGATCAGTGAGAAGCTCTCCGACGAGCTGAAGGTATTCGATGAGAGGGGGCTGGCTTCGAGAGATCTGAACGTGGTGATTACGCCGAAGCCCGGGGTTGCCGCGCAGGCCAAGGATCGCCTGTGGATTTACAAAAAAGTCGGCCAGCTCAGGCTCGACCTCGCAAAGCGATTCCAGGACAAGCACAGCGCGTTCGAGAAGAAAGGTAACGCAGACGATTACAAATTCCTCTGGGTTACGGATTTCCCGTTCTTCGAGTGGGACGGGCAGACCCATACCTGGACATTTGCCCATCACCCGTTCACCTCGCCGCACGAGGACGATCTGATTGCGGGACGGATGGAGTCTGATCCGGAGGCGGTGCGGGCGCTGGCGTACGACATTGTGCTCAATGGCATGGAGCTTGGGTCAGGCTCGATTCGTATCCATCGGCAGGATGTACAGGGGCAGATTTTCCGCGCCCTGGGCATGTCCGACGAGGAAGCAAGGCTCCGCTTTGGATTCTTCCTCGATGCCCTGCAGTACGGCACGCCGCCGCACGGCGGCATTGCGCTGGGGCTGGACCGCATCATCATGATCCTGACGGGCGCGACGAGCCTGCGCGAGGTGATCGCGTTTCCGAAGACTGCGAAGGCGATTGATCTGATGGCGGATGCACCAAGTCAGGTTAGTGAACAGCAGCTTCGCGAACTACATATCAGGCCAACGAAGGCGTAACGATGCCGCATGTCTATCGCGCCGATCTCGTGTTTCTCGACGGAGAGTTCAAGGCCGATCGCGGGCTGGTCGTCGGAGACGACGGGCGTATTGCCGCAGTAATTGATAGTGCGGATATTGACGGCCAAGAGACTACGCATCTGCGTGGCAAAGCCATCCTGCCTGGCTTCGCCAACGCGCACTCGCACACCTTTCAGAGGCTGATACGCGGACGGACGGAAACGCGCGGTGTGGGCGGCGACGATTTCTGGTCGTGGCGCGAGCCCATGTATCAAGCGGCACTCAGTGTCGATGCGGAAGACGTATATCGCGTCGCGCGCATGACATTTCTTGAAATGGTGATGGCCGGGACGACGACTGTCGGCGAATTTCATTACCTTCATCGAGCGCAGGATGGGTCGGCGTATGACGATCCGAATCTGTTGGCAAAGCAGATCATTACGGCGGCTGGTTCTGTCGGCCTGCGCATCGCGCTGTTACGCGTGGCCTACGCACGTGCTGGATATGAGTTGCCTCCTTATGCGGGCCAAGCTCGGTTCTACGAGACACTGGAAGAATATCTGGAGAACACGGCCTCACTGGCTGAGGAGTTATTGGGATCGGAACGCGCATGGCTGGGAGTCGCACCGCACAGCATCCGGGCGGTGCCTCTTACTCAAGTAGAGGAAATCGTGGCGTGGGCGCGCGACAGAAATCTACCCATTCACATGCACGCCGCCGAGCAGCAGGGCGAGCTCGCTGCTTGCCGGCGCGAGTACGGAGCGACTCCAGTAGAACTCCTGGCGCAGCGTGGCCTGCTGTCGAATAAGACCACTCTGGTTCACGCCATCCACATTACCGATGCCGAGATGGATTCGCTCGCCGCGAACAATACCATCATCTGTTCCTGTCCCACGACGGAGCGCAACCTAGGCGATGGCATCATCGACGCTGCCAAAGCAGCTGCACGCGGCATTCGCTTCGCCTTCGGGTCGGACAGCCAGACCCAAATCGACCCTCTGGAAGATGCGCGCGCGCTTGAGTATCACTTACGGTTACAAATACAACGGCGCGCTGTGCTGGACGAGATCGGCGGATATAATTTGTCACAGCGACTGGTTCATTGTGCGACCGTGGGGGGTGCCGAGGCGCTAGGCTTCGACAGCGGTGTTCTTGCAGCGGGCTGTCCTGCAGATTTCCTCGCAATCGAGCTCGATGATCTGTCAATTGCCGGGAATTCTGCGTCAGAACTCTTATCCGTTGTCGTCTTCGGGCTCGCACGTCCCGCAATCAAGGATGTGGTCGTCGCTGGAAAGCACATCCTTAAAGACGGGGCCCATCCGCTCTACAAGGAAATTGTCGAGCAATACAAAGAGGTCTATCGGAAGGTCTGGCGAGCATGAGGTCGGCGACGGACATTCTGCGCGAACTGGTGAGTATTCCGTCGGTATCGTCGATGTCGAACCGGCCGGTGATCGAAGCGGCAGCGCGGATGCTCGAAGGCAGTGGATGGACGACGCGGCAGTTTCCATATCGTGACGCGGGTGGCGTGGAAAAGGTCAACCTGATCGCGCGCCCCGGTCATCAAGCCGCGCTCACCCATGCAGATCTCGCTTTCGTCTGCCATACGGACACCGTTCCCTTCATCCCGGAAGCGTGGCTTGGAGCCACCGTGCTGGAGGAGCGCAGTGGATTCCTCCACGGCTGCGGCGCCTGCGATGTAAAGGGATCGCTCGCGGGGATTCTCGCGGCTGTCTTCCAGACAGAGGCTGTTGTGATCGACGACAGCGTCGCGCTGATACTCACCGCCGATGAGGAAGTAGGATGCGTGGGCGCCACTCATCTGCTCGCCGAGCCCGTTCTGCGGGCGCGCACCGTTATCGTCTGTGAACCCACATCGCTCCGTCCCGGCGTTGCCGGAAAAGGCTACGGCCTGGCTGAGGTTCGGGTCGTTGGCAAGGAAGCGCACAGTGCCTTCCCCCAACAGGGATCGTCGGCGATATACGCGGCGGCGAAAATGATGCTGGCTATTGAGAGCAACAAGCATACAGCCGCGAGTAACGAATTATTTGACCCGCCCTGGACTACTTTCAACGTTGGCACGGTGCATGGCGGAACGGCGAAGAACATCGTCCCCGGCGAATGCCATTTCCTCGTCGAGTGGCGACCCATCCCTGACGAAGATCCGGCGGCGGCAGCCGGGTGGCTGAAGAATCTCGCTGAGAGAACACAGCACGAGAATCCTGGGTGTGCTGTTTACGTCGATATTCGGCGCGCCGAAGCCGGATTTGCCTACTCCCCCGATTCGCCTTTGGTCCGGACCCTGTCCGCGCGGTTCGGCCGGCAACCAACTGGAATCTCTTTCGGATCGGAGGCGACTCGTTTTGCGAAGATCGCCGACGAGGTTGTGGTGGTCGGTCCGGGCGACATGCACACGGCGCACAGTGCTCGCGAGTGCATTGCGATCGCAGAGCTCGAGGCGTGGACCGAGTGCGTGCGACGGCTGCTAACTCGCTGAGTAGCTATAATTTTTTTATGAAGCAAGCCCCGCTGGTCGGCGTCGTGATGGGCAGCAAGAGCGATTACGACGTGCTCGCGCCGGCCGTTGAAATCCTGAAATTGTTCGGCATACCGTATGAGGCGCGCGTCGTCTCGGCTCACCGTACCCCGGACTGGCTCTTCACCTACGCTGAGCAGGCCGAGAGGCGCGGGTTGCGGGTCATCATTGCGGGGGCCGGGGGGGCGGCGCATCTGCCGGGCATGCTGGCGGCGAAGACGCTGGTTCCGGTGCTCGGAGTGCCGGTTCCGGCGACGATGCTGAACGGGATTGATTCACTCCTCTCCATTGTGCAGATGCCGAAGGGGGTTCCGGTGGGGACGCTGGCCATCGGCAAGCCGGGAGCGGCCAATGCCGCCCTCTTCGCGGCGGAGATCCTGGCTCTGGCAGATCCCGACCTGCGCGAGCGGCTGCGCGCCTGGCGCGAGGAGCGCAGCAAGGAAGTGCTTATGCAGGAACTGGGCGAGGAGCTGGGGCAGTGACGGCGATTCTTCCCGGGGCGACCATTGGCATTCTGGGCGGAGGGCAGCTGGGGCGCATGACGGCAATGGCGGCGCGGCCTTTGGGCTACCGGATTCAGGTGATGGACCCGGATCCGTCGTGTCCGGCGCGGTTCGTGGTCGATGCGTGCTTCGAGGGTGGATGGGATGACGCGCGTGTTGCGGCCGATCTGGCGCGCGGCTGCGACGTGGTGACGCTGGAGATCGAGCAGGTGTCGATTGCGTGCCTGGAGGCGGCGGCGAAGTATGCGCTGGTGCGTCCGGGTGCGGGGCCGATGCGGATCATTCAGGATCGGATACTGCAGAAGCAGTGGCTCGCAGATCACGGCGCTCCGATCGGGGCGTGGCGCGCTGCGGAGTCGGAGGCAGAGCTCGCTGAGGCGATCACAACGCTCGGCGGCAGATGCTTCGTGAAGAGCGCTCGCGGAGGATACGACGGGCGCAGCCAGGTGAAGATCGGGTTTGGAGAGGCGACTACTGCATCCGAAGCATGGGCGTTATTGGGCGGGAAGCCGTGTGTGGCGGAGAGGGCGCTCGATCTGGATAGGGAAATATCGGTGATGGTGGCGCGGGCACCGAATGGCGAGACGAAGAGCTTCCCGTCGGCGCTGAATCATCACGAGAACCAGATTCTCGAGTGGAGTGTGATTCCGTCGTCGGTTTCCGCCGATCTTGAACAACATGCGAAGCGGATTGCAGTGAAAATTGCAGCGGATCTTGGCATCGAGGGTTTGCTGGCGGTGGAGATGTTCGTGACTAACGGCGGAGACCTGCTGGTGAACGAGCTGGCTCCACGTCCGCATAACAGCTACCATGCGAGCGAACTCGCGTGCGTGACGAGCCAGTTCGAGCAGGCCGTTCGGGCAGTGTGCGATCTGCCGCTGGGCGACGTGTCCGTGGTGCAGCCGGCGGCGATTGCCAATCTACTCGGTGAAGTCTGGCTTGGCGAAGACGGCGCGACTCGCGAGCCGCGCTTCGACCGGGCGCTGGCGATTCCCGGAGTGAGCCTGCATCTTTATGAAAAGCACAAGCCGCGCAAGGGACGGAAGATGGGGCATCTTGCGGCGGTGGGGAAGACTCCGGATGAGGCGGTGCAGCGGGTGATGACGGCGAAGGAACTGCTCTAGGCCTTCGTCTTTCAGCTTGCTGCTTCGCGGATTCTACCAAGCTACCCCCTCCCCCCGGTCTACCGATCCATCCCGCACTTCATACATTCCAAAGGTTTTGCGAGTTTGGGAGAGGGCGCGGCCGGCTGTAATCCATTCATTTGAGAGATTTTGCGGGTTTCTCCTGTATTTTCTATGATGCGGGGCCGGTAATTCGGCCGATTCGGCGCGGCGGTTATAATCCGTTGATATAAGACATTTTGCGGGTTTCTCCTGTGTATGAAATGGATTACGGTTGCCCGTTCCGGCGGTGTTGCGCGGCGGCTCCGAGTTCATTTATCCGGGCGGCATAGCGTTTCATGAGTTTGAAGACCCATTCCTTGGAGATTTCGTGCTTCAGGGCTGCCTCGACCACGTTGTTCCATATCGGGATGGCCTGTTCGAGACGCATCTTCGGGAGCTTGCGATAGAGCGAATACCAGCGATATCCAGCGCGGGTGGTCGGGCGGTGGGGTCCGGAGACGCGCCGGGAGGGATTGTGGAAGTAGCAGTGATTGCGTCCGCGGAGGGCGGGCGAGCCGCAGGTTTTGCCGGTCGAGCTGGGAAAGGTGCACAGGGGAACTATGGATTGCCTCCTGAATGAGCGCAGAATGAAAAAGCCCGCCAGAGCGGGCTGATTGGATTTCTATTTCTATTTTACCGGGTTAGGGGAAATGTTCGGCCAAGGTTGATTGCTCGGTATCGCGCCTTAAATGAGTACTTTAACGGGGCCGCGGGCTGATCGTCTCTTGACAGCATCGGCGACGTCAATTTGGGAATTCTAACCCACACAAGCCAACACCGGGCGTGTATGGGGGAACGGTCGGTTGCTGCCCACCCCGGTTACGGATTACATACCTGATTTCAGGCCGTTAAAATGCCAACCCGTGATCGACGTGTTTTTAGTTCCATATATTTTTCGGACAACATTATGAGAGGGCTGTCTCCCGATTCGACACACCTGATTAGTTCAGCCAAGTTGATCCTTAGTATGTACGCGGGGTTGCTTAGAATACTCAGGTCTTGAATCGCGCGAAGCGGTCGGGATCCGGCGCCTTTGTTACCGACCTCCTTTGCAGTAAACAACACAGCAACTTCAGTTCCGTGCGTTTGCGTCAAGGTATATGAACGAGTAATCCAGTTACCGTCCAAGGCCTTGCTACTCATTTTGCATTCGCAAATGAAATGGGGGCCCCACGCCCCAAGAGCTGGGATAAGTATCCTAAGCGGAGCCAGATACACCAGCCAATCAATTTCATTCGTGAGAGTCTGTATGTTGCCGTAAATGCTGAACACCTGGCAGGCTTCGAGTATCATTCCGACGAGTTTTTCGAACAGTTTTCCTTTTAGGCGATTTTGCTGGGCCGCGAATTGTTGTCTGCCCTTTCCCGTGTTATTGGGACGCGTCGCCGCCACTACCATGTCGATGCGCCCCAACACTGACCTAAATCTTTGAACGTTGATCGGAGTTGTCAGTCCCCGGCTAACTTCCGCAACGCTTGCCTTTCCTGCTGCTGCGAAGTTGATAATATCTTGAAGTGTTACGGCTTCATTCACCGGCGTCAGCGCGGTAGGAGCTGCGGTCATTCGTGACCTCGCAGGGAATTTTCGTCGGCTGTCACCAAACCATCTGGGTCCTTTTCTTCCTTTTCTATGCGCTGAAATGCAACTTCTATGTGTTCAGGACGTCTTGATTCGATCGGGTGGCCCTCGTCATCAATCAACGCCAGAGGAATCTCAGAAATGCTTGACACCCAAGGGTTGAGTCCTGAGTAACGATGATCTTCTAACTTGATGCGGAACTTTACACGGCATAGTCCGGAGGCACTCATTTCGAGCAGAAGTTGCAACGCCTGATCTCTAGTTATTGCGAAGCGTTGTTCAATCCAGTACGGCCTGAGCACTTCACCCACGGGCGCCTTGGAGATATATTCTCGAGCATCTCTTATCCCGTCAGACCCAATGTAGGTTCGAGCTCTAGATAATCTTGCGAGGATATCGTCAATCAGCGACAAGGTCGGTTCTGCTTCGTTCCAAACGAAGAGAATTTCTGGGAACAAGCCGCGCATCGAAGCTCGGGTAATAATTTGCTGCTTCTGCCACAGAAGAACAACCGACTGAGCCTCTGAGGAACGGAATGCTGACCTTATTGCTTCGGCGGATATTTTGATTCCGGTATTTGCAAGACCTTGAGCGAGAGCGGATGCCGCGTCTTCGTCGGATTCTGAGTCCAACTCCATCTTGCCACCGCGTTTGAACCTCAAAGTTCTGCGCAGATCGACTACGCCTTGTTCCTTATCCTCTAAGAGAATGTCGGTGACTGGCTTCAATCTGAAGGGTTGCAGCTTCAAAGTAAGCTGCGATTCTATGATTTGCGCTATTTCTTGAGCAAATGAAGCATATGTCTGCCTATCTTTTCCAATTACGGCGTGAGTGAATCCCGGAAAGTGAATTGACACAAGTTGCGTGCGCGGATTGATCGCGGCAACCATGATGTGTCGTTTCGGGATTTTGGTTCGTACCTGTTGGTTATCAGGGCTGGGCATCATTTCCCAGACATCCACCATATGAGCAAACTTGACGAATACTCGTTCAGCCGAAAAATCATCAACGCAAAGTTGGGGGGTGAGTTCCCTCTCGTCGCTTTGAAGTGGTTGAAAATTCTCTATCAGAGTTCCGAAGCTTGCTTTACATGCTCTGAGAACAGATGTGTATGTGAAGGGTGATTCTGCTTCGAGGAGTACGCAATGCTTATATGGAGAAATAGTTTCAATTCGATGGCTCAATATGGAAAGGCGATCCCGCGTAGTTATCGAATCGATGGCATGAACCGCCGCCTCTTTAGATCGAAGTTGGCCAACCAGTTCGCTTGGCAAGCGCGAAGCTAATGCGAGCTCACGCAATTGCGAAATGTTGAACTTCGTGTAGATCGATTGCGCGTTTTGGTCGATGGCGGGTCCAGTGATCGCGGGAAAGCGTTGAAACCGTGTGAGACGTCAAATTTCTTTATAGTGCATTTCGATCAAACATGAAAATTGGCGCTAACACGACCGCAAAGTTCCCATGACTCAATACAGTAATGAACTACCCAAGGTGAAGAACGCCTGCCGGCGATAACAAGAGAAGATGATGAAGTGTGGTTCTTTCGATTCTTGGAAACGCCTAAATCCCAGGGTCACGCTGTCAGCTTAGCCTGCGCGATGATCCCACTCAAGCCAAAAAGCGGACTTGAGCGGGCACCATCAGCGTTTTCAATGGTTGGTTTCTAGCCGATATCTTCGGACCAGTTTTCGAGGTACTTCTTCATCTCGGCCATGAATTTGCCGGCGTCGGCTCCATCGATGATGCGGTGGTCGAAGCCGAGGGTGAGGTGGATCATGTGGCGGATGGCGATCGAGTCTGTCCCGTCTTCGCCGGTGACGACGGCCGGCTCCTTGAAGAGGCCGCCGACGCCGAGGATTCCGCTCTCCGGCTGGTTGATGATGGGCGTGCCGAACTGCTCTCCGAAGATGCCGGGGTTGGTGATGGTGAAGGTGCCGGAGCCGACTTCGTCGGGCTTGAGCTTTTTCGCGCGGGCGCGCTCGGCCAGATCAGCGATAGCGCGGGCGATGCCCAGGAAGCTCTTTTCCTCGGCCTGCTTGATGACGGGAACGATGAGTCCCCAGTCGAGCGCCACGGCGATGCCGATGTTGATGTTCTTTGGATAGCGGATGGCGTCGCCTTCCATCTGAGCATTGACGATGGGCATCTTGCGCAGCGTGGCGATGACGGCGCGCGTGATGAACGGCATATAGGTAAGCTTGACGCCGTTGCGCTGCTCATACTTGTTCTTTTCCTTCTCGCGGATTTTGACGATGCGCGTGAAGTCGATCTTGAAGACAGTGTGCACGTGCGCGGCGGTGCGCTTGGACTCGACCATGCGCTGCGCGATGATGGAGCGCATCTTGCTCAGAGGAACCAGCTCGCCGGGCTGCGGAACGGGAGCTGCCGGCGCAGCGGGCTTCGGAGCGGCCGGTGCTGACGAGCCGGCTGGCGGCGCAGAGACGGGTGCGGGCTTCGCTGGGGCGGGCTTTTCGAGATGCGCGAGCACATCTTCCTTGGTAATGCGTCCGCCTGCGCCGGTTCCCGAAACCTGTGCGAGGTCGAGGTTGTTTTCTTTGGCGATCTTGCGCACCAGCGGCGAGGAGCGAGCGTGTTCACCCGATGCCGCGACTGGTTCTGACACCGGTGTTGGAGCGGGCGCAGCAGGTTTGGCCGCCGCTGGAGTGGGCGTCGGTGCGGCAGCAGGAGCAGCGGCGCCTGCCGTGCCGCCGATCACGGCGACGACGGTGCTGATCTGGACGGTTGTGCCGGCCTCCGCCTTGATCTCAGTCAACACGCCTGCGGCAGGCGACGGAATCTCGGCGTCGACCTTGTCAGTGGAGATTTCAAAAAGCGGTTCGTCGCGCTCGACCTTGTCGCCGACCTGCTTGAGCCACTTGGTGATGGTGCCCTCAAAGATCGACTCGCCCATCTGCGGCATGACAATTTCCGTCGCCGGACCGGAAGCAGCCGGGGCCGATTCTGCCGGTGCAGCCGCTGGAGCTGCAGTTTCTGCATCTGCCGTCCTGGGCGCCGGGGCAGCCTGCTGAGGCTCTGCCTTGGGTGGGGGTGCGGAGGCTCCGTTTGAGCCGGCTTCGTCGATCACTGCGACGACAGTATTGATCTGCACGGTCGCGCCATCGGCAACCTTGATCTCCTTGAGCACACCGGCGGCGGGGGAAGGAATCTCGGCATCGACCTTGTCGGTGGAAATTTCGAAGAGCGGCTCATCGCGCTCGACGGTGTCGCCGGGCTTCTTGAGCCACTTGGTGATCGTGCCCTCAAAAATCGACTCGCCCATCTGGGGCATCACAACATCCGTCGGCATGTGTTTCCTTTCCGCAGTACTACAGACCAGGTTGGTGCGTCAGCGAAAACCTGTGGCGCATCGAGGGCAAACGTTGATTATAAATCCGTATGCCGGCAAAAGAGCCCGCAACGGTTCAGCGTCTGAGACAGCAGTACAAAACGAATCAGTCTATCGCACTGCTGCGGTTTGCTGCTTGCGGTCCGCGTATCCCGTTCCGGGATAATAATGTTGTCTCGCGTTCTTTCGCCGTCCCGGGGGGTCGCCCGATGGGTTCCGGAATTCACAGTACGGAGGAAACGCTGCTGGTGCTGGTGACGCTGGTGGCGCTGCTGGCGGCGTTTGCGCAGCGGCTTAAAACGCCGTATCCCATCGTGCTGGTGCTCGGCGGGCTGGTGCTGAGTTTCTTTCCGCGAGTTCCACATGTATCGCTGAACCCGTCCTTTGTCTTTCTGGTCGTGCTGCCGCCGCTGCTTTTTGCGAGTTCGGTCAACACGGCATGGCGCGAGTTCCGTTTCAACCTGGTCAGCATCACGATGCTGGGGATCGGGCTGGTCGTATTCACGGTGGTGGGCCTGGCGATCGTGGCGCATTTCTTCATACGCGAGTTCGACTGGCGCATTGGCGCGTTGCTGGGAGCTGTCGTCTCCACCACCGACACCATTGCCGTCGCCTCCATTGCAAGCCGCGTGGGGCTTCCTCATCGCCTCCTCGATATCATCGAGGGCGAAAGCCTGGTCAACGACGCCGCCGGCCTGCTCGCGCTCCAGTTCACTACGGCAATCGTGGTGTCGGGCGACATCCCGTCTCTGTGGCAAGGTGTGACGGAGTTTGCCTGGCTCGTCCTGGGCGGAGTGGCGGCCGGAGTGCTTGTGGCCATGCTGATCGACTGGTTTGATCGCTCGATCCGGGACACGGCGCTGCAGCTCATGGTGAGCGTAGCGACACCTTACTTCGCTTACCTGCTTGGCGAGTCGCTTCGCTCCTCGGGGGTGCTGGCCACGGTGGCCTGCGGCCTGTATCTGGGCCGCACCCGTTCGGAAAGTTTCACCACGGAGGCCCGGCTGGACTCGCGCGCCCTGTGGAATACGATCGACTTCGTCCTCAACAGCCTGGTCTTCATCGTGGTAGGACTGCAACTGCCCGCGGTTCTGGATGGGATGCATCCGCTGCATTGGCCTGTGCTGATTGGCGGCGCGGCCTTCGTATGTGCCGTGGTCATCGGCCTGCGCATGTTCTGGATATTTCCCGGTGTTCGCTTATCCTTTTTCCTGCGCAGGCACCTCCTGCGCCAGGATGTCCAGCAGCCATCGCCTCGGGAGATAGCTGCGCTGGGCTGGAGCGGTCTGCGCGGCGTGTTGACCCTTGCGGCGGCGCTGTCCCTGCCCGTAGTCACCGATAGCGGCACGCCTTTCCCGCACCGCCAGGCAATTATCTTCCTGGCGTTTTCTGTCATCCTGGTCACGCTGGTCGGCCAGGGTCTGACGCTCCCGCTTCTGCTGCAGCGGCTTGGGCTTTGCGAGTCTGGCGACGCCAGCGACGAAGAGCGCGCGGCATACGGAGTATTAATGGAGGCGGCGCTCAGGGCGATGAAAGGAATGCCCCCCGCGAACGACGAAATTGAGAGCCAGGCGGCCGACATGCTCAAGCGCTACTACCGCCGGCGGCTGCGCAGCGTGAGCGACAGCGACAGCGACAAAGATGCCCTCGATCTGGACCGCAAGTACCAGGAGCTCTACTACAAAATTCGCCAGGTGGAGCGCCAGGAACTGACGCGCCTGCGCCAAGAGGGGCGCTTCCGGGAGAGCGTGCTGCGCGATCTTGAAAAGGATCTCGACCTCGCCGATCTGCGCTGGCGGCAGTAGTCGACGCGTTCGTAAAGAAATATCGACTGTGAAGCCGCGAGCTCTTTTCTGATTCGCGGCTCCTGCAGTTCGATTGTTTAGAAGGATTCTCCAACCATTTCTTCGCTCTTCTTCCACAACGCCTCGGCGTTGGCTGGATCGAGCGCATAGCTACGCACCCCTTCGGTGGCGACGGTGATGGTACCGCTCTCCGGCACGACCGTACCGACGTGGCAGTTTTCACAATACTGGGCGCCGATCTCGTCAGGGGGAGCGACGACGCCGGCCCATACGGAAGTTGCAGCTCCCTGAGGGATGGTCTTCAGTTGGAAGGGAGGCTTGCCTTCGGCTGCATGCTGCTGATTGATCTGGGCGATCATGTTCTGAAGACGGGCGGGGTCAACGTGGCGGGCCAGTTCTGTCTGTATGCCTCCGGGGTGAACGGCGGCGGCACGAATGCCGCGCTCCCGATGACGCCGATCGAAGGCAACGGCGAAGAGAATGTTGGCCGTCTTGGACCGGCCATAGGCAACGAATGGCTCATAAGGCGTCCGCTCAAAGTTGGGATCTTCGAGATCGACGTTGGAATAGCGGTGCCCTGCGGAAGAGAGGTTGATCAGCCGCCCATTGGGGCGGATCAGCGGCGCGATGCGGTTGACGAAGACGAAATGGCCAAGGTGATTGGTGCCGAACTGCGTTTCAAAGCCGTCGCTTGTGTGTCCGAATGGCGTGGCCATGACGCCCGCATTGGCGATCACCACGTCGAAGGGCTTACCCTTTGCCAGCAGGCCATCTGCTGAGGCACGCACATTTTTAAGGCTGGCAAGGTCGAGCTCAATGAGCGCAAAGCTGCCACCGTTGGCTATGGCATCTTTACGAACCTGCGCGGTTGCCGTTTCAGCCTTGGCCAGATCCCGTGCCGCACCTACGACATGCGCGCCATGCGCAGCAAGAGAACGCGCGGTTTCGACACCGAGCCCTGCCGAAACTCCAGTAACGAGAATGCGTTTGCCCTTAAGATTTATGCCGGACAAAACATCTTCAGTAGTTGAGGTCGAACCAAATCCGTTTGCCATATCTTTTCCCACCTTATTGACTGCCTTTCCGGATACGAATAAAACGGAGAGTGTCTCCGTAATACAAGAGATAATCGGAGACATTCTCCGGTTGCAAAAATTTTCCCGTATGGCCAGGAAGACTCCCCAACCCACCCCGCGCAAACCCCGCGCAGATGCGCAGCGCAATCGCGAGCGCATTCTGGAGCTCGCCAAGAAAGCCTTCACCCGGTCAGGCGCGAATATCAGCCTGGACGAAGTTGCGAAACAGGCCGGTGTTGGAGCCGGAACGTTGTATCGCCACTTTCCGACGCGGGAGGCGCTGCTTGAAGCGGTCTATCGTACCGAGGTCGAAAAACTCGCGGCCGCCGAGCGGGAGTTTTCGGACAAGCTGCCCGCTGTGGAAGCGCTGCGGGCTTGGATGCTGCTCTTCGTTGACTACATCGCGACGAAGGAGATTATTGCCCCGGCGCTGAATTCGCTGGTCGGAGGAGCCTCGAAGGTATTCGAAGCATCGGGTGATCAGATCAAAGGCGCTATCCATGCACTGGTGGAGCGTGCCATTGCCAGCGGAGACATACGTGCGGACCTTGATCCGCTTGACCTGCTCAGGGCGCTTATCGGCGTATCGAATGTAGCGTCCGGGCCGGACTGGCAGCAAAGCGCAAGAAGGCTCGTAGAGATTCTGATTGCCGGCTCACGACCTGCCCAATAAATAGTCTTCGTCCATGAGTACCGCCGTTGACATTTCTTCTCACACCTGTTTAGTCTAGGCTTGTTTGGATAAGGCCTTATGACAAACAGTAAGCAGGAAGCACGCGATCTCTTTCCGGGAGCGCTCGAAATGATGATCCTCGAGTCGCTTCGCCGCCAGCCCGCGCATGGATACGCGTTGGTGCAGCACATTCAACAACGGTCGAACAATCTGCTCCAGGTGGAAGAGGGCTCGCTCTATCCAGCGCTGCAGCGTCTGCTCAAAGAGAAGCTGGTGAAGGCGGAGTGGGGCATCTCGGCGACGAACCGCCGGGTGAGGATTTATCAGATTACCGCAGCCGGCATGAAGCACCTGGAGCGCGAGAAATCGAGCTTCGAGCAAATGTTCGAGGGCATTGCGCTGGTGCTGAATCCGGGCAAGGCGATTTCCTGAGGGATGTGATGAGCTGGTTTACACGTATCTTCCGCCGCCGCAACCTTTACCGGGATCTTGCCGACGAGATGCGTGAGCACCTCGAAGAGAAGACAGAGCAGTTCATGCGTGAAGGCATGGGCCGAGAAGAGGCCGCGCACGCTGCGCGCCGCGCTTTCGGCAATGCGGTGCTGATCGAGGAGCGTGGGCGCGAAGTCTGGCAGTCGCCGCGACTGGAGTCGATCTGGGCGGATGCGAAGTTTGCGGTGCGGCAGCTCGTCAAGTCTCCGGCGTTTACTGCCACGGCGATCTTGACGCTGGCTCTCGGCATCGGCGCGAATACGGGCATCTTCACTCTGACGCATGCGCTGTTGCTCAAGAGCCTGCCGATTCCGGAGCCGGATCGCCTGGTGCGCATCGCTCTCGACATCGATTCTCCCAATGGCGTCGTCAGCGATCAGCCCTTGAACGCCTTTCTTCTGCAATCCATCCAGAGGCACACCAAAACCCTGTCCGGCTTGTTTGGATGGAGCCCCTACGATTTCGTGCTGAAAGAGGACACCGGCTCGCGCATCTACTCCGGAGCCGTCGTCAGCGGCAACACATTTCAGGTGCTGGGGCTTACGCCCGCTGCCGGCCGATGGCTGACTCCCGCAGATGACCAGCGCGGCGGCGGACCCGATGGATGGGCCGCTGTGATCAGTCATCGCTTCTGGCAACAGCATTATCATTCCGATGCATCGATCATCGGGCGTCACGTCACGCTCACCGATCACAGCGTCACGATCGTCGGCGTTGCCCCGAAAGGCTTCGAAGGCGTCTTCGTCGCGATGCATCCGGATTTTTATCTGCCGCTCGAATATGAGCCGGTCATGCGCGGCGCGAAGTCGATGCTGCGTCAGCCGGGAGGTCTGTGGATTATGGTGTGGGCGCGGCTGATGCCCGGCGTGAGCCAGGAAATGGCGTCGGCCGAGATGCGGACGATTTATCCGATCGCGGTCTCTGAGACACTGCCGGCATCCGTCCGTCATCTTGCCGTGATCGAGCGATCGAGCTTCGCGGTGCGGCCGGGCGGCAAGGGCTGGAGCCTTCTGCGCCCTCAATATGCGCGGCCACTGCTTCTGCTGCAGATTCTCGTTGGTGTGGTGCTGCTGGTCTGCTGCGTGAATCTCGCCGGGCTTTGCCTGGCGCGCGCCTCCACGCGAGAGCATGAGTTCGCGATCCGTGGTGCACTGGGTGCCGAGCGCACGCGAATCATGCAGCAGGTGCTCGTCGAGTCGCTCCTGCTCGCGCTCTGCGGAGGTGCGCTGGCCATCTTCTTCGCCTGGGCAACCGACCGCTATCTGCTGCAATTTCTCGCCGACCGCGAGGCCGCAGCGTCTTTGTCTGTCCGGCCGGATCCTTTCACCCTGCTCATCGCCGGAGGCTGCGCAGTTCTGTGCGCCCTGCTTTTCGGACTCGTTCCGGGTTGGCTGGCCAGCCATATTTCGATCGAGCCCGCGTTGCGTCGTTCCGGACACAGTATTGCTGCCGGAAAGAACACTGTCGCTCAGCGAATCTTTCTCCCCATGCAAGTTGCGTTGACTCTTGCCCTGGTTGTGGTCGCCGCCATGCTGAGCACTACAGTCAGCCATCTCCGCGCTGCTCATCTTGGCTTTCGCATCGACAATACTCTGCTGGCTCCTGCCGATTTCGAGAGACTGCCGCAAAAAGGTCTCGATCTCGTTCACCTCTACCGGCGCATTATTCTGCGTATGGAACAGATGCCCGGCGTAGATAACGCCAGCGTGGCGGTGAGCACGCCTCTCCACGGCATGGGGCAGACCGGTGTTTTCACCAGCGCCTCGTCAGGGAAGCCGGCCATTGATTTCACCAATCGCTACTGGGTGAACGACGTGGGCGAGGGCTATTTTGCGACGCTGGGAACCAGGATGCTGGCGGGGCGTGATTTCGCGGGTGAAGACAGCGATGCCGGGACCTGTATTCTCAACCGCTCGGCGGCGAACAGGATCTTTCCCGGCTCGACCGCAATCGGGCAGAGCCTTCGCCAGACCAATCGCAACATGAACGTCGGCCAGATCACAACGCAGGACTGCCAGGTGATTGGGATTGTCGAAGATGCGAAGTACACGAGCCTCCGCGAGCCCGCACCGCCGACCGTCTATCTGCCTTTTGGGGTGAACACCGGTAGCCTCGCCTCCATGTACTTCGTGATTCACGCCGCCACCCTCGCCGAGGCCAGGAATGCGTGGCAGAAAGCGCTCCACGAACTCGCGCCGGGCAGTCCGGAAACCGATCCGATCTCCTTCGCTGTTCAGTTCGACGACTCGATCGCCCGCGAGCGCCTGTTGTCTGTGCTCTCGGGATTCTTTGCCGCGCTCGCCCTGCTTCTGAGCGGGATCGGAATCTACGGATTGATGGCATCGTATGTGACGCAGCGCACGACGGAGATTGGTGTGCGCATGGCGCTGGGCGCGACCCGCGGAGGAATTTTTGCGCTGGTAATGCGGCAGGTCGCGGTGCTGCTCGTGGTGGGAGCGGTCGGTGGAGGGTGTCTTGCAGTCTTTGCAGCGCACTCGATCAAGACGTTTCTGTTTGATGTGAGTCCCGGGAATCCGGCGATCTTTGCCGCCGCAGTTCTGATCCTGGTGGGCACGGGTTTTGCGGCGGCGATGCTGCCGGCGCGGCGGGCGGTATCGATCGAACCGATGCAGGCACTTCGGTCGGAATAGGAGATTGTGATGAGCTGGTTTACACGTGTCGTGTCCAGGATTTTCTGGCGCCGCCGCGAGCGTTATAGCGGCCTTGCAGAGGAGATTCGAGAGCATCTCGAAGAGAAGACCGAGCAGTTTGTGCGCGAGGGCATGAGCCGCGAAGAAGCGGTGCGGGCCGCGCGGTGGGCTTTCGGCAACGCGACACTGATCGAAGAGCAGGGGCGTGAGGCATGGCAGTGGCCGCGGCTCGAGTCGCTCATCGCCGACGCAAAGTTTGCTCTGCGGCAGCTGCGGCGTTCGCCGGGATTTGCGCTGACCGCCGTCCTGACACTGGCGCTGGGGATCGGCGCGAACACCGCGATCTTTACGCTGATCGACTCGATCATGCTGCGGCCTCTGCCCTATCCGCAGCAGGAGCGGCTGATGCGCATCTCGGGGACTGACGAACAGGGCCGGCCATCCGCCGAAGACTTCCCGAAGGGATGGATTCGGGCGTGGCAGGAGCATTCGCAGTCGTTCGAGTCAATCTCCGGGTATGCCTCCAGCACGGAATCGAATGTCACCGGCAACGACCAGTCGGAGCGCGTGTTTGGGTCAGCGGTAACGGTCAACACCTTCGACACTCTGGGCATATATCCCGCGGTCGGCACCTTCTTCACGCCGGACAATGCCGTCAGCGGGCGGGACCTGGTTGTCATGCTGAGCTACGGATACTGGCGCCAGCGCTTCGCCGGGAATCCCGGAGTGATCGGCGAGACGGTACGCATCGATGGCATCTCGAGACGGATCATTGGCGTGATGCCGGCGGGAGTACGTTTCCCGTATGCGGATACGCAGTTTTTGATTCCGATTTCGTTCAAAGGCGGCGACCCTATCGACCAGTGGAAGGACTTCGATAATCGCGCCTTCGGACGGCTTAAGGACGGAGTGTCGCCGGCGGCCGCGCAGGCGGAGCTGAGGCGGCTGCATCCTGCACTGCTAAAGCTCTTTCCGTGGACGATGCCCGACAGCTGGGAGGCGAATACCGACGTCGTTCCGCTGCTCGATTCCGTGGTTGGCGACACGCGGCCTCGGCTGCTGCTGCTTTTCGGCGCAGTGGGGATGATTTTGTTGATCGCGTGCGCGAATGTGGCCAACCTGATGCTCGCCCGCGCGACATCGCGGGAGCGGGAAATGGCGATTCGCGGGGCTCTCGGCGCTTCGGCGGCAAGGATCGTGCGGCAGCTACTCGTTGAGAGTGTGATCCTGGGCGCGATGGCTGGTGTCGTCGGGCTGGTGCTGGCGGCGGTGAGCCTGCGCGCGCTGACAGGATTGCTGCCGGCGGACACGCCGCGAATGGCTGATATTGCGCTGCATTGGCCCGTCTTTCTCTTTGCGGCAGGCGCGTCGGTGCTGACGGGGGTTTTGTTCGGGCTGGTGCCGGCGATCCGGATGGCGTCGCCCGATTTGCAACAGGCGCTGCGGTCGGGCAGCAGGAGCGTTGCGGGGAAAGCTTCGCAGGCAAGGATTTCAATGCTGCTGGTGATGGGGCAGATCGGCTTGTCGGTGCTGGTGATTACGGCGGCAGGGTTGATGCTGCATAGCCTCTACAGCCTGTCGCGAGTGAATCCCGGGTTTCGAACAGATCGAATTGTAACTGCGGAAGTGGCACTTGATGCGACGGCGTGCCGGACACAGGGGCATTGCCAGGAATTCTTCAGCGAACTGCTCGATAAGACGCAGGGCATTGCGGGGGTTGAGAATGTGGCGCTGGTCGACTCGCTGCCGATGTCAAGAGGTTATGACCTGAACTATCCTTTCGATGCGGAGAGCCATCCGCGCCAGCCCACCCAGCAAGCGCCGCAGGGCGCGGGACGCCTAGTTTCGAAAGGCTATTTCGATACCGTGGGATTGAATCTTGTTCGCGGCCGGTTCCTCACCGACTCCGACCAGTCGGGCGCAAGCCGTGCAATTGTGGTTAATCAGCAGATGGCCCAGACGCTGTGGCCCAACCAGGATCCGATCGGGAAGCATGTCGAAGAGCTAGCCGACGAGCCGACGCCCGGACTGCTCGATCCCAATGTTGCCCTGGTTGTTGTCGGCGTCGTGAGCAATACACATCACGACGGGCTGGGCAGCGGTTTCGACGACGAGGTCTACCTGCCAATGACAGAGAAGAATGAGCGGCCCAGTATGACGATCCTGCTGCGGTCGCAGACGGGTGCAGCTCAGACAGCTGCGGGATTGCGCAGAGCTGTGGCCGAGATCGACCCGCTGGTTCCGGTGACGCGGGTGCGCACGATGGATGAGGTGGTCACGGCGTCGACAGCGGATTCGCGTTCTCTGACGGTGCTGCTGCTCGGGTTTGGATTCCTCGCTTTGAGCGTTGGCGCAGTTGGCGTCTACAGCCTGATTGCCTACACCGTGAGCTGGCGCACGCGGGAAATCGGCATTCGCCTCGCTCTGGGCGCACGGCGAAGGGACGTGGTGATGATGATCGTGCGGCAGAGCTTTCTGCTGGCACTCGGCGGATCGATTGCGGGATTGTTTGCGGCGGCCGTTTCAGGACGATTGTTGAAACAGTTCCTGTTTGAAGTAAGCCCGCTCGATCCGCTCACCTTCTGCGTCGTTCCCTTGCTCATGATGCTTCTCGCGCTGCTGGCGGCGTGGGTGCCGGCGCGACGGGCTGCCTCGATCGATCCCATGAAGGCGCTGAGGACGGAGTGAGCCAGGGTTTCGAACAGCAGCTCCTTCGACTTCGTTTGACGCCAAGGCGCCTAACTTTGCTTAGGATGACAGATCTACTTTTTAGGTCACGGCGTGACGGCAAAACTTGCGTGCAGGTTGGCCGTCGAATCACCGCCGACCCAAACGTCGAAGTCCGAGGGATCTTGCACCCAGTCTCGTGTTGCGGTGCTCCAGTAGCGGAGGTCCTCGGGAGTAAGCGGAAAGCGTACGGTCGTCTTCTGGTGCGCAGGGATGGTGACGCGGGTGAATCCCTTCAGTACGCGGACAGGCCGTGATGTGCTGCCGTACTGCTGATGGATGTAGAGCTGGGCGACTTCATCGGCGGTGGTGTCTCCGGTGTTCTCGACATCGGCGGTGACGTCGAGAGACTGGCCGACGCGCACTGAGGGCTGGCTGACTTTCACGTTCGAGAAGCTGAACGTCGAGTAGCTGAGGCCATAGCCGAAGGGATAGAGGGGCGTACTCTCTTCATCCCAGTAGCGGCGGGCCTGGTTCTCCGGCTGGAACGTGGTGTTGTGCGCATAGTTGATGGGGATCTGTCCGGCGTCGCGCGGCCAGGCGAAGGGCAGCTTGCCGCCGGGGACGGCGTCTCCGAAGAGGAGATCGGCGACCGCGTTGCCGCCCTGTGTGCCCGGATACCAGGCCTCGAGGATCGCGGGAACATGGGTCGACGCCCATCGGATGTCGAGCGGGCGGCCGTTCATCAGGACCAGTACGATGGGCTTGCCGGTGGCGGCGACTGCCTCAAGCAGCTGCTGCTCTTTGCCGGGCAAATCGAGCGATTCGCGCGAGGCGGCCTCGCCGGACATGTTCTGTGCTTCGCCGAGCACGAGGATGGTCACGTCTGAGTTCCGGGCGAGATCGACGGCCTTCTGTATTTCCTGCGCGGCCTGCTCAGGACTCCATTCAGGGGAGGGCGGAACGTGAAAGATTTGATCGAAGAAAGAGGGGAATTTGCGCTTGATCTGGACGCCGCTTGTATAGCTGACCTCAGTACCTGCGCCCGCCTTGCTGCGAATACCGGTCAGAAGCGTGACGGTTTCGTTGAGGTCCTGCTGGAAGGCCCAAGAGCCGAGGGTGTCGAGTTGCGAATCGGCGGTGGGGCCGATGACGGCGATGGAGTGATTCGCGCCGGGCTTCAGCGGCAGAAGATGGCCCTCGTTGCGCAGCAGCACGGCGGTGCGCTCGGCGGCAAGGCGCTCGGCGGTGCGGTGTTCAGGCATGGCGAGGATCTGTTTTGAGCGAGCCTCGTCGACGTAAGGGTGCTCGAAGAGGCCGAGGCGGATTTTCGCGGCGAGCACGCGGCCGGCAGCCTCGTCGATCTGCGCCACTGTGACCTTGCCGCCGGTTACGGCTGCGGCGAGCGTTTGCCGGTAAGCGCCAGGGCCGAGTGACATCTCCATGTCGACACCGGCATTTAGACCGCGCACAGCGGCGTCAGAAAGATCTTTCGCGAAGCCGTGGGTCTTGAGGTTCTTGACGGCGTCGGCGTCGCTGACCACGAAACCATTGAAACCCCAGTCTTTGCGCAGGACATCCTCCAGAAGCCAGCGATTGCCCGTCGCCGGCACATCGTTCAGATCCATGTAAGCGGACATAGCCGAGCCCACGCCCGCCTTCACCGCAGCGTGGAAGGGCTGGAGGTAGACGTTCCACATCTGGTCTTCAGGAATATAGGAGGCGTCGTAGTCGCGGCCACCCTCGGCTGCTCCGTATCCGGCAAAGTGCTTCATGCAGGCGAGAATGTGTTCCGGCGAGCCGATGTACGGGCCCTGAAAGCCGCGCACCTGCGCTGCAGCCATGGCCGAGCCGAGATAAGGATCTTCTCCCGCGCCCTCCACCATGCGTCCCCAACGCGGATCACGCGCAATATCGAGCATGGGTGCGAAGGCCCAGTTAATTCCCACTGAGCTCGCCTCCTGCGCTGCGATGGTCTGCCCTTTTTCTTCGACCGAGGGGTCCCACGATGCCGCCATGCCGATGGGAACAGGAAAGATCGTGCGGAAACCGTGAATCACGTCGTAGCCGAAGATGAGCGGGATGTGCAGCCGCGTCTTCTCGACGGCGACGTGCTGCAGCTGGTTGATCACAGCCGGATCAGTAACAAAAAGCAGCGATCCGAGCTGGCCTTTGGCGACGGCGTCCTCGACTTCGTCCGGCTTACCGAATACAAACTGCTGGCTGAGCTGGCCGATCTTCTCTTCGAGCGTCATCTGCTTGAGCAGCGCGGCGACGCGCGCATGGACTTTCTCGTCAGTAATCTGATCTGGCGATGCGGCGCCGGCCGGCGCATGAGCGGCGGAGAAAGCAAGAAAAACGTAGGCACAGGCGAGAAGACGAACAGATCGAGGAAACACGTGTGGACTCCTTGGGAGAGGTCAGCTCGGGGATGTTTTCCCAAATGAATGAAACTACCCCAAGAACGCATATTTGTGAAGAACATTGTCTCCCGGGGTGAAGGGCGACGCCTCAGATAGTCTTCCGATTGCCCCGCGCCTGCCGCTGCATACACTCAGCCTTGATTTTCTCGTATCTGGCCTGTATCTCGTCCAGTTCAAGATCGCTCAAGTTCTCGATATCGATCATCTGATCCCCAGCCTTATCGATGGCCCGAATCAGCTCGTTCAGCTTCAGGTTGATGGCACGCGCATCGCGGTTCTGAGTGTTCTGGATCAGGAACACCATCAGGAACGTCACGATAGTTGTGCCGGTATTGATGACCAGCTGCCAAGTGTCAGAATAGTGAAAGACCGGCCCCGTGACGGCCCAAACCACGATAACCATCCCGGCGCCGGCAAAAGCCCACCTCGATCCCAGCCATCCGGAAGCCAACGCGGCGAAGTGTCCAAACCAATCGTTGGTGGTTCGAACCTGAACCTCGACCGACACTTTCTTCATTCGATGACCTCGCTTCGCGACGCCTGCATTCTCCTACGACAAAAAGACCGGTGCCAAGGCACCGGCCTTCGTCGCTTCTCCGGCAATTTAGGGGGTGTTATCGCACCTCGCCGCACGCCTCAGAAAACGTGTAGCAGCAACAGAATAATTACGATTAGAAGAATTAGGCTGATGCCGCCGCCGCCATAGTAGCCAATGCCCGGCCCCATGCGGTAGCCGCCAAATCCGAACAGCAACAGCAAAACGATGAGAATGATGAGCAGCATGTTTTTCTCTCCTGCGGCAGGACCCTTCGTGCTCAGCTTCTTGTCCGTTCGGGATGCACGAAAGACTTACGCGACAGAACCATAGAGGGGTTCGCGCAAGAAATGGTTGTACCTGCTGTTTAATAGAGGCGCCGCCTGCGTGTTATTTTCAAGCGCTCAGGAAGCGGCCCGCGCCGCAACCGAGAGACCGGCTCCATCGATGGTTGCCTTCACCATGGCCTCGAAACCCATGCAGGAGTTGATCATCAGGTGGTAGAGCCGCCGGTCGGTCCACTCCTGGTCATAGAAGTGGCGAACATAGGCAGCGCGACGCAGGTCTGTGGCCGCGAGCTCCTGCTCGGCCTCTTTCGCATGCTCGGGAAACTGCTCCTCGAACCAGCGCACCTTGCGCCACAGCGATGCGTACACGAAGACATGGAAGCAGTGCGGCGCTCTTGCCAGAATGCTGGCCGCGCCGCGCCCCACCACAACGCAGTGTCCCTCTTCGGCCACCTTTCCCAAATATTCGCGCACGAACTCCACCATGCGCTCGCTGTCGAAGATCTCCGACTCGGGCAGCGCCGGCAGCCGCTCCAGCGAGCCGTGCCAGAAGGCCTTGCCGTAGCGGTGATACCACGGGTCAAGCCGCTCGTCGCAGCGCTCGGCGAGCTTTTTGGTGACGCCCGCCTTCTGGGCAATCTCCTCAATCAGGCATTGGTCGATCAACTTCCAGCCCAGGTGCTTTGCCAGTTGAGTGGCAAATTCCGCGCCCCGGCTGCCGTACTCCCGCTCTACCGTAATCACGCGAATCATGGACTATCCTCCCCAGACTTCTGAGCGATTGCGTGCTGAATCCTAGCACTGTTAGACGCTGAAAATCCAGAATGCGGCTGACAACGATGGTAAGCAAGTGCAATCTGGGAAAGGCCTTGTTCGTCCGCGGCAGATTTCTCTCGCCGCCTCCGACCGCATCCGGGTATCATGGCTTCTCCCGATCAGCGAACGGCAAGATGGTTTTCTAATCCGGTCTTGCAGCAATCAGCCAACTGATGCTGCGCGTTTCCGGGCCGGACAATGCCTCTTTTTTTGAGGCATTGGTACGACTGTCGACAAATCAGGATCGAGGGGGAGCTGATGACCCAGTTCTACAAAGAAACCGACGCCAGTCTTGTTCTCACGCTGGAGGAGATCACGAGCCTCACCGAATCGGGCGGCAAGCCGGCCGACACCCTCATGAACGTGGCCGCACTGATCGCGACGCGCTTCCGTACCGATGTCTGCTCCGCGTATTTACTCGAACCCGACCGGTCAAACCTGGTGTTGGCTGCGACTCTGGGACTGCATCCGCGCTGTATCGGCACCCTGCGCATGCCGCTCAGCGAGGGGCTCGCCGGGCTGGTCGCCGAACAGGTGCTGCCGGTGGCCGTCGAGGACGTGAGCAACCACCCGCGCTACAAATACTTCAAGGAATCGGGCGAAGAGGTCTATCACTCCTTTCTGGGCGTGCCCCTCATCGATCGGGGCATTCTGCAGGGTGTGCTCGTCGTTCAGACCAAAGACCCGCGGATCTTCCGCGAGACGGAAATCCGTATGCTGGTAGAAGCTGCGAACCAGGTCGCTCCCGTGGTCAGCGAGGCGCGTACTCTGGACCGCTTCATCGCTCCGGCGCAGGAGCGCCTCTGGTCGCTCGCGCGCAACTTGTGGTGGAGCTGGGATCACGACTGCATCAGCCTTTTTCGCGATTTGAATCCCGTGCGCTGGCGGCAGCTGAATCAAAATCCAATTTCGATGCTCAGCGAAATTCCTCTGGAAGAGATCGAACGCCGCGCGACGGAACTGGTTCTGCACAGCCGCATTAACTACGTCTACCGCCGCCAGCAGGAGTATCTGCAGGCTGACCGTACCTGGGGAGCGGGGCATGCGGGTGTGCTGCGGCCGCGTCCGGTCGCTTATTTCTCAGCTGAATTCGGATTGCACGAATCGCTGCCGATTTATTCCGGAGGCCTGGGCGTGCTCGCCGGCGACCACATCAAGAGCGCGTCGGACCTCGACATTCCGCTCATCGGCATTGGTCTCTTTTATGGCCAGGGATACTTCCTGCAGCGCCTTGACCAGACCGGCTGGCAGCGCGAGGAGTATCTCGAGACGGACATTAACCAGCTGCCCATGCAGCCGGCGATCAGCACCAATGGTGAGCCGGTCGTCATCGAAATTCAAACCCGGGGCGGCTTGATTCGAGCAAAGGTCTGGCAGGTGAAGGTGGGACGCTGCGACCTGTTGCTACTCGACTCCAACGTAGCCGGAAATGCGCCCGAAGATCTGGAGCTTACCTCTCGCCTGTACGGCGGCGACGGACGCACGCGCATACGCCAGGAGCTCCTGCTCGGCGTTGGAGGCTTTCGCGCTCTCAAGGCAATGGGCATTGCTCCTGGCGTTCTGCACCTTAATGAGGGACACAGCGGCTTCGCCGTCTTCGAGGCCATTCGCACCCGCATGGAAGAAGAAGGCATGGGCTTTGACGCCGCCGCAAGCCAGATTCCGCGCGAAGTCATCTTTACCACCCACACTCCTGTGCCCGCCGGTCACGACCGTTTTAACGCCGACCTGATCGAGGAACACCTTGGGCCGCTGCGCGAAGAACTCGGCCTGACGCGCGAGAAGCTCATGAGCTTTGGCCGCGAGCGTCCGTTCGATCACCACGAACTTTTCTGCATGACGGTGCTCGGGCTCAAGCTTTCGCGCCGCGCCAATGCGGTTTCTTCTCTGCATGGCGAGGTTTCGCGCGCCATGTGGAAGGACCTCTTTCCAGGCAGGACGGAGGACGCTGTTCCCATCGGCCACATCACCAATGGCGTGCACGTCCCATCGTGGCTTGCGCCGCAGATGTGCCGCCTCTATGATCGCCATCTGGGCATTGGATGGCAGCACCGCAGCGGAGACGCGCGCACCTGGGGAGAGATCGAGAACGTCGACGATGGCGAACTCTGGGAGACACACCTCAGCCTGAAGTCGCAGCTCCTCGACTTCGTGCGCCGACGCGCGTGTGAACAGGCCGATCGCCGCCGCGAATCGCCCGAGACTCTGCTAAGGCTGAGCAAGGTGCTCTCGTCGGATGCTTTGACCATTGGCTTCGCGCGGCGATTTGCCACCTACAAGCGGGCGAATCTCATCCTCGCCGATATCGAGCGGCTGGCCTCGCTGGTTAACGATCCCAAGCGGCCGGTGCAGTTCCTCTTCGCCGGCAAGGCGCATCCGCACGATGAACCGGGCAAACGGGTACTCCAGCAGATCGCGGAGAGGATGCGCGACACCAAGTTCGCCGACAAGCTGGTCTTCATTGAGGACTACGACATCAACGTCGGCCGGTATCTTGTGCAGGGCGTCGATGTGTGGCTCAACAATCCGCGGCGGCCGCTCGAGGCCTCGGGTACCAGCGGACAGAAGGTGGTGCTCAACGGGGGCCTGAACCTATCGGTCCTTGACGGCTGGTGGGCCGAAGCTTACGACGGCCTCAACGGCTTCGCCATCGGCGCGGGCAGAACGCACTCAAACATGGATGTCCATGACAACCGCGACGGTGAAGACCTCTACCGCGTGCTCCGCGACGAACTGATTCCACTCTACTATCAGCGTGACAAAGACGGCCTGCCGCGCGGGTGGATCAAACGCATGAAGCGGACGATTCGCACGCTGGGGTGGCGCTTCAATGCCGATCGCATGGTGATGGATTACACCCAGAAGTGCTACGTTCCCGCGGCGGGAGGGACGTCGAGCGAAATGAGAAATCTTTGCTGAGACGTGGATAAAAGCTACTCTTTCAACTCCACCACGGTCGCGCCTGCTCCGCCCTCGTTCTGCGCTGCCTCGGTGACCGTCGCCACCTGCGGATGATGGCGCAGGTATTCACGCAGGGTTCGCCGCAGCACGCCCATCCCAGTGCCGTGGATGATGCGAAGACGCGGCAGACCGGCAAGGAAGGCGCGGTCGAGAAATTTCTCTACTTCGTCCTGAGCCTCGTCCGCCGTGCGGCCGATGACGTTGATCTCCCAGCCCACGCTGGCATCGGGCTCAGCCATCGAAACCGAGACGCCGCGCCGGCCGCGCGCTGCCTGCAATGGAGTCTGTGCGGCGGCCGAACGCACCACTTCGGCAATCTCGTCGCGGGCAATGCGCATCTTCATCGGACCGACAGCAACCTCGAAGGTCTTGTCGTCGATCTGGCGTTCGATCCGCGCTGTCTTCCCCAGCGTGCGTAGCTTGACCGTGTCTCCCGCGACTACATGACGAACCACGTGCGGCTGCGCATGCGCGTCTCCCTTGTCGGCGCCGGTGTGATGCGCGACGACAGATGCGTTGAAGCCCTCGGAGAACTCCCGCCGCAACCGCGCGATGCGGCGCTCGGCGTCTTTCGAAAGCTTTTGCTGTGCCGCGCGGTCGTCGATGGCGCGAACTGTCTCCCGCGCCTGGTATTCGAAATCTTTGAGCAGCGACTCAAGCTTCTGCTCCATCTCGCGGACCTTGGCGCGCCACTCCTTCATGCCGTCCGTTTCCAGCCGCGCGCGTTCGCGCTTCAGCTCGCCTTCGAGTTGACGGATCTGCTCGCGCTCCACCGTCACCGCGCGAAGCTGCTCGTGCAGGCTGTCGAGAAAGCGGCCGATGTCCAGCGTCTGCGTGCTTAGCCGCGAGCGCGCCGCATCGATCATGTTCTGTGCGAGACCCAGCCGGGCTGCGATGTTGATGCCCGCCGAGGCTCCGGGAACGCCCTGCCGCAGCTCGTAGGTGGGCGCGAGCGTGCGCTCGTCGAAGCCCACGGCGGCGTTGACCACGCCCGGCGTATTTTCGGCATACACCTTGAGCGACGTGTGATGGGTTGAGACGATGGCCCACGCGCCCGAGCGCAGAAAGTGTTCGGCGATCGCCACCGCCAGCGCCGCGCCCTCTTCCGGATCGGTCGCCGAGCCGAGTTCGTCGAGCAGGACCAGAGAGGAAGCATTCGCCCGCTCCGCTATGCGATTCAGATTGACGATATGCGCGGAAAACGTCGACAGATTCTGCTCGATCGACTGCGCATCGCCGATGTCGGCGAGGATCGCGTCGAAGACCGGAAGCACCGCCTCTTCGACCGGTAGCGGAACTCCGCTCTGGGCCATAATGGCCAGCAGCCCCGCTGTCTTCAGGGCAACGGTCTTGCCGCCGGTATTGGGTCCGCTGATGATCAGCTGCCGCGCGTCGGAAGTGAGAGACAGGCTGATGGGAACGACGCTTCCACCTTGTGAACGCAGCCGTTTATCGAGCAAGGGATGGCGCGCCTGGTTCAACAGCAACTCCGGAATAGCGGGATCAGCAAAATGGGGCTCGATGCAGTTGAACTCCAAGGCAAACCGCGCCCGCGCCTGCAATGTGTCGACCTGCGCGAGAACTTCGGCGGCTTTCAGAATGACCGGCGCGTACTGCCCGATCTGCCGCGTCATGGCGGCGAAGATGCGATGAATCTCGGATTGCTCCTCTTCGAGCAGACGGACTAAGTCATTATTCAGCTCGATGGTTTCGAGCGGCTCCACGTAAACCGTCTGCCCGCTCGAGCTTGCGCCGTGCACCACGCCCTGCACCCGCCGCTTCCACTCGGCCTTTACCGGAATCACGAAGCGCTCACCGCGAATGGTGATCACGTCATCCTGTGTGCTGCCGCCTTCGGAGAAGCGGCGCAGCGCCGAGCGGAGGCTCTCTTCGATGGCGCGCTGCTGGCGATCCATTTCGCGGCGAATCCGCCGGAGCTCGGGCGATGCGTCGTCGGTGAGCGAGCCGTCGGGCAGAATCCTGGAACGCAGCGACTCGACCAGCGGCGTCAGAGGCAGGGTGAGCAGATCGCCGGCCAGTGCGCGCAGCTCGGGCAAGGCACCTTCGAGATTGTTGGGCGGAGCACCGAGTAGCGCTACCCAGCCCGAGATGTCTTCGGCCAGATTCACCACCCTACGGATCTCGTCCGCTTCCAGCGCCGCGCCTTCAATGCGCGACTTCGCAAGCGGCTCGGAAGGATCGAAGAGCGAGCCCAGCGAAGGCCGCGCGCCGGCGTGCAATAGCAGGCGCATTTCGGCGACCAGCGTATGCTCGCTGCGAACCCACTGCACATCGGTCGAAGGAGCAAGCGCCATCAGCCACTGCTTGCCGGTCGCCGACTGCGCATAGCCGGCCAGCAAGTCAAGAAAACGGTCCCATTCGAGCACAGACCGGCTACAATCGCTCACTACGCTCGGGATGGGATGTATTAAGGCCATAAGCTCATCCTAACGGTAGGGGCGGAACGGTATCCGGAACAAGCGCAGCGGCGGTTGCGTAACTTAACCAGGTCTTTCGTGGCAAAGGAGGGACCAACCTATGTATTGCAGTGGATGTGGACAACCCATCGACCCCAGCCAGCAGTTCTGCCTGAAGTGCGGCAGGGCCGTTCCCCAGATGGTGCCGCTCGCCGTCGGCCCGGGCGCAGCCGTCGCGCCGCGCTTTTACACGCGCGTGCATCGCCATCTTCAGTCTCTCTCTGTTCTGTGGATCGCATACGGGGTTTGGACTCTCCTCGGCTGGGTGCTCGCCATGTCTTTCTTCAGCGGTTTCTTCAGCGGCTATTTCGGGCACCACTGGCACCACGGCCCCTTCGGCGAATTCCCCTTCAACCAGATGCCCTGGTTCGCTCCGCTCATCACCGTCATTGTCATCGGCCGCACCATTCTTTCCGCCGTGACCGGCATTGCGCTCAGCCGCCGCGCCCCCTGGGCGCGCATTCTGGCCATCGTGGTGGCATTTCTCACCCTCATCAAGCCCATCACCGGAACCGCGCTCGCCATCTATACGCTCTGGGTACTGCTGCCCTCGCTCTCCGCGCAGGAGTACGAACAGATGGCGGAAGTGTAGGAGTTGACAGTTCACAAGTTATCAGTCCCCAGTACCTCAAGACTGGGGACTGGGACTAACAACTGACAACTCGTTCTCACTCAGATAGCTACAATAGCCCCATGGAATACCCCGTCACCCGGCTGCGCCGTCTGCGCCGCACCGAGGCCATGCGCAACCTCGTCCGCGAAACGCACCTTGAACCGGGGGCGCTGATTTATCCGCTGTTTATTTGCCCGGGAGAGGGTATCCGCAAGGAGATCGCCCCGATGCCCGGCGTCTTCAATCTGTCGGTTGACGAGGCCTTGAAGGAAGCTGAAGCCGCGGCCTTGCTGGGGATCGGAGGCCTGCTGCTCTTCGGCCTCCCCGAGAGCAAGGACGAACAGGCGACGGGTGCGTGGGACGAGGACGGCATCGTGCAGCGCGGCCTGCGCGCGCTCAAGCAGTCGTCAGCGGCGAAGAAGCTGGTGCTGATCGCCGATGTCTGCCTCTGCGAATACACCTCGCACGGTCACTGCGGGATTGTGAAGCAGGACGGCGACGACAATGAGATCGAGAACGACACCAGCGTGCGGCTGCTGGCAAGAACCGCCGCATCGCTGGCCCGGGCCGGTGCCGATATCGTCGCACCCAGCGACATGATGGATGGCCGCGTGGCGGCTATCCGCGATGAGCTGGACGAAGTGGGCTACGACCAGACGCCCATCCTCTCCTATGCTTCGAAATTCGCCTCAGCCTTCTACGGACCGTTTCGAGAAGCGGCCGACTCCGCTCCGCAGTTCGGCGACCGCCGCAGCTACCAGATGGATGGAGCCAATCTCCGCGAAGCCATGCGCGAGATCGATCTCGATCTCGGCGAGGGCGCGGACATGATCCTGATGAAGCCGGCTTTGCCCTATCTCGACGTGATCCGCGCAGCCAGGGAGCGGTTTGATGTACCGATCGGCGCGTACCAGGTGTCGGGTGAATATTCGATGCTGCAGGCGGCCTTCGCCAAGGGCTGGCTCGACCGAGAGCGCGCCATGATGGAGTCTCTGCTGTCGATCCGCCGCGCCGGCGCTGGATTTATCGTGACCTATTTCGCCAAGGATGCGGCGAAGCTGCTGGCGTAGCCCTCTGCATCTTTCCCTTTCCTCCGGCATCTTCCATATCGGAATCCTTGCGTACAATAGAGTGTTTGGGTTGAGCCCGGACCAGCGGGCCCGATCCCTCACGCCATCGCTACCCTGAACGGAGCTTTCCCTTGGCAGAGACCATCTACGACGTAGCCATCCTCGGCGGCGGACCCGCCGGATACACCGCGGCCATCCGCGCCGGCCAGTACGGCCTCAAAGTCGCCCTCATCGAAAAGGACAGCCGCCTCGGCGGCACCTGCCTGCTCGTCGGCTGCATCCCGACCAAGGCGCTGCTCTTCAACGCCGAGATCTACGACCACTTCAAGCACGCCAAGGAGTACGGCCTCGACGGACTCGGCGAAGCCACCGTCAACTGGAAGGCAATCCTCGACCGCAAGAACGGCATCGTCTCCCGGCACGTCAAGGGCCTCGACTTCCTGATGCGCAAGAATAAGGTTACCGTCGTTCCCGGCTTCGGCCGCCTGACCGGCCCGGCTAAGGACGGCGTCCACTCCGTCGAAGTCACGCCAGGCGACAAGGAAAAGGCCAAGCCCTCCATCGTCAAGACAAAGAACATCGTCCTCGCCACTGGCTCAAACGCGCGCCTTCTGCCCGGTGTCGAGGTCAGCGACCGCGTCCTCACTAACATCGAAATCCTGTCCTTGGATCGCATCCCCAAGTCGCTCCTCATCATCGGAGCGGGCGCGGTGGGCGTCGAGTTTGGCTCGATCTTCCGCAGCTTCGGCTCGGAAATCTCCATCCTCGAATATCTGCCCCGTCTCGTCCCCGTCGAAGACGAAGACATCAGCAAGGAACTCGCCCGCTCCTTCCGCAAGCGCGGCATCGAAAGCGCGACCGGCGCCAAGGTCGAGAAGGTCGAAGAGACCAAGGACGGCGTGAAGGTCACCTACACCGGCTCGGACGGCAAGCAAACGTCGAAGGAAGCCGAGAAGGTACTCGTCGCTGTTGGCCGCGGACCGCGCACCGAAGGCGTCGGCCTCGAAAAGACAAAGATCACCCCCGATCGCGGCTTCATCAAGGTCAACGAATATATGCAGACCGACGAGCCCGGCATCTACGCCATCGGAGACATCGTCGCCGGCATGCCGCAGCTCGCCCACTCCGGCTCCATGGCCGGTCTGGTCGCCGTCGCCAGAATCGCCGGCAAGTACGCGCGTCCCATCAAGCGCGACCGCATCCCCGGCTGCACTTACACCGAGCCGCAAATTGGCAGCGTCGGCCTGACGGAAGCCAGGGCCAAAGAGCTGGGACACAGCGTCAAGGTGGGTAAGTTCCCCTTCGTCGGAAACTCAAAGGCCACCATCGTTGACTCGCATGACGGCTTCGTGAAGGTCGTCGCCGACGCGAAACACGGAGAAATCCTCGGCGTGCACATCATCGGCCCGCAGGCAACGGAGCTCATCGCCGAAGCCGTTACGGCCATGGAGCTGGAAGGCACAGTCGAAGACCTGATGTGGACCATCCACGCCCACCCAACGCTGTCCGAAGCTATGCTCGACGGTTTCAGCAGCGTGGAAGGAATGGCGATCAACGTCTAGAAATAAGCGAGCAAGCGGGTGCCCCACGTCCGGCTTCTCGGACGTGGGTTCATCATCAATGATCCTTAGCCTCATCCATCTCGGCCGTGTCGACTACGTCACCGGACTCGACCTCCAGAAGCAGCTCGTCGAAGCGCGCCACGAGAACCGCATCGGCAACACGCTCGTTCTGCTCGAACACCCCCCGGTCCTCACCGTGGGACGCAACTCCTCTCGCGCCAACATTCTCGCCAGCGATGAATTCCTCGCCTACCGCGGTGTCGAGATTCACGAGATCAATCGCGGCGGAGACGTCACCTACCACGGCCCGGGCCAATTGGTCGGATATCCCATCCTCGACCTGCGCAGCTTCACCCTGAACGACCGCCGTGTGGGGGCCGTCGACTACGTCCGCCTGCTCGAAGAAGCCCTCATCCGCGCCCTGGGAGACTTCGCCGTGCCGGCGCAACGCATTGCCGGCCGCACCGGCGTCTGGACCATCTCCGGCGGGGCGATCCCCGAAAAGAAAATCGCCGCCATCGGTGTACACATCTCGCGCGGCATCACTTCGCACGGCTTCGCGCTCAACGTCACGACCGACCTCCGCGACTTCGACCTCATCGTGCCGTGCGGCATCTCCGACCGCGCCGTGACCAGCCTCGAACTTGAGGTCCCTGACTCAGTGCCGTCGCCCACTATGGAGAACGCCATCAACGCCGTGGCCCGACACTTCGGGCGCGTTTTTGAACACCAGGGGCTTTGGCTCGAACCGGACCAGCAGCCGGTTTCGATTGCAGTACCGCGGTAAGACGGGGGCTCGCCCGGGTTCCAGCCATTCACCGTCCATTACGGGGCGGCGATAGTTTTTCGCCGGTTATGCCGTTGCCGCCCTCGGGTATCCGCCCGGAAACGGCAGCTACGTACCGGTAGACTCTGGCCTCCCAAGGTTTCAGGTGCAGTGTGGAAGTGTCCGCCTCCGTGCTCCCGAGATTCGTCATGAGCAATTGCGTTGGCCTTAATCCGCCCGGGATCTTATAAGTCGCGGGCTTGTCTGAAAAATTCAGTACCACCAGGTACCGATCCACCCCAAGCGATCGCACGTAAGCAAAAATCGATGGGTTCATCGGGTCCAGGTCCGCGTAGTCTCCGTAGACGAGCGCCGGGGTTTTGTGGCGCAACTCGATCATCTGCTGCGTGTAGCGATAGACGGAGTTCGGATCAGCCAGCTCCTGAGCGGCGTTGATCTCCTTGTAATTGGGATTCACAGCCAGCCACGGCTGGGCGCCGGTGGTGAAGCCGCCGTTGGCCGAGGTATCCCATTGCACCGGCGTGCGCGCGTTATCGCGGCTCATGTGGCGAAGATTCGCCAGGTAATCCGCCTCGCTTACTTTGCCAGTGACCACATCCGCCTTGTAGCCGTTCTTTGCCTCGATGTCGTTGTAATCCGCAATCGATTTGAAGGGATAGTTCGTCATTCCCAGCTCGTCGCCCTGGTAAATGAACGGCGTGCCCCGCAGCGTCAGCAGCATCGTCTCCAGCAGCTTGGCAGAGGGCACGCGATACTCCGGCGAGTCGTCGCCGAAGCTGGATACCAGCCGCGGATTGTCGTGGTTCGAAAGAAAGACCGTGTCCCAGCTATGGACATTGAGCTCCGCTGCGTGCCTGGCGTAGATGGCCTTCAAGTCGGGCAGGGTCCAGCTCTTCCACTGGCGGCCGGCGCGGTTGATCCTGACAGCGTCGAAGTTGAAGATCATGTTCAGCTCGTGTCGATCGTCGCCGACCATCAGCGGCGTCTGCTCAAGCGAGACGCCGAGGGCCTCACCCACTGTCATGACGTCATACTTGGACAGGACCTCGCGGTTCATCTCCTGCAGATACTCGTGCATGTGCGGGCCGTTGGCGTAGGCATCCCCGATATTCTTCAACTCGCTCACCGTGAGGTCCGGCAGTCCCGGGCGTTTGGAGATCAACGGAATCACGTCCATGCGGAAACCATCGACGCCCTTGTCCAGCCAGAACTTCATCAGGTCGTAGACCTCGACGCGCACTTTGGGATTGTCCCAGTTAAGGTCAGGCTGCTTCACCGCGAAATAGTGGAGATAGTACTGTTCGGTCACCGCGTCATACTGCCAGGCCGAGCCGGAAAAGAACGAGGGATAGTTGTTCGGCGGCTCGCTTCCTCCCGAGCCCTTGCCGTCGCGCCAGAAGTAGTAATCGCGATACGGGTTGTCCTTCGATTTTTTGGACTCGACAAACCAGTGGTGCTCGTCCGAGGTGTGATTCACCACCAGGTCGATAATTAGCCGCATGTGCCGCTTCTTGATCCCGGCGAGCAGCGCGTCGAAGTCCGCCATGGTGCCGAACTCCTTCATGACTCTTCGATAGTCGCGGATGTCGTATCCATTGTCGGCGTTGGGCGAATCGAAGTGCGGACTCAGCCAGATGACGTTCACGCCGAGGCCCTGCAGGTAGTCGAGCTTCGAGGTGATCCCGGGCAGGTCGCCGATGCCGTCGCCGTTCGAGTCCTTGAAAGACCGTGGATAGACCTGGTAGACCACCGCCTCCTTCCACCATGTCGGGGTATATCCGTTGATCGTCTTCACCGTTCCCGCATCCTGCGCGCGCCCGTTCCCAGCCAGCGATATCGCCATTATGGCGAACAGTATGGCAATCTTCTTCAAAGTCAGACTCCTTCCTGCCGAATAAGTGTATGCGCTGGACTCGCGCTTTTGGCAACCAATGCCGGGATCAAGAATCGGCCGGCATGCTACACTCCGGCATTCGGAGGGCCAATGAAATCTTTGCTTAACCGTGGCTTGATGTTGGCGGCGCTGTTCCTGGGGGCTTTCGCGGCGGTGCGCGCGCAACAGACCCAGACCCAGCGATTTCCGCAGTTCGAGAATGAAGATGTGAAGGTGTGGAAGTCCGTCGTGATGCCGAAGTCGCCCCTGACCATGCACCGGCACGATCACCCGCGCGTGATCATCGCCCTGAGCGGCGGCACGATGAAGATCGTGGAACAGGGCGGAGCATCGGAAGAGCATGTCTGGGAGACAGGCAAGGCCTACTGGCTGCCCGCGAATCCGCCCGGCACCATGCACGCCGATGTGAACGCAGGCGACAAGCCGATCGAAGTCATGGTCGTCGAGCTGGAAAAGGAGAAGTAACCGCCAGGCGGTATTTTTACTCCGTCCTCAGCGCTTTCGCCGGATCAGTCGATGCCGCTCGCCTTGCCGGAATCAGCCCCGCCAAAGACGCCGCCACCGCCAGCGTGATGATCGACACCACGAGCACCTTGGCGTCCACGCCCTTGATCTCATAGAGTTGCGCCTCGACAAAGCGCACGCACAGCAGCGCGGTTGGAATACCGATCGCGAGGCCCAGCCCTGTCTGGATCAACGCGCCGCGCATCACCATGGCGATGACGCCCGCCCGATCCGCACCCAGGGCCATGCGAATCCCGATCTCGCCGGTTCGCAGCGCCACCGTGTAGGCGGTCACTCCGTACAGCCCAATCGTGGCCAGCAGTAATGCCAGACCGCCGAAGAGCATCGTCAGCCGCGCCACCAGCCGGTCGTCGGTAAAGATGTCGGCAATCTGCTGATCGAAGGTCTGGAACTTCACCACCGTCAGGTTCGGATTGATACCCGACAGAGTCCGTCGCGCGATTGCCTCCATATCATTCATGGGGTGGCTGGTTGCGAGCACGATCGCCCCGGCATAGAGAGAGCCATCGTTCTCAATCGGACTCTTGTCACTCGCCGGCCGCTGCATCAGAGGCAGGAAGTACATCGTGTGGTTCTTCCATCGCGGAGATTGGTACGTCGTATCCCCGACCACGCCGACGATCTCAAAGTCTCCCGGCGTCGTCGTACCCGGCGCGCCAAAGTGTTGCCCGATCGGGTTCTCGCCCGGCTTGAAGAACTTCTTGACGAACTCCTGGTTCACTACCGCTACCGACGGAGCTCCCGGCGCGTCCCTCTCGGTGATGCCGCGCCCCACCACTACGCTCGTTCCCACCGAGTCGAAGTAATCCCCGTTGACCCGCACGATCGACGCGACCTCATTCAGATATGGCTGCCCTTGTATCTGAACACCCTCGCCCCAGTTGTCATCTTCCATCGGCGTGTACGAACTGATACCAACCTTCCACACTCCTGGAATCGTATGGAACCTCTCTGCCATCGTTCTGTACAACGCATCGAGCTGCATACCCGAATATCCCGCCGCCTGCGGATTGATGTGGACGATATAACGATTCTTCGACTCCACGTGGAAATTCATGTGCTCCAGCTTGCTGAGGCTCTGCGTAAACAAGCCCGCGCCCACCAGCAACACCAGCGACAGTGCCGCCTGCAGAACCACCAGTGCGCGCTGCAGCAGGGACGCGCCCGACGCCGTGGTCCTTGCCCCGCTCCGCAGCGCCTCCGCCGGATCTGCCTGCGCTGCAATCCACGCCGGAGCCACGCCAAACAACACGCCTGTGACCAGCGATAGCGCGCACGCAAATCCCAGCACCGGCAGCGAAGGGCTTGCCTCGATCGGCACCGCCTGCGCTCCCGGAAAAGCCAGCGTCAGCAGCATCCGCGTGCCGCCATAGGCAACGACTAATCCAGCAATGCCGCTTACTGCCGCCAGTACCAGGCTCTCCGTCAGCAGTTGCCGGACAATCCTCGCCCGTCCCGCGCCCAGGGCTGTACGCACCGACATCTCCGCCTTGCGGCTCATCCCGCGCGCCAGCAGCAGGTTGGCAATGTTCGCGCACGCAATCAGCAGCACCAGCCCGGAGATCGTCATCAGCAGCTTCAGATTCGAAGCGTATTCCTGCTGCATGCCCTGGATACCGCCGCCGCCCGGCGTCAGCACCACGTGCACCTTCGGCAGCTGATCCTTGCCTCGCCCGCCTGAAAACGCATCGGTCTGGCCAAATGACTGCCGCACCAGTCCGCTCACCTTTTGCTGCAACGCGGGCAGATCCACACCCGGCTTCACCCTCCCGACCATGTATAGCCAGCGCGTGTTGGGGCTGTGCACATAATTAGCATTCGCCAAGACAGGCATTGCTTCAATCGGCAGGTAGAAATCCGGAGGTGTGCTCGTCAGCCGGTCGCCGTAAAATCCCGCGGGAGCAATCCCCGCAATCGTCACAGGTTTGGTATTCACCCAGAAGGTGCCACCCACCACCGACGTATCGCCCGAATAATCGCGGCGCCACGTTTCGTAGCTCATCACCGCCACGATCGGTGCTCCCTCGACATCATCGGTATCGGTCAGCAGCCGGCCGGAATATGGGCGCAGACCAAATGTGTGGAAGTAATTGCCGGAGACAAACTCGCCCATCACCGATCGTGCGCCGGCCTGGTCGCCATCGCGGCGCACCGTTACCGGACGATACCCGAAGCCCGCCTGCATCGCCGCCAGTTCTTCGAACTCCGGAACGTTCTTCCTCAGCAGCTGCCAGGTCGCTGTTGGGAAATAGCTGTAATCTCCCTCATCGTCGCGATCGTTCTGAATACCGCCGCCCACGCAGCAGTCGTTGTGATTGCCGATTCGCACTAGTGTCCTCGGATCGGCGACCGGCAAATTCCTCATCAGCACTGCATTCACGAGCGTGAAGATGGCCGCATTCGCCCCGATTCCCAGGGCCAGGGTCAGCACGGCTGTCGCCGTAAAGCCGGGAGTCTTCCTCAACTGCCGCAGCGCGTAGCGCACATCCTGTAACAGAGTCATCATTCTTGTGGTGCTCCCTCGGAAAACGGTCGAAGTCTCGAAGTGGAACTTTCCACGAGCCAGACGAGCACGCGATCATCCAAAGCTGAATCCCGCTTTCTCTTGCATCGTCAGCCACTTACCGCGCGGGAGAAATGCGCCGACCGTCCATCAGTGAGTCTCATTGTTCAAAGGCGAACACTGCTCCCTTATTGGTGGCCCAAGCTGGGCCAGACGAAAAGCGAGCGTTTGGGGAAGACATTTCCTGCTTTCCTCGGTGAAGCCCGACACACCTTTCCGTCCCACTGCCGCTTTGAGGCGGAATGGCCAGTGCGATCCCTACTTGCCGGCTGTGGCGGGTTTGTATCCCGAGGCGGCGGCCTTACGCATCGCCGCCTTTGCTTCATCGATACTGAGTAGCGGCGTGGTCTTTACGTTCTTGCAGGCTCCGCCGGCGGCCGCGGCCATCGCGAACGCTGCAGCAAACACGTTGTCGGGCATGTCGAGGAGAGCGACGATGTCGTAGTCGCCGAATGACAGCCAGCCGTTGATAATCTTGCCACCCAGCTTCTCGACCGACTTACGCACAGCTTCTATACGGTCTTGAGGGTGTTTGATCATCGCGGCCCATGCTTCGGCGCTGTAAGAGACCTGGAGAAGATAACTGGGCATGGGATAGCTCCTTTCAACCAGGAATTTTGGGTTCGGAATAACTAGGCCCTAGGTCGCCATCCCGGAGATGTAGGCTTCGAGGTGGCGGATAGTTTCCTGCTGCTCGGTAACGATCCAGTTCACGAGGTCGCCGATGGAGATGAGGCCAACGACGGCGCCGTTTTGCACTACGGGGAGATGGCGGATGCGATTCTCGGTGATGATACGCATGCAGTCGCCCACAGTATGCTGCGCGGAAACAAAGATGACCGGGCTGGACATGATCTCGGAGACAGCCGTCTCCTTCGACGACCGCCCCTTGAGGATGACCTTGCGGGCGTAGTCGCGCTCGGAGATGATGCCCAGCAATTCGCCCTGCACGATCACGAGCAGCGCGCCCACCTGCTTTTCAGCCATCATCTCGATGGCCCGATACACGGAAGCATCCGGCGGCACTGACCAGACTTCTCCGGTCTTCCGCTTCATTACCGCACTGATTGGCGTCGTCAATTCGCTCATGGGGGACCTCGGGCCCGCATCATACCGCCGCCGAAATGGGAGCGTCAAATAGAAACGGCTCGTGGTTAAGGCGGCCCTGGGTGTGAAAGGGCCAGAGGTCAACGGGCACCCGCCCTAGCGAATGATTTTCAATGCGGCACGGAAGAGGGCGTCAAAGTCTTTGCCGAGGGATTTGTCCTTCTCGACAGCGGTTTCAATGGCCTTTTGGGCAGCGGGGCGCTGGTAGCCGAGGTTGGTGAGCGCGGAGAGGACGTCTTCGGCGGCGGGTCCGGCCGAGACGACGGCGGGCGCGGCCATGTCCTCTAACTTGTCTTTTAATTCCACAACCAGGCGCTCAGCGAGCTTCTTGCCGACTCCGGGAATGTGGGTGAGCGTGGCGTGGTCCTGGGCGCGGATGGCGGTGACGGTGCGCTCAGGATTGAGGCCGCTGAGGATGGTAACGGCGAGCTTAGGGCCAACTCCTGTAACGGTGATCAGGCGCTCGAAGAGGCGCTTCTCCCGAAGGTCCAGAAACCCGTAAAGAGCGAGCAGGTCCTCGCGGACCTGCGTGTGGATGTAGAGCGAAACTTCAGAGCCTTCAGCCGGCAGCGCGGTGAAGGTGGGAATACTGATGACGACGTCGTAGCCGACGCCTCCAGCTTCGACGATGGCCTGGCCGGGTTGTTTCGAGAAGAGGCGTCCGCGAAGGTGGGCGATCATTTTTTTCAGGGTACAGGGAACAGGGCCCAGGGAACAGTGGGCGATTCTAAAAGCATTAGGAGGCCTGCATTTCCGATGCGAGCTCGCCTCGTCAGCGAACGTAGGAGAACGTGCCGCAGAGATCGGTGGAGTTCGCGAGCGCCTCGGAGGTCAACACGGGCATTTTTGCTCCGGAGAAGAATGCAACCTGCAGGTCGCGGCCCACTCCATAGGTTGCCATCCACTGTGTCACCTCGGTTCCACAGAGGGTGTTGTGGTGGAGAAAGCGCTTGGACGCCGGCACGCTCAGCCGGTAAAGATTTCCGCTCCCGGCGGTGGGGCTGTCCGCGTTGAAAGTGGCGCCAGCTTCTGCTGGTTCGAGCTTCCGTATCTGCGCCATGGGAAATCCAGTGAAGTTGATCGAGATCTTATCCTCAGAAATTGTTAAGTCGCCGGTAATGGCAGCCGCGGTCGAACTGGCAGCACGCCAGGTTCCCTTATCCTGGGCATAGCTGGATAGAGGGTAGGCGCACAGCAATCCCGCTGCGATGCCGAGCAGAGCTAATTTCCTCATCATTTGAGATTATCCCCTTCGCCGATACCGAATCTCGAATTCATATCCCGGATTGGCTGGAAAAAGGCCGCTGACGTGGCGCAATCGTTCGGCGAGGGCTGGGGCGGCGAGTAACGGATATTCGCGCTCGCGTAGCTCGGTGTAGTCGAAGTCGATGGTGATGGCCAACATGTAGATGGCGATGGCGTCGGAGAAGGCGGCTTCGAAGTAGCCGGACTTGGCTTTCTCGTCGACCTGTCCATGAATGAGTTCAGGGCCGCCGTGGTCGGGATTGCCATCCTGACTGCGGCTTTGATTGCGGTCGCGGGCGCGGCGGCGGCTCTCCCAGGCGTCCTGGCTAGTCTCCCCGCGAACATCCGCCTGGGCCTGCGACCACACGAGATCGGAGAAACTCGCCGGCACTCCCACCGCGTCGACAAAGTGATGGCCGACGTTGATGAAGTATTCAAACGCGAGCGCAAAGCGGTCCTGCATGAGGCGCGTGGAGATGAAGATGCACTCGGACGAGCCGAAGGTGACATTGCGATGACAGATGGCGCGGTCGCCGAGATCGACGGTGTAGGCGGGGGCGACAGTCGTATCGTCACCTTCTCCGATGGCGAGCGGTACGAAGTAATAAGCGCGGTGGGCGAGGGCGTTGGCCATGGTCGCGGGCACGGCCTGCACGATGCGCTCCAGGTCCTCGGGCGAGATCTGCGTATCTCCAAAACTTGCGTAGCAGATGCCGTTCGGCGCCTGCTGGACGTGCGCCTCCTGCGCGACCTGGGCGGCGGTGAGCAGGGGCATCTGGGCGGTATCGACCATAAACTTGTATTCTAGCTGAGGCGGCCGGCGAGTCCGGCGGCGCAGGAAATGATTATGTCGGTTCGCGAGATGAGTTCATCGGGCAGGCTTCCGGGGGGTAGGCCGCCGGGTAGAGTTTTCGGTATCCCGCTGGGCGAGCTTGGCCTGTTTTCAAGCCTGCTGATGGCCTTTGCGTTTGGATTCCTGGTCTTCTTCGCAACGTGTTTTGTAGCCATCCTGAGCCTGCTCTTCTATAACTCCGCCGGGCACCATGCGGTGGACATGGCCGACAGCTACCGGTATGTCGCGTTTCCCGCCGGACTGGTCGCGCTGGGCTTTGCGCTGGTGGTGCTGCTTGGCTTATGGCTGCGGCATAAGATCGCCGGGAGATAAGAAGGCATGGGCCTCGTGACGATTTCCCGGGATGAACTGAGCGGGCCGATCGCGGACGTGCAAGCCCGATCGTGGTGCGCGCAGCTCGAAGCAGGCGACATTCTTTATTTTCCCGAGACGCCGGTGCGGCTCCGTCGGGAGGACCTTGCGTTCCTGCTGGGGCAGCAACAGACGGACAGTTCTCTGCACAAGAACATCGCATACAAGCCGAACAGCGACAAGCTCAGCGGCGTAGATAGGACGACAGCAGATGCAGCGACGGTCGCGCGTCTCCAGGAAATCATGCGGGCATACTCGAAGCATGTTGTTCAGTTTCTGACGAAGTTTCTATCGCCTTATCAAGCCAGGTGGCGGCTGGATTATGCGAGCTTTCGTCCCCAGGAGGAGGAAGGCCGCGATCTGTCCTTACGGAAAAGAAATGACCTTCTGCATACCGACGCGTTTCCGACGCGGCCGACGTACGGCGCGCGCATCCTGCGCTTCTTCAATAATATTCATCCCACGCGGACGCGGGACTGGGTAGTGGGCGATCCTTTTGCGACCGTGGTGAAGCAATTTGCGCCGGAGCAGATTGCTCCCGTTCCAGATAACACCGTAAGCCGCGCGGCCAAAGGGCTGGGGCGCGCGGTTGGACTGGGCGCGGCGATTCCGTCGATCAAGCGGTCGCCGTATGACGACTTCATGATGCGCTTCCACAACTTTCTGAAAGAGAATGCGCGCTTTCAGGCCGAGTGCGCGAAGCATCCCTGGCAGTTTCCCGCGGGTTCAAGCTGGATGGTTTATACAGATACAGTTCCGCATGCGGTGCTGGCGGGGCAGTATGCGCTGGAGCAGACGTTGCTCGTCGAGCCGGACGCGCTGGTTGCGCCGGAGACCTCTCCGCTGAAGGTGCTGGAGGAGATGGCGGGCACGGCGCTGGTGTAGAGGCCGCACAGCGTCGCAATTTCTGACAGCCCTCAATTGCGGCTATCTCGATCAGCGAGGCTTGCGAGATTGATGAAGTATCAACTTGTTCTACAGTTCCGAGCTCAACACGTCGACGATTTTGACGATCTGGTAGTCCTTGAAAATCGACTCATCGAAAATCTAGCACCTGACTCGATGGTGGACAGTCATGACTTTGGGAGCGGCGAGTTCAACATCTTTATCTTGACCGATGAGCCGAGAGAAGCCTTCGGGGTTGTGGAAGACATTATCAGAAGATACCATCCTCAACGATCCCTGAAAGCTGCTTACCGCGAGTCCTGTGCAGACGAGTTCATCGTTGTCTGGCCGCCAAACCTCCGAGCTTTTGAGGTCCGCTAGCTAGCACGGAATCGTCAGTAAGCGATCCTCAGATTCTATTGCGTGAATCCCGGCCGGCCCGCACGGATGCGCGCGGAGAAATCTGGATCGTTGTTCGCCTCTTTCGCAGTGGGATTAATGTAAGCGCGCCGCTTCAGTTCATCGAGGGGCAGGCCGTCACTGGCCAGATTGCCTTTCTTGTATTCCATCTCATCCCCCTTGCCATTCAACAGAATCGCCAGTTTCCATGGCTGGCTGCGCATGGCTTCGAGCTGAAAGATCTGCGTCGTGCAATTGTCGGTGAGGGCGTTGTACCACCTGGGATGATCGTTGAGATTGTTGACGAGCGAGATGTAATTGAGGAAGAGAGCGCGGGCGAAGGGAATGGTGGCGGTCGTGTGGTAGAGGTAGAGGTCCTCGTCCTTGCGGTAGTTGGTGCGGAGACGAACGACGTCGCGTTCAGTGCTCACGATGGCGATGAGCGTGAACTGGCGGAAGAACCCACGGATGGCGGAGTAATCCTGACCCACTTGCTTGCGCGCCTCAATCGAAAAAGGAACATAGTTAACGTTCCCGAAATCGAAACTGAGAATGGTGTGCGCGATCCAGGGCGAGCCCCAGTAGTCGACGAAGAGATCGAGGCCGCGAATGTCGTTGAGGTCGACCTGCCTGGTTTCCCACTGGCAGGTGTAATCGAACTCGGCGCGGTAGTCGCAGTTGCGCAGGTTGTGGATGGTGACGATGTTCCCGTTGACATCCGCATACGCGGTGCGCGAGGCGTCGGCCTGCCAGTCTTCGTTGTTCGACGGTTTGAGTGTGGACCACCAGAGGATCACGATGAGCGAGCAGGCGAGGCAGCCTGCGATGCGTCTCCAGAAGGTTTTAAAGAAAGCCAGTGCAATAACGAGAGCGAGCAGGTAGACGGCGACGCAGGGAATTCGCAGCCACCCGATGCGGACGTCGAAGTAAAGCGCGGCGGCACTCCAGAGGACAAAGACGAGCAGGATGATGCAGACGAAGAGATGTCCGCAGGCGCGGAAGAATTTACGTAACCGTGATTGTTCCTTTTCTGTTGAGTGCATCGGCGTGCGAGATTGCGGGATGTTTGATGCTACAGGGAAAGCTTCGCTAGTGCGAGAGGGCGGTGGGTGGAATGTCGGAGAGCGGAAGACCCAGACCTTGCCACTTGACGGCGAAGTCGCTGGGACCTGTGGTGTGCGTCATCTGCACGCGGATCGCATGGCGGCCGGCGCGGAGGCCGAGGCTTCCGATTGTGGCCTGCATGGCGTTGCCCGGTGAGCTGCAGACCTGAGCGAATGGCTTGGGGCTCACTGCGACTGCTGCGGAGTCGATCTCTAGTTTGGCGCTGTCACGCGCGAGCAGCGTGAAGGTGTAGCCGCCGTCGACAGGGATGTTGAGGAAGCCGTCGAAGACGATCGCGTAGTTATCGTCACGCTTGCGCACGGATGCGTCGATGCGAGAGGTGGTTCCTGTGGCGGCGGGATTTTGATCTCTTAGTGTGTCCAGCGACGTTGCCGGTGCCTCGTAATAGAGGTAGTTCAGTCCGGGGTCGGTTCCCGCGCTGGGGTCGGGGCTGCGGAAGGATGTTGCGACGACCACGGGCTGGTAAAGCCAGTCAGTAGCGCCGTTGGGGCTGCCGTCGTCGGCTGTGACCTTGAGCGTGACGCGGAAGCGTCCCGAGTTGTCCCAGAGAGCTCCGGCAGCGTCGGGGAATTTGTGTTGGACCTTGCGGCCCTTCGCAGTCGACCCGTCTCCAAAGGACCACTCGTAGGTACGGATGTGCGGGCCGGAAGATGTTGCGTCGAATGAGACCTTCTTACGCGGGCTGAGTACTCCGGTCGAATAAGTGAAAGCCGCATGCGGGGAGGCGTTTGAATACGCAGGCTGCTTCGCGCCGGATTGTAGATTGAGAGGGACGTCGGAGTTCGATGCAATGACCTTATCGGCGAGGCGTACGTGATCGAAGGTGATGCCGTCGACGTCGCCGAGCAAAGTTGACGGGACCAGCGATGGTGTTTCGATGGCCCAGATGTTTTTGAAGCTGATGTCGCGGACGGAGGGGTTGGGCTGCTCGATCTGCAAGAGCGAGTACCAGTCTTCGAGGCGGAGATTCTCGAAGTGGTAGCCGGAGGTGTGTCCGGTAGCGCCGTTCGTGGCCCAGAAATCGAGGAGGGCGAAGGGGATTCCGCAAGCGCCGATGCCCATGTGGATCACATCTGAGTTGCGCAGTGTGAAGTTCGCGCTGTTGAAGATCTTTTCCGGCCAGGCGGCGCGCACGATGTTTGAGATGCTGGTCGAGAGCACGCTGTTTTCGATGGTGATGTTGGTGACGTCGTGGCCAGGCGCGATCATCGCCTCATGGCTGTAGCCGTCCCAGTTGCCCTGCATGGCGAAGACGTCATCGGCCGCGCGGATGAAGACGTCGCGCACCACGGTGTCGCCGCCTCCGAGCCAGTCCATGCCATCCTGGTTGGCGTTGGCGTCGCTTCCTCCGATGACCTTGACGTTGTCGAAGGTGATGAAGCGCGAATCCTTCATCTGGATCATCCAGGTGCGGCTGCGCACTACGCAGGTAATGCCGCTGATTTCGATGTTGCGGGCGTTGTCCATGACGATGCAGTGCCAGTTGGGCTGGTGCTTCCACCCGGTATCGTCGTTCGGGTCCTGCGGGCCGTCGTAGACGATGACGCCTCTGCCGAAGACTTTGACATTTTCGACCTGCCAGATGTTGAGGCTACCGAAAATAACCGCACCCGGCGCGAGGTAAATGGTGTCTCCGGTGTGGGCGTCGATGCTTTCATGGTGGACTCCCGGCGCGTAGTAGCGGATCTTCGGGGCATCAGGCCTGGGCGCATCAGTCTCCGGCGGATTAGCGAAAACGAAGAGCATCTCGGCTCCGGCGAGATGGTCACCGGGGCGGCTGATCGAGAGCTTGGCCGGATGGGTGAGGGTGAATGTAATGGTGCGGTCCTTGAGCGCGGGGCGAATGTTGAGACTCCACGGCTGGACTTCGACGCCCTTGGCCCAGTAATCGTCAGAAGGCGCCGTGATGACGATTTTCGCTTTGCCCTTGAGGTCGAAATTCAGGAAGTAGTAGTTGGCGGCGGCGTGGGAAAAGTACGTGGGACGTCCGTCGATAGTGACGATGAAGCGGTCGGAGCGGATTTCCTCTGGGACTGGTGCGATCGAAACCTTGGCTTGAGCGAGGGCGGCGAAAAACAGTACGCAGACGAGAAGAGCCCACTTGCGCATAAACGTTTATAGCAGGCATGGAAGGCCTCCCATGCCTGCCTGACGCATTCCCATTTTGCC
>Ga0210398_10000034_pt1 | contig 162221 bp, 154 predicted proteins | sample IncBWC4OmetaG_FD_161047 | JGI IMG/M metagenome (GOLD analysis project Ga0210398, IMG submission 161047) | Forest soil microbial communities from Barre Woods Harvard Forest LTER site, Petersham, Massachusetts, United States - Inc-BW-C-4-O | ecosystem: Environmental > Terrestrial > Soil >... | reverse complement strand
TGCTCACACCCACCGAATATGAGACCCTCTACCACCAACAACAAGCAGCCGCCTGACTCGCACAACCCCGGTCTAATAAAGCGGGACCAGATCAAGCTGTCCGTCAAACCGGGTCCACTCCAGTGCGACCGCAGACGCCCGCTTGCTGAACCCAGCGCCACCGATGTAGAATGGGTCAGAAGGAACCAGCCATGACTATGACCACAAGCGGACAACACGAGTTTGACGTCGTCTTTGAGCCACAGGACGAGGGTGGCTACACCGCCTATGTCCCGGACCTGCCGGGCTGCGTCAGCGAGGGGGACACCCTGGAAGAGGCCACCGCCATGATCCAAGAGGCGATGGCGCTCTACCTCGAATCTCGCCAAGAGCATGGCTGGTCGTTGCCGAAGATCGAGCACCGCAAACTCGCCCCGGCCGCGTGAGCGACAAGCTCCCCCGGCTTACCGCCAAAGAACTCATCCGCGTCCTAGAGCGCAAGGGATGGGAGTTCGACCGTAGCCGTGGCAGTCATCACATTTACGTGCACGTAGCCACGCGCCGAACCCTGAGTGTGCCAGTGGCCCGCCGGGCAATGTCGATCGGGACACTCTCGCGTCTATTGAAGGACGCCGAAATCAGCCGCGAGGAACTCCGCAAGCTGCTGTAGGTAGGTGACACTGTCCGAGAATGCCTGTTGTGCGACGGGGACAGGCAATCTCAGCAACGAGCCACACCTTGCCGATACCCGAGTTGGTCCTGTAGAATGGGGTCAGAAGGAACCCAAGCCATGAGCACGCTCAACCTACAATCCGTTGTCTACCACGAAGGCGAGCACTTTGTCGCCCAATGCCTCAACGTCGACGTGGCCAGCTTCGGCGATACCGAGGCCGAGGCTCTGGCCAACCTCCAAGAGGCTCTTGAACTTTACTTCGAGGATGCCCCTGCCAGCGACGCTGTGCCGGTCGAGGACGCTGAGGTCCGCACCCTGACGCTTCAGGGTGCCTAAGCTCTACTCCTCGCAGCAGATCGTGAAAACCCTCGAACGTGAGGGTTTCGCGTTCGTCTCCCAACGCGGCAGCCACGTCAAGTACCGCAAGACCGATAGCGATGTCATCTTCACCGTAATTATCCCCGCCGGTCGCAAGCAGGTTCCGCGCGGCACGTTCCGCTCGATCCTACGCCAGTCTGGTCTGGATGAGAGCGCCTTCAAACGAAACTAGGACGCCCGTTCGGCTGGCGATCTACTTCTAGCGCCGGCCGATGTGCACTTGCTCAGACTCGACGATGTTGCCCTGTGGATCGACTGCGTCGATGTCGAAATCGAATCGACAGGTGAGGGCCTGAAACACTCCGGATCGCACTTTGAGCTTAGGCGTCAGCCCGCGCTCGCGGTACATGTCGAGTGTCTTGTTGAGTAGAAAAAACTCACCCGCGTAGCGGATGAGGCACGCTCCTCCAACGATGGCCACGAGAGCGATTTCAACGACATCGGAGACCCCGACAACGTCGACCGGCCCGTTCTCCTCGATTACGACACCGGAGTGGATCTCGTAGCGGTCGTCGATCGACGGCACGACTTTGTAGGACCTGATCTCGGGCCCGATTTGTGTGCCGGTTGCGTCGAGGAAGTGCAGCGAGTCCTCGGCGTGCTCCGTGTTGAACGCCTCGGCGTCGTCGCCGTTGATCCAGGCAGCGAGCGGTAGCTCAAGGCCGTGGGCCGATCCGGGCTCGGGCGAGACGCGAACAACGCCGCGGAGTTCGACCGACGTGCCAGCACGGCCGGCGCTGGTTGCGAGCAGCACGCTCCCCGTGCGTTGATCGCGCGCCATCAGATCGAGCGTTTGGGCTTCCACAAGCCCATACGTTACTACGTTTCAACGGCGTTGTGATCGAGCCGCTCTCGCATGCGTCGCTGGATATCGCGGCAGGGCAGCCCCACGGGGAGTTGTCAGCAGCCGGCTCACAGACTTTGTCCGTCACTTATTGCCGCTTGTGCGACACAACTCGACGTCAGGAATTATAGGCAGCGCGAGCCGCCTGGAGGTCAGCCCAGTCTTTTTCAAGCTCCTCAAGCGTGGGACGAACCGAAAGTGTCTCAAGCGGTTGTGAGTGTCCCTCCATGATACGGCAAGCCTTCTCAAAAGTTGGAGCTATGACATCAGTAGCAGCGGCTAGCCGGTCACCCTTTATTTGAGGCAGCATGGTCATCATCACGTTAGCCTGATGTCGCTTTGTCACGCCCTTCAATAGCTCCGTCTCAACAACTACCTCACACCACGACCGAATCCTTGAGTATGTTGTTTCGACAATAGCTTCTCGTGCATCCCCGGTTGCAGATTGGCCGGACGTGATTAGTTCATTGACCTTCTTGGTTATCGACTTCACCGTATCCCAACGTGGTCCGGTCCCTCTCGCGACCATACCCTTACCACCCTCGTCTGTTACGGAATAGTACGTGCAAAACTCTTGCTTCTTTTCGAAATGAGCGAGTAGCTCAGTTGCCAACCAAATACTATGTGTAAAGACGATAACTTGGCGATCTTCCGCTAATTGAGCGATACGCTTTGCTACCTCGCCAATCCGCCTGTAGTCGAGACTATTAACCGGATCATCAAAGATGACTGGAGCAGGAGCGATCTGGAGCCCAGTCTCGGCGAGGAAATCGGCCAATGCGATAACCTTCTGCTCCCCCTCAGACAGAACCTCAGAGGGACGGTACTCGGCTGAGACAACCTTGCGTCGCGCAGGCTGACCACGCCGGCCAGGAAACTCAAGGCGGACGGTTGGAGCCCGTAAGACCTTACACTCTTCAATAAAACGTCGTTCAAAGTCACCATTGAGGAGTTGCTCACTTGCGCTCTTGGAAACCTCAGTTAGCGATCGAAGGAGCGGCGAGAACTTTCGTATGAGTTGCTCCAAGCGTTGTACCCACTTGGCGTCCTCTACAGATTTGTTGATTTCCTCCAGTCGTTTCCCAAGCTCGAGTCGCGCATTTAGCTCCCTGAGCTTTGCGGTATCCTGTTGTAGCCGCTTCGAACGGTCGGCCAACCGGGCCGTTAGGTCCTTCACGAGTGCCTCCGCCGTGGAGCGACGGGCCGACGCTTCAGTCTCTAGGGGTCCGTGCCGGCGCGACGAGTCCCGTCCAGTCTACTGTTTCTCCCGCTTCCCACTTCACGGCTTGTAAATCAAGACTCGCGAGTATCGTCTCGGAATCAAGTAGTACCTTATCCTCCAGATCGTCGTGGCGATAGCGCTTGATCGCCTTTGCAAGTGCAGGCCGATCGAGTGCGACAATTTGGCGTAGGAGCGTGGCGGCCTGTTTGCGAGCCTCGTCAATGCGTTGCCGACTAGCATCCGTTGCAAAATCTCGGTACCGCAGAAGAAGTGCGGCGGCATCTGCTCCGAGGGGTTGGCGACAATAGAGACAGGGTTTGCCCTCCGCGGGATAATGGCCTACTCCAAGGTGCTCACGATAGTCCTCACCCTTCAGGACAAATTCTTGCCACCTCTCTTCCGAGCTGTCACTGATACCAGCATCAGCAAGCAAGGTGGTGCGCAGTTTAGAATATGCGTCAGTCGCCTTGTTCGCTGTGGCAATTGCCTGGTTATACGCCTCTGCATCGAATCCAGCCAGCGCCGTTGCAGCCTTCGCAAGATCGTCGTATAACTGCGCGCGACCCCGCGCTGATGTGAGCTGATCCTGTATCGAACCTGATTCCATTGCCGCAACACTAGTCTTAAGAAGCTCGGCCTCTTGCTTTTCTTGCTCCGTTAAGGTGGCGAGCCGTTGAAGCTCAGGCAAATCTGTTGCTGGACCAAGTGTCTCCAGATGTGTATATACCTGTGTACCACGCTCGAAATGAGCTAAGTAGAGATTTCGCCCAGGACGACGGGAGCTGATGCCCTCCTCTGCTTTGCCTTTAACGGCATCGATACCTTCTGATACGGCTCGAAAGAGAACGAGATCGCGGGGCGTGTAGACATACGATAGGTCGTCATCGACGTGGAGCCGGACTGCAGGCGAGTCGAAGACACAGACGCGTGTAATGGGTGATACACCCGTTTCTCCCCTCCATTCAAGGACGTGCTCCTCGTCCCCGACTGAATACTCTACAACTGCCTCTGGATCAGGTGCAACTCCCGGAGCGTGTACGTTTGGAAGAATTCGCTCGGCGGTTCGTACGGCGGCGAGTCCCTTTAGAATGCGTGCATATCCTGTCTTTCCTGTGCCATTCTCGCCAAAGAGCATCGTTAGTCCTGAATTGAACTCAATCTCCTGCCCTTCTGCGAGAGCGTTTACGCCTTGGATGCTTCCCAACTTACGGAAAGCCAACTCTCCGATGACATCGCCAAGCCCCTCTTGGTACTCAAGGGTCGGTACCGTGGGTGCAATATCGTTAGTCAGTCCCTTCTCAGCTAGGAAGTGACCGTAGACCTCATCAATGAGGTCCGGAGAGACCGGCTTGCCAGAGGCGAGAACCTCAAGAGCGATCTGACGTACCCAGCCATCCTGGCTATTGGCCCAATCCACCAACAATTGACGCGCAGGGGCGCTCGGCTTACTAGTGCCCTCCTTCATGCTAGTAGTTGACATGATCCTATTATCTATCCAATCTGTAGCGGCGTCCACATGACCGAGATCATCGGGCGGTGCTGATTCTACAGACAGCCGGAACATTTGAGGAGCCAGACTCCGCCAGACGCCTAGCGCCTTTTCCTTGACAATGCCAGCGATCTCAGCGGATAGTGGACGCATGGCGTCAGCGCAACTCCCAGACAACCAAGAAGACCGCGAGGTCTACCTGCGCGAGCATGACGCCGGGGGCTTCATCGACACCGTCAGCAACGCCCGCCGCGATTTGGTCGATACGGTCATCATGACGGTCAAGGCTTTCGCCGGAGAGCCCGATGTCCTCTACGTTGCCCTCGACTATGCCAACCACAGCGGTATGTCGGTGACGATGGCCCGGCCCGAGCCCAACGAGCCACGCTCGTGACCAGGGTTGCCGGGCCATCACCGACGCGATCAGCGGCTATCCACCAGGGCTCGCCGCAAAGCCTCGACCCGGGCTTTACGGTTTAGTCTTCGCCCGCCAGCGTCCATTTCGCCGGAGATTCTGGTTCTTGTGTGAACCCGCCCGCGGACCGAATCGATGCTCCAGCCCAACTGATGGATAGCGGGTGCTACACCGGGGTGCTACCATCGCTTTATGCCGACGCGATTTGTCCGCATACCAGTCACCAAGGATCAAGCGCTAGCAGAGGCGCTGGACCGAGTGGCGCCCCTCGTCGAGCCTGATCGGCCGGCTGCTTCTCTCGTGCACGACCTCGCGATCCGGGGCGCCGAGGCAATGATCGCTGAGCGCCAGTTGGACACTGAGGGCATCGAGCGTCTGATCGCGCACTCGACCTCGAGCGATCCTGGGTTCGATGTCGACGTCGCCCGGCGGATCGACGAGCTTGCCTGGGGTAAGTAGCAATGGGGGACGAGACCCCGTTTGGGGGCAAGGTGCTGATCGCGGACACGTCCGCCCGGGCTCGCGCATCGCACCCGCTTGTCCGCGATTTGTGGGCCACCGCGCTACGGGGCAGGCAGATCGCGACCTGCTCGATCGTGACGCTTGAGCTGCTGTACTCGGCGCGCGATGCGGGGGAGTTTACGACCATCGAGGCGGAGCAAACTCTTCTGCGCGACGTACCAGTCGCTGCCTCTGCGCAGCGAGCCGCGATCGGAGCCCTGCGGGACCTCGCCTCCGATGGGCCTGGGCAACACCGAGTTCCCCTCGCAGACGCGTTGATCGCAGCCGCAGCGCAAGAGGCTGGCGTTGACGTGCTGCACTACGACCACCACTACGAACGCCTTGCGCAGGTACTTCACTTTACAAGCGTATGGATCGCACCTCCCGGCGCCCTCGAGAAATAAACGCCCCTTGGCTCACCCATCTACCCTGTCCATATGCCCACCTACGCAGAGTCAAAGCTTGCGCCTGAGCAGTACGGATTTGCGATCTTCTACGAACTCCTTCCACTGGATGACGCCTTGGCCGAAGAGGCGTCTGCAATAGAGCCCGATCGTGATGCCTTTGGCGACGAATTTGATGCCTATCGAGCTTCTCAGCTCGACGTGGTCCGCTCGGTGTACGCGGCTGGATCCGCAGCAGGCACGGCATATTCTGTACGTGCCCCTAACGGAGAGTGGAGCAGCGCGATCGTCCTAGCTGATCTGAAGCCGCTCAGCCCTGAACAGTTCGATGCAGCACGAGCAAGCGGCTGGCTCACCCCGATCCCTTGATATCGGCAACCCCAGCGAGGGCTTGCCGCAAAGCCTCAACCCGTGCTCGACGGTTTAGTCTTCGCCCACCAGCGTCCATTTCGCCGGACATAAGCGTTCTCGTGCAAACCGCTCTCGATGGCGCGAGAGGCTAGGACGCTCGGTCGGAGCGAATGGACCGGGTTATGGCAGACCGGGAGACTCCGATCACCGCGAACGTTTGGCCTTTGGCGCGTCGCATCGTAGGCCGTCGATCAGGTCGGTCAACCACGCTGTCGGCAATCGCCCGGGCGCCCGCGCCGGGCCTTCAACGGGCGTCTGGCTAACGGTCGTATGCGCGGCCTCGCGGCCGAACGGCCAGCACGTCGATGATACTCTCTGCGTCCAGACGGTCGAAGATCACGCGCCAGTCGCCTACACGCAGCCGCCAAAGTCGCTCAGGGCCGCGCAGCAGCTTGACGTCCCCTTTCGGCAGCGCCCCAATCGCGGTGCTGATTCGCTCTCGATCCCTGCGGCCGAGCCGGCGTAGCGCCTTCAACGCGGCGGGACGGATCTCAATCCGCCATCCGTCGGGATCAGTCAGCGTTCAGCTCCGCCTCGACCTCTGACCAAGCTACGCCGGGTTCTGTACGTGCCTCCCGAACCGCACGCAGATCCTCCTCGGTCAGCGGCTCATCGTCATAAGGCGCCGCATCGAGCTTGGCGACCATAGGGTCCCGGGCGCGGCGCAGCAAGATCGCAGCTGCAGGCAGCGACTCGTCAGGCAGAGCATCGACCAGTTCGTAAAGCTCCGTCTTGGTCATGTCGAGAACGGTAGCAGCGGGGCACACCGCAACCAAGGCAGGCGCGGCCGGTTAGCGGGCACCCACCAGCGCCTGCCGCAATGCCTCCACCCGGGCTTTACGGTTTAGTCTTCGCCCGCCAGCGTCCATTTAGAGAGTTGTCCGCCACGACGGGCCTGCATCGGCGGTTTCGTGACGATCAAGGTCGCTCGCGAGATCCAGGCCGAGCGAGCGCGGAGGTGGTGTTGATCGCGCCGATCGAGGTGATCGGTCTGGTGCGCGAGATCGAGGCGTTTTTCAACGATTGGGAGCGGCACGCGGGCGCTGGGCGCGGCCGCGCGTCGCAGCGGCAGGTGCCGCCGCGACGTGCTACGCCGCTATGAGTGTGGGCTTCCCACGTCTGCCCGTTCGAGGTGCATTCGAAGGTTTTGCCGCTTTCGTCGACGGCGGTCTCTCGGAGCGTGCCGGCGACTCTTACTTTGCCGCCGCTGCCGGGGCCGTAGAACTGGCCGCTGAATTAATAGGCGACGGTGGCAGTCACGCCGAACACGGTGGCGCTTTCCGTTTCCTTCGAGGTGAACGAGCCGTCGGATCCGATCGTCGCTTCTTTGATCACGAACGCGAGATCGGTTTCCTGTCGAGAGCCTCGATCACCTCCTGGTAGTGATCGGCGATCTGGCCGATCGACTTGTTTGCGAACACCTCCGGATGCGCCTTTGCCTCCTCGGTGGTCTCGGGGTCGTCGGGCCAACCTGGGGCAGCGGTCGCGAATCCAGCCTCCTCGAAGACGTCGCGCCACCGGTCCCAGCTGTTGGGCAGCAGCCAAAGGCCGTGAACGGGCGGCAGTCCAGGCGTGCGCCGCGTGACTACCGACGCTTCTGCCGCTCGAGAGGCACGTGTTACGCTGGCGATTGGCGCGTTTCGGCGTCAACGGCCAGTCCCACGGAGGAGGCAACGCATGGGTACGATCGCCACGACCGATGGCACGGAGATCTTCTACAAGGACTGGGGTTCGGGTCAGCCGATCGTTTTCAGCCACGGCTGGCCCCTTTCCGCCGACGACTGGGACACCCAGATGCTGTTCTTCCTACAGCACGGCTACCGCGTCGTCGCCCATGACCGCCGCGGACACGGACGCTCCACACAGACCAGCGGCGGTCACGACATGGACCACTACGCGGACGACCTGGCGGCGGTGACCGCTCATCTAGATCTCAAGGACGCCGTGCACGTCGGGCACTCGACCGGTGGCGGGGAGGTCGTGCGCTACATCGCGCGACACGGTGAGAGCCGTGTGGCGAGAGCGGTGCTGATCAGTTCGGTGCCGCCGCTCATGGTGCAGACCGACACGAACCCGGGCGGGCTGCCGAAGAGCGTGTTCGATGGCCTCCAGGCCGAACTTGCCGCCAACCGGTCTGTGTTCTACCGGGCCCTGCCGTCGGGCCCGTTCTACGGCTTCAACCGCCCCGGCGTGGAATCCTCGGAGGCGATCATCGAGAACTGGTGGCGCCAGGGAATGATGGGTGGAGCGAAGGCTCACTACGACGGCGTCGTTGCCTTCTCCCAGACCGATTTCACCGAGGACCTGAAGAAGATCACGGTGCCGGTCTTGGTGATGCACGGCGACGACGACCAGATCGTTCCCTACGCCGACTCCGGACCACTGTCCGCAGCGCTCGTGCAGAACGGCACGCTGAAGACGTACAAGGGATTCCCGCACGGCATGCCGACCACGCAGGCCAAAACGATCAACGCCGACCTGCTGGCCTTCGTGCAATCCTGACCGATTCGGCAACTGGGCGTCGACTGTGCCGCGGGCGTACGACAGCTTGTGTATCAGCTTCCTTTGGAGCCGCGGATTCTGCGCTCGTGGGCGAGAGCGGGCAACGAGATCGGTGGCGCCACTAGTTGTCGTCCTGACGGACAGCATGGACCCCGTGATCGAGATGCCGACCTCAGCAGCGACGTGATGAACTTCCTGGGGGCCTGACACTGGGCATCATCATGAGCGAGATCGCGAAACCCACTACGTACATACTCGAGTCGACGCCCGCGTCTGTGAGCTCCGGCGTACTGGACCCTTCACAGCCCGCGGCCCTGACGATCGACGCGGGTGACATCGTGTCCTACCCGAACACGTGGACCCAGTGGGGCAACCAGGCGAAGTTCGGGATGTCCTTTGCCGACCGCGAGCCGCTGCGGCGGCAGTTCCCCTCGGGGCCGTATTCGAACGTCGGCCCGGTCGAGGTCCGTAGTGCCAAACCGGGTGACGTGCTCGAGTGTCGCATGCTCCAGCTCCGCACGATCGACTGGGGATGGAACTCGTTCCCGCGAGGGGTCGGCGCATTGCCGACGGACTTCGAGGAACCCTACGTCCACTACTTCCGCTTCGACGACAAGCGTGAGCATGCCGAGTTCGTCGAGGGTATCCGGATACCGCTGGCCCCGTCGATGGGCGTCTTTGCCGTGGAGCCCGAGGGCGAGGAGCCCGTCAGTGCGATCCTTGCCGGACCCTATGGCGGCAACCTCGACCTGGCCGAGTTGGTCGCGGGCACGTCGCTGTTCCTGCCTGTGTTCAAGTCCGGAGCTCGCGTTTGGACCGGCGATGCGAATGCCGCACAGGGCGACGGCGTCGTCGACCAGACCTCGATCGAGACCGCGATGGAGCAGCTGAGCGTTCAGTACTGCGTGCACAAGCAGGTGGCACTGGCCGGCCCAACGGTCGAGACTCCCACGCACTGGATAGTGATGGCGTTCTCTGACTCACTGGACAGCGCGCTGCCCCGGTGTGTGCGCACGGCGATTGACTGGCTGAGCGCACATGCTCATCTAGACAGACGTGACGCGTACGCGCTGTGCAGCATGGCGGTCTCCTTCCGGGTCACCCAGTTCGCCGACCAAACCGGATCGGTGTACACGTCGATCCCGCCCAGGACGATCCACGCCATGATCCCCAAGGACGTCCTCGGCGAGCACCTACTCGCTCAGATCGAGCGCTCTATGCGACCAGGATCGTGACCCTCGAGGCGTCTGACTCGCTTGAGATCCTTCAGCTCGTTGCGCGGGCTGACGCTTGCGCGACGGCGAGAGACGCCGAGGGCTATGCCGCTCTTTTCACCGAGGACGCTGTCATGGAGGGCGACATGGGCAGCATCAGCGGGCGCGACGCACTAGCCGCGGCGGTAGCCCGCGTCTGGGACGGCGAGGCGTTGGGGACGCTGCACCTCACACTCAACGCCGTCATCGAAGAGTCTGGCCTCGAGCCTACCGTCGCGAGCATCTTGCTCCTGCTCTCGCCACAGTCCCCCGCCCTCGTAGCCAAAACGGCAGAGGTGCGCCAGCGCGTTCGCCGCACTTCCTCGGGCTGGAGAATCAGCTCGCGAACCATCAAGACAGCGCCGGCCCACCGCGGCGGTACGAGTGTTTAGGGCGAAGCACTCCTCCCACGGCGCGAGGGTCACCGGAGCCGCCCGCGGTCCTCGGTCGCCGCGATTCAACGCCACGTCGAAATCCGCACGAGCTTCCCAAATTGTCATCGTTCCGCGGCTCGCGCCGCGGGGTCAGGGGGTCTACTGATGTCAGATGAACCGGTCTCGTCAGCGCAGGGCTCAACAGTTGGATTTGAGTCGGATATCAGGCCGCTGTTTCGCGAGAGCGACCGAACGGCCATGCGTCGCGCTTTTGACCTCTGGTCCTACGACGACGTCGTGGCTCACGGCCAGACGATCGCGGGACGACTGAGGGATGGGAGTATGCCGTGCGACGGCGCGTGGCCCGGTGGGCAAGTCTCGCTGTTCGAGCGCTGGCTCGAGCAGGGCGCGGCCAAGTGACGTCGGGTCCAGTGCTCGTGGTCGGTGCGACCGGCACTCAGGGCGGTGCTGTCGTGCGGGAGCTGCTCGTCAGGGCAGTTGACGTTCAGGTATTGGTGCGTGACCCGCAGTCTGAGCGAGCGCAGGCGCTTGCGAAGAGCGGGGCCCAGCTGGTAGTCGGTGACCTGCGCGACGAGTGGTCCCTGGCTCGAGCGATGTCCAGCGCCGCAGTGGCGTATGCGATCACCACGCCGTTCGCGGAGGGCGCTGACGCGGAGGTTCATCAGGGCTACGCGATCATCCGAGCGGCTGTCGAGGCGCGGTTGCCGTGGCTGATCTTTGCGTCGGTCGCGGCGGCCAGCCGCGCTGAGGTTCCGCATTTTCAGAGCAAGGCGCGAATCGAGGAGCAACTGCGCGACGCTGCCGTCCCGTGGACGGTCGTCGCGCCCAGCTACTTCTATGAGAACGTGCTCGGGTCTCGCACAGCGATTCTTGAGGGACTGCTTCCGCTGTCGCTGCCCCAGGACAAGCCCCTGCACCAGGTTGGCCTGCGCGACCTCGGCGCTGTAGTGGCAGCGATTCTCGAGCGCCGCGAGGAGCATCTGTCACAACGCGTGGAGATCGCAGCTGACGCCCCGACCCCACGAGAGATGGCTGATGCCCTCGGCGCTCGCGCCGTGGAAACCCCGCTGGATGAGCTGCGCGAGCGCAGCCCAGACCTCGCCGCGCTGTACGCGTTCCTCGCCAACGATGGCTACGGCGTCGACGTGCGCGCCGTACGAGCCCGCTACCCCGAGGTCGCCTGGATGAGTTTCGTCGAATGGGCGGCTGACGTCGAGTGGGACACGAGTTAGGGTCAACCCGATGCCAGCCCTGCGCGAAGCCCCACGAGGGCGCCTGCCGGGCGCTTGAGCCCTTGCGATGCTCGCCCGCGGCGCCGGGCGAGCATCCTCCCACGATTTCGAGGATGTGGTCGGCCCGTCACGGTGACATCGATTCTCGAGCGCTCTCCCCGATAGCCTGAGGCAGCTGTGGTGGGCACCCCCTGGGACGCAAACACATATGACCGTACCTCTGAGCCCCAGCAGTCGTGGGCCTCAGAGGTACTCGCGCGCCTTGCGGGCATCGCCGCCAACGCGACGGTGCTGGACGTCGGCTGCGGAACGGGGCGCGTCACAGAGGCGCTCGTTGCGTTGGTGCCCGAAGGCCGGGTGCTGGCCATCGACGCCTCCACTGACATGGTGGCGCTCGCGCGCGAGAGGCTCGGCGAGCACGCGCAGGTGTGGTGTCAAAACGTCCTGGATCTCGATCTAGACGCGGCGGTCGACGCGATCGTCTCGACAGCGACACTGCACTGGGTCTCAGACCACGACCTCCTCTTCTCACGGCTGGCCCAGGCGCTGCGGCCAGGCGGTGTGCTCGAGATCCAGTGCGGCGGAGAAGGCAACATCAGTCGCGTTCGCGACGCGATCGAGGCGGCCGCCCGCGAGATTGCTCCGGAGCTATTGGATTGGTCGCCGTGGATCTTCGCAGGTCCAAGAGCGACCGAACGGCGCCTCCGAAAAGCCGGCTTCAACGACGTTCGCTGCTGGCTGGAGGAGCGCCCCACATATCCCGATGATGTCGATGCCTTCGTGCGCACCTCGATACTCGCGGCGCACTTCGAGCGCCTGCCCGGAGAGCGCCGTGAGCGATTCGCGGCGGCGGTCCTGGCGGGCGTGCGCCTGCCACTCGATTACGTGCGCCTGAACGCCTCAGCGCTCCGCGCACCCGCATAAAGGACGGCGTCCGATCCACACAGGGGGCTCCAGACCGGCGCCCGAGCTGTGCTTCGAGCAGGCAGACGCACTCGCCCTGCACTACCCCGAGGACTCCTTCCACGCCGCGACCGTCGGCTTCGGCGCCCGCAACTTCTCCGACCTCGAGCAAGGCCTGCGCGAAATGACCCGCGTGGTGCGACCCGGGGGACGCGTCGTGATGCTCGACTTCACAACCCCCGCGAACCACGCGACGGGCAGGGTCGGTTCCAACTCGATCTCCTGGAACCGAAAGATGACGGGCAAAGCCGCCAAGCCGGGCACGTATACGCTCACGCTCCAGGCGAGCGCGGGGAGCCTGCTGGCGAAGGCTGCCGAGCGGGTGAAGCTGCGGCGGGGATGACGATCCATCGCTAGGCCAGCGTGAGCTGCCAGGAGACCCCGAAGCGGTCGGTGACCCAGGCGAAGCGCTCACTGAACGGGTAGCGGTCGAGGGGCATCAGGACGGTGCCACCCTGCGATAGGCGCGCGAACATGTCGTCTACCGCGTCCGCGGATGCCGCGCGGACGGCGAGCGAGACCGCGGGCGTGAAACCGAAGGCATGCTCGATCGGGCTGTCGATGCACTGGATCGTGGAGTCGCCCAGCCGCAGCGTTGCATGCTTGACAGTGCCCTCGGGACCCGGCTCGCCGGCGCCGTAGCGTTCGATCCGCTCGATCCGCGCCGGAAAGAAGATCGACGCATAGAAGCGCATCGCATCCTCCGCGCTGCCTTCGAACATGAGCAGCGGCGCAACCGCGTCGGACGGGGCAACACGACTGGGGGGCGGCGTGGCCTGCTCGGGCGCGATTCCGAAGCGCTGCTGGTAGACGCGGTTGAGCTCCTCCCAGCCGGCCGGGATCGCGGACTCTCCGGAAGGCGGCGGGCCCTCCCCGCCCGACAGCGAGGCGGCGAGCGCGTCGAGGCACAAATCCCAGCCGGCCGCGTCGCGAGCCGCCTTCAGACGGTCGTCGAAGGTGTGCGTCAGCACCAGTCGCGTGCCGCCGCCGCGGGCCTCGAGCTCCCAGCGAAGGTGGTCCTCGCCCCAGCTGTACGCCAGCAGGCGTGGCGGCTCGCAGGCCGTCACACGACCATCGCCAAACGCGTTTCCCTCGGGTGGCAGGAAGCTGACCGTTCCGCCGACGCGCAGCGCCAGCTCGAACGGCGACGGATGCCAACGACGCAGCTCGTCCAGTTTCGTGAGCGCGCGCCACACCCGGTCGGGCGGATGATCGAGCAGCCGCTCAAATCGCAGCACGGGACGGCCCTGTGCGTCCTCGAGGATGGCATCGGCGGAAACCGGCATCGGTCAACTCCCTTCGTCGAGATGGCGTTCGAGGGCGTCCAGGCTGGAGCGCCACAGCGCGCGGTAGGGGGTCAGCCAGCGATCGAGCTCGAGCAGCCGCTCGGGGCGCAGCTCATAAAGGCGCCGCTGGCCGTCGGCGGTACACGCAACGATCCCCGTCTCGCGGAGGATCCGCAGATGTCGAGAGGTGTTGGGCTGGCTGAGGCCGGTCGCGGCGCACAACGCGCCGACCGCCCGCGGTCCGTCGACCAGCGCATCCAGCAGCGCGCGGCGGGCGGGCTCGGCGACGGCCTCGAACGGGGTCACGGCCTATATCTAATCACAAGCTTATATAAGCTGCAAGTCATACATCTGGCGAGATCCAGGTACTCACGACGCACCTCACGGACATGAACAGGATCCCCCGATCGGTACTCCAGTCCCGTATCGACCAACATCTCGCTACGGCCATGCACAGTCAAATGTACGATCGAGGTGTGAACGGTGACGTTCTGGGCGCTTGGCTGACAGCCTCATCTGTCGGGTGTGCGCTTGTGACAGACAACGGCATGTTGCCTCTCAGGGTGTCTGTGTGAGCTCAACCTCACTCGATCCTCCGGAGCTCGCCCGCGAGGATCTCGCGGGACAGCCAGACCTTTCGACCTCACGCGTGCGCCGTCGGGCCCTGACATTGGCGGGCGTCGTCGTGGTGGTAGTGGCCGTGATCGTGCTCGTGCCAGGGCTGGCCAGCCTGCGTTCGCGCTTTGCGCACGCCGACCCGGCATGGCTGCTGGCAGGCGCTGCGCTGAAGGTGCTCTCCGGCCTCGGCTACGTCGTCGTGTTCCGGGAGGTGTTCTGCCGGCGGATGAGCTGGCGGCTCAGCGGCGAGATCGGCTTTGCGGAGCTCGGCGCGAACGCGCTCATCCCGACTGGCGGCGCCGGCGGACTCGCGCTGGGCGCATGGGCGCTTCACCGCGGCGGCATGAGCAGTGAGCGGATCGCGCGGCGGAGCGTGGCGTTCTTCCTGTTGACCAGCGTCCCCAACGTGGTCGGGGTGATCATCTTTGGCCTGGGCCTTGCTGTAGGCGTGTTCGCCGGGCGTGCCAGTCTCGCCCTCACACTTCTGCCCGCGCTCGTCGCGGCGGCGGCGATCGCCCTGACGATCGCAAGCGGTCGATGGGCCGGCGATGCTCGGCGGCGAATCCATATGCGACGAGGGCCGGGCTCGCGGCTGGGGCGCGTGCTGGGCGCACTCTCGGCGGGAGTGCAGGAGTCCCTCGATCTCCTGCGCCGACCGGCCCCGTTGCTGCTCGGGGGATTGTTGGGGTACCTGGCTTTCGACATCGCGGTCCTGTGGGCGACGTTCAATGCTTTCGGGAGCTCGCCGGGGATCCCGATCCTCTGCCTCGCGTACCTCATCGGCGAGCTCGGCGGTCTTATTCCGGTTCCCGGCGGCATCGGTGGGGTGGATCTCGGGCTGGTCGGCACGCTCGTCCTCTATCACGTGCCCGTGGGGCTGGCGACCGCTGCCGTCCTGGCCTACCGCGCGATCGCTCTCGTAGTCCCGGCGGTCCTTGGAGCGTGCGCGTTCGTGCTGCTTCGACGTTCGCTCGCGCGAGAGACCCACGCGATCTCGAATTGTGAGCCCAACGGCCACGTCGAGATCATCGGCCGCGGACTGGTCAAGCTCACCTGACACGCGTGAAGCTCACCTGACACACGTGAACGGCGCACTGCGTGAGGCGGGATGGCAATGGCGACAACCGATCTACGGAGGCCAGGATGAACAGCATCGACGTGAGCAGCGACTACGACGTCATCGTCCTCGGCGGCGGCTCGCCGGGCGAGCACTGTGCCGGTGCGCTGGCCGATGGCGGCCTGCGTGTCGCCGTCGTCGAGCGCGAGCTGGTGGGCGGCGAGTGTTCCTACTGGGCGTGCATTCCCTCCAAGACGCTGCTTCGCCCCGGCGAGGCGGTGCAGGCCGCCCGCGACGTGGCGGCCAGCGCGCAGGTCGACGTCCAGGCCGCGCTCGCCTGGCGTGACCGCATGGTCTCCGACTACTCCGACACCGGGCAGGAACGCTGGCTGGCGGGCTTGGGCATCGCCCTGCTGCGCGGCAGCGGCCGACTCGTCGGAACGGGTGTGGTGGAGGTCGACGGCGTGCGATACACCGCCGATCACGTCGTGATAGCGACCGGCGCGGATCCGATCGTGCCGCCCGTTCCCGGTTTGCGCGAGCTCGAGGGCGTCTGGGGCACCCGCGAGGCGACCGGCATGAAGGCCGTCCCGCGCCACCTGCTCGTGTTGGGCGGCGGGGCGGCCGGCGTCGAGCTCGCGCAGGCCGTGCGCCGCCTGGGCGGCGAGGCGACACTCGTCGAGGGCGCCGGGCGCGTGCTCCCCCGCGAGCCCGCTCCGCTCGGCGAGGCGCTCGGCGAGGTCCTGCGCCGCGAAGGCATGGGGCTTGTCCTCGGCATCAACGCGACCGGCGCGCGGCGGGAGGGCGAGGATTACGTGCTGGAGCTCGACGACGGCCGCGAGCTGCGCGGCGAACGTCTGCTTGTGGCCACCGGCCGGCGCCCGCGCGTCGATGGGATCGGGTTGGAGACGGTCGGCGTCGAGATCGACCGCCACGGGATCGCGGTCGACGCGCACCTGCGGGCTGGCGAGCGCCTGTGGGCGCTAGGCGATGTCACAGGTATCTGGCCGCTGACTCACGTCGGCAAGTACGAGGGCGAGGTCGTCGCCGCGAACATTCTCGGCGAGCCGCGCGAGGCCAACTACGAGGCCGTGCCGCGCGTCGTCTACACCGATCCTCAGGCCGCGGCGGTCGGCACGCTCGAGGCCCGCTTCACCGCCACCGCCCCCGTGTCGCAGCTGTCCAAGACCGCCACCTACACCCACGCATATGCCGAGTCCAACGGGTTCCTGACACTGCTCAGCGACGGCCAGCGACTGACCGGCGCCTACGCGCTCGGCCCCGAGGCCGGCGAGTGGCTGCAGCAGGCCACACTGGCCATCCGCGCCCGCGTCCCGCTCGAGGTGCTGCGTGACACCATCCAACCCTTCCCCACCTTCTCAGAGATCTACGTCGCCGCGCTGAAGGCGCTCCACAGCGAGATTCGTGGGACGACGAGGCATCGTTCGAGCTCGCCTCTGGGCTAGACCATCTTCACGTGGCGCTCGACATTGAGGTCGTTGCGATATCCGTATGCGACCCACGATGCCCGCGCAATTACATCGTCGTTGACGAGCGCCGTGATTCGCCGTGCGCCGCGGGCGCGCAAGCGCCGCTCTCCCTCCTCGACCAGCGCCTGGCCGATGCCTCGGCGGCGCTGGTCAGGGCGGACCGCGAGGCGATACATGTTGCCCCGCCATCCATCCCAGGCGGCGATGAGAACGCCAACGATTTCGTCATCAACCTCGGCCACCAGCAAAGCTTCTGCTTGATCCTCCATGAGGCGCTCCAGCGCCGCGGTTGTATCGGTCGCACTGGGCCTGACCCCCTCGGCGCTCCAGAGAGCCAGGATCACATCGAGCTCGTCAGGCCGGGCGCAGCGGATCATCGTCTCTATTCGCCGCTACGCCCAGAACCCGGGGTGCGCGTGCGACTCGGCGTGCGGATCGCCGGCCTTCACCGAGCACATCACCAGAGCGGCGGTGGCGTCGGTGTCGTTGCGCATCGCGCGCACCGCGTCGGGCGCCAGGCGCACCGCGTCGCGCGGGCCGAGCGTCAGCACCTCCTCACCGATCTTGATCGTGATCTCGCCTTCGATCACGAAGTAGATCTCTTCGATCTCGGTGTGGCTGTGGCCCCAGCCCGGCTCCTCGTTGGGAGGCTGGTGAGCGCTGTGCGGTGCCAGCACCCGCACGTTGAAGCCCAGCTGCTCGGCGCCCAGCGGGCGGCCGTAGCCGAGGAACGGGCTGTCGCTGCCGCCGGTGAAGTCGGGCGCCTCGGCCGCGCGGAGGATCGTGTAGGCGCTCACGCGGCGCAGCCTACTACGGCGCCGGTCGCGTCGTCGTAGGGCGAGGAGCCACAGCCTCGGGCACGGGCGCGCCTATTCGCAGTGCACCGCGAACGCCGCCCGGCAGCGCTCCCCCGGGGCGAGCACGCGCAGGCCGTCGCCGCTGCGCAGCGCGTTGGCGGGCGCGGTCATCGGCTCGAAGCAGATGCACCGGCTGTCACGCGGCGCGTACACCTGCGCGTAGCGGTAGCCCTCCACGAATTCCAGCGCCAACCGCCGCTCGCCGGCGTGCACCGAGAAGCGGGCATGCTCCCGCACCTCGTCGAAGCCGTCATCGAACTGGCGCTCCCCCAGTTCGAAATCCTGCGCCGGCAGCTGCTCGCCTGCGCCCGCCGGGATCTGACGCTCGTCCAAGCGCAAACCGCGCATCGGCGGCAGCTGCACCCGCCAGCGCTCGCGTGGCGGCCCCGGAGGCGCAAGGTACGGATGGAAGCCGAACGCCACCGGCACCGCGTCATCGCCGCAGGCGTGCACCGTCACCTCGATCCTCAAGCCGCCATCCTGCAGGCGCGCCTCATAACGGAGGTCGTGACGGAACGGGAACACCTCAAACAGCTCGGTACGCGCCGCACTCCAACTCAGCCGCGCCGTGAGCGACGAATCGGCTCGATCGTCCGGCACGTCCACCAGATCCCACCCCATCCGCCCGCCGATCACCCCGTGGATCGGCAGGCCGTTGCTGTCGAGCGCCACCCGCGCCGGATCGTGCGGCACCGCCACCTGGTGGCCGGCCACCTCGTAGCCGAAGCCCGCCAGCCGGTTGGCCCACGGATACAGCAATGGGATGCCCATCGTCTTGCCGCGCTCCACATACGCCTCAACGCCCCGGTTCTGCGCCAGCAGCTCCTCGCCGCCGTGGCGCAGCGAGCTGCACAACATCCCCGCGTCGGGCAGGAACGTGGCCTGTAGCCGTGCCTGCTCGTCGCGTAGCCCGATCACTCCCACCGCGGCTCTTCCCGCCCCGGGAACAACTCCGGCAGTCCGTCGCTCACCCGGTCGGGGAACTGCGGCTGGCGCTTGTCCAAAAACGAGGCGATCCCCTCGCGCGCGTCGCCGGCGCGGCCGCGCGCCCACATCGCACGCGAGTCGGCGCGGTGGGCCTCCATCGGGTGTGCCTCCACCAGACCGCTCCACATCAGGCGCCGCGCGAGCGCCACCGACACCGGCGCCGTGTTGCGGGCGATCTCCAGCGCCAGCGCGCGCGCCGCTCCCAGCAGCTCCTCCTGCGGGTGCACGCTGCGCACCAACCCACCCTCCAGCGCCTCCTGTGCATTGAACACGCGGCCGCTGGCAACCCACTCCATCGCCCGGCTGATCCCCACCACGCGCGGCAGAAACCAGCTGGAACACGCCTCCGGCACAATCCCGCGGCGGGTGAACACGAAGCCCATGCGCGCCTCCTCGGCCGCGAGGCGGATGTCCATCGGCAGCGTCATCGTGATGCCCACGCCCACCGCCGGGCCGTTGATCGCCGCGATCACCGGCTTGGCGCACTCGAAGATCCTCAGCACCAAGCGCCCGCCGCCGTCGCGCGGCACCTCGTCGCCGGGGCGCTCGCCGTAGTCGAAGGTGGCGCCACCGGCCTGCAGGTCCATCCCGGCGCAGAAGCCCCTGCCAGAGCCCGTGACGATGATCGCGCGAACCTCGTCGTCGCCGTCGGCGCGCTCGAACGCCTCGATCAGCTCCGCGCCCATCGTTTCGGTGAACGCGTTCAGGCGCTCCGGCCGGTCGAGCGTGATTGTCAACACGTTGTCCGCCACCTCATAGCGGATCGTCTCGAACTCCATCGCGGCAGCTCCCCCATTCGATCTCGTGGACACGGTCAGTCACGCAGGGTATTCGCTGGCGGCGCCGAGGGCTCCGGCGCCGGACGCGCGCCATTCCGCGACGGCACCTGTCGGGATGCCGACCGCCGCCCCGGCCGCAACCGCGACTATCGGACCGACCGCGGGTGGATAATCGGCGAGAGAGACGATGAGGGGTCACCGCTGCGACCGCCCTCGCCGCCTGAGACGCGGCGTGCCGGCGGCATTGTTTGCCGCCTGTGTGCTCGCGCCGAGCGCCGGCGCCGTGACGATCTCGCCGCTGCCCGGCACGCCCGACGCCTCGCCCCACACCCAGATCAGCTTCCTTGGCGCGCCCGCCGGACAGATCCACGACGTCGCCGTGGTGGGCTCGCGCAGCGGCGACCACAGCGGACGGCTCCATCCTTACGCCAGCGCGCCGGGCGCCAGTTTCGTCCCCGACCGGGGCTTCAGCGAAGGCGAGCGCGTGACGGTCAGCGCGCTGGTGGGCGCGGCCGGGCACCGGCAGCACGCAAGCAGCAGCTTCACGGTGGCGCAGCTGGTGCACTACCGCTTCCCGCCGATGTCCACCAAGGTGCCGACGGCCAAGTCGGGGACGGTGCAGAGCTTCGTCTCACAGCCGGGGCTGAAACCGCCGACGGTGTCGGTCATCACCAGCAGTCCCTCCGCCTCCAACCAGGACGTGTTCGTGGCCGCCAACGGCGAATACCCCCAGCGCGGGCCGATGATCTTCAACCGCGCCGGGCAGCTGGTGTGGTTCAAGCCGATCGCGCCCGGCAAAGCGGCGATGGACCTGCAGGTCGAGCATTATGAAGGCAAGCCGGTGCTGGTGTGGTGGCAGGGCTACATCGGCCTCGGCGTGGGCTTCGGCACCGACGAGATCTACGGCGAAAACTACCGGCCGATCGCCACGGTGTCGGCCGGCAACGGCTATCAGGCCGACCTGCACGACATCCAGCTGATGCCCCAGGGCACCGCGTTGATCACCGCCTATACGGAGGTGTGGGCCAACATCGCCTCTGTCGGCGGCTCCACGCACGCGGCGCTGCAAGACGCGGTGGTGCAGGAGATCGACGTGAAGACGGGCCTCGTGATGTTCGAGTGGCACGCCGACGGACACGTGGCGTTCGACGACTCCTACTGGCCGCGACCATCTTCGCCCGACGACCCGTGGGACTACTTCCATCTCAACTCGATCTCGCTCGACCCATGGGGCGACGGCAACTTCTTGATCTCCGCCCGCAACACGTGGGCGGGGTATGAGATCAACCACGAAACCGGACAGGTGATGTGGCGGCTGGGCGGGCGCTTCCCCAGCTTCAAGATGGGCCCTGGCACGGGAACCGCCTGGCAGCACGACATCCGCTGGCAGCCCGACCACACGCTCACGCTGTTCGACAACGGCGACTCGCCGCGCGAGCACCCGCAGACGCGCGTGGTGCACGAGCGGATCGATTGGAGCGACCACACGGTGCAGCTGATCTCCCAAGAGGTGCACACGCCGGCGCTGCTGGCCAACAGCCAGGGCAGCGATCAGCTGCTGTCCGACGGCGCGTCGTTCGTCGGTTGGGGCGCGCTGCCGTATGTGAGCGAATTCAGCCCTTCCGGGCAGCTGGTGTTCGACGCGCGGCTGGCCGCGCCGGGCGCCTCTTACCGTGCGTTCACCTACCCCTGGAGCGGCACGCCCGCCTCGCCGCCGGTGCTGACGGTGCGCCCCGGGGCAGGTGAAGCGCTCACCGCCTACGCCAGCTGGAATGGCGCCACCGGGGTGAGCGCCTGGCAGCTGCTGGCCGGGCCCAGCGCCACGCAGCTGACCCCGGTTGCCACAGCGCCGAGCACCGGGTTCGAGACGGCAATCGCCGCAAACAGCTCGCAGCCCTACTTCGCGGTGGCCGCGCTCGGCGCCAGCGGCCAGACGCTGGCAACCTCGGCGGCCGTGCGCCGCTGAGCAAAACGCCGGCCGGTGACGATCACCCGCCCGCCGCGCGCCGGCACCAGCGTGATGTGGTGCACCTTCACCCGCTCGCTCCTGGCGCGTGGGGCGCGCAGCGACACGCGCTGGAGCACGGTGCGCACGATCGCGCGCATCTCCATCATCGCGAAGCTCGCCCCCACGCAGCGGCGTGCGCCGCCACCGAACGGGATGAACGTGTACTGCGGCGCGCTGCCCTCCAGGAAGCGCTCGGGGCGAAACGCGCCGGCGTCCGCGAAAGCGTAGGAGTGCTGCACGATCTCGATCGACGGCATTACGGTCGTCCCCGCCGGCAGCAGCCAGCCTGCGACCTCCACCGGGGCGGAAAGCTTGCGCCACACCGCGTCGATCACCGGGCGCACGCGCAGCGTCTCGTTGAGCACCGCCTCCAGATAGCGCTCCTCCTGACCCTCGTCCAGCTCACGTTGCAGGCGGGCGTACGCCTGGGGGTGGCGCAGCAGCCGCTCAAAGCACCATGCCAGCGCCGTCGTGGTCGTCTCGTGGCCGGCCACCAGCAGCGTGATCAGATGGTCGCGCAGCTCTTCGTCGCTGAGGCCCTCCCCCTGCTCGTCACGTGCGGCAAGGAGCAGCGACAGCACGTCGTCGCGTTGAGTCGCACCCGCCCGGCCGGCGCGGTGGGCGGCGATCTCCTCGTACAGCAGCCGATCGACCTCTGGCAGCAGCCGCAGCGTGGAGAGCCGTTTCACGGCCGGGTGGTCGATCAGGTGGGGGTAGGCCCACACGATCCACATCTCCACCACCCCCACCTGCGTGATCTTGCGCAGCAGGGTGCGCAGGCGCTGCAGGCGCCGCTCGTCGCTGACGCCAACCACGGTGCGCAGGATCACCTCAAGCGTGATCGCCTGCATGCGCGGGCGGATCGGGAACTCCTTCCCGAGCGGCCAGCGATCGACCTCGGCCGCCGCGATCTCCGCGACCCGCTCGCCGTAGGTGCGCACCGCCTCGCCGTGAAACGGCGGGCTCACCAGCCGGCGGTGGCGGATGTGGCGCTCGCCGTCGAGCGTGAGCAGCGAGTGCTTGCCCACGATCGGACCCATCACCGCGTTGGCTTCGCCCGCCCGCAGCACCTCGCGATCGCCCGTGAACACCTGCCTGATCGCCTCGGGCTGTGTGACCACCACGACGTCGCCGATGCCGAGCGGGCGCAGCGTGAAGGCGGGGCCGTAGCGTCGCTTGCAATAGCGCGAGAGCGCCCCCGGGTAGATCGCCCACAGGGCCGATTGCGCGAGGCGCGGCATCCGTGTGCCGGGGGGCAAGCTTGGCGCGAGGCTCGTTGAGGACAGCTCGACCATGCCGTCATCTTGGCAGCTGCCCGGCGGCTAACCCACCAGCGCCAGCAGCTCCTCGCACAGCGCCGCGGGAGCGACCAGGATCCCCCAGGGGAGCCGCTCGCGCTCGGGCAGCTCCAGCACGCGCAGCCCCACCGCTTCGCACAGCAGCACACCCGCGGCGATGTCCCAGGGTTTGACCGTGCGCTCGAAGTAGGCGTCGTAGCGGCCGGCCGCCGTCCACGCGAGGTCGAGCGCGGCACTTCCGAAGCGGCGAATGTCGCGCACACGACCGGCCAGCCCGGCGAGCACGCGGCCCTGGGCCGCGCGCACGTCGGCGTTGTAGGCCAGGCCGGTGGCAACCATTGCCCCGGCCAGCTCCCCCTCGTGGAAGTTCGCCGGGCGAGCGCCGTCCAGCTCGCTGGCGCCGTGCGGCCCCACCAGCCGCGCGCCACCGTCCCTGGTGGCGGTGAACAGCTCCTCGCGGTTGGGGTCGTAGATCGCGCCCGCCAGCGCGCCACGCGCGTCGCGCACCGCCACGCTGACACACCACTGCGGGATCCCGAACAGGAAGTTGACGGTGCCGTCGAGCGGGTCCACCACCCAGCTGAGCCCGCTGGGCCCCTCGCTGTGATCCCCCTCCTCCCCCACGAAGCCGTCGTCGGGGCGGCGCTGCGCGAGCAGCTCGCGGATCGCCCGCTCGGAGGCGAGGTCGGCCTCGCTGACCAGGTCGGTGGGCGTGCTCTTGCTGCTCACCTGGTGCTCGGCGCCGTGGTGGACGCGCGCGATCAGCAGCTCGCCGGCGGTGCGCGCGGCCTCGACCGCCACCTCCAGCAGCGCGTCGGCTTCGCTCACGAGAAGCCGGGCGGCCGGTGCTGCGCCCAGGGCCGCTCGGCTTCGATTTGCGCGGCGAGCGCGATCAACGTGGCCTCGTCGTCGGGGCGGCCGACGAGCTGGAAGGCGAGCGGCAGGTGCTCGCTGTCTTCGGTGAAGCCCGCCGGGATCGAGACGGCCGGCTGGCCGGTGGCGTTCCAGGTGCCGAGGAACGGGATGACGCGCGTGCAGCCGGCCATCGTCCACAGCATCCCGCGGCCCTCGTACTCGCCGACGCGCAGCGCCGGGCGGGCGGTGGAGGGCAGCAGCAGCGCGTCGTGGTCGGCGAACAGGCGGCCCATGCGCTCGTTGAGCGCCGCTTCGTAGGCGAGCGCGCGGTTGATGCCCCGCTCGCCGAGCAGCTCGCCGGCGCGGACGATATGGCGGGAGCGCAGCTGCATGCGCTCGACGTTGCCGATGTCGGTGGCGGTCTCGTTGGCCCCGCGCAGGTAGCGCGCCACCATGTGGGGGCCCAGCCATGGCGGGTAGTCGGGGTCGCGCTCCACCAGCTCGTGGCCGAGCGAGCGCAGCAGCTCGACCGCCTGCTGATGGGCGCGCAGCTCGCGCGCATCGACCGGCTGCGGCAGGATCGGCTTGGTGGAGTATGCGATCCGCAAACGTCCGGGAGCGCGCGCGGCGGCGTCGGCGAAGCTGCCCCGTGCGGGCGGCGTTTGCGCGGTGACGTCGAGGAACAGCGACGCGTCGCGCACACCGCGCGCGATCGGCCCGTACACCGCCAGGCCGCGCCAGCCGTACAGCTCCTCGGTGTGGGGCGCCAGCGAGATGCGGTGGCGTTGCGGCTTGATCCCGAACAGGCCGCAGAAGGAGGAGGGGATGCGGATCGAGCCGAGCCCGTCGGAGCCGAGCGCGGCGCCCACCAGGCCGGCGGCGACCGCCGCGCCCGAGCCGCCGGAGGAGCCGCCGGGCGTGTGCTGCAGGTTCCAGGGGTTGCGGGTGACGCCGAACGTGGGGGTCTCGGTGAACGGCCACAACGTCAGCTCGGGCACGTTGGTCTTGCCGATGATCACCGCGCCGGCCTCGCGCAGCCGGCGCACCACCTCCTGGTCGGCGCTCGCCGGGCGCTCGGCGGCGGCGGTGCCGTGCGAGGTGACGTCGCCGATCACGTCGGTGTCGTCCTTGATCGCGATCGGCACCCCCAGCAGCGGACGATTCGCGCCAGAGGCGCCTGTCTGCAGGCTTCGCTCGCCGGCGCCACGGCGGGCGTCGGCCTGATCGGCTTCCAGCAGCGCGCGTTCGGCGAACACGGTCCGGTAGGCGTTCAGCTGCCCGTCGTAGCGCTCGATCCGATCGAGGTACAGCTGCACCAGCTCGCGCGAGGAGATCTCGCCGGCGGCGATCAGCTCGGCCTGGCGCGCGATCCCGGCGTAAGCGAGGTCGGTGGCGTCCACCCGGCGCATCCTGACAGAAGCGTGCGCGGGCGTGCCGATCGCCGGTGGGCAGGCGGTCGCAATGCAACGCAACAGACCCCAACCACTTCACGAAATGAAGCTGGTTGGTGCCCAAAAAGCAAACAACACCATGCCCTCAACCAGCAGCTCCGACTCAACGTCTGGGTCCCAAACCGACCCCACGTCACCCAAATCACTTCACGAAATGAAGCTGGTTGGTGCCCAAAAAGTTAATACACGCACATCCTCAACCAACCAACCACCCCCACCCACGGGCGCCGCCGGGCCGATCTACGCGAGCCGCTAAACCGGCGTGATCGGGTTGTGCTTCGCCGGCCACTCGCGCCGCCGGCCAGCCGCCAGCGCAAAGCGCTGGATCAGCTGCTCGCGCAACTGCGCAGGCGGGATCACGGCGTCGATCACGAGTTCGGAGGCGAGGTGCAGGATGTCGATGTCGGCCGCGTACTCGGCGCGCAGGCGCTCGGTCTCGGCGGCGCGCTCAGCCCCGTCGGCGATCGCCTGCAGCTGGTTGTAGTAGACCGCGTTGATCGCCGCCTGCGGCCCCATCACCGCGATCGAGGCGCTCGGCAGCGCAATGCAGCAGTCGGGCTCGAACGCGGGGCCGGCCATCGCATACAGCCCGGCGCCGTACGCCTTGCGCACGATCACCGAGATCTTCGGCACGGTAGCTTCGCTGACCGCGCTGATCATCTTCGCGCCGTGGCGGATGATCCCCTGGCGCTCGACCTGCGTGCCGATCATGAAGCCGGGCACGTCGGCGAGGAACAGCAACGGCACGTTGAACGCGTTGCACGTCCAGATGAAGCGCGCGGCCTTGTCGGCGGAGTCGACGAACAGCACGCCGCCCTTCACCTTCGGCTGGTTGGCAACGATGCCCAGCGGCCGGCCGTCCAAGCGCGCGAAGCCGACGATCAGCTCCTTCGCCCAGCGGGCGTGGATCTCCATGAACGAGTCGGCGTCCACCAGCGCGTCCAGCAGCAGCTTGATGTCGAACGGCTTGTTCTCGTCGGCGGGGATCAGCTCGGCGATCGGGGTGTGGGAGGCCGGCGCGAACGCTGTGGCTGAGCTCTCGCCAGGCGCGCGCTCCGTGGCGGCGTCGCTCCCGCCGGCGATGCCCTTCGCCGGGCGCGCGGCGACCGGGGGAGCCCCGTCGCAGCTGCCCGGCAGATAGGAGAGGTAGCGCCTGGCCGCGTCGATCCCCTCCTCGTCGCTCTTCACCAGCAGGTGCCCGCAGCCGCTCACGCCGGTGTGCATCCGCGCGCCGCCCATCTCCTCGAGCGTGACGTCCTCGCCGATCACCATCTGCGCCATGCGCGGCGAGCCGAGGTACATGGAGGCGTTGCCGTCGCGCATGATCACGATGTCGCAGAAGGCGGGGATGTAGGCGCCGCCGGCGGCGGAGGGACCGAACAGCACGCACACCTGCGGCACGAGTCCGGAGAGCCGCACCTGGTTGTGGAAGATCCGCCCCGCCCCGCGGCGCCCCGGGAACATCTGCACCTGCTCGGTGATCCGCGCGCCGGCGGAGTCCACCAGGTAGACCATCGGCACGCGCAGCTGCAGCGCCCGTTCCTGGACGCGCAGGATCTTCTCGACCGTCTTCGGCCCCCACGAGCCCGCCTTCACGGTGGGGTCGTTGGCCATCAACGCGACGGGTCGCCCGTCGATCCGGCCGAGGCCGCTCACCACCCCGTCGGCCCCAAGACCGTCCTCCTGCCAGTTGGCGAGCAGCGCCTCCTCGGCGAACGATCCCTCGTCGAGGAGCCGCGCGACGCGCTCGCGCACCGGTAGCTTGCCCTGCTCCTTCGACTTCTCGTGGTGGCGAGTCGGGCCGCCCAGCAGGGCGCGCTCGGTCGCGCCGCTCAGGGCGCTCACGGACGCGGCAGTCCTCGATACCGGTGGCGGCGACGGCGCCCGCGTTCCAGGTTGCGTTCGTGGCGTGCCTGCTGCCTGGCTTCGACCAGCTCGAGATCGGACGCGGGCCCGAACAGGTGCCACGCGTCGCGCACCACCGGGATCAGCGTCACGCCGATCACCCACCCCGGCCAGAAGCTCCCGGACGGCCCGCTCGCCAGCCAGATGCCGACGCTTAGCAACGACACGCCGATCGACCCGCCCGCCTCCTGCACCAGGCGGCGGCGCAGGTGCGACTTGCGCTTGACCAGCGCCAGCTTCACCGAGGTCGAGCTGACCGGCAGGTCGGAGCGCAGCGCGTCGAGATGGGCTCGCGTGGTGGCCTTGTAAGCCTCGCCGATGCGGTCCTCGAGCTCCTCGGAGGTGAGCCGGCCGGCGCCAGCGTGCTCGCGCAGCTCGTCGATCAGCTGCTCGCGCTCGTCGTCGGCAACTCGCATGCTCGACAGGTCGGCCATGCCTTGAATGTAACCGACAACGTCCACTCGCGGACGATGCCTACGGGATAAATCCAGAGATCTCTGGATTTATCCCGATTTCTCTGGATAACAAATCCATTGTTGTAGGCAAGCACACACGGAGGACCCTCGGCAGCCCTACAACGCCGGATTCGGCACGGGCTCCTCGCCAGCGTAGGTATAGAAGCCGGTGCCCGACTTGCGCCCCAGCCAGCCGGCGGCGAGCATCTTGCGCAGCGTCGGCGGGCAGGCGAAGCGCCGTTCGCTGAACTCCTCCAGCAGCACCTCGCAGATCGCGCCGAGCGTGTCGAGGCCGACGAAGTCGGCGAGCAGCAGCGGACCCATCGGGTGGCCGGCGCCGGCCTTCATCGCGGCATCGATCTCGACGATCGAGCCGACCTGCTCTTCCAGCGCACGGATCGCATCGAGCATGTAGGGCACCAGCAGGCGGTTGACGATGAACCCCGCTTTGTCGCGCGTGGGGATCGCGAGCTTGCCCTCGGACTCGATGAACGCGAGCGCGGTGTCGAGCGTCTCCTGCGAGGTGGTGACGCAGCGCACGACCTCCACGAGCTTCATAACCTGCGCCGGGTTGAAGTAGTGCAGGCCGACGAACCGCTCCGGGCGTGAGGTGGCCGCCGCCTGGTCGATCACCGCCAGCGAGGAGGTGTTGGTCGCGAACAGCGCCTCCGGCTTGACGAGCGGGTCAACCTCGCGCCACATCTCGAGCTTCAACGGCAGGCTCTCGGTGATCGCCTCGATCACCAGGTCGCAGTCGGCGAGGTCGCGGTAGTCGAGGGTTCCGTGGATGCGCCCCCGCACCGCATCGGCGTCCTCCTGGGTGCTTTTGCCCTTCTCGACGGCGCGCGCGAGCTGCTTCTCGATCTTGCCGATGCCCTTGGCGAGCGTGGCGTCGTCAACCTCGCGCAGCACCACCTCATAGCCCGCCTGCGCCGCCACCTGGGCGATGCCGTGGCCCATCAATCCCGCTCCGAGCACTCCCACCTTCTCGATCTGCTGGGCCATCTCGCGACCTCCGCTCGCTCGCTCCGGTTGTGAGGGAGCGGGAGCCTACCGGGAAATCAGCCGGCCGACGCGCGCCGGACTCCAAGCGCGACCGGTGGCCCGAAGAGTGAGAACTTTGCCAAGGTTGGGAAGGTTTGGCGAGTTTTGGAGTCTTCATCGGATAAAGCCCCGACCAGAGGAGGCATTGTTATGCCCAGCCGAAGGCACTTGTCGACCACGATCGCCACGACGCTCGCCTGCGTGGCGATCGCTCCGGGGGCGGCCTCAGCGTTCGACCACCCCTTCATCGGACAGTTCCACTCGATCACCTCGATCGCCAGCACCGTGCCGCCCAACGGGGACGTGAACCCCTATGGGATCGTCACGGTTCCCTACAGCGGCGGCGCGCTGGTGCGCGGGAATACGCTCGTCAGCAACTTCAACAACGAAGAAAACCTCCAAGGAACCGGCACGACGATCGTGCAGATCAGCCCCGCGGGGGCGCTGTCCGTCTTCGCCAAGATCAACCCCTCAAAGCTCCCCGGCCCCTGCCCCGGCGGGGTGGGACTGACGACCGCGCTCGCGATCCTGCCAGGCGGGTTCGTCGTGGTAGGCAGCCTGCCTACGGGCAACGGTCAGGCGGCCACCGCACAGGCGGGCTGTTTGATCGTGCTCGACAGCTGGGGTCACGTGGTGCAGACGATCTCCGGCCCGCCGATCAACGGTCCCTGGGACATGACGGCGGTCGACCAGGGCTTTGGCGCCACGCTGTTCGTCACCAACGTGCTCAACGGTACCGTCGCCTCGGGCGAAACCCCCACCGACGGGGGCACCGTGGTGCGCATCCGCGTGCAGCCCCGTTTTGGCCGCGGATTGCGGGTGACGAGCGAGGAAGTGATCGCCGCAGGCTTCCCCGAGCGCACCGACCCCGCGGCGCTCGTGGTGGGCCCCACCGGCGTGGGGCTGGGCGAGGAAGGCACGCTGTACGTCGCCGACACCCAGGACAGCCGGATCGCGGCGGTACCCGGCGCGCTCTACCGCCAGACGCCGCAGGGCGAAGGCGGGATCACGGTGGCCACCGGCGGCTACTTGAACAGCCCGCTGGGTCTCACGATCACACCCAACGACGACATCCTCACCGCCAACGGCGGGGATGGCAATCTCGTCGAGACCACCCCCGTGGGGGCGGAGTTCCAGCCCTTCGACACCGGCGCGGGCGGGGGCGGGCTGTTCGGGCTCACCGTCGCACCCCGCAACCAGGGCGTGCTGTTTGTCAACGACACCGACAACACGCTCGAACTGCTGCACTGAGCGAAGGTCCTCGCGGCTGGACGGGCCATTGCCTCGGCCCGTCCAGCTCGAACGATGCTTGCCGCGCGCCCCACCGGCTCGGAGTACCCTTCCAGGCATGGCCACAGAGCAGGACTTCGACCTCTCCGCGGCGGGCCTGCGCGCGGACGGTACCGACCTTCGGATCTCCGTCGAGGTACTGACCAGCAAGCTCGAGGAGACCCTGCCTGGCCGCATACACGTGGAGCGCCGAGGCGGGGGCCTGCTCGGCCGCGGCGAGAAGCACGTGCGCCTCGTACGGGTCGAGCTCGGTGGTAACTGCTACCAGCTGACGGTCGAGGGCGATCGCGTGGAGGGCTTTCGCGAACGTCAGGTGGGAGGCATCTCGATCAAGCGCGAATCACTCGACCCCGGCGCGTGGGTAACAGCGCTGACCAGCGACCTGCAAGCGGAGGCCGAGCGCAGCACCGAGGCGCGCACGGCGCTCGAGAGGCTGCTGGGATGAGCACGGAAGAGCAGGAGCAGGAGGAGTCGCTCGCACGAATCGAACGGGGCGGGATCACGGTCGCGGCCGAGCGGCGCCTGAGCGAGCTGCGCGAGCAGGGCGGCCTCTTCACCTCCGATCTCTCCGTCAACGGCTGGGCGCTTTCCCACCAGCTGGGGTTGCGCCCGCTCTCGCAGGTGATGGGCAGCTCGATCTACCAGATGGGCTACCAGGGCGCGTGGGGCCAGGGCGAATGGGGCGGTATGGGTCTCGCCCAGACCTACATGGTCGAGCTCACCACGCTCTCGCGGGCGCTCAACGAGGTGCGCACCCGCGCGCTCGGGCGGCTGGCCGAGGAGGCGAAGCACGTCGGCGCCGACGCGGTCGTGGAAGTGGACACGCGTGCCGGCGAAAGCAGCTTGGAAACAGGGTCGGTCTCGCTCGAACACACGGTCTTCGGCACCGCGGTCCGCCGCGAGGTTGGGCCATCCAACGCCGACACGCGCAAAGGCAACGGCGCAGAGCAGGGGAGCAGGCAGCACGGAAGCGGGAGGCACGGGAACGGGAAGCACGGGAACGGGCGGCCGGTGCTCACCGAGCTGTCGGTCGCCGACTTTTCCAAGCTGGTGCGGGGCGGCTTCGAGCCGCTCGGGATCGTCGCGTGGAGCTCGGTGTTCTTCGCCAGCTACAACTTCGGCCCGGGGATGGTCGGCGGGGGGATGATGTCGGCGGGAGGGATGCAGAACTTCGAGCTGCGCGAGTTCACGCGGGCCTTTTACAACGCGCGCGAGAGCGTGATGGGTGAGCTGAACGCGCAGGCCTCCGCGATCGGCGCCTCGGGAATCGTCGGCGTGCGGGTCAGCCACCGTGCGGTGCCCCACACGCTGGGGGCAGGGATGGGCGCCCGCGAGCGCAGCGGCCTGATGGTGACGTTCAACGCGATCGGCACCGCAATCCTCCAGACCGCAGAGACCACCCTGTATCCGCCCGAGACGACGATCGACCTGACAGCCTGAGCAGACCTCGAAGCGACAATCCCAGCCCCTCCCCCTTCTCCTTTTCCTCCCCACCACGATCGACCTGACATCCTGAACACGAGCCCGGGAGCCCAAGAAACGTATGAGCGACAGCGAGCAGCAGACAGAGACCTACGATCCCTCGTCACTGGAGGGCGTCCCCGAGGCCGGCCGCGCCCGCCTGCAGCAAAACCGCGCGGGCCTGTTCACTTCCGACCTCAGCGTCAACGAGTTCCTGCTGATCAAGCAGGCCGGCTTCGACCCCGTCGGCCTCGTGGTGGGCAGCTCGATCTACCACATCGGCATCCAGATGGCCGGTTGGAAGAAAAGCCAGGAGCTGAAAGTCCTCTCCGAGGCGATGTACGGAGCGCGGCAGCTGGCGATGACGCGCATGGAGGAGGAGGCCGACCAGCTCGGGGCCGACGGGGTAGTCGGCGTGCGGCTGGACATCGGCCGCTACGAGTGGGGCCAGGACATGGCCGAGTTCATCGCGATCGGCACCGCCGTCAAGCACCGCGGGGGCGAGATGCATCGCGCCCCCAACGGCCGCCCCTTCACCAGCGACCTGTCAGGCCAGGACTTCTGGACGCTGCTGCGCACCGGCCACCGCCCCGTCGGGATGGTGATGGGCAGCTGCGTCTACCACGTCGCCCACCGCGGCATGCTCCAGTCGATGGCCCAGACCGGGCGCAACGTCGAGCTGCCCAACTTCACACAGGCGCTGTACGACGCGCGCGAGCTGGCGATGGAGCGGATGCAGACCGAGGCGCAGGCGCTCACCGCGGAGGGGATCGTCGGTGTGAAACTGAACGAGACCAGCCACGGTTGGGGCAGCCACACGATCGAGTTCTTCGCGCTCGGCACCGCGATCGTCCCGCGCGAGGGCCACGACGAGGCGATCGAGCCGCCCACGCCGGTGCTGGACTTGAGTTGAGGCGGCGACCGGTCTGACCGACAACGAGGAGAGCGTATGAGCATCGTCACCACCGAAGACCGCGGCGCGGCGCGCCACATCGTGTTGAACCGCCCGGAGAAGCGCAACGCGATGAACCAGGAGCTGCTGCGCGCACTGGCGCAGGCGCTGCGCGAGGCGGCCGCCGACGGGGAGGTGCACTGCGTGGTGCTGCGCGGCGAGGGTCCGGTGTTCTCCGCCGGCGTGGACCTCGTGGAGCTGGCCGCCAGCGCCGGCACCCCGGGCAATCTGCGCCCCTTCCGCGAGACCTTCCTGGAGTGCCCCAACCTCTGCGAAGCGATGGCCAAGCCGGTGATCTGCCAGATCCACCGCACGTGCGTGGGCGGCGCGCTGGAGGTGGCGCTGGGCTGCGATCTGCGGATCGCCTCCGACGACGCGCAGCTGGGGCTGCCGGAGGTGAAGTTCGGGATCATCCCCGACGTCGGCGGCTCCAGCCGGCTGCCGGCCGTGGTCGGCGTGGGCCGCGCCAAGGAGCTGATCATGACCGGCCGCACGATCGACGCCGAGGAGGCCGAGCGGATCGGCCTGCTCAACCGCGTGGTGGCGCCGGCGGAGCTGGAGCGGGCCACGCAGGCGCTGGTGGACGAGCTGCTGGCCAACTCGCACGTGGCGGTGGGCCGGGCCAAGCGCGTGATCGACGCCTCCGCACGTCCCGCGCTGGCGGCGACGCTGGAGATGGAGGTGGCGGTGCAGGAGTACTGCGTGGCGGCGGCACGCGAGAGCATGCGGGCGCAGAGCGAGGCGCCGGCGCCGGATGCGGTGGCCGTTGCAAGCTGAGCGGTGTTCGACCTCGACGCCTATTTGCGGCGCGTCGGCGCGAGCGAGTGCCCATGCTTGGCGGAGCTGCACCGCGCGCACGCCACTTCGATCCCGTTTGAGAACCTCGACCCGTACGGTGGAACGCCGGTGTCGCTGGCGATCGAGGACCTCCAGCACAAGCTGGTGGGGGAACGCCGCGGCGGATACTGCTTCGAGCACAACCTGCTGCTGAAGGCTGCGCTGGAGGCGTTGGGAGCCGAGGTGGAGCCGCTGCTCGCGCGGGTGCGCGTCGGCGCACCACCCGGCGCGGTCCGCCCGCGCAGCCACCTGCTGCTGCGCGTCCGCCACGAAGGCGCGACCTGGCACGCCGACGTCGGTTTCGGCGCTGGCACGCTGCTGGAGCCGCTGCCGTTCGGGCCCGGCGAGACCCACGAGCAATCGGGGTGGCGCTTTCGCGTCGTCGAGGAGGGCGCGGAGTTGGTGCTGCAGACTGTGGGCGAGGAGGGATGGAAGGACCTCTACGCCTTCCTCCCCCAGCCGGTGCCGATCGTGGACATCGAGATGAGCAACTGGTTCACGTCCTCGCACCCGGCCTCGGTGTTCGTCACCAGCCTGATGATCGTCGCGCAGCATCCCGACGGGACGCGGATGGTGCTGAGCGACCGGGACGAGCTGGCACTCACCGAGCGCACACCCTCCGGCGAGACGGTCACAGCGCTCGCACGCGAGCAGATCCCCTCGCTGCTGGCCGAGCGCTTCGGCCTGCCCGGCTACACGCTGGACGGCGGCGGGCGCGTGGTGCGCGCCCAGTCGACCGGCCCCGCCACCAGCGTGTGACTGCCGAGCGGCCGGCCGAGCACTTCCTGAACACGCGCCGCGCAGGCGATGAGAGCGGCCAGGTCGACCCCCGTCTCGTAGCCCATCTCGTGCAGCATCGAGATGAGATCCTCGCTGGCGATGTTTCCAGTGGCGCCGGCGGGGACGGGGCAGCCGCCCAGCTCGCCGACGCTCGACTCGAAGCTGCGCACGCCGGCGTCGAGCGCCGCTAGCGCGTTGGCGAGGCCGGCACCGCGCGTGTTGTGGAAGTGCGCGGTCAGCTCCACCGAATCATCGCCTGTCGTGGCGCCCACGTCGCCGGCGACACCAGCGGCCGAACGAGCTTCCCCCAGCCGTCCGAACGCCAGCGCGAAGAACTCGCGCACCTGGCGGGGGTTGGCCATCCCCGTGGTGTCGCCGAACCCGATCTCCTGCGCACCGGCGTCGCGCAACCGCGCGGCGATGTCGAGCACACGCTCGGGCGGCACGCGACCCTCGTAGGGGCAGCCGAACGAGGTCGAGATCACCCCCTCGCAGCGGAGTCCCTCCTCGCGCGCACGTCCCAGCACCACCTGGAGGCCGGACAGCGACTCAGCGATCGAGCGGTTGACGTTCTTGCGGTTGTGCGTCTCGGAGGCGGAGAGAAAGACGTTGATCTCGTCGAACACCGGCCGGCCGCCGCGCGCGCCCTCCCGCAGCGCAAGCGCACGCTCCAGGCCACGCTCGTTGGGGATCAGCACGCTGAGCGAGACCTCCGGGGGCACCGTGATCCCCGCGAGTACCTCCGCGGCGTCGGCGAGCTGGGGGATCACGTCGGCGCGCACGAAGCTCGTGACCTCCAGGCGTTCCAACCCCGTCAGGGCAAGCGCATCGATCAGCTCGATCTTGCGCGCCGTAGGGATCGTCTCGGGCTCGTTTTGAAAGCCGTCCCGCGGCCCCACCTCCCGGATGCGTACGGCGTCCACCATCTACATAACCATTATCGGACCAGCGGGCGCATGCGCCCGCTGGCACGGCCGCACATGTGCGGCCGTGTTCCGGGCAGTGCATGCACTGCCCGGCCGGCCGGTACATGTACCGGCCGGGGCGGGGCCACATGTGGCCCCGCCGACCGCGCCAGCATGTGGCGCGGTCATCACCACATCGACAGGCCGCCGCTCACGCCGAGCGTCTGGCCGGTCACATACGAGGCGTCGTCGCTTGCCAGGAACGCGATCGCCGCCGCCACCTCCTCGGGCTCGCCGGAGCGTTTGAGCTGGGTGGTGTTCACCATCCCCTGCTTGAGCCGCTCGCCGATCTCGCCGAGGATCTGCGGCGCGGCGTTCAACAGCGGCGTCTCGATCGGGCCGGGGGCGACGGCGTTGACGCGCACGCGGTAGCGCGCCGCCTCGCGCGCGATCGCCTTGGTGAAGCCGATCACGCCCGCCTTGGCGGCGCTGTAGATGGCCGAGCCCTGCGAGCCCACGCGGCCGGCCTCCGAGGAGACGTTGACGATCGCTCCAGTCTTGCGCTCCTGCATGCCCGGCAGCACCGCGTGGGTGACGGCGATCGTGCCGCGCAGGTTGACGTTCAGCACGAAGTCCCACAGCCCGGGGTCGGTTTTGACGAAGAAGGAGAAGAGGTCGGTGCCGGCGTTGTTCACCAGCACGTCGATCGGGCCCAGCCGCTCCTCGGTCGCCTTCACGGCGGCGGCGATCGAGTCGAGATCGGTGACGTCCATCGGCACGCCCAGCCCGTCCAGCTCGCCGGCGACCTCTTGCGCGCCCTGCTCGTTGATGTCGCCCACCGCCACGCGCGCGCCCTCCCCCGCCAGGCGCCGCGCGGTCGCGGCGCCGATGCCCGAGGCGCCGCCGGTGACCAGTGCGATCTTGCCCTCCAGCCGCATGAGGAAACCAAGGGTATTGGTTCTCAGGCGATCGAGCGGACCCGAGCTACGGCTCAGTGCTTGTGCCTGTGGCGCGCCTTGCGCTTCTTGTGCTTCCCGCCCCGCTTCCTGGCGTGCTTCGAGGACGGCCCCTTGGCCTTGCGATGCGGGACCGGGAGCGTGTGCCGCACGACTGGCCGCTGGGTGGGCGGCGCGGGGTGTTCCCCGGTCGTGAACGTCATCTCCTGCCCGCCGCTCGTGCCGCCGCTGTTGCTCGTGCCGCCTGCTTGCACAGGGGGGATGGGGATTGGGAGTGTCGTGAACGTCTCGTCGGGGCCCACCACTCTGATCCCGGTTGGGTTGCCCGCGACCAGCCTGTAGTGGTAGGTCGTGCCGGCCTGCAGGCCGCCGACGGGCTGGGACACGGGGAGCGTTTCGCTGGTGATCGGCGTGTAGAGTGCGGGGATCGGCGCGATCTGCCCGTAGCTGGTGGTGGTGCCGTACTCGAAGTGGTAGTCGACCGGCGCTTCGCCGGTCTTCAGCGTGCCGTTGAGCGTCGCCACGGACTGCGTGACGTCCGAAGCCGGCAGGCCACCGGGCACCGGCGGCGCCAACGATGGAGCAACTGGCCAACTTTCGCTGTCGACCACTACTTCTACTGGCCCCACAAGGTTCAGTTCACCGCCAAGGACGACCGCATTTTCGCCTGCCTTGTCTGGTATTTTGAGTTTTTCATCTATCGCCCCATCAAGGGAGCCTTTGCCGGACGAGGTGTCTCCGCATCCTTCGGCCCCGGGCGCTGGGAACGTGTTGTCGACCAAAGAGTTCCCGGTGATGCGGAGCACGTACTGGTTTTTTTCTTCCAGTGTTTCTGGTGTTCCGATGGCTCCTTGGAGCGATTCGAAGCCTTGCGGCGGATGTGTTGCCCCGGTGGTCAAACGCAGTAGCAGCGGGTTCGATTCGGAGCCGATGTAACACGAGTCGCCCAGAACGGGATTCACCAGATGCAACCGCATTGGGACGGTCAGCCCCGCGCCGTCCTCGTTCACGAGCTTGGATTCGTTGATGATCAGCTGATTCTTCGCGCTGATCACGAGTTCCGGAGTCGCCGTCACTACCGTGCCAAGGATGCTGATGGGTAGGCTCAGTTCGGTCTTTGACAGGCTTTCACCGTTCTTTGCCGGCACCCCGAAGAATTCTACTTCGCTTCCGTCAACGGGAATGTCGCCGAGCTGAAGCGTGAGCGCCTTGTCGATCGGCACCCTGACGGCCCCAATCGAGAACTCACCACTGGATAACTGGTCGAATATGCACTGCGCGACACCCGGTGTCGCCGTGGGACACTCCCTGAAGATCTTGAAGATGCCTTTTGGTTCCGCAACCGCCGGCGAAGCCGACGCCAGCGCCCCCAAGGACACAACCAACGCCATCACCACAGCAACCAGCGCGCGCCTACGGACGCCCGTCAAGCGTTTCGCGCGATCTCTCAGCATGGCATGCCGTTGTTTGCCCATGCGGCGCGGCTCAGCGCCTCTTCTTGTGGTGTGACCTGCGCCTGGCCTTCCTATGCTTCCCGGTCTTCTTTTTCTTCTTCTTCGGTTCGGTGGTGGTGATCTTGCCGGGCCCGGAGGGCACGAGCAGAGTGCGGGCGGTGATCGGTTCCTGAATCGCTTCAACCGGGTAGGCGCCGGTCGTGAGCGTCATGTCCGGCCCGTAGCTGGTGCCGCCGCCGTTGGTCGCAACCAGACGGTAGTGGTAGGTGGTGCCCGGCAGCAATTGCGGGCTGGGAATGTCGATGATCACCGGCTGCGGGCCTTCGAGGGCTCCCATCTCGACCGGCACTGACGGCCAGCTCTGCCCATAGCCGGTGCTGGTACCGTATTCGAAGAGGTACTGGGTGTCCCAGCCGTGCGGGTCGACCGTGCCCGTGAGCGTCGCGCCGCCGACGCTCACACTGCTCGCGCCGCCCGTGTCGACGGCGGGGGCGGGGATCGATGTGGTCGTGAACGTCTCGTCCGGGCTCCCGACGTTCGTCCCGCCGGGGCTGCTCGCGACCAGCCGGTAGTGGTAGGTCGTGCCGGCCTGCAACCCCTGAATCGGCTGGGCGATCGCGACCGGTTCGAGCGTCAGGGGCGTGTAGTCGTCCGGGATCGGCGCAAACTGCCCATACGCACTGGTCGTGCCGTATTCGAAATGGTAGTTGGTGACCTCCCCACCAGTTTCAAGCCTGCCGTTCAGCGTCGCCGCAAATTGCGACACACCGGTCGCGGGGAGAATGTTCGCCAGCAGCGGCGCGATGAGCCCCGTTGTGCTGAACGCCATCTCCGCACCTTGAGTCGTACCCGACGCGTTGGTCGCAACCAGCCGGAAGTGATAGGTCGCATACGGGTTCAGCCCGGTGATCTGGGCCTGGGAGTGCACCACCCCGAACGCCGAGGTGACAGACCCCGGCAACGCCGGGATCACCGACCCATACGCTTCCGTTTCGCCGTATTCGAAATAATAGTGGGTTTCGATACCTTCCGGTTCGAGGGATCCGTTCAACGTCGCAACGATGTTTCGCCCCGACAATTCGACACCCGACACGGCTTCGGTGCTGACCGCCGGCACCGCGAACGCCGACGCGGACATCGATACCAGCCAGGCCACAAGTACCACCGCCAGCAGGCCTACCCGGCAAAACCACCGTCGAGCGCTCATCCCCTACCCCTTCCTTTGCGAGCACCACCACGGTGCTTGTGCGCATGCCTCTGGTAACCATGGGACGCATGCCCCTTCCCCGCCCCGTGGTGCGTGCCAGCCACTTGGGCGCCCTGAGCGGCGCTGGCGCTCGCGACTTTCGCGTCGCCGACCGTGGGTTCGGGTGCGAGCACTGGCGCCGGCAGCAAAGGAATCGTCGCCGGCGATGTCAGCATGGTCGAGGGGTCGACGCTCGTCGTGAACGTCTGATCCACCCCATCGCTCGTGCCGAAGATGTTGGTCGCAACGATCCGGTAGTGGTAGGTGGTGCCCGGCATCAAATCCGCCAACGGCACCGCGAACATCTGCGCACCCGGTTCGAACCCAGCGTTGCCGAAGATCCGGACGCCATAGCCCGTATCCGCCCCCAGATCGAACTCGTATTTGGTCTGGTAGCCCCCGGTGTCCACCATCCCGGTCAGCGTCGCCGTGCTCTGTGTGATGCCTTCGGCCATACCCGTGCTCACAGTTGGCGCGACCGGTGCTGGTTCGCCGACCGCGGCGAACGTCGGGGCCGCCTGGGCGGCTATGCCGATCGCGCCCGTCACGAGCGCGGCGACCACAATCCCTGGTCCTCTCATCGTCCGCTCCTTCTCTCCAAGCGGCTGGTATGCCCGTGCTGGCTCGCTCGTGCGTGCCTGCTCGTCTTCTTGCCCTTGGAGCACCCAGTGACCGCGATCGGCGTGCCCTGTTCGACTCTTGCACCGTCCTGCGCGATGAACTGCGTCGGCATCACGAGTTTCTCCTTGCAGAGGTTCCCCAGTGCGGTGAGTGCGGAGAACGGCCCCTTCGGCAGGAACAACTCGAAGCTCGAAACCTGCACGTCGGGGACGTTCGTGAACGTCGTGCTCGTGATCCCCGCTTTGGAGATGAACGTATCCCCAACCAGGTTCACGCGCACCCCATAGCCCTGCAACACCGCGACGAGGTTCGGGAACGCTTCCCCACCGTGCGATACGAAATACACAGGGCCCCTCAGCGGCACCGGCAAGATCGGCGTGATCGCTTGCGTCGCACCGATCACCGACGCGGGCGGACACGCCGCCGGATCCGATTCGAAAGTCGCCGCCGGACACGCTTTCTGCAACGTCTGCAGCCTGGACGGCAGATCCCGGGGGAGTTCGACGCGCACATGCGCGATGTTCGACTGTGGCCCTGACGGGAACAGCACCTTCGCGTCGAGACTCGTCCCTTCCAGCCGCGAGGATTTCCCCGATACCGACACGCTGAATTTCGGGCCGAACGACAAGCCCGCGCAACCGGCGACCGCGAACGGCGTCGAGACTTCCGTCTGCGTGCCCTGCGACCCCGAGACCACTGCCGTGATCTTCTGCTGGGCGCAATTCGTCGGGTTGAAGATGAAGCCCGGCCGGTTGATCGTCACGTTCGTTTTCCTCAGCCGCAGTGGAATCCCGTCGAGGATCTGCGGCAACGGGTCCGTCGTCACCGTCAACGCTGTCGTATTCGGATCGACGTTGATCCTTGCTCGCACCACCACATTCCCGAGGTTGAACGGCCCCGCGCGCGTCGGCACCACGATCGACAGGCCAAACGGCGCGCCCTTATACGGCCCTGTCAGGTACACCATCCCTTTCTGGTAGTACGGGTGACTCCCTGGACCAGCAGCGACCGTCATTTCCCCGATCTGCGACGCAGCGCTGCATGTTCCGAGGTCCGCCTGCGGCTCCCCGCACAACGGGATCCCCGATAGGCTCCCCAGCAATCCGGGCGGGGTCGTGACCTTTATCTGCGAGAAGTCCTGTTCACGGTCTTCGCGGTTGAACGTCACCGTCAACGGTGTCAACTGACCCGCGTTCGCGTTCGACGTGCCTGCTTCGAACACCGGATGAAACGGCCAAATCGGCGGGCACGCTTCGCCGTCGCCATTCCAATCCACGTTGAACTGCGAGGTCGGTGTCGCGTCCGGGGTGATCGGCGTGCTCCACGGCGTCAGATCCGCGGTGCTCGTGAACGTCCCACACGACTGCGGCGTCGCCAACCCCGCCCGCAACCCACTGTTGAAATGCAACTGCACGTCGCTCGTCGGCAATTGCGGAATGTCCTTGAACGTCGTCGTCAACTGTCCCGTCGTCGGATTCGCAAAGATCCTGCCTTCCAGCTTGACCACAACCCCAGAACCTTCGATCTGCAAGAACAACCGATACATATTCCCATCATATGCGTCCGCGTTCGTACACGGGTCGCAGTATGGCGTCCCCAGGAACACTTTCCCCTGCAGCGGTTCGGCCAGCAACGGCGAGGTGGCCGTCAACGTCCCGATCTGCGACCCATTCGGGCACGAACCCGGCCCCGCCATCTCCAACGAGATCTGCGCATTCGTGCAACCTTCAAGACCATCCCCAGCGGATGGTGAGAGGGACAGCCCCGACGGCAACGTCACCGTCGTTTCCTTGAACTCCGGAGACACCAACCCCGGGAGCTGCTGCGGTGCTTGCGGCAGGTGCAGCTCGACCGTCGTGCCCGCAGGCTCATCCGCCTGAGTCGTGTCCGGCGTCACCGACAATGACGCGTTGAACTGCAACAGTTCACAGCCGGTCAACGACGGGAACATCGTCGAAGACTTCGACACCCACCGCGGATCGCTCAAATCCGGCTGGCCGTCCGCCAGCCACGGGCCCGGGTTCTGCCACGAATCGACGCTCACCGTCGTCACCTGCGGCGCCGTCGAGCAATCCACGGGGTTGTCAAGGAACGCCAGCGGGGCCGCACCCGTAACCGCTTTGCGATATTCATCGTAGGTGCTTGAATCCCGCGACGGGGTCCCGAAGAACGTCACCGACACTTCCAGCGGATTGCCGATCCCCGCGGTGTCGGGCGTTATCACCCGCACCCCATAGTGAGACTCCGGGCTGACGGTCACATACAGTGGAATCACAAGCTGGGGCGAAGGAATATCGATCGCAAACTCCGCCGGGTAGCCCTTGTCCGGCACCACGTTGTACACCGGAAGCGCCCAGCTGTACGCTTCTCCCGGTTCGGCCGTCCTTGATACCAACGAGAGTCTCGCGAAGCCGACCTGAGTGCTGGCGGGACAGCTTGCGGCCACCACCTTGTACTGCGGGCACCGTTCGACCACCGTCGGGTCGCCCGTGAACCCCGGCGGCGTTTCAACCACCACGTCCTTCGCATCCCCCTCGCGACCGCCACCCGCCGAATGGAATTCATTGAGTTTCGTGATCGAGTTCAGCGTGAATGAGATAGTCGTCTCATACGGATGATCGCCGGCCTGCTGATCGGTCAGGCCGTTCACACCCGTCGCTTCGGCCGTGACCGACGCCAGGCCGAAAGGCTCCGCCAGCGATTCCGCCGCCGTGCCGATCTGAGCAACCGTATTCGTCGATGCGCTCGACACGCCGCCACCCGACACGATCGCGCTATCGACCACCGAACCCGTCTTCCCCGGCGCCACCGTCACAACTACCAACATCAACAGGTTCTGACTCGGCAACAGCGAACCATTGTAGACACACTGCACGGTGGAGGTTTCGCAAGCGATCGGCGAGGGATACTTGGCTTCACCGGTGAGCCCCGTTCCCGTTCCTCCCACATCGGCGTGGACGCTGATGGCGGTCACACCCGCGGGCAGCTCGTCGCGGATCACGATCGGACTCCCATCGGTCGGCCGGCTGCCCGTGTTAGTAACAGTCACCTGAAACGCATTGGGATCGCTTTCGGGATTGTTGCCGTTGAAGTCCGCCGATAGGATCGACGGCTCCGCCAGCGCCCGAATCGAATAGCCCGCCGCCGGCCCAATTTCCGCCGCGGCGCTGCCTGCGCACACCCCGAGGAGACACACCCCGAACACCACCGCCACCAGCCTCGACCACACCGCGATCCCCACAACCCTCATCACCGATCCCCCCGCTTCTTGACAGACCGCTTCACCCGTTTGGCTCTCACCTTCACACACCTACCGCTCCTCCTCTTCATGCCCCGCCTGCACGCCGACCTCGAATGTACAACCGGCTTGGACGTCACAGCAGACGCCAACGGCGGATTGCCACCCGCCTGAAACTCACTCCCCGGTGACAGCAGCGTGGGAGCGCCACTCAACGCGCCCTGACATTCTTCACCCACGCACGACGACGCCGCCGGCGAAGGAAACCCACCGTCCACCCGCGCGTCATAGACATCGACATTGTCATCGGTATCCTGCGCCACCAGCGAATCGCCTGTCGTGAAGAACACGTCGCGACCCGATTCATCCGTGCCCAGGAGCGCCACGTCGCTATTGCCAGCGCCCGCGGTCACATCCTGGCCATCGGAGATCAGGCTCACTCGACCGGCATGGAACTCGTAAATGTTGTTCGCGTATATCGGGAGATGTTCAGTCCCTTCGACATTTTCAAATCCAATACCGATCACTTTCCGATCGATGGCTTGCGGCGTGAGACCGACAATGCTCTCAAAGAACACATACGATCCGTCCGCAGAGACCGACACCGCGCTCCAATATGCCTGAGCACCGACTCCCCCTCCCCCGTGGTATCGCGGCACGGCAATGCCTGCATTGTCAGCCGTGTCAAAAAGCGCTTCATATCGACTGCCGGGGTATTCGTAAATGGGTGGCACGTTGCCGTTGTGGTTGAACCCATCCTGGCCGATCGACACCCGCACCAAGCCACCGGTCTGCGCGTCATACTCGAACACCTGCAGAACTCCATGACTCGTCGTGTCGGGTGTCAGATCGCGCTCGCTCCGGAACACGAAGAACCGCCCATCCGGTGTCGGGTCCCCACCAACCTGTAGCTGGCCCCAGACCCGTTCGGCGTCTTCAGTGGAAAGCCGCGCGACAAACGCAAGCCGACCGACCGGAAAGCTGGCGTCGCGCTCGAACACATACAGGTTGTACGCGCCCGCTTCCGCCGCTTCACCCTCCCCATTGGGCGTCGCCGTCAACACACTTTTGGCGAGAAAGTAGACGTGCGACCCATCCTCGGAGATCACGGGGCTGGCTTCGATGTAAGGTGGTATGGCCCCCTGGAGGAGTTCGGGATCGCCCGCCACATTTGTCACGCGCACGATCCGCTCCCCGGCGGGAGCGCTGAAGTCATACTCATAAAGATTCACGCCCACCGCGCCCGGCAACAGCGGCTGAGAGGTCGTGAAGAAGACCTTCGAGCCATCCTCCGAAGCTCCCTGGAAATGAGCGTTTGCGAGCACGCCCGCTTCCGTGTCGCACGCGGCGCAATCTTCCCCGGAGGGCTCGGAGATCGGGACCGTGCGCGCGTCGGGCAGCCCGTTGTCGACCCGCGCGAACAGCTCCTCGACCGGCGGCGTGCTCGCGCCTTCACACCCTGCTTCTTTCGGCCGGACGGTGAAGAACACGACGCTCCCATCCTCAGAGATAGCGTTGTGAGGCGATCCTTCTCTATCGGTTCCGAGTTCGTCACCGCATTGGCCGAGCTGTTCGCCGCGGTCGTTGACTCCGACCAACATCGGTGTCGTGTTGCCCGTCCCGACGTACTCGTACAAGCTTTCATGTCCGGGGCTCGTGCCATCGAACGGCCAGCCGAATTCGCTCCTCAGCGTAATGATCAGATGCGACGCATCGGCCGAGGCGCCCAGCAACTGCGGCTTCGCCTTTTCGGCGAGTGTCGATCGTTCCAGCAGCGGCGTTGTCGGCGGGACCATCGGGCCGACTTCGACGATCGAGTGGTCGGGCAGACGCAGATAATAACCGGCGCTGTTTTCAGGCCGGTACGTTGCGCGGTCACTCCAAATCGTCGTCTGGCCGTCTAGACTGAACCCTTGGAAGCCTGAGGCGCCTACATAACCGCCACCGCTATCCAGCGCTCCATATTCGGAAGCTGGCGGATTGTCGGGCGTGTATGTCCAGCCCGCGGCGCTCCGCTTGACTGAAAGCCATGTGCCGGGGCCATCGTTGGCAAGGCCTTCCTCCGCTTCGGCTCCCGGGACAGCCTCGCCTCCTACTAGGGTCAGCAGCGCCGACGAGCCGTCCGGACTGAGCGCGTCAAGCTCGCTCGGAAAAGTATCGTTCTTCAGCGCCGGTGTGACCAGCTCGTACGCGCGGCAATCCGGCAGGTTCGCGGAGGGCCCGGTGCGGAATGCAGCGTTCGGGCATTCTTCGGCTGCGGCCGGCGCGGCGCTGAAGGCCAGCGCCGCAAGCAGCGCGCAGGGCGGTGTCAGCCGGTGGAGGACGAATCGGCGCATGGTCATCGCGAAACCGCCTTTCGTGTGATGAGCGGCCATCAGGCGGCCCTGCTCTGATTTGTGTGCATACGGATGCTCCCCGCGACCTGCTCGCCCTGCGCGGTGAGCGTCCACGCGTTCGGCGCACCCCTGGCGTGGCCGCCGCCGGTGTTGACGATCAACCCGACCCGCTCCAGCCGCCCGAGCAGCCGCGAGATCTGCGCGGGATCGAGCACCTCGGCGTACCCGGCCACTTCCCGGTTGCTTGCGCCGGGGTGCTCGCGCACGCCCTCCAACACCATCGCGGTGCGATACGTGAAGCGCACGCCCAGGCCGCTCATGGGATTGCCGGCGCCGGCCGGCTCGCTTGCGCCCGCCTCGCCCCGCGGCACGTCCGGAAGCGGCCGCGCCTGCTCGCGGCGCGCGGCCGCCGGGCCGAGGTAGGGGAGCACGATCATCGCCATCAACTCGTTCAAAAGCTCGGTGAGCGGCTGCTCCTCGCCCCGCTGCAGGCGCGCATAGACGATCGAAAACGCCGCGCCCACCAGACCCTCGGCCGTCAGCGGCGTGCACTCCCCTCCGCGTAGACCCCCCTCGCGACCCTCGTCGAGCACGGCCGCCAGTCCCGCGAGGACCTCCTCGCGCCGCTCCAGCACCCCCGGGCCACCACGCAACGCCTGCACCACACAGACCCGCGCGAGCACCGGCTCGCGGTCGCAGAAGGCGAGGATCGCGGCCAGGCCGCGACGGACCCGCTCACGCCACGCGAGGCCCCCCAGGCCGGCCGTCGCCAGATCCACGGTGACCAACTCCACGACCTGCTCGAGCACCGCCATCAAACACTCTTCGCGATTGGCGAACAGCTCGTAGAAGGTACGCCGCGAGACGCTCGCGTGGCGAGTGATCTGCCCGACCGTCGCCTGTGTGTAACCCAACTCCTCGATCGCGGCGACCGCGCCCGCGATCAGCCGCGAACGCTGAATCACCATCAACTGAGTGCTCTGCAGATCGCGCTCGAGCTTCGCTCCACGCTCGCCTCTCGGGCCGCGCGGGCGCTGCCGGGCAGCGACGCCCGCGCTCCGCCCGCCACCCGCGACTCCCCCACCCGCAGCTCCCGATACACGGACGCGCGAGGGCATCACGCCACCCACCCCGCGCCAGGAGCTTGACAGGCGGAACGATCGAGGCTACCGGCGGTCAGCCCGGAGGCTGAAGAGAGAGAGAGAGAGAGAGAGATGCGACAGCGCCAAGCTGGCGCATCTAGCATCGCCCTCTCTCGAGGCGACAGGTGTTCCCGTCACGTATATCTCCCTCGAAAGCACGCTTGATCCACTCCTAATCGTCCGAGACGACGGTCCCTCTCCCGACCTGCTGTGGTCCTTGCGAAGCGCTTGCCGTCAACCGCAAGGCGGCGACCCAAACCCCGACCCCTATGTCATCAAGACACCCCGAGGGATGGCCTTGACCATGTCAAATGTACATCAGTCGCTTACGTTTGTCAATATCCAAACGTCAGGGTGACTACGCCACGCCGGCGTCCCCAGTCCACGGCCGGGCGGCGAGCGCTCGTATACTCGCGCCGTGGATGCAGAGGTCGTGATCCTCGCCGGCGGCACCGGCGGCGCCAAGCTGGCGCGCGGCATGCAAGACGTGGTTGGCGCCGAGCGGCTGGCGGTGATCGCCAACGTGGGCGACGACATCGAGATCTACGGCGCCCACGTCTCCCCCGACCCCGACCTGATCTCCTTCTGGCTGGCCGATTTGATCGACGCGCGCGGGTGGGGGCTGCACGAGGACACCTTCAAGGTGATGGACGGCCTGCGCGCGCTGGGGCACGAGGTATGGTTCAACCTCGGCGATCGCGACCTTGCCTGGTGCGCCGAGCGCGCGCGGCTGCTCGACGAGGGGCTCTCCCCCACCGCCACGTTGGCACGGCTGGGCGCGGCGATCGGCGTGCGAGCCCGGGTGCTGCCCGCCAGCGATGATCCCGTGCGCACGTGGGTGCGCTCCACCGAGGGCTGGCGCGCCTTCCAGGACTTCATGATCCGCATGCGTGCCGCCGGGATCGTCGAGGGTCTGGAGTTCCGTGGTGCCGAGCAGGCCGCCGCCACTCCGGCGGTGCTGGAGGCGATCACCGACGCACGGGCGATCGTGATCGGCCCCTCCAACCCGCTGGCCTCGATCGGCCCGATCCTCGCCATCCCCGGGGTGCGGGAGGCGCTGCACGCCGCCCGTGCGCCGGTCGTGGCGGTCAGCCCGATCGTCGGCGGCGAGGTGCTGAAGGGACCCACGGCCGCGTTCATGGCGTTTGCCGCGCTGGAGTGCAACGCCGCCGGGGTGGCCGCCTTCTACGGCGAGCTGCTCGACGGGATCGTCGCCGACGAGCGGGGGGCGGACCTTCCCGCGCTGCAGATCGACACGCGCATGGACGAGGCCACCGCGCGGGCGCGCGTGGCCCAGCAGGTGCTGGCGTTCGCCGATTCGCTGGCGGGGTGAGCCGGCTCGTCGGCTCGGGCATTTGCTGTTTCTTTTTCGACCCCAACCAAACGCGCAGCTTCGTAGCGATTTCATCGCGGTGGTGGGGCCATGAGAAGCGACCACGAGCCCTTTGCGCGGCGCCACCACTATCGTTGCGGCGTGCCCGACCCCACCTCCTCCCCCGTCTGCATCATCGGCGCCTCCGGCGCGCTCGGCTTCGGTCTGGCGCTGCGGCTGGGGCGCGCGGGTGTGCCGATCGCGATCGGCTCGCGCAGCGCCGAGCGCGCCGCCGAGACCGTCGCGCGCGCGCACGCCGAGGTTCCTGACGGCGAGTTCACCGGTTATGACAACGCCGAGGCGGTCGCCCAGGCCGACACCGTGATCCTCAGCGTCCCCTTCCGCAATCAGTCGGAGATGCTCACCAACCTGAAGGGCGCGCTGCGCCCGGGGCAGTTGCTGATCGACGCCAGCGTGCCGCTCGCCGCCGCGCTCAGCGGCAAGGCCACACGGATGGTGGGCGTGTGGCAGGGCTCCGCCGCGCAGCAGGCCGCCGAGATGGCGCCCGACGGGGTGCGCGTGGTGTCGGCGCTGCACACCGTCTCCGCCGCCTCGCTCAGCAACCTCGCGCATCAGGTGGACGAGGACGTGCTGGTGTGCGGCGATGCGCGCGCCGACAAGCGCGAGGCGGCGGCGCTGATCGAGCGGATCGACGGGCTGCGGTGCGTCGACTGCGGGCGTTTGGAGATGGCGCGCATCACCGAGTCGCTCACCGCGCTGTTGATCGCGGTCAACGCCCGCTACAAGGCGCACGCGGGAATCCGGCTGACGGGGCTGCCCGCAGAACTCTGGGGGTAGTCGAAGCGCGATGCGTACCGCCGCGATCCTGCCCGTCAAGCGCTTCTCCCGCGCCAAGCAGCGTTTGGGGCAGAGCGTGGCCGACCCGCTGCGGCGCGACCTCGCGCGGGCGATGGTCGGGGATGTGCTCAGCGCCCTGCGCGACTGCGCAGCGATCGAGCGCACGATCGTGGTGACGTGCGAGGCGTCGGTGGCCGCCGCGGCGCGCTACATCGGCGCGATTGTCGTGCCCGACGCCGCCGAGGAGGGCCAGAGTGCCGCTGTGGCGCTCGGGATCGAGCGGGCTGTGGCCGAAGGCTTGGAGCGGGTGCTGTGCGTCCCCGGCGACTGCCCGGCGCTCGACCCCGCCGAGGTCGCCGCGCTGTTGGAGGCCGCGGGCACACGCGCCGAGCGGGTCGTGGGCGGCGCCGAGGCGGGAAGCCTGCCCGATCGTCACGGCACCGCCGGCGCCGACGTTGTGATCGTCCCCGACCGCCACGGCACCGGCACCAACGGGCTGCTGCTCGCCCCGCCGGGGGCGATCGTGCCGAGCTTCGGACCCGACAGCTGCGAGCGCCACCTCCAGCTCGCGCGCGCGGCTGGGCTGGCCTGCCGCGTGGAGCGGGTGCCCACGCTGCTGCTCGACATCGACACCGGCGAGGACCTCGCCGCGCTGCGCGAGCGATTGGCCGGCGAGCCCCGGGCCGGGGCGCGGCGCACCCGCAAGGTTCTCGGGGTGCCGCCGCGGCCGATATCGAGCTCACTCGGCTCTCGGAGTGTCGCGGGCTCGCCGGCCAGCACCCCAAGGCAAAAGCGGTAGTCAGAAACACTCTGGTTCAGGCTACGGCGGCAACCGGCCCGGGGGGCCGCGCAAGCGACGGTGCCTCAGGTGACCCCAACCAGCGATCTCCTGGTTTAGTCCGGTTGGGAGCCAGCTTGGCTTCGGCTGGCGTGCGTCCGATCACTTGAGGGCTCCCCGGTTCGTGTCCGACCAGATACCCTATGATCCCATAGGGTCGAAGCCTCCCTGTGAGGCCATTGAAAAATATCCAATGATAAATATTCAATGATAAGGAGTTCACCGTGAAGTCAATCACTCGAATCTCATTTGGATCGCTGTTGGGGTGTCTGCTCGTTGTCGCTGCGATCGCGCTGCCCACCGAGGCTTCGGCCGCAAATCCTGGCGAAGTATGTAACACAAATCAGGACACAATCATATTCAAGAATCAGGTGAACGACGAAATCTTATACATCGTCGAAGGTGGTACACCAATGCGCATCGAAGCGTATGCCGGCCCGGAAGAATACTACGGTCACGCGGACAACCATACCAACGGGTACTTCTTCCGGTACACGATTAACCAGTCATCCTGCCATAAAACCTGAGGTCACCTATTCGCAGGCCGGCCCTTGGAGCCGGTCTGCGCGCCCTCCTGCGCTGGTGGTTGACGCGCACCACGCCAGGCGCCTGTTCGGTGCCTGGCGTGCCTATGACGGCCCACCTGTTGCCAGGCGCTTGATGCGATCGGGGTGGATTTTGGAACTCGTGGCCGCGCCGACCTGCTGCTGCACGTCGTGACACGCCAGGGCCTGCGCGCCGGCAGCAAGCACCCCGCCAACACGGCGGTCACGGTCACGCTCAGCCCCGTCAAGCTCGGGCGCTGAGCTACTCGCCCCGCCGGTGCCCGAGCGTGCCGATCGCGGCGCTCAAGCCAGCGCATCGGGAGCCCGGCACCGGCAAGGCCGACAATCTGGGATGACCAGCCAGAGCCGCGCGAGCCTCAGCCCGCCGGCGCCACCCTGCTCTCCTGCCACTCCTGAAGCGCTCCGATCGCCCCGCCGACCACGCGGCCGAGGAAGGTCTCGCGGTCGTTCTCGTGGGGCATCGGCTCTGCGGGCACCGGGACGCCGAGGAACTCGCACAGCGGCTCCCACCCTTCGGTCACCTGCCACACCAGCAGGCGATCGGGCGGCACGGTGCGCTTGACCTCCTCGTTGTGGCGCTCGGCCTGCTCGATCAGCTGCGCCGGCGTGTCCCAGCCGTCGCGGAAGGTGCCCTGCGGGCCGTAAAACATGCGATCCACCAGCTTCAGATACCGGCTCCAGCGAGGGTCGATCTCCCCTCGGGCGCTCGACAGCAGGCGCATCAAGCCCTCGCCGTGGCGCAGCCCGACGATCGTTTCGCGGAAGCTGGCCTCCCACGACTCGGGGTTGCGCACGCTCAGCAGCACCTTGGCGTCGGGGTAGTGGTCGATCAGCTCCTTGTAGAAGTAGCCGCCCGGCCAGTCGGCCGTGGACTGGAAGCCGGCGAACACCTCCTCCCACGGGCTCTCGCCGTCGAGCGCGCGGTTCCACACGTCCACCTGGTCGAGGTCGGCGAGCACGTTGACCCAGTGGTAACACGGTCCCCACCCCCCACCCCCACCAGGGCCCAGCCCGAGCTGCTCGAACGCCAGTTTCTGCGTGAGGGTGCCCGTGCGGGGCAGACCGGCTCCTATCAGCTTCATATACTCATCCGCTCCTTATCTCGGCGTCCACAACCCGTCTTGGTGGAGCTGCATACTGCCATGCGCGCCGCAACTGCGGCGTGGCGCGCCGGTTACAGCGGTATTGTTGGTGGTTCCCAACACGGGCTAACACAACACTAACGTTCCACTCGGACTCAGGGGTCAGCACTTGAACGCGATCGACGTCACCGCCACGCCCACAGCCACAACCGGCCAGCCGCACACGACCGAGCAGTGGGCGCAGGAGCAGACGCGCGGGCGCACCAACGGGCACCGGCCCGTCCTCGGCCCCCGCATCGCGGGACTGGCTGTGAGCGACTCCGACACGACGCTCACCCAGCGCGCAGTGCTGGACCGGCTGGGGCTGACGGGCGACGAGTTCGCCGAGCGGATCTTCGCCCACAGCAGGATCGAGCGCCGGCATCTGCAGCTCGACGACGAGTTCCTTGCGCGCACCACGCAGGGGCGCGCGCAGGCCGTGGAGGACGAGCTGCTGCGCCACTCGGTGCTTGCGGTCGACAGTTTCGGCGCACCCGGCGAGGACGCGCTCGCACACGGGCAGGACGCGCTCGCACCCGCCGACGGCCGTCCGCGCGCAATGTTCGACCCCGCGCGGGTGGGCAGCGTGGTGAGCGCCAGCCTCTACTCGCTCGGCCTGCCCACGCTGGCGCACAGACTGGCCGAGCACTACCAGCTGGGCCCCACCGTCGACAAGTACCATGTCACCGGCGTCGGCTGCGCCAGTGCCGTGCCGCTGATGCGGATGGCGGCCGGGGTGATGCAGCAGCACCCCGGGCGCGACAGCGTGATCGTCGCCGCCGAGAGCATGAGCTCGATTTTGATGCGCGGCGGCGAGGCGGATCCGCGCGCGAAGACGGTCGGATCGGCGATCTTCGGCGACGGCTGCGCCGCGGCGCTGCTCTCGCACGATCCCGACGCCGACGGGCCGGCGATCGTGGCCACGCAGGTCCACCAGATCGGCGGCACGCTCGGCGCGGTCGCCCTCTCGTTCGCGCCTGAAGACAGCTACCTGCACCTGGCACGCGAGCTGCCCGACCTCGCCGGCGCCGGGCTGCCGGGTGTGGTGGAGCGCTTTCTGCGCGAGCATGACGTAGCGCACGCGGAGATCGACCACTGGATCGTCCATCCCGGTGGGCGGAGGATCATCGAGAACGCCCAGCGGGCGCTGCAACTGACCGACGAGCAGATCGAGCTGGCGTGGGAGACGCTCGCCAACCACGGCAACGTCGGCACGCCGTCGATCTTCTACGTGCTGCGCGACACCATCGCCCGGCGCCACCCGCAGCCGGGGGAGCGCGGCCTGGCCGTGACGATCGGCCCCGGCGTGACCGTCGGGCTGATGCTGCTGCAGTGGTGATCGCCGCCCGCGCGCTGGGCGGTCTACCGGAGATCCACGCGGGCGACGACCTGGCGGCGCTGATCGCGGGTGTACTCGCCGCCGAGCGGCCGCCCCGGAGGCCGGGCGACGGCGACCAACCGTGCCACGGCCTGCGCGACGGCGAGATCGTGGCGATCGCGCACAAGGTTGTGTCGAAGGCCGAGGGCGCGGTGGTGGCGCTCGCCGGCGTTGAGCCCTCCATGCGGGCGCGCGAGCTGGCGGCGGACGCCGACTCCGCGGTCGGCCAGCAGAGCGGGGAGTGGCAGCGCAAGGACCCGCGCGCGGTGCAGGTGGTGCTCGACCAGACGCGGGAGCTGCTGCGCGCCGAGCGCGGCGTGCTGATCTGCCGCACCCACCACGGCTTCGTGTGCGCCAACGCCGGCGTCGACGCCTCCAACGCGGCGCGGGGAACGGCGATCGTGCTGCCCGCCGACCCCGACGCCTCGGCGCGGCGGCTGCGCGCCCGCCTGCGCGAGCTGACCGGGTCGCGGGTGGGCGTGCTGATCACGGACAGCTTCGGCCGCGCCTGGCGCCACGGTCAGTGCGACGTGGCGATCGGCTGCGCCGGCCTCGCACCGCTGGACGACTGGCGGGGGCGCGCCGACAGCGCCGGTCGCGAGCTGCACGCCACCTGGCTGGCGGTGGCCGACGCGATCGCCGCCACCGCCGATCTGGCGCGCGCCAAGGACTCGCGCGAGCCGGTGGTGGTGCTGGACGGGCTGGAGCGGTTCGTCACGGCCGAGGACGGCCCCGGCGCGGCCGCGTTGCTGCGCCCCCTGGACGAAGACATGTTTCGTTAGCTTCTTTTTGTGGCCTCACATTGCGCCAACCGTCATCGCGCTAACCATCGGAGTGGCCTTCCGCGAGGGGTGTGAGATCGTTGTACGCGACCGAGCAGGCCCCGCGCGCGCGGGCGAGCGTTTCTCGTTCTTCGGAGTCGATCGCCCCCTCGCCGTGACGGGCTTCCAGGGCGCCCTGCACTTCTTCGACGCCGCGTGACGCCTTCGACACCGCCACCCAGTCGTCCTCGGTCAGGCGGCTCGCCAGCAGCTTGCGGTCTTCCAGTCCGACCTGGCTGACGAAAACCCGCTCGTGATAGCTGGCGGGTTCGTATTCGCCTTCGGCCAGCATCCCCCCCATCCGCACGTACTCGGCCCTGTACTCACCCATCAAAATGCGCGCCACCGCTCGCGCCGCCGTCGTCTGCCGCGCTTCTTCGCGGGCCACCTCGCGGGTTTGCAGATGTTCGTTGCTCAGATAGGTGATGGCCCCGCCGACAGCGGCACCCGCCAAAGCCGAGACCGCGGCGATGACCGCCACCACGATGCCTTCGCGTGGAAGCGGCATCGGCTCAGTATTCGCAGAGCTTGCGCTCGCGGCGTCGAGCGGCGAGCTTGTGGGCTTCGGCGGCCCGCACCGCCGCGACGTTGGCCCGGCGACGCCTCAGCTCGGCGCGCGCCCGTTCGAGCGCCACCGTCGCGCGGCTGAGCGCGTACTGGGCGGCGGGGCAGAAACGCGGGCTGAGCGGCGGCGCCGGGGCGTAGGCGGGACATCTCCGTCGCTCACACGGAGCGGGCTCGAAGGGCTCGGAGAGCGTGAAGCTGTAGGCGGCGGCCGCACAGGCCCTGTAGGGGTCGGCGTCGATCCGCAGGTAGTCGGTTTCGGACACCGGGTGGGCCGGCAGCGGCGCCGCGAACGGCAGCGTTTCGCCCGCCGCGACGATGATCTCGCCCAGCACCCGTCCGCGTGCGTCGAGCACCGTCGCGCGCACGGGACACGATCGAGTCAGTCCGGACACTTCGAACAGCACCTGTTCGGCGCCATCGCCGCTGAACTGGTACCACAGCGCTTCCGCCGGTGCCCGGCCCGCCGTCCCACGGTAGGCCTGAAACGAGTACACCGAGGTCGCGGACGCCATCGGCGTGCTGCGGGCGAACGGCGGCGGGGTCGCGGCGGCGGCATGGGCACGCGGGCCAGCCGCCCCGCCGGTCGGCGCAAGGGCGGCCAGCAGGGCGAGCATGCCGCCCACCATGCACAGCAACGCCCCGGTTCGTCCCCAACCGCTGGTCCCGCACATACAGATAAGTTTATCTCTCGACACTTTTTTTTGCGCTCACCTCGCACGTCTACTCACGCGCGACGCGCACGTTTGCGGCGGCACACGGCGGGCGACGCCAAGCGTGCCCCTCGCCGAGCCGGCGAGCCGCCCCGGCAACTGGCAACCGGCAACCGGCAGGCAGTGCTGTGCTACCCGCACGACCTATCGGTATACTTGCAGCATGACGGTTCAGATCGCGGTGAAGTTGCCGGACACGCTCGCCGGCGAACTCGACCGGCTGGTTGAGCGCGGGGAGTTTGCAAATCGCTCGCAGGCGCTTCGCGAGGGCTTGGAGACGATCCTCGCGGCACGCGAGCACGAGCAGCTGCGGGAGCGCTATCGCCAGGCGCTGATGCGAATGCCGGAGACCCCGGGAGAGCTTGCCGATGCAAGCCGCCTGGCGATCGAATCGATCGAGGAGGAACCCTGGGAGCGATGGTGGTAGCCATGGACCGGTTGTGGTAGCGCGGGGCGATGTGTGGTGGGGCGAGGCGCCCGACGAGAAGGGCCGGCCGTTCCTCGTGGTCAGCCGGGATGTGGCCAACGAAGCGATGCAGCGTGTGCTCGTCGCGCCGGTCAGCACCCGCATCCGCGACCTCCCAAGCGAGCTAAGGCTCGGCCCCGACGAGGGGCTGCCGGTCGAATGCGCAGCATCTTTCGACAATCTGCGTCCATTCCCGAAGTCGATGCTGGTGCGCCGGCTGGGCGGCCTTGGACCACGACAACACGAGATCTGCTTGACGGCGGGCGCGACACTCGATTGTTGAGCCGGGCCGCAGGTGATCGCTTACGCGGCCACCGGCAGCTCGTGGCGCCGCCGGATCGCGTACAGCGTTGTGCGCTCCGCCGCCGGGCGCCCCGCGGCGTGCGCGGCGGCCACGAGCTGGTGGGGCTCCAGGCGCGTGCCGTGGTAGGAGCCGGCGAGGCGACTGATCGACTCCTCCATGAGCGTCCCGCCGAGGTCGTTGACGCCCCAGCGCAACGACGCGGTGGCGGCGTCGAGGCCCATCTTCACCCACGAGGCCTGCAGGTTGACGACGGTGCGCCCCAACGCGAGGCGGAACACGGCGGTGTGCTTGAGGTTGTCCTCCCGCGAGATCTCCTCAATCCCATGCGTGCGGCCCAAAAGCGTTTGGAAGGGGATGAACGAGAGCGGCACGAACTCGGTGATGCCGCCGGTGCGCTCCTGCAGCGCGCGCACCACCCGCATGTGCTCGGCCAGCTCCCACGGCTCCTCGATGTGGCCAAACATCACCGTGGCGGTGGAGCGCAGCCCTGCCGCGTGGGAGGCTTCGACGATCTCCACCCAGCGGGCGACCGGCAGCTTGTTGGGGGAGATCCGCTGGCGCACCCCGTCGTGCAGCACCTCCGCCGCCGTGCCCGGCGTGGAGCCGAGGCCGGCGTCGCGCAGCCGCGCAAACACCTCCGCGGGCGGCAGCCCGGAGATGTCGCACATGTGCGCGATCTCCATCGGGGAGTACGCGTGCAGGTGCAGCTCGGCGCCGGCCGCCGCCGCGGTGCGCTTGGCGAGGCGCAGCCAGCCGAGGTAATCCTCGAGCTCCCAGTCGGGGTGGATGCCCGACTGGATGCACAGCTCGGTGGCGCCAAACGCGAGTGCGTCGTGGATACGCGATACGAACTGCTCCTCGGAGTGCTGGTAGGCATCGGGCGAGCGCCGGCCCTGCCCGAAGCCGCAGAAGGCGCAGCCGACGGTGCAGATGTTGGAGATGTTGATGTTGCGGTTGACCACAAACGTCACCGTCTCCCCCGCCAGCTCCGCGCGCAGCTCATCCGCCGCCTTGCGGATCTCCGCGATCGCCTCCGGCCGCGTCTCGGCGAACATCGCCGTCAGCTCCTCAGCGCTCAGCGCCCGCCCAGCGAGCGCCCCGCGGACAGCGCCGGCGACGAGATCAGGGCGGATCGGGGTGGGCGGGTCGGTGCGCGTGGCCGGGCGGGTGGCCGAGTCGCCCGACCCCAGGCGCGGGATGAACGACCAGTAGCGCGCCTTGATCGTGTCCAGCACGCCCTGCGACACCCACTCGGGGTTGATGTAGCGGGGGTAGACGCACAGCCGCTCGGCGAGCGCCACACCGTCCTGCTGCAGCCGCTTGCGCACCTGGTGGGGCGAGGGAAACGGGTGCTCGGGCGAGATGTGGTCGCCGTTGGCCGACAGCCCCCCAAGGTCGGTGGCGCCGGCCGCCACCAGCTCCGGCCACCAGTCGGCGAGGTTGGGCGGCACCTGGATGCCGACATCGGGCAGCAGCCTGCGCGTCTCGGCGATCAGCCGCTTCATGTCGTCGATCGACACCGCGCACGCCCACTCGGGCAGCGGCAGGCGGGGGTGCAGGCGCCCACCTTGGTTGGCGTCCGAAAAGCGGGTGTCAACACCCGCGCGCGCCTCCTGGTTGGCGTCCAAAAAGTTGGTGTCGATACCCGTGCGCCAGTACTCGCGTGCCGCCGCCTCGGCGATTTGCGCCGGCTCCTGCCCGTAGTAGCGCTGATGGGGCACGAAGTTCTGCAGGATCACCTCCTGGATGTGCCCGTGCTCGGCGTGCACGGCGGCCAGCGCCTCCAGTGAGGCCACGCGCTCCTCCTCGCTCTCGCCGATCCCGACGAGGATGCCGCTGGTGAACGGGATCCTCAGCTCCCCCGCCGCGCGGATCGTCTCCAAACGCCGCGCCGGGTGCTTGGTCGGGGAGCCCGCGTGCACGGTGTCCATCAATCGCTCGGAGATCGACTCCAGCATCAGCCCCTGCGAGGCGGTGACCTCGCGCAGCCGCGCCAGGCTCTGGCGCGGGAGCACGCCGAGGTTGGTGTGCGGCAGGATGCCCCGCTCGAGCGCGCGTTCGCACGTCCACACCACGTACGCCGTGAAGTCGTCGTGGCCGTACTCGCGCAGGCGCGCGGCCACCTCGGGGTTGACCTCGGGGTGCTCGCCGGTGAGCACCAGCAGCTCCTTCACGTTGCGCCGCGCGGCGCCATCGAGGATCGACAGCACCTCCTCGGGCGCGTACAGGTGTGCGGTGTGCGTGGCAAACGCGCAGTACTTGCAGTAGCACTGGCAGGTCCGCGACAGCGACAGCGTGAGGTTCCGCGAGAACGTGACCCTGCGGCGCATGCCCTGAGTCTATGAACGTACGCGACATGTGGTCCCTGCCGGCGCATGACACACGATTTGCTGTTCCCGTCGGCGCATGCGCCGACGGGCCGGGCGGTGCATGCACCGCCCGGCGAGCCCGCACATGTGCGGGCTCGTGGGGAGGCCGCATGCGGCCTCCCCGGGACGGCCACATGTGGCCGTCCCCCAATCCGTCCGACGCACCTCGTACGTTTTCGCGCAATGTCTGAAGACACGCTCCGTCGCGCGGTGGCCGAGATGGTGGGCGCGTTCACGCTCACGTTCATCGGCGCCGGCGCCGCCACCGCGGCCGGGGCCGTCGGCGACCCGACGCTGATCGGCGTGGCGATCGCCAACGGCCTAGCGATCGGCGTGATGGTGACAGCGCTGGGCCACATCTCCGGCGGGCACTTCAACCCGGCGATCACCTTTGGCTTCCTCATCACCCGCCGGATCAAGCCGGCGCTGGCCTGCGTCTACTGGGTGGCGCAGTTCGGCGGCGCGGCGCTGGCGGCGCTGCTGGTCAAGCAGCTGCTGCCGCGCGCGCTCACCGAAGCCAGCAAGCTGGGCGTGCCCGCGCTCGGCCACGGCGTCGACGCCGGCTCCGGCATGCTGCTGGAGGCGATCCTCACGTTCTTCCTCGTGTTCGTCGTGTTCGGCGCCGCCGTCGACACGCGCGGCCCGTTCAACGCGGTCGCCGGCCTGGCGATCGGCCTGACGATCTCGATCGACGTGCTGTTCGGCGGCCCCTTCACCGGCGCCGCCATGAACCCTTCGCGCGCGTTCGGCCCCCAGCTCGTGGGCGACCACTGGTCCAACGGCTGGGTTTGGTACGCCGGCCCGGTGCTCGGCGCGACCGTTGCCGCCAGCCTGTACGCGTTTCTGTACCTGCGCAAGGCCGAGCCCAAACCCGAGCCACCGGCTCCCGCGGAGGCGCAGGCCGCACAGCCCTAGCAGGTCCCGCCCGTGTGCGGGACTCTGAGGCGTAGACAGAAGTCCCTATCCTAGGCGCGTGGCCCAGCCACCACGCATCTACCTGGCCCGCCACGGCCAAACCGCCTACAACGCCGAGGGCCGCTTCCAGGGCCAGGGCGCCGTGCCGCTCGACGACACCGGCCGCGCGCAGGCGCGGGAGCTGGCCGAGCAGGCGGTGGCGTATGAGTTCGCGGCGCTGTGGTGCAGCCCGCTGCTGCGTGCCCGCGAAACGGCCGACATCGTGTCGCGGCGGATCGGCTTGCCGCCCCGCGAGGACGCGCGGCTGATGGAGACCGACGCGGGCGACTGGACCGACCGCTCGTTTGCCGACGTGCAGGCCGAAGACCCCGACGGCTTCGCCCGCTTCGTCGCCGGCGATCCCACGTTCGCGTTCCCCGGCGGCGAGTCGTTCGCCCAGCAGGGCGTGCGCGTGGCGGGCGCCTTCCACGACATCAAGCGCGCCGAGGCGCCGGCACTGGTCGTCTGCCACGGCGGCGTCATCCGGATCGCGCTGTTCCAGCGCACCAAAGACCCCGACGTGCTGGGCGACCGCGTCGCCAACGCATCGATCGTCGCGCTCGACCCGCGCGGCTCGCGGCGACTGCACCGCGACGGCGCGGTGGGCTCCCGCGGCTGACTACACCGCAGCTGACTACAGCGCGGCTGGGCTGATTGCAGCGCGGCTGACTACAGCGCTCGAAGCCGGCGAAACTCCTCGCGCGCCGAGTACGGCCGGCCCCACATCTGTGTGACCTCCGCGCGCCCCTCGCGCATCTCGCGCAGCGCCAGCTCGCCCGCGATGCCGGCGTCGTCCAGCAGGCTCAGCGCGCAGTGCACCGCGGGCACCGCCGCCGCGTGGCCGAAGCGGTGGGCGACCAGCAGACGCCAGTGCCAGTCGTGTTTGGAGTAGGGACTGGCGTTGCACGTCACCATGTAGACCGCCGCTTCCACATACCGCGCCTCGTCGGCGATCCGCAGGTCCAGCTCGAGGTCGGTCCAGTCGTCGGGGAGCCCGTCCACGAGCTCCTGAAAGGTGTCGGCCAGCGCCATACACGGAAGCCTATCGGGCCGGGCCCCGGCAGCCCCAGCCCCACGCCGGCCCGGCAACTCCGTGCACCCCGGCCCTGGCTGCGCCGGAGGCGCGGCCGCTCCTCATATCCTCAATCGCATGGCCCCCACCGACACCCTGCGCGCCGAATACGACGCGCTCACGCAACGCTGCGGTCTGGTCGACCGCTCCGAGCGCGGCAAGCTGGCGCTCACCGGAAGCGGCGCTGTGGAGTTCCTCAACGGCCAGGTGACCAACGAGCTCGCCGACCTGCGCCCTGGGGAAGGGTGCTACGCCGCCTTCCTCACGCACAAGGGCAAGATGCTCGGCGACCTGCGGATCCTCGCGGTCGGTGAGCGTCCAGACGGGCCGGTGAGCGAACTGCTGCTCGACACCGAGCGCGCGGCGCTGCAACCGCTGTTCGACATGGTACGCCGCTACAAGGTCGGCTACGACGTCGAGCTCCACAAGCGCACGCTCGAGTGCGGGCTGCTGTCGCTCGTCGGGCCCGACTCGCGCGCGTGCACGGGACAGTTGGTTGGCGTCCAAAAAGAATCACTACACACGCACGCCTCGGCGGACGCGCCGCCCCCGTCATCGGCGGCGGCGGCGCTTGCAGAGGCCGAGCACACCCACCTGGTCGCCGAGATCGCCAGCGCGCCGGTGCGCCTGATCGCCGCGGCCGACGGCATCGACGTGCTGTGCGCCGCAGCAGCCCTCAATGCGGTGCGCTCGGCGCTGCTCGACGCCGGCGCGGCACCCGCGTCCGAGGTGGCCGCCGAGATCGTGCGCGTCGAGCGCGGGCGACCCCGCTACGGGGTGGACATCGACGACACCACCATCCCGCAAGAGGCCGGGCTCAACGAGCACGCGGTCAGCTTCACGAAGGGCTGCTATGTCGGCCAGGAGACGGTGGCGCGGCTGCACTACAGGGGCAAGCCCAACCGCCACCTCAGGGGCCTGCGCTTCGCCCCCCTCGGCGAGGCTGCGATCCACCCCGAGCCGGGCGAGGAGCTGCGGCTGGGCGAGCGCGTGGTGGGCCGGCTGGGGAGTGTGGTCGAGTCACCGCGGCTCGGCACGATCGGCTTGGCGCTCGTGCGCCGCGAGGCATCCCCCGGCGACACGCTCAGCGCCGGCGCCACCACCGCCGAGGTGGTGGAGCTGCCGTTTCCCGCCTGAGCTCAGGAGGCTGCCGTTTCCCGCCTGAGCTCAGGAGGCTGCCGTTTCCCGCCTGAGCTCAGGAGGCTGCCGTTTCCCGTCTGAGCTCAGGAGGCGCTAGACCGACCGTCGCCCGGAGGGCGCTCATGCAGGTGCTTGCGGATCGCGGCCTTCAGCACCCGCAGGGCGTGGGGGCGGGGCGGCGTGTCGAACGTGTTGACCACATTCGGTCCGCGCAAGCTCGCTTTCGTGCGCTCCGGCTGCTTGCGCGGATCCTCGAACGGATTGCGTTCAGTCATCGCCATTGTCTTCGGTTGGAACTCCCGATTCCTGAGTGTACGCCTGCCACTGCTCGTTGAGAAGGTCCACCAGCTGTGACGCCAAGAGCGGCGAGAAGGAGACGCGCGACACCACGATCCCCTGCTGGCCCTGGGGGCCGATCCGCAGGAAGTCGAGCGTGAACTCGTGCGGCGTACGTGCGATCGAGGCGGCGTTCGCCCATTTGCCGGCGAACTCCTCGGGGGGCATGATGATGTTCGGCCCCTGCTGCGACTCCTCCGGCGGGCTTTCCTCGCTCACGAACGGAGCGTAGCGTGCGGCGGCAGGCCATGGATGGCCTGCCCCGGGCGGCAGCCGCCCGCGGGCAAGCTCGCGCGGATGCTCACAAGCCCCCCCACGTATGCTCGCCCGGTCCGACGGCTGTAGGATGCACAGCAGCTCCGTTCCCTACTTGCGAGGTTGAAAGATCCCGTGGCAATCGACTTGACGCAGATATCCGAGGTGGATGCCGAGCCGGGCCAGCTGCCCAAGACGATGGCCGCGTGGGTGATCCGCCAGGAGCGCGAGGGCGAACCCAAGGACGCCTTCCAGATCGAGGAGATCGAGGTGCCCGAGCCGGGCGCGTTCGAGGTGATCGTGCGCGTGATGGCCGCCGGCGTCAACTACAACAACGTGTGGGCCGCGCTTGGCAAGCCGGTCGGCGTGTGGCGCTACGGCGACCACCCCGAGTTCGGCCACCACATCGGCGGCTCCGACGCCTCCGGGGTCGTTTGGAAGGTCGGCGCCGGCGTCACCCGCTGGAAGCCCGGCGACGAGGTCGTCGTGCACTGCAACCAGGCCTCCTACGAGGATCCCGAGGTGCACGGCCTCGACCCGATGGCCGCCCCCTCGCAGAAGATCTGGGGCTATGAGACCACCTGGGGCTCGTTCGCGCAGTTCACCAAAGTGCAGGCCCAGCAGCTGCTCCCCAAGCCCCCCGCGCTCAACTGGGAGGAGGCCGCCTCCTACGGGCTCGTGTACTTCACCGCCTACCGCATGCTGATCACCCGCTGCCACATGCAGGCCGGCCAGCGCGTCCTGATCTGGGGCGCCGCCGGCGGCCTCGGCGTGTTCGCCACGCAGCTGTGCGCCGCCGCCGGCGCGCACTGCGTCGGCGTCGTCTCCTCCGCCGAGAAGGGCGCTTTGGTGAAGCGCCTCGGCGCCGTCGACTTCATCGACCGCGCCGAGTTCGCCGGGATGATGCGCACCGGCAAAGAGACCTCCGAGGAGGAGAAGGCTCGCTTCGGCGTCTCCCGCGAATTCGCCAAGCGCGTCAAGCAGATCCTCGGCGACGCCCCCGACATCGTCTTCGAGCACGTCGGCGCCGCCACCTTCCCCACCTCCGTGTTCACCGTCAAGCCGTTCGGCAAGGTCGTGATCTGTGCCGGCACCACCGGCTACAACCTCGACTTCGACGTGCGCTACCTGTGGATGAAGCAGAAGGAGATCGTCGGCTCCCACTTCGCCAACGCGTATGAGTGCACCAAGGCCAACGAGCTCATCTCCTCCGGGCAGATCCGCCCCGTGCTGTGGCGCACGCTGCCGTTCGACGGCGTCGCCGAAGCGCACCAGCTGATGCTCGAAAACAAGCACCTCGGCAAGATCTCGATCCTCGTCGGCGCCGAGTCCGAGGGGCTCGGCAAGACCGGCGACGGACCGGGGGCCATCCACGCGGAGGTGGGTGGTTGATGTTGTTCTTTTGCTCCACCAACCAGCGGGGTCTCGCCCCCTCGATCCAGGAGGTGCACGGCTGATGTCCTCCGATCGCTCCACCAACCAGCGGGTCGGCAAGCCCGCGACCCAGGAGGTGCACGACTGATGGCTGGCAACGGCAACGGCACCGTCATCGTCCCCTGGTACGCCACCGGCTTGCGCGCCGACGGTTTCGGCGCAGCGCTCGAGCCGGCCGCGGCGATCGCGCTGCGCTACGGCGCCACCTCCTACGCGGTTTACCGCTCGCGCGACGACCGCTACCGCTACCAGCAGTTCGCCCACTTCGAGCGCTACTCCGACTGGGAGCGCTACTGGGAAGGCCCGGAGATGATCGACTTCCGCGCCCGCCACTCCTCCTGGTACCAGATCCCCGTGCTCTACGGCTGGTGGGATCTCACCGCCTCCGGCGAGATCTCCGAGGAGACCGCCTGGGCAGCGCCGCCACCGATGGAGCCCGAGCCCGAGGGCAACGGCCACGCCGGCAACGGCGCTCGCGTGCGCGTGGTCTGAGCTTCAGCCCTTCTCCAGCGGCGCCATCGTGAGCCCTGCGCCCTTCAGCTGCTCCCAGTAGTGCTCGGCGGGCTCCTTGTGGCCGCTGTACACGATCGCCTGCCCGACGTTGTGGATCTGGTTGGCGTACTGGTGGCCCTGCTCCAGCGTCACGCCGGGGATGAACCGCGCCAGCGTGCGCGCCACGTGGTCGAACGTGTTGTGATCGTCGTTGCGCACTATCACCCGCCAGGAGCCGTCCATGCCGGTCCCCGGGCCGCCCGTGCGCGGCAGCTCGATCGTCTCGGTCATCGGCGGCTGTTATCGGTTGTCTCTGTCATGGCCGCGAAGAATACCCGCCGCTCGTCAACGCCTCAACGGCTGTGGCCACCACGGCGGGGTGTGTGTACGGCGCCATGTGTCCTCCCGGGATCATCTCCAGACGGGCATGCGGCAGGGTCGTCGCGAGCCTCCGTCCGCATTGCGGATGGACGAGCTTGTCCCGCTCCCCCTGAATCACCACCGCCGGCGTTTGGATCTGGCGCAGCCGCCGGTCGATCCCTTCGATCGCACCGTTGGCCGCCAGCGTCTCGCCGGCCCACGCCTCGAGGTTGCCGTGCTTCATGTTGATCGCCAGCACCCGGTGGATGTGGGCTGCGTTGACCGGCACCGGGTCGAACGCTTCGCTGTCGCCCGCTTGCGCCGACACCTTGCGCAGCAGCTGCGAGAAGGTGACGTCGGCGAGCTGCGACACCACCGGCAGTTCGATCGCCTGCACCAGCCGCGCCTGGTCGCGCTCATACGCGGTGTTGCGCGTGCAGGTGGCGGCGGCGTCCACCAGCACCAGCCCGCGCACCTCGCCCGGATGACGCTCGGCGAACCCCAGCGACACCGCGCCGCCGTAGGAATGCCCGGCGAGGATCGGCCGACCGAGATGGAGCCGTTCCACCACTTCCTGCACCGCCTGCACCTGGCGCGAGAAGGGAAAGTAGCCGCCGCTTGAGAAGCCGAAGCCCGGCCGGTCGATCGCCACAGTGCGCCTGCCCGGCAGCAGCCGCGTGACGAGATTCCAGTCTTCAGCGGTGCCCGGCAGCCCGTGGATCAACAACACCGCCGGCGATCTGCCGGGCCGTTCGATGTAGTGCAGGCGCAGGCCACCGGCCAGCTTGAGGAAGCTGCCCGTGGGACGCGGCGTGGCGGGCAGGCGGCCGTAGGTCCAATTGAGCACCACCACGACCAGGGCGAGCACGGCGACGACGCGCACCAGGATCCTCAAAACTCGCCGAAACATGCGCGAACCCTACAATTGTGGGTATGAGCGGCGACTCGACCCACCGCCTGCCCGAGCGCGACCCGCCGTGGATGATGCGCACCTACGCGGGGCACTCCACCGCGAAGGCTTCCAACGAGCTGTATCGCCGCAATCTCGAAAAGGGGCAGACGGGGCTGTCGGTGGCCTTCGATCTGCCCACCCAAACCGGCTACGACCCCGACGACGAGCTCTCACGGGGAGAGGTCGGCAAGGTCGGCGTGCCGATCGCCCACCGCGGCGACATGCAGGCGCTGATGGACGGGATCCCGCTCGGCGACATGAACACCTCGATGACGATCAACGCCACCGCCGCCTGGCTGCTGGCTCTGTACATCGTCGCCGCCGAGCGCCAAGGCGTGCCACAGGAGCGGCTGCAGGGCACCACCCAGAACGACATCGTCAAGGAGTTCCTCGCGCGCGGCACCTACGCCTTCCCGCCCGCGCCCTCCATGCGGCTGATCGCCGACACGATCGCCTACACGGTCGAGCACGTGCCCAAGTGGAACCCCATCAACATCTGCTCCTACCACCTGCAGGAGGCCGGCGCCACACCCGTGCAGGAGATCGCCTACGCGATGTCCAACGCGATCGCCGTGCTCGACGCCGTGCGCGAGCGCGTCGGCGAGGATCCCGAGGGGATCGCGCCGGTGTTCGGCCGCATCTCGTTCTTCGTCAACGCCGGCGTGCGCTTCGTCGAGGAGCACGCCAAGCTGCGCGCCATGGGGATCCTCTGGGAGGAGCTGGGGCGCGAGCGCTACCGCGTCACCGACCCGCGCCTCTTGCGCCTGCGCTACGGCGTCCAGGTCAACTCGCTCGGCCTCACCGAGGCCCAGCCCGAGAACAACGTGCAGCGGATCGTGCTCGAGGCGCTGGCGGTAGCCATCGGCCGCAACGCCCGCGCCCGCGCCATCCAGCTGCCGGCGTGGAACGAGGCGCTGGGGCTGCCGCGGCCGTGGGACCAGCAGTGGTCGCTGCGCATCCAGCAGGTGCTCGCCTACGAGACCGACATCCTCGAGTATCCCGACATCTTCGAGGGCTCCAAGGTGATGGAGGGGCTGGTCGAGGAGCTGCTGGAGGGAGCGCGCGCCGAGATGGCGGTCGTCGCCGAGCACGGCGGTGCGGTGGAGGCGGTCCCCTACATGAAGGCCGCGCTCGTCGACTCCCACCGCAAGCGGCTGCGCCGGATCGAAGCCGGCGAGCAGGTGGTCGTCGGGCAGAACCGCTTCACCGAGACGGAGGAGTCTCCGCTGACAGCCGACGCCGAGGGCGGCATTCTCGTGGTCGACCCGTCGGTCGAAGCCGAGCAGATCGAGGCCGTGCGCCGCTGGCGCGCCCACCGGGATCAGTCCGCGGTGGACGCCGCGCTCGCCGACCTGGCCCGCGCCGCGGCCGATCCGCACGAGAACCTGATGCCGCTCACGATCGCCGCCGCTCGCGCCGGCGCCACTACCGGCGAGTGGACATCCACGCTGCGCGAGGTATTCGGCAGCTATCGCGCCCCCACCGGCGTCGGCGAGGCCAGCGCCGCCCCAGGCGCAGGCGACGCCGAGGGCAACGACGCCGCGGGCGAGATCGCGCGCCTACGCGAGCAGGTCGCGGAGCTCACCGAGCGGCTCGGCCGCCGGCCGAAGATCCTCGTCGGCAAGCCCGGCCTCGACGGCCACTCCAACGGCGCCGAGCAGATCGCCGTCCGCGCGCGCGACGTCGGCATGGACGTGGTGTATGAAGGCATCCGCCTCACGCCCGCCCAGATCGCCCGCTCCGCGCAGCAGGAGGGCGTGCACGTGATCGGGCTTTCGATCCTCTCGGGCTCCCACCGCGAGCTGATCCCCGCCGTGATCGACGCCCTGCGCGAGGCCGGCGTCGACGCGCCCGTGGTGGTGGGCGGCATCATCCCCGAACAGGACGTCGCCCCACTCAAAGAGGCCGGCGTCGCCGCGGTCTACACGCCCAAGGACTTCGATCTCACGCGCATCATGGGCGACATCGTCGAGCTTGTGGGCGAGCGCAGCGGCGTCGTGGCGGCGTCCGCATAAAAATTTGCGAGCCCAACCAGAGCCTGGAGACGGGGCGCGACTGGGCGCGCGGCTGCGCGAACGCGACCTGAGCGCGGCGCCAGCCACGCTCAACCTTCTGGAGAGCACCGCGCCGGCCGACCGCACGCAGGCGCGGGCGCTGCTGCGCGAAGTCTCCCCCGCCGCGCTCGGCGGCGAGGCGGCGGGACACATAATCGGTGTCACCGGTCCGCCGGGCGCCGGGAAGTCGACGCTGCTGTCGGCGCTGCTGCACGAGTGGCGAAGCGCCACTGACACAGCGACCAGTGGGGGCCCCGTGGATGGAGGCCCCGCGGGCGCGGGCCGCACGGTGGCGATGCTCGCCGTCGACCCCTCCTCGCGCCACTCCGGCGGCTCGCTGCTGGGCGACCGCGCGCGGATCGAGTTCGACCCCGCCGACCGCGGTGTGTTCATCCGCTCCACCGCCGCCGGCGAGCGGCTGGGCGGCATCGCTTGGGGCACGCGCGCGGCCGCGCGGGCGCTGGCGGCGGCGTTCGACGTGGTGGTCATCGAGACCGTCGGCGTCGGCCAGGCCGAGACCGAGATCGCCGAGATCGCCGACACCGTCGCGGTCGTCGTGCAGCCCGGCAGCGGCGACACGCTCCAGTTCCTGAAGTCGGGGATCATGGAGATCCCCGACGTGCTCGTCGTCACCAAGGCCGACCTCGGCCAGGTCGCGCTCAGCGCCCGGCGGGACCTCACCGCGGCGCTGCGCGCGCTCGGCCGGCGCTCCACCGCGGTCGTGGCCGTCTCCTCGCTGCCGCCGTCCAGCGGGATCGACCAGCTGTGCGATGCGCTCGAGGAGCACTGGCGGACGCTCACCACAGACGACGATGGGCAGGCGCTTACGGGCCGCCGCCTGCGCGCCCGCCGTGCCGGGGCCCTCACCGACTTCGCGCGCGAGCACGGCGAGCGCGGCCTGCGGACGCTCGGCGGCCGGCGGGTGGTGGAGCGGTGGTTGGGCGAACAGGAGCCCGCGCTCGACGAAGCGGCGCTGGTCGCGGCGCTGGAAGCGAGAATGTCGGGCTGATGGCACGCGATCTCGCAACCGTGCTCGGAGCGTTCCTGCTCGCCAGCGCGCTCGCGGGCGCGCTCGGAGCCGTCGACCTCGGCACCGCGCTCGCGTTCGGGCAGATCGGGTTTGCGCTCGCGTTGGTGTATGTACTTTTGAAGCGCTAACCAACCGCTTTGCCATATGCTCCGCGCGTGAGCACGGGCTGCTTTATCTCGCCGGGGCGCACGATCGAGGGCGCGATCGAGCGCGTGCGGCTCGCCGAGTCGCTTGGCTATGAGTCGGTGTACGTGACGCACATCGCCGGCTGGGAGTCGCTCACGGTGCTCACCGCCTACGCCGCCGCCACCCGCGAGATCCGGCTGGGGACGGGCGTCGTGCCGATCTACTCGCGTACGCCGGTGACGATGGCGCAGACGGCCGCCACGATCGACGCGCTCTCGGGCAGGCGGCTCACGCTCGGCCTCGGCGTCTCGCACCGCGTCGTCGTTGAGAACTGGCACGGCCAGAGCATCGATCACCCGGTGCGCGAGATGCGCGAGTACGTGGCGATCGTGCGCGCGATCCTGCGCGGCGAAGACCCGCCCCCGGGCGAGAAGTGGCGCAGCGCCTTCCGCCTCGTGGGCCTCGACCCGCGCCCGCGACTGCCGATCTACGTGGCCGCGCTCTCCCCCGCGATGCTGCGCCTCGCCGGCGAGGTCGCCGACGGCGTGCTGCTGTGGCTGTGCTGCCCCGACTACATTCGTGACGTGGTCGTCCCCGAGGTGACCAAGGGCCGCGAACGGGCGGGGCACACGCTGAAGGGCTTCGACATCGTGCCCGCCGTGCCCGCCGCGGTGGTCGACGACCCCGCGAGCGCCTACACGACGATGCGCCGCGACCTGCTCCCCTACTTCTCGCTCCCCTTCTACCGCGCCATGCTCGAGCGCTCCGGCTTCGACGCCGAGATCGCCGAGTTCGACGCCGCCGGTGGCGACGTCGAGAAGATGCAGGCGGCGATCTCCGAGCGCTTCCTGGCGCAGCTCACCGCCGTCGGCGACGCCGCCGCGGTGGGCGCCGGTCTCGGGCGCTACCTCGCCGCGGGCGCCACCTCGCCGTGTGTGGGGCCCATCTCCCACACCGATTTCGAGGCCACGCTGCACGCCGGAATCGCCTGACGTCCCCTTGGGCGCTGCATCGCGCTCAAGCGTTGGGCGCATAAGCGGACGGCCACCGCGCATGTTTGCATTTACTTTTCGAGCGCCAACCATTTCGCGACAACGTATTTGTTGTCAGCTTTTGGTTGGCGTCCGCATCTGAAATGCATTCAACGACCCGCCGGCCTCGCGACCGCCGCGTAACGCAACCGCGACTCGGCAGACTGTAGGGAGCAATGGCCATCTTGCTCTGCTTCGCCGTGCTCGCAGGCGCCGGCACCGCGCTCTCGCCCTGCGTGCTGCCGGTGCTGCCGGCGTTGCTCGCCTCGGGCGGCGCCGGCGGACGACGGCGGCCGCTCGGCGTGGTGCTGGGACTGAGCGTCACGTTCGCCGTCACGATCATCGGGATCGCCAAGGTGGCCGGCGGCGTCGGGCTCGGCACCGACCCGCTGCGCGCCGTGGCGGTGGTTGTGCTGCTCGGCGCCGGTGTGATCCTGCTCGTACCGGGCCTTGGCGACCGCATCGAGGCGCGTATGTCGCGGCTGGCGGCGTTCGGCGCGGGGCGCATGCGCAGCGCCGGCGGGACCGGTGCGACGCCGAGCACCGGAGGCGACGGCTTCCGCTCCGGTCTGCTGGTGGGCGCCGCGCTCGGCTTCGTGTACACGCCCTGCGCCGGGCCGATCCTCGCGGCGGTGATCTCGGTGGGGGCCGCCACCGGGCGCAGCGTGGCGGTGGGGATCGCCTACACGCTCGGCTCGGCCGCCGCGCTGCTGGTTTTGACGCTCGGCGGCCGGGCGCTGTTCGAGCGGGTGCGCGCGGCAGGGCGCGGGCCCACGCTGCAGCGCACGCTCGGCGCGATCATGGTGGCCACGGCGCTGGTGATCGTCACCGGGGAGGACGTGCACTTCGACCAGTACATCGCCCAGCACATCCCCAACGTCAACCTCACGGCGACGCTCGAGAAATCGCACGCGGTGGAAAGCCGCCTGCACGAGATCACCGGCCGCAAGGCGCGCTTCACGGCGAGCGTCGGCACACCGGTGGCGGCGCACGACGCCAGCCAGGGCACGCTGCTGGCCGACGCAGGCAAGCTGCCGGTGCTGGCGAGCGCGCCCGAATTCAAGGAAACCGAGGACTGGTTCAACACGCCGGGCAACCGGCCGCTGTCGCTGTCGGGATTGCGCGGGCGGGTGGTGCTGGTGGACTTCTGGACCTACACCTGCATCAATTGCATCCGCACGCTCCCCTACCTGAAGGCCTGGTACGCCGCCTACCACAACGAGGGCCTGACGATCGTGGGCGTGGAGACGCCGGAGTTCCAGTTCGAGCACGTGGCCTCCAACGTGGCCTCCGCGATCTCCACGTTCGGGATCCAATACCCGGTGGCGCAGGACAACGAATACGGCACCTGGGACGCCTACTCCAACGAGTACTGGCCGGCCGACTACCTGATCGACGCGCACGGCCACATCCGCTATGTGGCGTTCGGCGAGGGCGACTACGACAAGACCGAATCGGCGATCCGCGCGCTGCTCGCCGAAGCCGGCCACCAGGTCGGCGGCAAGGGCCGCCCCACCGGCGTGATCGTGCCGAGCGCCGAAGCCTCGCCCGAGACCTACCTCGGCACGGCGCGGGCGCAGGGGTGGGTGAACGGGCCGGTGGGCGGCGTGCACGACTACGGCGCCGGTTCCCACCCCAACCTCGAACTCAGCTCATTCGCCTACACCGGCACCTGGAACATCTCCGAACAGCCCGCCGTGGCGGTCGCCAACGCGGGCATCGAGGCCAACGTGGAGGGCAAGCACGTCTACCTCGTGCTCAGCTCCGCCGGCAAAGTGCCGCGCCACGTCGAAGTGCTGCTCGACGGCCGCCCGATCCCCGCCGCCGACGCCGGCGCCGACGTCCACCACGGGATCGTCACCGTGCAGGCCGAACGGCTGTACTCGCTGGTGTCGCTGCCCTACGACCAGCACCACCTGCTGACGCTGCGCTTCCAACCCGGGGTGACGGGGTACGCGTTTACGTTCGGATAACAGGCGGCGGCGGTGCCGCCCACACACCTGCATACAATGAAGTAATGGAGAGTTCCACCTCCGAGACGACCGCGCGCAGCTGGCTGCGCTGCTACCGCTGCTGGTCGCAGGAGCTGGAGGTGCAGGTGCACTACGAGGGGATCCACAAGATCGACCCCTACACGGGCGAGCGCGCCGACGTCGTGGACGAGCTGCAGGAGGCGGTGGTGCAGTGCCTGGACTGCATGCACGACCAGCCCCACCTGGGCTTCACCAACGGCCGCGTGGAGCCGATCGAGGATCGCTGGGAACGGATGATCGCCGGCACCCCTTGGGTGGCCTCGTGCACGGTGACGGTGGACGCCGAAGAGGTCGAGACCTGCTCCGGCCCCGACTCCGGCGACGCGCTCTCCTACGCCGCCTTCGGCGAGCACGGCGTGCGCGAGTTCTTCACGCACGTGCGCTTCCACAAGCACGAGGACGAGGCGCGGATCATCGTCCACCTGCTCGTCGAGCTGTACGCGCGCTCGCTGGAGGAGGCCACCGAGGTGCTCGAGCAGGCCGCCCGCGGCGCGCTGACGATCACCTCGCTGGCCGAGGAGTCGCGCCCGCCGGCCGCGGCTGGCGAAACCCACGGTCACGAATAGGCCCCACCCACTCGCGGCTCGGGGGACGCCGCTCGGCGTTCAGCAGCTTCTGCGTGTAGAGACGTTGATCGGCGATTTGCAGCGCCTCCTCCGCATTCCCCGCCTCCTGCCCGAGCAGCGCTTCCCCGCAGCACGCGCCCACCGTGAGGAGCTCGTTTTGCTCGCTCAGCGCATCCACGAGCGAGCTCGCGCGCGCCGCGGAGTCGCCAGCGTCCCCATACAGCACGCAGAACTCATCTCCGCCCAGCCGGTAGGCGCGCCCGGCGGGGGCGGCGCGCTCGCCCAGCCGCCGTGCCAGACGCTGCAGCAGGGCGTCGCCGGCGGGGTGGCCGTACGCGTCGTTGTACGCCTTGAAGCCGTTGAGGTCGAACAACAGCAGCAGCCCCGGCGCCGTCTCCCCGGCGCGCGCGAGCGCCGTTCCCAGATCGTCGAACAGCGCCCGCCGGTTGCCGAGGCCGGTGAGCGCGTCGCTGTGCGCGAGTTCGCGGTTGGTCGCGATCAGTCGCATGTTGTCCACGAGCGTCACCACCAGCCGCGCCAGCACCGCGAGCAGCGTGGCGACCGCCAGCCACACCGACAGCCCCCCCACCCCCGCGAGGTTGCCCGTCGCGAGCACGCCGATTGCGATCGCGCCCGCCAGCACCGGCGCGGCCACCGCTGCCAGCGGCGAGTGAATCTCGTGCACCGAGGCACCGTCGGGTTGCCACGCCGCGCACGCGAGCACCAGCGCGCCCACCAGCCACAGCGTGTCCTGGGGGGTGCCCGCCACGTAGCTGCCGTACGCCTGCTCGTACAGGTAGGCGCCGTCCGCCACAGCGGTCGCCGCGAACCCGAACGCGATGCACCCGAACACACGGTCCACCTGCCACGATGCCGCCGCCGTGAAGCCGACCACCGCTGCGACCATCAGCACGTCGGCGAGCGGGTAGGCGAGGTCGAACACCGCTTCCACCGAGCCGCCGTGCGTCGCCGCCAGCACCGGCGCGAACAGCGTCGAGGCGCCGAGCGCAGACACCGCCAGCATTCCGCCCACCCCGTCCAGCCACAGGCTCGCGCGCAGGTGCCGGAGGCGGCGGCGGCCGAGCAGCACGATCGCCGCGTACGCGCCGAGGTAGAAGCACACGTAGAGCGCGCGCTGCAGGTTGGGCAGCAGCGCTTCGTCGATCGACGCCAGCACTTCCGCGGCCGCGTCGCAGGCGAGGCTGGCGCCGAGCGCAAGCCAGGCCAGGCGCACGCTCGCGACCGTCAGCGCCCGCGCCAGGCACACCGCCGCGCAGCCGACCATCACCGCGTCGTACAGCCAGTCGCTGAACAGCGGGCTGCCCGCGCCGCCGCCGAGCACCAGCAGCGCATGCGCGAGATGGAGCGCCACCAACAGCACGAGCAGGCCGAGTGCTCCCGTCACCCACGCGGGCATGTCGGCACGCGGAAAAACCCGTTCGAGGCGGCTCACCCGACATGTATCGGCCCGATGCGGGCGCCGATTGAGGGGCCGCTCGGCCGTTTAGGCGAGTCGTTCTTCCAGCGCCTTCAGCTGCTCTTGCAGTTCGGCCGGCAGCCGCTCGAACTTGCCGAAGTGCTCGTGGAAGTGCGGCAGCTGGGCGCGCCACTCGGCGACGTCCACCCGCAGCAGCTCGGCCATGTCGGCCTCCGACACATCCACGCCGCGGGTGTCGATGCCCTCCACTCCCACCGGCGGCAGGAACCCGATCGGCGTCTCGGCAGCGGCGCCGTGCCCGGCGCAGCGCGCGAACACCCACGCCAGCACGCGCGAGTTCTCGCCGAAGCCGGGCCACAGAAAGCGCCCGTCGGCGTCCTTGCGGAACCAGTTGACGTAGAAGATCTTCGGCAGCTTCGCGCCCGGGGTGCGCCCGATCTCCAGCCAGTGGGCGAAGTAGTCGGCCATGTTGTAGCCGCAGAACGGCAGCATCGCGAACGGGTCGAAGCGCAGTTCACCCACCGTGCCGGTCGCCGCCGCCGTCTTCTCCGAGCCCATGATCGACCCGAGGAACACGCCGTGCTCCCAGTCGAGCGCCTCGGTCACCAGCGGCACCACCGTGGAGCGCCGGCCGCCGAACAGCATCGCGTCGATCGGCACTCCCGCGGGGTCCTCCCACTCGGGCGCGATCGCCGGCGTCTGCTCGGCTTTGACGGTGAAGCGCGCGTTTGGGTGCGCGGCGGGCTTATCGCTGGCCGGCGTCCAGTCGTTGCCGTGCCAGTCGGTGAGGTGAGCGGGCGGGTTCTTGCTCATCCCCTCCCACCACACGTCGCCGTCGTCGGTGAGCGCGCAGTTGGTGAACACCGTGTCGTGCGCCACCATCTTGATCGCATTGGGGTTGGTGTGCTCGCCCGTGCCCGGCGCCACCCCGAAGAAGCCGGCCTCGGGGTTGATCGCGTACAGGCGGCCGTCGTCGCCGAACTTCATCCAGGCGATGTCGTCGCCGATCGTCTCCACCTTCCAGCCCTCGAGCGTGGGGATCAGCATCGCCAGGTTGGTCTTGCCGCAGGCCGAGGGGAACGCGGCGGCGATGTACTTGACCTCGCCCTCGGGCGAGGTCAGCTTGAGGATCAGCATGTGCTCGGCCATCCAGCCCTCGTCGCGCGCCATCACCGAGGCGATCCGCAACGCGAAGCACTTCTTGCCCAGCAGCGCGTTGCCGCCGTAGCCCGAGCCGTACGACCAGATTTCGCGCGTCTCGGGGTAGTGCACGATGTACTTGTTCTCGGCGTTGCACGGCCACGGCACGTCAACGTCGCCTTCGCCGAGCGGCATGCCGACCGAGTGCAGGCAGGGCACGAAGCGCCCGTCGTCGCCGAGCACCTCGAGTGCGCGCTGCCCCATGCGCGTCATGACCCGCATGCTCACCGCCACGTAGGCGGAGTCGGTGAGCTGTACGCCGATGTGGCTCTTGTCCGAGCCCAGAGGGCCCATTGAGAAGGGCACCACATACATCGTGCGGCCCCGCATCGCGCCCGCGAACAGCTCCGCCAGCTCTTCGCGCATCTCGTCCGGGTCGCGCCAGTTGTTGGTGGGACCGGCCTCCTCCTCGGTGGCGGAGCAGATGAAGGTGCGGTCCTCCACACGCGCCACGTCGCCGGGGTCGGAGAAGGCCAGGTAGGAGCTCGGACGCTTGGCCTCGGAGAGGCGCCGGAAAGTGCCGGCCGCCACGAGCTGCGCGCAGAGGGCGTTGTACTCCCCGGCGGATCCGTCGCACCAGTGGATCGCCTGCGGTTCGGTGAGCGAGGCGACCTCCTCGACCCACTCCAGCAGGCGCTTGTTTTCGGTGGGGGCGTCTGAGATGGCTGTGGTTTCCATCACGGCAGCCTATCGTGACTCGGGCCGGCGGGGCACGAGCACCAGCCGCTTGAACTCGGCGACCAGCACGCCATCCTGGTTGAGCACGCGGGTGTGGACCCGGACGGTGCCGCGGTCGGGCTTGGACTGCGACTCGCGCTTCTCCAGCACCTCCGACTCGCAGTACAGCGTGTCGCCGTGGAACACCGGCGCCGGGTGCTTGAGCTCTTCGGTGGCGAGGTTGGCGATCGCCTTGCCGCTAACGTCGCTCACCGACATGCCCAGCGCCAGCGAGTACACCAGCGGCCCGACCACCACGTTGCGTCCCTGCTGCGATTTGGACGCGTACACGTCGTTGATGTGCAGCGGATGGTGGTTCATGGTGATCAGGCAGAACAGGTGGTCGTCGGCCTCGGTGACGGTCTTGGCCGGCCAGTGCTTGTAGATGGCGCCGACCTCGAACTCCTCCAGGTAGCGGCCGTAGGGGTGGGCACCGCTCGCCTCGCGGGCGGCCTGGTCGGTCTCGAAGGTGGTCGTCGGGGCGGTCGCGGTGGCGGTGTCGCTCATGGCTGTCGGTGGTCTCCTGTGGGGTCTGAAGGGAAACGGGGCCACGGCTCGCCGGCCGCGCCACCCCTGCGATCCAGTGGACGAGGGGCCGGCCGCACCAGCCGCGGGCGGCGCGATCCGGGCCGCCAACTCTACCCGGCAGCGGCGAGCAGGTACCGTTCAGGGTAGGACCTTCAGAGAACGCGACCCAGGAGAGCCCACTTGCGCAACCCCCGCGACTTCTTCAAGCCCCTTGCGATCGACGCGCCCACGCCGGCGCGTGAGATCCCCTTCAAGCCCTCGCGGATGATCCACTTCCTCGACTTCTCGAACGAGAAGATGGTGGCGAAGGTGCCCGACATCGCGCCCACCGTGGACATTTTGTTGGGCAACCTCGAGGACGCGGTGCCGCTGGACCGCAAGGAGGCCGCGCGCGAGGGACTGATCCGCGTGGGCAAGGAGATGGAGCTGGGCGACACCGCCCTGTGGACGCGCGTCAACGAACTGGCCTCGCCCTACTTCCTCGACGACATCACGCGAATCGTCGGCGAGATCGGCGACAAGATCGAGGTGATCATGGTGCCCAAGGTGGAGGGCCCGTGGGACGTCCACTACATAGACCGGCTGCTGGCGCAGCTGGAGGCCAAAGCCGGCATCACGCGCCCGATCCTCGTGCACTGCGTGCTGGAGACCCACCTCGGCGTCGCCAACCTCGAGGAGATCGCCGCCGCCTCGCCGCGCATCCAGGGGATGAGCTTCGGTCCCGCCGATCTGGCCGCCTCGCGCCGCATGAAGACCACGCGCGTCGGCGGCGGGCACCCGGGTTACCGCACGATCGCCGACCCCGATCCCGATAACCCGGATGCGCCGCGCCCGTCCTACCAGCAGGACCCCTGGCACTACTCGATCGCACGGATGGTGGACGCTTGTACGGCTGTGGGCGCACTGCCGTTTTACGGCCCGTACGGCGACATCAAGGACGTGGAGGGCTGCGAAACGCAGTTCCGCGCCGCTTTCCTGCTCGGCTGCGTCGGCGCCTGGTCGCTGCATCCGGTGCAGATCGCGATCGCCAAGAAGGTGTTTTCGCCCGCACCGGACGAGGTGGCGTTCGCCAAAAAGGTGATCGAGGCGATCCCCGACGGCCGCGGCGTGCACATGATCGACGGCAAGATGCAGGACGACGCCACCTGGAAGCAATGCCAGGTGATGGTCAATCTCGCCGAAATGCTCGCCAAGAAGGACCCGGAGCTGGCGCAGGCGTACGGAATGGTCGGTGCCCTGGCGGGCGCCGCCGAACAGCCAGCAGCAGCCGCCGAGCCAGCTCCGGCCGGCGTGTAGCGCGCATCCCCCGCGACCGTATAGGCTTCCGCGCCGCATGAGGTTCTTCGAGTTCGAGGCGCGCGAGGTGGTGAAGCGTGCCGGCATCCCCGTCACCGACTATGGCTTCACGACCGACCCCGCCGAGGCGGGGCGGATCGCCGCGCGGATCGGCGGCCCGGTGGTGATCAAGTCGCAGGTGCTGACCGGCGGGCGGATGAAGGCGGGCGGCGTGAAGTTCGCCGACACACCCGAGGAGGCCGAAGCGCACGCGCGCGAGATACTCGCGCTGGAGATCAACGGCCACATGCCGCGCGGCGTGCTGGTGGACCCGAAGGCGGAGGTCGAGCAGGAGTACTACGCGGGCGTGGTGTGGGATGGGATCCGCAAGCGCCCGGTGATGATCTTCTCGCCGGTGGGCGGCATCGACATCGAGCAGGTCGCCGAGGAGCAGCCCGACAAGGTGGGCCGCCGGCACTTCTCCAACATCCTCCCCCTCTCCGACTTCATGGCCAAGGAGGCGATCGCCGCCACCGGCGTGACCGGCGGGGCGCTCAACCGCCTCGTGCCGATCGTCACCCGTTTGGCGAAGCTGTTCGTGGAGAACGACATGACGCTCGCCGAGATCAACCCGCTGGGGCGGTTGGCGGACGGCACGTTTGTGGCGCTGGACGCGCACATGGACATCGAGAACGAGGCGCGCGGCCGCCACAAGCGGCTGCTGTCCGAATTGGGCGTGGGCGAGGAGGAGACCCGCCAGGCGCGCGAGGCCACCCCGTTTGAGCTGGCGGGCGAGCGGGTGGACGCGCAGGACCACCGCGGCGTGGCGGGCAACGTGACCGAGTTCGACGGCAACCTCGGCCTCGTGATCGGCGCCGGCGGCGGCTCGCTGACGCTGTTTGACGCGGTGCGCGCGCACGGCGGCCACCCGGCCAACTACTGCGAGATCGGCGGCAACCCCTCGGTGGCGAAGGCGTGCGGGCTGGCGAAGCTGGTGCTGCAGAAGCCGGGCGTGGACAAGATCGCGGTGATGATGTCGATCGTCAGCAACACGCGCGTCGACATCGTCGCCCGCGGCGTCATCAAAGCTTGTTTGGAGCTTGGTTATGACCCCGCGGAGAAGATCGCCATCTTCCGCATCCCCGGCGCGTGGGAGGAGGAGGGCTTCAAGATCTTGGGGAAGTACGGCGTCGACTACGCCGACCGCTCGGTGTCCCTCAACGAGGCGGCACGGCGCGCGGTCGAGAAGATCCAAGGGGTCGCCGCCTGATGCGCTCGCCCACCAGGTCCAAAAAGATAAGGACGGGGATGGTGAGTATGAAAATTTGGGGCGCGTATAACCATGGCGCACCAAGTCTCAAAAGAGGAACAAGCTCATCATGTCCATCCTGATCGACGCCTCCACCACCTTCATCGTGCAGGGCATCACCGGCCGCGAGGCGGTGAACTTGACGCGCGAGTGCCTCGACTACGGCGAGGGCGCGAAGGTTGTCGGCGGCGTGACGCCGGGCCGCCTCGGCCGCGAGGTGCACGGCGTGCCGGTGTTCGACACGGTGGCGCAAGCGGTGGCCCACCACGGCGCGCCGATCGACGGCTCTGTGGTGACGGTGCCGCCGGCGTTCACGAAGGACGCCGTGTTTGAGGCGATCGAGAACGGGATCAAGCTGATCGTGATCGTCACCGAGCGCATACCCCGCCGCGACGTGGCGCAGATGGTGGAGCTGGCGAGCATGCGCGGCGCCCGCGTCATCGGCCCCAACTGCCTCGGCGTGATCGTGCCCGACGTGATCAAGATGGGCGGTATCGGGGGTCCCGCCAAAAACGCCGCGCAGGCGTACAAACCGGGCTCGATCGGCGTGATCTCCCGCTCCGGGGGCATGACCACCGAGATGAGCTCGACCCTGTCGGCCGCCGGTCTCGGCCAGTCCACGGCGGTGTCGATCGGCGGCGACGCGATCATCGGCTCCACGTACGCCGAGCTGATGCCGCTGTTCGAGGCCGACGCACAAACGCGGGGCATCGTGATCTACACCGAGCCGGGCGGGCGGATGGAGGCCGAGCTGGCGCGCTGGGTGACCGAGCAGAACTCGCGGCTGCCGATCGTGGCGTTCATGGCGGGCCGCTTCATGGACGAGATGCCCGGCATGAGCTTCGGCCACGCCGGCACGATCGTGGAAGGCAAGGAGGACACCGCCTCGGAGAAGATCACCCGCCTGGCCGCCGCCGGCATCACCGTGGCCGAGCGGATCGAGGAGATCCCGGGGTTGATAGGGGCGAAGATCGCCGAGCGCGACGGCGCCGCACCGGCGGCCGCGAGCGGCGCGGGCGGGACCGGCGCGGGCGCCACGGGCGGGAGCGCGGCATGAGGGCCGACGGCACGTTCATCGCGGTGGAGGTCGCGCCCGCGGCGGCGGCGGACGCCGAGCTGGCGCGCAAGCTCACCGAGGCCTGCCCCGTGGACATCTTCGCGCAGGCCGAGGATGGCGGGTTGCAGTTGGTGGAGCGCAACCTCGACGAGTGCGTGCTGTGCCGCCTCTGCCTCGATGCCGCGCCGGAGGGCGCGGTGAAGGTGATCAAGCTGTACGACGGCGGCACCGTGCTGGCATAGGGCTGGCCGGCGGCCTCCCGATGCACTATGGTTGAGGTGCAATGAACGAGAAGGTCTCGCTGATCGCCATGTCGTTCTTCCTGGTCGCCTCGATCGTGTTCTTGGCCGACCAGATCCTGTCGTACCACTAGACGTTCGATAGGCGGCGCTGGCCGATCGGCGAGCGCATCTGATTGTCGATCGGTCTGCGTCCTCGGTCGCTCGTGTGCAGAGCACACTTCGCTCCCTGCGTCCTTGCCTCGCTTGCCTCTTGAACGTCTAGGGAGCACGCCGCTATCAGCGGCTGGCTGGCGGCCGTTAGTGGCGCGCCCGGCGGACCCGCTGGCGCTCCTGGTGGCGCTCGACGACGTTGACGATCAGCTTGAGGAACTGCTCCGGGCCGGAGGCCTTGGCCTGGCCGTAGGTGAAAGCCTCGATCCAGTCGGGCACCTTGGCTTCGCGCGCCATGACATTGAAGAACTCGCGGCGCATGTCGACGCGCAGGCGGGCATCGCCGGCGGGACCCTTGGTCACCTTGATCTCCGGCATCTCCAGCCGGAAGTGCTGGACGTCGCCGCGCCCACGCAGTTCCACGCCGACCACCAGCTTGATCGGCTCGAGCGCCGGCACTTCGCGTATGAACCTGCGCACAGCCAGCTCTATGAGCGACTTGGCGTCTTCCGATGTCACTCCATCCTCCTTCCCACCGCTCCCCGTCGGCATAGCCTACACGGTGAGCCGAACTATCTTCACAATTGCGCTTGTCCCTACAGCTTGTGGCGCTGCAGCAGCTTGCGGCCGATCACCATTCGCTGGATCTCCGAGGTGCCCTCGCCGATCAACAGCAACGGCGCGTCGCGGTAGAGGCGCTCGATCTCGTACTCCTTGGAGTAGCCGTAGCCGCCGTGGATGCGGAAGCACTCCTCGACACAGAAGCGTCCCGCCTCGGAGGCGAACAGCTTGGCCATCCCCGCCTCCAGGTCGGAGCGCTCGCCGGCGTCCTTCAACCGCGCGGCGCGCAGCGTGAGCAGCCGCGCCGCGTCGACCTGGGTGGCCATGTCGGCGAGCTTGAACTGGATCGCCTGGTGCTCGGCGATCGGCTTGCCGAACGTTTTGCGCTCCTGGGAGTATTTCAGCGCCAGCTCCAGCGCCCGCTGGGCGATGCCGACGCCGCGCGCGGCGACGTTGACGCGCCCGACCTCCAGCGCGTCCATCATCTGCGAGAAGCCTTTGTTGAGGCCCGCCTGCTCGCCGCCGAGGATGTTCTCAGCCGGGCAGCGGTAGCCGTCGAACACCAGCTCGGTGGACTCGACACCCTTGTAGCCGAGCTTTTTGATCTTCGGCGGCACGCCCAGCCCGGCATACTCGCCGGTGTTTTCCGACACGCCCGGCTGCTTCTCGGCGATGAAGCAGGTGAAGCCCTTGTGGCGCGGATCGGCGTCGGGATCGGTCTTGACGAGCACGAACACCAGCGACGACAGCAGCCCGTTGGTGACCCACATCTTCTGGCCGTTGATCTCATAGCGCCCGTCGTCGCCCTTCTTGGCGGAGGTTTTGATCGCCTGCACGTCGCTGCCCAGCTCGGGCTCCGACAGCGAGAAGGCGGCACGGATCTCCCCGGTGGCCATCCGCGGCAGGTACTTCTGGCGCTGCTCGTCGCTGCCGAACTTCATCAGCAGGTAGGAGCCGATGAAGTGGGTGTTGACGATCCCCGAGATCGAGATCCACCCGCGCGAGAGCTCCTCGACGATCATCGCGTAGGTCGTCAAATCCAGCCCCATGCCCCCGTACTCCTCGGGGATCGTGACCCCGAACAGCCCCAGCTCCCGCATCTGCTCGACGATCGGCTCGGGGAAGGCGTCTTCGTGGTCGTAGTGCTCGGCGTTGGGGATGATCTGCTCATCGGCGAACTGCCTCACCATCTCGGTGATGGCCTTCTGCTCGTCGGTCTTCTCCGTGTAAGGCGAGGGGGCTACGGCCATGTCTCGGGCGCTCCAGGTGTCGGGGGTCGGCGTGTACAGGGAGAATACCGGCGTGAACTTCGCGCGGGACATCCTCGACGCGCTGCCCGCCGAGCGCCGCGCGCTGGTGGAGCTGGCGCGCGACGGCGCCCGCCGCGAGTGGGCATACGGCGAGGTCGCCGACCGCAGCGCCCGCCTCGCCGGCGCCCTGGCTGCCCGCGGCGTGGGGCGTGGCGACGTGGTGATGACGCTGATCGGCAACCGCCCCGAGTGGGTGCTCACGATGCTGGCGTGTTTCCGGATCGGCGCGGCGGTGCTGCCGTGCACGGAGCAGCTGCGCGCCAAAGACCTGCGTTTGCGCTTCGCCGTGGCGCGCCCACGGCTGGTGGTCGCCGACGAGCGCAACCGCGCGGAGCTGGAGGCGGCGCTGGCGACGCCACGGGATGGCGGGGTCGGGACCGGCAGCCGCGAGACGGCGATCGACGTGGTGCTGGTGCCGGACGACTCTCTTTTCGATGGCCAACCAGCCCCCGCTGTGGAGCTGGGGCCTGAGGACCCCTGCTTGATCACGTTCACCAGCGGCACCGCCGGCGAGCCGAAGGCGGTGCTCCACGGCCAGCGCTACCTGCTGGGCCAGCGCCTGCAGGCCGAGCACTGGCTGGGCGCGCGGGCGGGCGAGCTGGTGTGGTGCACGGCCGCGTCGGGTTGGTCGAAGTCGGCGCGCAACGTGTTCATCGCCCCGTGGCTGAGCGGCGCCGCGGCGCTGCTGCACGACGCCCGCTTCGACCCGGAGGAGCGACTGGAGCTGCTGGAGAGGGAGCGGGTCAACGTGCTGTGCATGGCCCCCACCGAGTACCGCGTGATCGCCAAGCGTGCCACCCTGAGCCCGCTGCCCGACCTGCGCGGGATGGTGGCGGCGGGCGAGGCGCTCAACCCCGAGGTGCTGCGCATCTGGGCGCAGGAGACCGGCCTCAGCATCCGCGACGGGTACGGACAGACGGAGACCGGTCAGATGACGGGGATGCCCCTGAACGAGGAGCCCCGCCCGGGCTCGATGGGCCGCGCGCTGCCGGGCGTGCGCCTGGACGTGGTGGAGGGAGAGCTGGTGGCCGACCCGGCCAGCGTGCCGACGTTCTTCCTCGGCTATCTCGGCGAGCGCAGGCCAGATCCCGCCCACCCGTGGCACACCGGCGACCGCGTGCGCGATCCCGCCCACCCGTGGCACACCGGCGACCGTGTGCGGCGCGACGACGATGGCTATCTGTACTTCGAGGGGCGCACCGACGACGTGATCGTCTCCGCCGGCTACCGCATCGGGCCGTTCGAGGTGGAGTCGGCGCTCGTCGCCCACCCCGCCGTGGCGGAGGCCGCCGCGGTGGCCGCCCCCGACGAGGAGCGCGGGGCGGTGGTGCGCGCGGTGGTGGTGCTGCGCGACGGCCACCAGCCGTCGCCGGATCTGGTGCGCGAGCTGCAAAACCACGTGAAGGAGCTCACCGCCCCCTACAAGTACCCGCGGATCGTGGAGTTCGCCCCGGAGCTGCCGAAGACCGCCAGCGGCAAGATCAAGCGGGCGCAGCTGCGGGGGTGACGCCGCAATGACCCGCGACCAGCCGTGGAAGCACAGGGCTCATCCCCTACCTTCACCCGCCGTGGGGCGGGCGCGGGGCGGAGGGAGCTAACGGGGGTTCGTGGCCGCGACGATCCAGACGGCGCTGCGCCCGACGATCGAGCCGTCGGGCCTTTGCCACTCGGCGTAGCGGTCCCTCAGGGCCTCTGCGATCTTGCCGCGGCGGCTCTCGCCGTACTCGCCGTTGAGGCGGATCAGCTCGGCGCCGGGTCCGATCGCGAGCAGGGCGTCGATCGCCTCGTCCATGTCGGCGCCCATGAAGTAGTCGAAGTCGCGCTGGTGCAACTCGATCTCCTCGAACCCGGCGGCCTGGAGGATCCCGCGGGTGGTCTCGGGGTTGCTGAGCGAGAACGGCCCGGGTCCGCAGGTGTCGGCCTCATACTCCTCGGGGCGCGAGAGGAACCGCTCGACGACCTTCTCGGTCTCCGCCCAGACCGGGCATTCGGCCTTGCGGCGCCAGCAGACCTTGGCGAGCCTGCCTCCGGGCGCCAGCGCACCGCGAACCGCGCGCATCGCCGGGACCGGCGCGGCGAAGAACAGCGTCCCCATACGCGAGAAGGCGTAGTCGTAGATGGGTCCCCACTCAGCCGTCTGCGCGTCGGCGGTCTCGAACGCAATGTTCTCGACCCCCGCCTCGGCGGCCTCGCGACGGGCGTCCTCGATGAACCGCGGCGAAGAATCGACGCCGAGCGCGAAACCTCCCGGTCCGACAAGCTCGGCCAGCTGCTGAGTCGTCTCGCCGAAGCCGCACCCGACGTCGATACAGGACCCACGCTCGGGCGGCGGAAAGAGCTCAAAGACCTCCTCGGTGACCTCCGCCAACGCGCCCACGAACACCTTGCGGTTCGACTTCCACCGCTCATACAGGACCGTGTCCCATGCACGCACCGCTTCCTCGTTGGCCACTGCCACCGCACCCGCACGCCGCTGTTGGGTCATCGGGCGATACTACATCTCAGCGCCGCCCCGATCTCTGAACCCCACCGGATTCGTCCAGCTGCTTCAGCCGTTCGATCGCCGCGCGGACGTGTGTGACATATCGCGTGACCGCCCCCTGCACGGAGGGCTCCGCCGCGTGGTCGGGGAGCGCCCGCAGCAGGTTGAGCCTGCTCTCCCCAACCCACGCCGAGAGGTCGGGCTCGCTCAACCACCGCCCCTCCGTTCTCCATGTACGGCTCATCATGCGCGGCCAGTCCTCGATGCTGCCGGCGTATGGATTGGGTGGACAGAGACGGTTCTTGTCCACGTCCTCGTCGCGGTGAACCTCCACGAACGCGACGAGGGCCGCGTTGAAGCACGGCGAGAGATGGCGCACCTGCTGGAGCGCGATCCGACCAGGCCGGAAGATCGGGGTGGCGGGAACGTCGCTCAAGCCGAGCGCGGTGCAGTCCACGTGCAGGATGTCGGGGCCGGTCGTGGTCTCTCCGTGCTCGAGTACGATCCTATCGGCCTCGATCCGCCGCACCCGGCCGAGCCTCACGACATCTGTGATCTGCCGTAGGGACGCCAGCTCGCGGGCGCTGAGCATCGTGCCGCGGTACATCCTCGCCGGCCACGCCGGGTCGATACGCGCCACTCGCCCCGACGCCTCGAGCCGCTCGAAGAGGTCCTCGACGTTCTCCGCCCGGGCGCCGGCCTCGGCGTCGAGGGCGTTCCCCTCCATGATCGCGCCGACTTGCTCCAACGGCTGAAAGTGACGGCGGTCATAGAACCACGCGTCGCGGGGCCGGATCCAACGAATCCGATCCGGCTGCAGGTCGTTGTCCAGAAGCCACATGCAAGCGTCCACAGCCGTCTTGCCGGAGCCGAGGACCGCGTAGGAGCAGCCCTCCCGCGCCGCCGCCGGCAGGTCGTTGATGGGGATGAGCCGAACACCCGGCGCCACCTGAAACGGCACGGCGTGGGTCGCCGGGATCGACCCCTCCAGGTATCGCGCATCAACGACCCTGCGGCGTACAGCGACATCGTGAAGCTCCCCGGTGCTCAGGTCCCTGACCCGCTCGCCGTCGCTCCCGGCGCCCAGATGCTCGTGGCGGGTGAGCACGCGAACCCGGCCTGTCTCCGTCAGCCGCCTGGCCGCCTCGGCGAAGTGCTCGCGGACCTCGCCACCAGTCGCCCGCTCGTAGTACCCGGCGTTCTCGACGGCCCGGTCGATGCGATCCTCGCCAAGCGCCAGCGAGCTCACGCCGTAGTAAGCGGAGGGGGTGTGCAGGCGAACGAACGGATACGCATCCACCCAGTGACCTCCCGGGGCCCCTCGACGGTCGATCACCGTCACCTCCACGTCGGCCTCGGCCACCAGCGCATCGGCGAAGGCAAGGCCGCTTGCGCCTGCCCCTACAACCAGATAGTCCGTGTTGATGAGCATGTTCTTCTCCTGGCTCTGCGCCGAGAGCATGGTCCTTTTATTCAGCCAGGGGAAAAAATACCCGAGTTCCATGACCGGGAAGCACGTACGACCACAACGCTTGGCCCGGACCCCCCAAAACTAAGCGGCGGCGGGGCCAGCCGTCAGCACTAACGGCTCTGCGAGCCCCGGTCGCGACCCGAGCGATCAGGAGTCGATGCTGCCTTGCCGGAGGAGGCCCGCAGCGCGACGAAGCCCTCCGCTGAGGCGTCCGACGCCGAGGTCGTCGAGCGCGCACTGCGCTCCTACGACTTCCCTGAGCTGGGCGAAGCCGAAGCGTACGGCGAAGTGGTCGACAAGGCTGCGATCGAAGCCAAGCACGAGCAGGCCAAGCAATGCAAGAAGGAGCACATTAGGAACGAGTGGTCGATCCCCTCCGCAGGGCTACCCGGCCGCCGGGTGGCGATCTTGCGGCGGAGTGGACCACACCTCGATCTCCGCCACATCCGAGGGCAAACCCCGGACCCGACCCCCGTCGCGCCCGCCGGGAGGCGCGGCTATGCGCGAGGGGTACACGTCCTCAGGCGCGAGTCGCCGATGCGGCCAGCGTCTTAGCTTCCGCCAGCATCGCCGTTTCCGCCAGCGCCCGGTCGATGAACGGCCCCAGCAGCTCGGCGATCGAGGAGGCGGTCATGCCGGCCGGGGCGACCGGGAGCGTGGCGTAGCTGATCGCCAGCCGGACGAGGCACTCCGACAGCAGCGCCGCGTCGTGCTCGTGCGCCTGCGGCCAGCGCGAGGCGATCGCCCAGCACAGCCGTTCGGCGGCGCCCGCCACCAGCGTCTGGCCGTGGGTGGTGACGAACGGCAGCATCTCGCCGCCGCCGTGGATCGCCGCGCGGATCAGCGGATCCTGCTCGGCGGCCGTCAAAAACAGGCCGAACGCCGCCGTGAGCGCCGCCTGGGGGTCGTCGAGATGCGCGTCCAGCGCACCCTCCACCGCGGCGATGAAGCCATCCGCTTCGCGCAGCACAAACGCCTGCGCAAACTCGTCGCGCGACCCAAACTCCTTGTACAGCGTCTGGCGGCTGACGCCGGCAGCCGCCGCCACGTCGCCCATCGTCACCTCACTCCACGGGCGCTGCTCCAGCTCGTGGCGAGCGGCGCCGAACAGCGTGTCGCGCAGCAGCTCGCGCGCGGCCACCGCGTAGGGCGTGCGGGCACTCACGGCGCGGCCTCCTCGGGCTCAGGCGTGCGGACGCGCGCGGCGCAACGTTTTCCGTGCTCAGGCGTTCTCACGGCGCCGTCTCCTCGGCCTCTCGGCGAGGGGTCGGGCCTCGCAGCCTCTCCCCCTCCTCCTCCCCCTCTTTTTCGAAATCGACCTTGTCGCGCACGCCGCAGTCGGGGCACGCCCAGTCGTCGGGCACCTCGCTCCAGTTCGTGCCCGCCGGGAAGCCCTCGCGCGGATGGCCGGGCGCCTCGTCGTACACATACCCGCAGGCCGGGCACCGCCAGCGGCTCATGCGCCGCTCCCCCGTGTGCGCGCGATGGCGCGGCTCATGCGCTCGCCCCGTAGCGCGCCAGCATCCGCGCGCGGCGGCGCGGGGCGATGTTGGCGAGCGACACGTCGCCGCTGTAGTGGGCCAGCAACCGCCGGTCCATCACCCGCCGCCACAGCGGCGGGAAGGCGGCCAGCACGATCATCCCCGCATACCCGGTGGGCAGCTGCGGCGCCTCGTCCACGTGGCGCAGCGCCTGGTAGCGGCGGATCGGGTTGGCGTGGTGGTCGGAGTGGCGCTGCAGGTGGTACAGCAGCACGTTGGATGCCACGTTGTTGCTGTTCCAGCTGTGCTCCGGGCGGCAGCGCTCGTAGCGGCCGTCCTCACGGCGCTGGCGGCGCAAGCCGTAGTGCTCGAGGTAGTTGACCACCTCCAGCAAACAGAAGCCGATCACCGCCTGCCCCAGCAGGTAGGGCAGCACCGCCACGCCGAACACGGCGGTGAGCGCGGCGAACAGCACGAGCGTCATCGCCCAGGCGTTGAGGATGTCGTTGCGGTAGGTCCACATCGAGCTGTGCAACCGCCCGAGGCGCACGCGTTCAAGCTCCCACGCCGAGCGCAAACTGCCGCTGACGGTGCGCGGAAGGAACGCGTAGAAGCTCTCCCCCAGCCGCGCGCTGGCGGGATCCTCCGGCGTGGCCACGCGCACGTGGTGGCCGCGGTTGTGCTCGATGAAGAAGTGCCCATACGCGCTCTGCGCCAGCGCCACCTTGCTCAGCCACCGCTCCATGCTGGCGCGCTTGTGCCCCAGCTCGTGCGCGGTGTTGATCGCGATGCCGCTCACCATCCCCACCGTCAGCATCAGCCCCACGTCGTCCACCGTGGAGAGTTTGCCGCTCCCCCACAGCCAGCAGGCCAACACCAGCCCGGCGTACTGGATCGGCAAAAACGCATACGTGCACCAGCGGTAGTAGCGATCCTTTTCCAGCCACTTGATCACGCTGTCGGGCGGGTTGGTCGGGTCCATCCCCGCCAGCAGGTCCAGCACGGGGAAGATCACGAACACCAGGAACGGCCCATACCACCAGAACACGCCGAGGCCGGTCGCTTCCACCAGGCCGTATGCCAGGAACGGCAGCGTCGGCACGATCAGGCCCAACAGCCACGCGTAGCGCTTGGGGTCATGCCAGCGGACCAGCGCGGCCCCCTCCACGTGCGCGGCCACCTCTCCATTTGAGCGTGCCCCGCTCGACGATGCCGGTACAGCGGACATATTCCTGTCTCCTTCGCGGTCGATCTACCGGACTGGCGTCAGCATAGTTTACAGATCGCCCATAATTTGTCCAGAGTCGTTACGTAATACGTTGTGCGTGTAGCACTGCCGCACTAGAGGCTGGGGCTCAGGAAGGGCTGTCCGCATACCGCCGGACCGCCCGGAACATGGCAGCTCCGCGTTGTTGTTCGTTTTTTTAGGCCGCCAACCACGGCCCGGCTCATGCCGGCGACCCGCTCGACCGATACGACGCGGTTGGGAGCGGCCAGCGCCGACGGCGCGACGGCGAGCGCCCGCCCTTGCGACCTACGCCTGCGCCCGCAGCTCCTCGGCCGAGGGCACCACGATCGGGCCGTCCGGTGGTTGGGTGAAGCGGATCGGATTGCCGAACGGGTCGCGCAGAGCACAGTCGGTCCCGTAGAAGCGCTCAATCGGCTCCTGCGTGAACTCGACACCGGCCGCGCGCAACCGTTCGTACGTGCCGCGACAGTCGTCAGTCTCGAAGATCACGCCACCGCCCGCCCCGCCCTTGGTCACGAGCTCGCGGATCTGGGCGGCGGTCGCGTCGTCGTAGGCGGGCGGTCCGGGCAGCATCAAAACGAGCTGGAGGTCGGGCTGGTCGGGGAGGGTGACGGTCAGGAAGCGCATGACGCCGAGGTCGGCGTCGGTGTGGACGACCATTCCGAGACTGAACGTGCCGAGGCTGTTGAAACCGACGTCCAAGCAGATCTCCGTCACGGGTCGATCGGTCTCCCTGAGCAGCTCCATCGCGCGCTCCACACGACGGCGCTGAAGGTATTTGTGCGGTGTCTCGCCAAACACCGTGCGGAACTGCCGACTGAAGTGGGCCGGGGAGGAGTACGCCACGCGCGCAAGCGCGGGGATGTCCAGGGGCTGCGCAAACGCCCGGTCCATGGCGTCGCGTGCGCGCAGCATGCGTCGGTTGCGCTCCTCTGTGCCCTGCAGCATCCGGGCAACGGTACGACAGGTATCGACCTGCCAACAGGTCATGCTCGCGGGCGCACTCTCTCCCGAGGCGCTGATGCGGGCGGCACCGGCCCGAGGGCTCTGGCCCGCCTACGACTGCACCGGCGCAACCCTCACGTTACGTCAGCCGACTCCACGGAACTACCGAACCGTCTGCCCGATGCCAGGCCGTCAAACGCGCCCGTACGTTAGCTGGCGAGGCGCAGCGCGACGCTAGTGACGGGGTCTCAGCGCCCACACGCAATGCGGACCGTCGTCGCATACAACGTGCCACCGCGGGAGAGCGTTGCCCGGGCCGCCGATCTGGTGCTCGTGAGCTCGGCAATGGCGGACCTCGGCGAGGGTCCATACCGCACCTCCCAAGTCGCCGAGCGTCTCGGACGCAGCGCGATCAGTTGGCGATGTCGCCGACGACCCGCGCGGAGCCGCGCGTAAAGATCTGCTCGCCGAGCGTGTTGCCATGGCTCACGACCGTCTTCGACATCGCATGCCAGCCCTTGGGTGACTTGTGGCCGGCGAGGAACGCCTTCGCCACAGCGCGGGCGGTCCTGCACGAGACGCCGGAGGCGGTGAGGTTGTTCAGCGCCGCGTGGCCCTCGCCATGGGTGCCCGGGAACGTATAGCTCACGCCCCCGCAAGCAGTGGCCGCCGAGGCGGTCGCGGGCGAAGCGGCCGCGAGCGCACCGGTGGCCAGGAGCGCGATGAGCACGTTCCTCATCAGAATAGAGTGAGGTGGCCGGTGGAGATCTTGAAGCCGTGGCCGATCCCGTTCGTGCAGCGAGCCGCGGAGGCACTCAGGGTGCAGGTGATGCCGTAGCGCTTCCAGGTCGAGCCCGGTGCGAGGGTCACGGGGTTGGCTGAGGAGATCAGATCGTCCTGGCTCTCGTCGACGAGCCGCGCGCGACCGGCGCGGCCCTGCCCGAGCTGCACGAAGGGGTCACCGATGCCGTGCTTGGGTTTGGGAATGCCCGCCGCCGCGCACTGCAGGCCCGGGTAGTCGCCGGTGAGCGGAGCGCCTGTGCCGTGGTCGAGCTTCGTTCCGGGAACGGAGGCGGCGATGCCGCACACCACGTCGGCGGTCTTCGTCTGGAAGTTGATTGCGTGCGAGGAGGCGCTGGCGGCCGTCGGCAGAGCCAACAGCGCAAGGGCGACGAGGAGAGCAGAACGTCTCATCCAGCAAAGCGTACGCGATCACAACTGGTTTCTGGCGGGTGGAAGGTCCCCGTCCGGGGCGAGCACGAGTCGCTCTGCCGAGCAACTCCCACGCCGCGGCCGCTGGTGTACGGTGCCGCATGTGGATGCCCCGAAACCCGAGGATCTTGCCCGCGCGCTGGTTGGACTGCACGAGTGGGCGCAGGAGTTCAGTGCCGAGCAGGCCGAGGGTGGGCTGGAGGAGCGTCTGCGCACCCACCTTGGTGGGGAGATCGCGGGGCTGCCGGTTGTCTCACGGGCGCTCGAGGGGTTTCAGCGCGCCAATTTCCAAGTCGCGATCGACGCCTACCTGCAGGAGCCGGAGCGCACGGCGGAGCTGATCGGGCTGCCGATGACTCACGGCTACCGCGTGGGGCTCGCAGAGCTTGTGAAGGGCTCACGCCACGGGCCGTGGGCGGACGAGGGTGAGGCGGGACCGATCGAGTACGAGCCGGTGGACGTCGGCGAGCAGCGCATCATGTGCGTCGCGGCGGGCCTGTGGCTGATCGCCGACGGCGATCAGCCACTGCTGTTGATGCTGCGCCGCTCCGACCACGGGCCACGTCAGGCGGAGCTCGGCATCGAGATCATGGCGCGCCGGCGCGCCGCCGCGGAGGAGCTGCTTGCCGAGCTCGAGCGGCTGATGCGTGAGCGCAACCCCTACCGCGGCCGGGTGGTTGTGCTCTCAAGCTCCCCGTTCGGCGGCGTCGGCGTGGAGGTGCAGCGGCTGCCGGCGGTCACCCGTGAGCAGATCGTCTACCCCGACGGGGTGCTGGAGCGGATCGAGCGGCACACCAAGACCTTCAGCGAACACGCCGAGGCGCTGCGCGCCTCCGGGCGCCACCTCAAGCGCGGCATCCTTCTGCACGGTCCGCCGGGGACCGGCAAGACGCTCACCGTGATGTACCTCTCCAGCCTCCTCTCCGAGCGCACCGTGCTGCTGCTCAGCGGCAACGCGCTCGGCGCGGTCGCCGCCGCGTGTGCGATGGCGCGCGAGCTGGCGCCCGCGATGCTGGTGCTGGAGGACGTCGACCTCGTCGCCCAAAGCCGCGCGATGGGACAGCCCACGACGGTGCTTTTCGAGCTGCTCAACCAGCTCGACGGGCTCAGCGAGGACACCGATGTCGTATTCGTGCTCACCACCAATCGGCCCGAGGTGATCGAGCCGGCGCTCGCCTCGCGCCCGGGGCGCGTCGATCTTGCGGTCGCGATGCCGCTGCCCGACGAGGAGGGCCGCGCGCGGTTGCTCGATCTCTACGGCACCGGCCTCGACCTCGAGCTGCGCGACCAGGCGCGGTTCATCGCCGCCACCGCCGGCACCACACCGGCGTTTATCCGCGAGGCGCTGCGCCGCGCCGCGCTGCTCGCCGCCGAGCGCGGCCAGCACAACCGCGTCGACGACGAGCTGCTCGCCAGCGCCGTCCGCGAGCTGCGCGAGGGCAACGACCAGCTCACCAGCGCGCTGCTCGGGGCCCGGCCTGCTGTCCAGGAGGTACCGCCTCCGACTGCCCCAAGGGAGCTCCACTTCGGGTGAGAGGGCGCCCGGCTGAGCTGCCATAAGATTCGGTGACCCAGCTATGCCTCACCGACACCTGAGGCTGCTCACAACCCAACGGCTGCTGTTGCGCGAGCTCACGTCGGCCGACGTCGATGAGTTCCTCGCGCTGCACCGCGATCCCGACGTCGTCCGGTTCGTGCGGACGCTCGATCGCGCGCAGGCACAGGAGCGCCTGCGGGCCAGCGAGCGGGAATGGACCGAGCGCGGCCACGGGCTGCTGGCCGTCATCGCCCGCGACGGCGGGCGGCTCCTCGGCCGGGTCGGGTTGAGGTACTGGCCGCAGTTTCAGGAGACCGAGGCGGGCTGGCTGCTGCGCCGCGATGCCTGGGGGCACGGGTACGCCACGGAGGCCGCCAGGGCATGCGTGAACTGGGGCTTCGCGGTGCTGCCCATCCCCTATATCACCGCCATGATCCACCCCCACAACACGCGCTCTACTCAGCTCGCCGGCCGGCTCGGATTCGAGCCCGCACGCGAGGATGTGCTGCTCGGCGATCCAGTTATCGTCCACACGCTCAAGCGCCACGACTGGACCGGGGAAATGCCGCCACACGATTCTCGCACCGCAGCAGCCGAAGACCTCGCGCGGGCCGGTGGCCGTGATGCCCAGGTGGAGATCGTCGACTACGATCCCGCCTGGCCGGCCACTTTCGAAGCTGAGCGCAACCGGCTCGCGCCGCTGCTCCAGGGAGCGGATATCCACCACTTCGGCTCCACCGCCGTACCCGGCCTTGCCGCCAAGCCGGTAATCGACATGATCGCGCTCGTACCCGATCTCGATGCGCCGATCCCCGGGCTCACCACCGACGCGGGCTATCAGTTCCCGCAGGCGTTCAACGCGACGCTCACGCACAGGCGCTTCCTCTGCTACCCCACGGCGGCACACCGCACCCACCACCTGCACCTCGTGGACAAGCGGGAGGAGCTCGAGCGGCGCCTGCGGTTCCGCGACCGTCTGCGCGCCGACCCCGCCCTCGCCTCGGAGTATGTGGCGTTGAAGCGCACGCTCGCCGCCCGCCACCGCTACGACCGTGAGGCATACACGGACGCCAAGAGCGAGTTCATCCACAGTCACGACCAGGCATTGCCGCCAAGAGCGACCTGAGCGCGACGCCGATTGCGCACACGGCCGATCGCTGGCATGTCATGCTTCAATGCTCGCTGGCATAGAAGATTAGACCGCCGCCCGAGGCGAGACTCATCGCGCGGCGGCGGAAAGGCTGGAGATGGAGCCGCATATCGACCTGATCACCCTCGCCGTGAGCGATCTCGAGCGCTCATTTGAGTTCTACCGCGACGGCATCGGCCTCGAATCGTGTGAGCTGATCGGCGCGGAGTACCCAGGCGACGATCTCACGCCGGCGGGGGCGGCGGCGATGTTCAAGCTCGCGGGCGGGCTGATGCTGATGCTGTACCCGCGAAGCGAGCTCGCCAAGGATGCCAACATTGCGCCTGGCACGGCGCACAGCGGCGAGTTCAGCATCGGGCACCTGGTCGCCACTCGGGCCGATGTCGATGCTCTGCTCGCCCGGGCCGACCATGCCGGCGCGAAGCTCACCGGCCGACCCCACGATCGTCCATGGGGGATCTACTCCGGTTACTTTCGCGACCTCGACGGGCACCTGTGGGAGGTCATCTGGAACCCGAGATTTACGCGCCCGGCGGCGTGAGGCATGAGCGGGAGCTTCAGGCCTTGCGACGCCAGCGGGCCGGCACGAGGCGGGCATCCACGACCCCATGATCGACTTTGTTCGACCTCAACCAGCTACCACAGCTGCCGCTTGAGCGCTCCCACGAGCGGCGCCGAGCAAAGCGCACGGCTCACGATCTACCGGCATTGGCCGTGCGCGGCGTGATCCACCGGCCCTCAAGCGGCTGTAGACAGGCTCCGCCCGCGGCAAGCATCTCGCTTGAATACACGGGATTCGGCGAAGCCCCCGGCAGGACTCGAACCTGCGACCCTCGGATTAGAAGTCCGATGCTCTATCCAGCTGAGCTACGGAGGCGCTGTTTCCAACTCCATAGTGTGGCGATCATTTCAAGGGCGCGCCGGGCGGGCGGGAAGCGAGTCCTTAACCGGCATGGAGGAGCGACTTAAGCAAACTTGATCGAGAACCGGTAAAAGTTGCTCCCATGAGCCCAGCATCCGGTCCCGATCCCGATCTCACCCGCAAGGAGCGCCGCGAGCAGGCGCGCGCCGAACGCAAAGCGATGGAGGCCGCTGCGGCGCAGACGGCGCAGCGCAAACGCATGCTGCAACTCGGCGGGGTCATCGGCCTCGTGGTGGTGCTGGTTGTCGTCATCGTGCTCGCCACCAGCGGCGGGGGCGGTGGGGGCACCGGGCTGCAGAAGGGGAGCAAGAGCAACGCCACCGTAGCCACCGTCAAGTCGCTGGTCGGCGGCATCCCCCAGTCGGGCAACGTGCTGGGCAACCCCAACGCGCCGGTCACGCTGCAGTACTTCGGCGACCTCGAGTGCCCCATCTGCCGCGAGTTCACGCTCACGTCGCTGCCGACCATCATCAAAAAGTACGTGCGCACCGGCAAGCTGAAGATCGAATACAACTCGCTGGAGACCGCCACGCACGAACAGGAAACATTCCGCGAGCAGCAGGTCGCGGCCTACGCAGCGGGCAAGCAGAACCTCGCCTGGTACTTCATCGAGCTCTTCTACCACGAGCAGGGCCCGGAGGACAGCGGCTACGTCACCGAAAGCTACCTGCAGGGACTCGCCCAACAGGTGCCGGGGCTCAATCTTCCCAACTGGAGCGCCGCGCGCAACGCTCCCGCGTATGCCGAACAGGTCACGCACGACGCGCAGGTCGCCAACGCCGAGGGCTTCACCGGCACCCCGTCATTTTTGATCGGCAAAAGCGGCCAGCACATGGAAAAGCTGGAAACCGTCAGCCCCGAAGAAGTGTCGGGGTTTGAAGCCGCCATCAACAAGCAGCTCAGCTGAGAGGATCATGTGGCGATGACACCGCCGCTCTCCCCACCCGCCCCTGATCGCCGCGCGCGGGGCTGAGCCGCGATGAGCGACCGGGCGCTGCGCACAACGATGATCGTGCTCGCCACCATCGGGTTGGGCGTGGCCAGCTACCTCACCTACGTCCACTACTCCGGCATGCCGCCGCTGTGCAGCACCACGCACAACACCTGCCTCAAAGTGCAAACCTCCATCTACTCCAAGCTGGCGGGCGTGCCGGTGGCGCTGATCGGGCTGATCGGCTACGTGGTGATCCTCGCCTCGCTGCTGGCGCCCCAGCGCGAACAGACGCGCTTTGCCACGATGGCGTTCACGCTGGCGGGGTTCGGCTTCTCCGCCTACCTCACCGGTCGCGAGGCGTTTTCGCTGCACGAGTACTGCGAGTGGTGCCTGTCCTCCGCCGCCATCATGACCGTGCTCGCCTGCCTGTCGACCTGGCGCTTCCTGCGCGGCGCGCCTGCGCCCGGCGTCCCAGCCGGTCCGTCGGCCGAGGCCGACGCCGGGACACCGCTCGCGGCAGGCTCCTGAGCGCGGCGCCAGCGGCTCCGGTCGACGCTGTATGGTCGGCCACCGTGCCGCCCCCCGGCGATCGACAGTCCCAGCCTGAGCGATCGGCGCCCGACACCGACGCGGTCGTGCGCCACAAGCGCGCCGCGGCGCAGGCCGCCGCCGATCTCGTGCGCGAGGACATGCGCGTGGGGTTGGGCACCGGCTCCACCGTCGCACAGCTGCTGCCGGCGCTCGCCGCGCGCGGCCTTGCGGGGCTGCGCTGTGCGGCCACCTCCCCCGCCACCGCGCGATCCGCCACGGCGCTGGGGCTGACGGTGGTCGAGCTCGACGAGCTGGGGGAGCTCGACATCGCGATCGACGGGGCCGACCAGATCGATGCGGCGGGGTGGCTGATCAAGGGCGGCGGCGGCGCGCATACCCGCGAGAAGATCGTGGCCGCCGCCGCGCACCGGTTCGTCGTGATCGCCTCCGCCGAGAAGGCCGTCTCGGCGCTGCGCCCGCCGGTGCCCCTGGAGATCCTGCGCTTCGCGCCCCACACCACGCTCGCCGCGATCGCTCCGGCGCGACTGCGCGATGCGCCGCCCAGCCCCGACCACAACCTGATCGCCGACTATCTCGGCCCGATCGAGCAGCCCGAGCTGCTGGCCGCGCGGCTGTCCGCCACGCCCGGCGTGGTCGAGCACGGGCTGTTCGCGCCCAGCCTCCTCAGCGACGTGCTGATCGCGGGCGACGGCGGAGTCGAACATCGGCGACTCAGATGCTGATCAACTCCAGCTCGTCCAAGCGGCGCACCGCGCGCGAGGCCCGCACTATGTCGCCCTCGCGGTGCACCACCGCCTCACGCTCCAGCCGCGCCAGCGCCGCATCGAGCTGCGCCGGTTGAAAGTCGGAGATCTCGCGCGCCAACTCCGTGCGAGCCCACCGCGGCGCGTGATCGTCGCGCAGGAGCTGCAGGATGATCGCTCGCTCCACCCGCTTATCCAGATCGCCGCCGCGCCGCTGCCGGTCTGCGTGTCCCAGCATGGGACTCACCTCCTCGTCCGCCGTCTCGCCCGAACGCCTGCCGGCGCTGGGCCACTTGATTTTTGGGGCCGTCGAAGTTACTCGGGGTGTGCGACGGCACGGTCGACGGGAGGCGGGCTGGAGCGCTCGACCCCGTCCGGGGCAACGGTTGGGCGGGTCGCAAAACCGCTCGCCACTGGTTGGACGGGCGCACCAACCGGGACGGCGCGGGCGCGGCGCTAGCGTTGGCGTTGGCGGCGTTGGCGCTGGCGTTTGGCGCGGTGTACCTTGGGTGGCGTGGGCAAGCGCGCGCGCATCCTCGCGTTCGGCTCGGCCGCCGCGGCGGTGCTGGCCGGCGTGGTGTGCACGATCGTGGTGGGCGGCGTCGCCGGCGAGGTGCTGACGATCGTGCTGATCGGCGGGGGGCTGGCGGGCGCGGTGCTGCTGGTGTTCTTGGAAGTGGGCTTCAGCGAAGACCGCGAGCTGGCGCGCGACCGCGAGCGCCGCCGCGGCCGCGCGCTATGGCTGTTGAGCGCGCGGCGCGGGCGCTGGGTGACCCGTCGGCCGCGGCGGCCGGGTGGCGGCTGACTCCATGTAGGCTCCCCCTGCATGCCCAACATCAACGAGCCCGTATTCGACGAGCTGCGCGAGCATCCCGGCTTCAACTGCCGACGGGCGCGCGTCAGCCGACAGGCGGGCAGCGAGCGGCTGGGGCTCAGCCTGTGGGAGCTGCCGGCGGGGGAAGCCGCCTACCCCTACCACCTGCATCTCGCCGAGGAGGAGCTGGTGGTGGTGTTGGACGGCCAACCCGACCTGCGCACCCCCGAGGGCTGGCGCACGCTGCGCGAGGGCGAGGTGGTGGCGTTTCCCCGCGGCGAGCGCGGCGCCCACCAGCTGGTCAACCGCACCGATCGCACCGTGCGCTTCCTGGCGTTCAGCCCCAACGGCGAGCCCGACATCGTGATCCGGCCTGACTCGGGAACGGTGGGCGCCTACGAGCGTCAAGCCGACGGCGGCGGGCTGCGCAAGGTGTTTCGGATGGACGACGCCGTGGACTACTTCGCCGGGGAGCGGGCGCCGGGCGAGGGGTAGCGCGTGTGAGTGTCTATTTTGCGGACACCAACCGAATTTTCTGAGGTGGGGGCATCGGGTAGGGTTCGGCTGGTGACCCCCACACACACCGACGGCCGGCGGCGCTCGCGGACGGTTGCGTGCGCAGCGGCGCTCGCCATAGGGGTCCTCACAGCTCTGGCCAGCGCCGTGGCACCGGCCGCCCAGACGCCGCGCGCCGGCGCCTCCTCAGCGGGCGCAGCGCCACCGAGCGCCTTCTCTGCGCCCCCCGCATTGCAGGCGCTCGAGCAGAAGATGGAGCAGTTGCAAGTCAACTCGGAGCGCTACACGCAAGCCACGCACGACACCTACACGCTCACGCGGGAGCCACCGGGCAGGCACGGCAAACGCATCGGCAAGAGCACCACCAAGTCGCTCGACGTCGACGAATTGGGGGAAGTCAGCCTCACCCCCGCTCGCGGGCAGGTGTTCGTCGGAGCCCCCGGTAAACGCAAGCCGCTCCTGATCGCGGTGGGGGCGACTCTGTACACATACCTGGGCATCGCCGTGCCTGGCGACCACGGGCGTCCCTGGGTGCGTTCGCACAACACGAGTGCCACCAGCGCCGGCCTGCTGTTCCCCTACCACGGCCAGCCGGATGAAGTGAGCCTCGGCGGAAGCGGCGCCTACGCCGGTCTGATCAACCTCTTGGCGACCGCCGTGGCCCCGATCGGCGTGACCGAACACGTGGTTCTCGACGGACAGACAACCACGGAGTTCACGGCAACCGTCGAACCGCTGCGGCTGGTGAAGCACATTCCCGCGAAGGTGCTGAGCGTCCTTCGCCGGCAGCTGACGCCCGACCAGCTCGAGGTGCTCATCACCGAAGCGGGGCTGCCGGTGCGGGTGGTGCTGTCGCAGCAGCTGAGCGCTTCCCCGCACACGGGCGTTTCCACCATGTCGAGGACAACCGACATCCTCGCGGTCAACATACCGGTGTCGGTCAAGCCACCGCCCGCCCGGCGGACGATCGGCGAAAAGGCGTTCGCCAAGCTGCTCCACACCAAGCGCTCCAGTGGCCTGTCGATAGTCGGCACCAACGGCACTCCGGCCACTCATTCGATCGCTCCGCCCTCGGCCATACGGCGCGCAGGTGGACGCCGACTGGCCGAGTTCAAGCTGGGTCGAGCAGTGGCCACCGCATCTGGATGCCTGGCGTGTCACCGCATCGGCGACGACGGCAACCCGGGTCCCGGCCCATCGCTCACGCACATCGGCGCCAAGCTGTCGGCGCCTGAAATCGAACACGCGCTCCGCGACCCCAAGGCACCGATGCCGTCGTTCAAGCATCTGCCGGCGCGGCGGTTCAAGGCGCTGGTCGAGTTCTTGAGCGAGCTGCGGTAGTTGAACCGCTCACCCGGCCTTGAACCGGGCTGCCTCGTCCGCTCCGCCGGTGACGTCGCCCGGGCTGTAGGAGTGCGCGCCGGCGCCCGCCAACTTGCCGCCGTCCACGATCAGGTATTCCTCGCGAATCGGCCTGCCCTCGAACCAGCACTCCAGGATCTCGCGCACCCCTGCGGCGTAGCGGGCCTGTGCGGAAAGGCTGGTACCGGAGGTGTGAGGGGTCATCCCGTGGTGGGGCATCGTGCGCCACGGGTGGTCGTTGGGCGCGGGCTGGGGAAACCACACATCGCCCGCGTAGCCGGCCAGTTGACCGCTGGCGCACGCGCGTGCCACGGCCTCGCGGTCGCAGATCTTGCCGCGCGCGGTGTTGATCAGATGGGCGCCGTGCTTCATCTTGGCGATCAGCTCCGCGTCGAACAGGTTTTCGGTCTCCGGGTGAAGCGGCGCGTTGATCGTCACCACGTCGCACGCCTCCACCAGCGACTCCACGCTCGGGTGGAACGTCACGCCGAGCTGCTGCTCGACCTCGGGCGACAGGCGATGGCGGTCGGTGTAATGCAAACCGACATCGAACGGCTGCAACCGGCGCAGCACCGCCGAGCCGATCCGCCCCGCGGCGACGGTGCCGACCTGCATGCCCTCCAGGTCGTACTCGCGCGATGCGCAGTCGGCGATGTTCCAGCCGCCGTTCAACACCCACTGATGCGATGGGATGTAGTTGCGCACCAGCGCGAGGATCATCATCACCACGTGCTCGGCCACGCTGATGCTGTTGCAGTAGGTCACCTCGGCAACCGTGATCCCACGCTCGATCGCGGCCTGCAGATCGACGTGGTCGGATCCGATGCCAGCCGTCACGGCGAGCTCCAGCCGCGGCGCCCGCGCGATCCGCTCTGCTGTCAGGTAGGCCGGCCAGAACGGCTGGGAGATCACGATCTCGGCGCCAGGCAGCTCGTGTTCGAACACCGACCCCTCGCCGTCCTTGTCGGAGGTGACGATCAGCGTGTCACCACGCTCCTCGAGGAACCGCCGCAAGCCCAGCTCGCCCGAGACGCTCCCCAACAGCTCGCCCGGCGTGAAATCGATCGCCCGCGGCGTCGGCGTGCTCTGCCCGTCGGGATAGCGATCGATCCGCGGGATGTCCCGCCGCGCGTACGTCGGGGGGAAACCGTCGATCGGATCGTCATACAACACACACAGAACGTTGGCCATCGCCTCCACCCTTCATCGGTTTTTTCTCGCGCGCCTCGCGGCATTGGCCCGCGTCGGTGCCGGCACACATCATCAACGTCGCGACCACGTCTCGCATAGCTAGAAGTCTCGCGTGCGCCGCGCCCAGATTCAAGCGGGCCGCGCCCAGCTCAAACAGCGGCCGCACGTGGCGAGGGTCGAGCGAGCACTCACGAGGCCACCGTGAACACGAATTCCCGCTCGTCGCCAGACGTTCCCAGCGCCAGAGGCGGTCCGTCTGGTCCGGTCGAGCTCAACGTCGCAAACCCGCTTGACCACCGACGGCGTGGTCGGCTAGGGTCGTGTCGTGTCCTCCCACCTCTCTTCGGTTGCAAGCGCCGAGCGCCGCCCGCGGCGCGGCGCGCTGAGCGAGCCGGCGCTGCGCGTCTGCCGTGCGCTGCTGGCACTGGCGGCGCTCACCGCGATCGGCTACGACGTGGCGGCGGGACCCGGGGTCAGCGATGGCGACTACTTCAGCTATTTCACCGTCCTCAGCAACCTGTTCGCGGCGGGGATGCTCCTATATGGAGCGCTTCGCCCCGCGCGCTCGCGCTCGCGCACGGTCGAGCTTCTCAGAGGCGCAGCGGTCGTGTACATATTGACAACCGGGATCGTGTACGTCCTGCTGCTCTCGGGGCGCACCCCCGCGTACCTGTGGGTGACCGCGATCCTCCACTACCTGATGCCGGTGGCGGTGGCGCTCGACTGGCTGCTTGATCCGCCGCGCGTGCGCCTCGACCCCGCGCGGACGGTTGTCTTGTGGATGGCGTTTCCGCTGCTGTACATCGTCTACACGCTGGCGCGCGGTGCGATTGTGGACTGGTATCCGTACTTCTTCGTCAACCCCCACCGCAGCGGCGGCTACCTGTTGGTGGCCGGCGACTGCCTCATGGTCGGGCTTGGAATCGTCGCGCTGATTGCGGCGACCACATGGGCTGGCAACCGATCACAAGGCAAACCGACATCGTGAAGCACGATGCCGGCGAGTTCGTCCGAGCCCGCCGGCATCTGCACCCTCAGCAGTTCTTGTTGTACCCGGAGCCAGCGCCGGGATCGTTGGGCCACGGCGTACTTGCGGTCGTCACCCTGACCTTCGTCGGTTCGATCAGTTCGGCATCCCATATGTAATTCTGCACAGGTGGCTGTGCATCTGTAACCGAGTGGCTACTGAGGCCCGACGGGTCCGACACATCTTCGCGCCATTGGACCACCGTGAGATTGTCGGCTTGCAGCACGGGCAGTGCCGTAGCGACCTTGGCACCGAGCAGCCCGCTGCAATGCAGCGGTTCGCCGGGGGCGAAGATGCTCGCGGCGCTCTCGTACTGTTCTCCAGCCTTGGCGGGGCGTCCCAGAGCGATGCTCCCTTCCCCGGCGAAATCCTTGGGGATATCAAGGCCGATCGGACATCCACCGCCGCCCATGAGGCAGTGCCCGCCCTGAAGCGCTTTGATCTGATCTCCGGCGCCGGATTCCCCGACGTAGAGCACAGTGCCGACGATGCTCGGCGACACGGGCAGGAGGTTCACCGTGATCTTGAGATCCTGCTTGGCGAACGCGGCGTCGAGCTGCGCCTGAGCCGCGAAGGGATCGGTCACCGTGGCGATGATGTCGCCGCTCGCGGCAGTTCGAAAAGCCACGGCCTCCGCCGGCGCGGGACCCACGCCCGAGATCGTACCCAGAACAACCACCGCGACGGTCCCCGCGGCAGCCGCGCCGAAGCTGGAGAGAACCAGCGGACTTCGTAGGCGAGCGTTAGCGCCTGCCAAGAACCGCCGTCGTCGGACTCCTGCCCGCCGCCGGCCTTCCGCATCCGTCCCCGGATCACCGCTCACGATCGCTTCGAGCAACTCGATCCGCCGCTCGGTCGGAAAGAGCTCATCGACCCGCTCGGCCTCGTCGGGTCGCAGCTCTCGCAACAGTTCGATGGTGTGACTGTTCATATGGCCTCCTCGATGACGGGGGAACTAGTTGGGTCGTGCGATCTAAGGTGGGACGAGTTGGTGGGCGATCGGGCCACCGATTCTTTTCGGACGCCGCTTCGGCCAAGGCGGCCCGCAGACGTCCCCGGGCTCGATGGAGTCGCAGCGCCACTGCGCCTCTGGAACAGCCGAGCGCAGCCGCGGCCTCTCGCTGGCTCAGCCCATCCCACACGATAAGCAGCAAAACCTCCCGTTGCGAGTCGGTGAGACGATCGAGCGCCGCGAGGACGCGGTGACGAGCAGTCAGAGTCTCTTCATGGTCGTCGTCCGTTTCCCCGATCGTCGCCGCGAGACGCTCGATCAGCGCGCCTTGGCGACTCTGCCCTCGACGCAGATCGGCCAGCACTCGGCGTGCGACGCCAAGCAGCCACGGGAGCGGCTCATCAGGCATATCGGCCATGCGGCGCCATGCAACCTCGAAGGTCCACGCAAGCGCCTCCTCAGCCAGCCCTCGGTCTGCCCGGGAGAGCAGATACGCGGCGACGCGGTCGAAATGCTCCCTGTATAGGCGCTCAAACCGCTGCTCATTGCATTTGGCCATCTTCACTCCCCGGTCGGTGTCATGGGGGAAGTGGCCGGGAGGACCCCCGATGTTACGCAACCGCGCCCCGGGAGCGAACAGAAGCCCCAACCCCTGCATCCACCAGGGGTTCCGTGAGGGTGAGCGACGGGATTCGAACCCGCGACCGCCGGGACCACAACATGGGCTGGGTGTTGCTCAGGCCCACAGACCCCCTGTTTATAGGCTTCGTTGCTGATGATTGTGGCTGAGTTAGCCACAGCCACAGGACCGCCTTGGCGGAAGCCACCGCTTCCGCGTCGCCGCAACCCTCGGCGGACGGCCATTTGAAACCTTTCTGCTCGACATCGGCTTCCACAGCGAGCCGATCACGGGGATCGAGACGCTGAAGACCCCCGATCTCCTCTCCTTCGCCGGCATCGAACCCGTAACCCGTCCGAGTCGTTCCGCTCGAGATGCAGATCGCAGAGAAGCTCCACGCCTACTGCCGCACCCACGAAAACAAGCGCCCCAGCACGCGCACGAAGGACCTCGTCGACCTCAGCCTGATCGCCGAGCTCTCCGCGCTCGACGCCGCGAGGCTCACGCAAGCAATCGATACCGCCTTTTCGAGCCGCACCATGGATCGACTGCCGCGGTCCCTACCGCCTCCGCCGGAAGAGTGACTCTGGCAATCTCACAGCGCGCAATCTGGTCATCAACGGGCGCCAGCGACGACGCTGCCGCAGTGGTACACGGGAGCGAGCATGATCCTGCCTGGCAGTGCCAGCAGTTCCTCGTCGTCCGGAGCAAAGGGCATCGACCGCTCGCGGCGACCGCCCGCAAGGGTGTGAAAGCGCTAGCGCTGCTCAGGCGATTGCTGGGCACCCGAGGCCCCACGCCGCCGACGAGTAGTCCTCTATCACCACAAGAGATGACTACACCCCGCCCGACACCAAGAGCGGACGCTGATTCGCCCGCCGCTGACGCGCCTCAGTGCCGGCGCTGCGGGAGCGTCAGGATTGAGCTGGAGCCTGGGGCTCTCGCGGCAGGAGGCGGTGGCCGTCGACGACCGCGGTGGCTAGGTCGATGAGCTTGCGGTTGTCGATACGGGATTGCTGGCGGAGCATCTCGAAGGCGCTCGCCTCGTCGATGCCGTGGCGCTCCATGAGGATCCCCTTGGCTCGCTCGGTCAGGGCGCGGCGTCCGAATGCGCCCTGGAGGTCTTGGTACTCGGCGAAGCGCCTGAGCACGATGTCGATCGCGCTCTGCCAGTCCTCGACGTCGGCGTCGCTGATGTGGGCGAAGACGCCTCGCTTGGACGCCTCGTTAATGAACTCGGGGTCGCGGGCGTGGAGTAGGACGATCACCGGGCAGGCGGCTTCCCGCACGATCTTGTCGATCAGGTCGAGGGCGTGCTCTGAGCTCTTCCCGAGCCCTACGAGCGCAACGTCGGGTCGCTCTCGGGCGGTCGCTGGGCCCACGTCCTCAACGTCGATCTCGCGTGCAATCACCTCGTGCCCCAGCCCGACGACGATCGGAGCGACGAGCGCCAGGCGGTCCTTGCGCTCGTTGGCGATCAGGACACGCAGATGCTTGGTCTCGCGGTAGTTCATCACGGTTCGGCCATCCCCGCTCGCGGCGGATAGAAGTGTTAGGATAGATGTTCGCTCGCCCTAGATTTCGGCGGGCTTTGGTTTTCCGGCTCCGACACTCGGCCGGCGTTCTTGCCTCGACCTGAACGGTCGAACGCCTCAACGCACGCGTCAGGAGCCCGGTCATCGCAATCCTTACCAGAGCACCCGATCAACGTCGTCTCCTCGGCGTCAGCTCTCTCGGGGCAAACACCTAATGAGGCCCACGACTGGAAACTTTCGAGTGGTCATCGTCGGTGGGGGAGTAGCCGCGCTCGAGAGCGCGCTGGCACTCTCCCACCTCGCGCCTGAGCTCACCGACGTGACCCTCATCGCACCCAACCTCGAGTTCGTCTACCGCCCGATGGTCGTCCGCGAGCCGTTCGCCTACGGTTCGGCCAGCCGCTACCCCCTCCAGCGGATCGTGAGCGACGCCGGCGCGACGCTGCTGGAAGAGCAGCTGGCGTGGATTGACCCCGACAAGCACACGCTGCACACCGAGACCGGCAAGGCGATCGAGTACGACGCGCTCCTGCTGACGCTCGGCGCCCACACCAGCGCACGCTATGAGCACGCCGTGACTATCGACGATCGACACCTGGACGAGACCTTGCACGGTTTGATCCAGGACATCGAGGGCGACTACATCCACAGCCTCGCGTTCGTGGCGCCCGGACAAATCGCTTGGCCCCTGCCGCTGTATGAGCTCGTGCTGATGAGCACCGGGCGTGCGTATGACATGGGCATCGAGCTCTCAACGACGATCGTCACACCCGAGGACAGCCCACTCGCGATCTTCGGCCAGGCGGCCAGCAGCGCCGTCGCCGAGTTGCTGCACCAGGCCAACATCCAGACGATCACCTCCGCCTACGCCGAAGTACCGCGCTCGGGCGAGGTGGTGATCAGCCCCGGCGACCGTCATCTGCGCGTCGACCGCGTGATCGCGCTGCCCGAACTCTGCGGGCCTCCCGTGCGAGGTATCCCCTTGAGCGACCACGGCTTCATCCGCGTCGACCCTCATGGGAGGGTGCCTCACATAGAGGACGTCTACGCGGCCGGTGACGCCATCGACTTCCCGATCAAGCACGGCGGCCTCGCCGCCCAGCAGGCCGATGTCGCCGCGCAATCGATCGCTGCGCAGGCCGGCGCCGCGGTGACACCCGAGCGGTTTGATCCCGTGATCAACGGCATGCTGCTCACCAACGACAAACCGCGCTACCTCACCGCCCACATCACCGGCGGCAACGGGTTCAGCTCCAAGATCAGCGACACACCAACCTGGTCACCGCCGGGCAAGATCGTCGCACGGTATTTGGCGCCCTACCTAGACGGTCTGGATCACGAGCGGACCCAGAGCGACACAACTCTCACTAGCGGGGGACCGACCACCGACCAAGCTGATGCCAAGCCTGCGGTTGCCGCCTCGGTAGCGGGGCACATGAACGCATCTACAGAGAGACAAACATGATTGCCTACGTGATCGTTGCCGTCCTGCTTGCGGCGCTCGTCGGTCTGGCGCTGTCGGTGCGGATACTCAAGCAGTATGAGCGGGCCGTGATGTTCCACTTGGGCAAGGTCCGGGACGGCGCGCGGGGTCCGGGGCTGATCATCTTTGCTCCGTTCGTAAACCAGGTTCACCGCGTTTCGTTGCGGATCGTCACGATGCCGATCCAGTCGCAGGGAATCATCACTCGCGACAACGTCAGCATCGACGTCTCGGCTGTTGCCTATTACCGCGTCGATGATCCGATCCGTTCGGTGGTGGCGATCGAAAACGTCGAAGAGGCGATCAACCAGATCGCCCAGACCACGCTTCGTGCTGTGGTGGGCCGTCACACGCTCGATGAAACGCTGTCTGAGACGGACACGATCAACAAGAACATTCGTGAGATCCTCGATGTTCAGACCGAGGAGTGGGGCATCAAGGTCACGACCGTCGAGCTGAAGGACATTCAGCTCCCGGACTCGATGAAGCGCGCGATGGCACGCCAGGCCGAAGCCGAGCGCGAGAAGCGTGCCAAGATCATCGCCGCCGAGGGAGAGGCACTAGCGGCTGGCGAGCTCGCGCGTGCTTCGGATGTGATGATGGAACACCCACTGGCGCTGCAGCTGCGCAATCTCCAGACGCTCGTGGAGATCGCGGTCGACAAGAACTCCACCGTCGTGTTCCCCGCGCCGCTGATGAGCACGATCCAAGAGCTCGGCGCGTTCCTCAAACGCGAGACGCTGGCCGCGGGTGACATGCCTGCGGCGCCTATAGCAGCGCCAGCGCCCTCCAACGGCTCGGCGGCCACCAAATGAGCACCAGCACCCAGGTTGACGCGAGTGCTCGCCGCGAGCATCTGAACTGTCCTCGATGTGGCCTGAGCATTGAAGTGCGTCCATCCCGGACGGCGATTCGCCACTGTCCACGGTGTGTCGCGCGCGCTCGTCTGGTCGTTGAGTTGTCCACAACCAGCTCGCAGCGCAGGACATCTTCTTCCCGCCCAAGGCGGCCTTCTCCGCAGCAAAGGCCGGTACCGAGATCACCCCCGCGATGATCCCGTCCGTCTCAAAGTACGCAGGACAGCAACTGCTGACCGGCCCGCAGGCGGAGGCGTACGCCGACCACTTCATCGCGATCCACCTCTCCGAGATGCCATACGGAGGGATCTACTCCAAGATCAGCACAGCCGCTCGGGCCGAACCAACCAACACCAAACTCGCAGCACTGGAGACGACCTCCTTCCAGGGAACCACCCTACGCGGCCTGCTGCTCGAGGCATACGGCTTCTCGAAAATCGGCACGATCATGCTCATCGGATCGATTGCCTCCTTCATCCTCGCGCTAGTGATGCTCGGATTCGTCGCCCTAGGCTTCCGCCACGCGCGGCTGACGCCGGCCGAGGAGGAGTTGCTCATCCACAAGCCGAGCCCGGAGTTGGCAGGTGCTCCCGCATGACGGCTTACCAATGCCGGAGGCGCTGCACAACGACCGGTACCCACCAGAGATTGGAGGTCGCATGAAGGCCCTCGTTTATCACGGCCCAGGCCAGCGCGGCTGGGATGACGTGCCCGACCCCACGATCATCGATCCGACCGACATTGTGGTGCGGATCGACACCTCGACGATCTGCGGATCAGATCTGCACATCCTCAAGGGCGATGTGCCCGAGACGACCCCCGGAACCGTGCTCGGCCACGAGGCGGTCGGCACCGTGCAGGAGATAGGCGCCGGCGTCAGCACGGTGACGGTCGGGGACCGGGTGCTGATCTCGTGCGTAAGCGCCTGCGGGCGCTGTCGCTACTGCAAGGAAGGCCGCTACGGGCAATGTCTCGGCGGCGGTGGCTGGATCTTTGGCCACCTCATCGACGGGCTGCAGGCGGAGTACGCACGCGTTCCGTTCGCCGATAACTCCGTCTACAAGATCCCCGAGGAGCTCTCAGACGAGCAGGTTCTGTTTCTCGCCGACATCCTCCCGACATCTTTCGAGGTTGGTGTGCTGAACGGCAAGATCACACCCGGCGATGTCGTGGCAATCGTCGGCGCCGGACCGATCGGACTCGCGGCGATTCTCACCGCCAGCCTCTACACGCCTGGACGGATCGTGTCGATCGATCTAACCGACAGTCGGCTGGAAAGCGCCAAGCGGTTCGGTGCCGGCACGACGATCAACAACGGGCGCGAGAACGCGGTTGCGCAGATCATGGAGCTCACCGACGGCCTTGGCGCCGACGTCGCCCTGGAGGCGGTCGGCGTGCCCGACACGTTCGAGCTTGCGACCGAGCTGATTCGCCCGGGTGGACGCGTGGCGAACATCGGCGTGCACGGCAAGCCCGCGACGCTGCACCTGGAGAAGCTATGGACCCGTGACGTGACGATCACGACGGGACTGGTCGACACCAACACGATCCCTCAGCTGATGAGGCTGGTCGCCAGTGGTCGCTTGGACCCGTCACTGTTTGCCACCCATCGCCTCCCCCTGAGCGACACGATGGCCGCCTACGACACGTTCGCCGACGCCGCCAACACCGGCGCCCTGAAGATCGTGCTCGAAGGAAGCGCGGTCCCCCGCAGCGTGGACCCGCCCATCGCGGTAGGTGCGATCGAATGAGCTTGCGAGGACCGACGCTCGGCTCCGCGCCGCGGGATCAGCAGCCACCAAGCCCTGTCGGCACACCCGGCTGACCAGTCCCGGTTTCGATGGCGGATCGCGACCCTCCCGCCCCCCGGTCGGTGGGCGCTGCCCTGCGTGATTCGCGAAACACGACCGCTCGATGAGGTCAACGAGGCAATCGCCGATGCGGAGGCGGCCGAGTCGCAGCGCGCATCGTCCTCGAGCCCTAGCAGGCCGAGGGGCCCGTGGTGAACCAGGGCGCAGAGCACCTCAGGGCCGGCCAGCTGGGCACCGCGGATCTGACGGCCTCGACATTCGCCAACATCGGCCTGGGGGAAAACTTCTACTTCGCGTTCGGCGTGATTGCCGTCACCGCCGGTGTGGCGGCCCCACTGACGATCCTCGCTGCAGGTGTGGCGATCGTCCTGCTCGCCTTCACAGTGGCCGAGTTCACCAAGGTAGAGCCCTCGGCGGGGAGCTTCATAACCTATGTCGAGACCTCGCTGGGAGCGCGGGCACGGGCGCACCGGACGTTCGAGATTGAGGGAACAGGCGAGCGACGCGAAGTTGGATCGTGGCTGTGTTGCGGGCTGGCGGGAGCCCGTCGAGGTTCTTCCGCGTCTTCAGAAGAGCGTCGTCAACGCCTCCCGTCGTGTGTGGAGAGACCAGTCGGCCGACGTGTAGCGTCGCGCGGGGGCTACTGGGGGGCCTGTTGGTCGACGCGAACAGTGGCCCGCCGGCGCGAACCGCCGTCAGGCGGAGGTCAAGCCAGGCCGGCTGCGGGTTGGTGTCCGGTACGTCCAGGGGCGGCAGCACAGTCTCGATTCCGGTGTCGGCGATCGCTTGCCAGCCCAGTGCCACGAGCTTCTGCCGGCGAGCCTCCTTGCCTCCCTCGATCCACAGTGCGCGCAGCGTCATCAGGGCGATGACGATCGCCGGCAGGCCGAGGAGGGCGATGCGAAAATCGCGCAGGCTGAGCAGTGTGAACACGTAGCCGACGTCCGGGATGTGAAACACGACGACGTTCTGCGTGTTCTGGTTGAGCGTGAACTTCCACGCGTCCGGGTGTTTGTTCGCGTCTCCCTTGGTCCTGTAGACACGCTCCCCGTTCGCCCCACGTCCGATCCACCAGATGCGGTGGGTGACGCGTGTCTGGCTCGTGAACCCCGCCGGCGGGGAATAGGTGATTGGGTCCCCCACCTTCAGATCGGCGGTGGGGATCGGGCGATCGAATACGATCGAGCCCCGATCGTAGGTGCCCGTCATCGAGCCTGTCAGGATAACGTAGCGCTGAAAGCCGAGCAGGGCGGGGACGAGCATGATGAGCACGCTGGCGATCATCGCCACGAAGGCACAGTTGAGCGCGAGCCGTCCCGCCCTGCGCGCGAGTCTTCGCGCAGCAGAGTTCGCCGGGCGCTCCGCGGGGGCGAGGCCCGGCTGGGTGGATGGCCGTGGGACGCCCGGGAGGCGCCCCACTACGATTGCGTGGCCGTCCATACGTATTCCACTCGGGTCGCGGCGCCCTCGTAGGCGTTGTCGGCGCCGTTGACGCCTTCGGGGAACGACACCGTGAACTGGTACCGGTGCGTCGCTTCGGCCGCGAACGCGCCAAGGGAGAGGGTGCCCATCGAGCCGAGCGTGCCCGCGTAGAGGGTGACCGGAGCGGGACACGAGCTCACGCAGGCAGGATCTCCCAGATCCTTGACTTCGAGCTCCAACTTGCCCGACAGCGCCGGAGCCGCAGGCGTGTCGGAGAGGCCCGCCTTCGCGAGCGTGAAGGTGGCGGGGATGTTGCCCCCGTTCTTGATGTTGACTGCGCCGGAGCTCGATCCGCCGGGTTTCATCATGTTCGCGGTCAGGATCGAGGCTCCGCTCGCCGAATCGGTGACGACGAGCGTTCCGGCGGTGATCAGCGTGCCCGGGTTGGAGCTGGTGGAGTTGAAGTTCGCGCCGGAGCCGACCGCGGTTGCGGTCGCGATCGTCAGGCCCCCCAGGACGAGCAGGAGTCGACGAGGCGAGGCGGTGAACATCGAGGCGAGAGAGAACACGGCCGTGGCTCATCCGAGTCAGGTGGCCACGGGCTGTGCGAGCGCATACCCGGCTGCCACGGGCGCCTCGAACCACGCGACCAGCTCGACGAGCGGTAGGGGCGCGCTGAAGTAGTAGCCCTGAGCTTCGTCGCACTCGATCTCCGCCAGGTCGTTGAGCGTGTCGAGGTCTTCGACTCCCTCGGCGATGACCCGGATATCGAGCTCGTGTGCGAGCCGAACGATCAGCCGCACGATCATCTTGTCCCGCGGCCGCAGGTGCAGGCCCCCGACGAACCTGTGGTCCACCTTGAGCTCGGCCACGGGCAGGTCGCGTAGGCAGGCGAGCGATGAGTACCCGGTACCGAAATCGTCGATGCAGATCCGCACACCCAGGCTGTCGAGCGACCGGAGCATCCCCGCCGCCTTCTCGGGATCGGCGATCAGGGCCGCCTCGGTCACCTCGAGCCCGAGCGCTCCGGGCGGGATCCCCGCGCTCGCGAGCATCTTGCCGATCTGCTCGCACAACGCGTCATCGAGGACGTTCGGTACCGACAGGTTGACGTTGACACCCGCGTCGATGCCGCGTTCGCGCCATGCCTCACAGTCGCGCAGAGCCAGTCCGATGACGTGCAGGGCGAGTTCGCTGTTCAGCGCACCGTCGAGGACGGTCGGCAGGAACTCGCTCGGCGCGAGCAGTCCACGCTTGGGGTGGCGCCATCGCAGCAGCGCCTCGACGCCCGTCACGCGACCCTGCGCGAGGTTGACCGTCGGCTGGTACTGCAGCACCAGCTGGTCGTGTTTGATGGCGTTTCCCAGCTCGCGCAATAGTGCCTTCTTGCGCGGGTCAGACTGGCTGCGAGCGGCCTTGGAGGCGCGTAGCAGGATCGGCCACAGGGCGAAATAGAAGAGCAGGGCGGCTCCGAACAGGATGAAGTCGATGCGCTGCCGCTGATCGGATACCTCCTGCGCCACGGCCGCTTCGGGAACGATCAGCTCGGCTACGGCGATCGGCTTGGTCGTGTTATGTCCGTAGAGGGGTACGGCGACGTCCATCTGCTTGCCGATGAAGGTTTCCGTCGACCAGGGGACACGGCCGCGAACCGCTGTCGCGATCTTGCCCGAGAAGGCCGCGAGCACCTCGGGGGGTGCAGACACCGTCGCTCCGATCAGTCGGTGGGCAGTCGAGTACAGCACCCGCGAGCGCGAATTCCAGATGGCGCCTCCGTCGATGCCGACCGTCTGACGTGCGGAGAGCATGGCCCGATCGAGGGTTTTGAGTTGCCGAACGTCGAGCTGCCCTCTGTCGCCGGGCAGCTGGGGTCTCAAGCTCGATACGACCAGCAGTTCGGCCGAGCGCGTCGCGCCGGCCAGCTGGTCGTATCGGAGTTCAGCGCCGACGATCCGCGAGACGGCGAAAGCCACCAAGGCGACCGCGAGCAGGCCGGCGACGCTGAAGGTGAGCAGGAAGCCCGGCCGCACGTAACGCAGCTCGGGAAGGGCTGCGAGACCGGGTCGGTGCGGTTTGTCCATCCACTTTGCCATCGGCATCCAACGGTCAGATGCTGAATTGGCGTAGGCGCTGTAGATCGCCTGCGAGCTGACAATGCCGGCCCAGGCTGACATTTTTTGACGCGATTACGTAGTGATCCGCAGTCATATTATTGCTCAGCACTATTCTTGCCGATGGAAGACGTACAAACCGATCCGGTCTGATCGCCTGCGGGCACTCTCCGGCAAAGGAGATGCTATGCACAGGCTCAAGTCCCTCTGGACGGCCTCGCCCCGCAAGGTGCTCGTCACTTTCGCTGGCCTGTTGGTCGCGGCCGCAGTGGCCGTCGGCTCAGGCGCGAACTTCAACTCCACCAGCGCCAACCCCAGCAACGTCTTTACCGCCGGCACCATCAGCCACTCAAACTCGAAAGCCAGCGCGGCAATCCTGACTGCGGCGAATATCGTCCCGGGCGCCACCGCCACCGGCACCGTGGACATCAAGAACACCGGCTCCGCGAGCGGCACCTTCACGCTCGCCCATACGGCCGCCGTCGACACACCTGCCTCGCCCGGGTTTTCCAAAAAGCTCACGATGGTCGTTCAGGACCTCGGCGAACCGGCCTGCGTCTCGTCGTGCCCGGCCGCTGTGACCCTCTACACAGGGCTGATGAGCGCAATGCCGACGACCATCGCGCTCGGCGTATTCCCCGCCGGGTACACCCACCGCTATCAGTTCACGATGACCTTCCCGGACTCGGGACTCAACGGCGCCGACAATGTCTACCAGGGCGCGTCGACCACTGTCGAATACAACTGGTCCTCGACGAGCTGATCGGCCCCAACACTTCCGAGGACGCTCCTCATGGACGACCAGACGGGATCCGCAGCAGCTGGCGAGCTTCCGCGCCACGTGGCGCCCGCGCCCGGAAGCTCGTCGGTCGCTCCAGAAGGCCGTTCCAGTTACCCCAACGGCCGTCGCGCCTCCGGGGTCGCCCTCAAGCTCGCCGCCACCGCTGCCGTCCTTGCCGCGGTTGCGCTGCTCGTCGACACCGCGACTTGGTCGAATCTCAACGCGACGGCCACCAACCCGTCGAACTCGATCAATGCCGGGACGGTCCAGCTGACCTCGGGCTCCTTCACGGCGCCCGTGATATCGCTGACAAGCGCCAAGCCCGGAGCCGTCTCCACCGGCTGCATCCAGATCACCAACAGCGGAACGCTGTCCGTCCAGATGAAGCTCTACGGGACCGGCTCGGGGACCGGGCTGAACGAATACTTGAAGCTGGTGGTCACGCGGGGCTCCTTCAGCGGCACTCCCCCCGCCGGGTCGTGCATCGGCTTTACCCCAGACGCCACGAACTACATCGCCCAGGGTGCCGGCGTCATCTACAGCGGGACGCTGGCCAACTGGCCGAGCAGCGCGAGCTCGGCGCTCCCCGACCCGACAGCCTCGAGTCCGGCCACGTGGAGTCCTCAGGCCACGCACAGCTACCAGTTCCAGGTCACGGTGTTGAGCGATGCAAAAGCCCAGGGGCTCACCGGGCACCAGACGTTCACCTTCGAAGAGGTCAGTATCTGATGGTCGCGCTCGCGCCATCGCTGCCGCGCCCCGGAAGGGCGGGCGTTCGCCCGGGCCGTGCCCTGCGGGTCGCCGACCGCGCGTCGAGCGTGCTGTGCGCGCTCGCGCTGGTCCTGCTCGGGTTGGTATTCCTGGTGCGCCTAGCCGGATACCGACCGCTCATCGACTACTCGAGCAGCATGCGGCCGGCAATCAACGCGGGGGACGTCCTGATCAGCCACGGCGCTCCGGCACAGAGCATCCGTCCTGGTGACATCGTCAGCTTCAGCGACCGGGCGCTTCAGGGCCGGCTCGTCACACACCGGGTGCTCGCGGTCCACGCCGAGCACCAGCGGCTGTACTTCCTGACGCGAGGAGACGCCAACGCCGCTCCCGAGCGCTGGTCGGTTGCCAGAATGGGCTCGGTCGCCAAGGTGGATCTGCGGATCCCCGCGGTCGGGTGGGCCGCTGCGTGGCTGAACAGCGGCCTCGCTCGTACCGCGACGCTGTCCCTCCTTGCGCTCGCGCTTGGCGCCGCGCTGCTGCGGCGGATCTGGAGCGCGTGATGGGCCGTGGTGCGGCGCGCGCGGCGCTTGCCGTGCTCGCCCTCTGCGCCGCCTGTGCAGCCACCCTGGGCGGCACGCTGTCAGCCTTCAACGTCTCCTCCACGACGCCGTTGGCCTCCTTCACCGCCGCCGCCGACTGGACTGCTCCGACCGCGTCCGTGGCGGTCATCGGGCGCACGACGGCCTACTACACCGGCGACATCAAGCAGGGCGCCAGCTACTACGTGTATGCCAACGTCACCGACACCGGCAACCCCGCGAGCGGGATCGAAAGCGTCACCGCCAATGTGGACACGATCACCTCGGCGCACCCCGCGGTCGCGCTCGTGGCCGGCAGCTACAACGCCGGCGGAGTCGCATACAACTACCGCACCGCCGCACTCACGGCGAACAGCACCCTGGCGTCGGGCAGCGACGCCTTCACGATCACCTCTACCGACAAAGCGGCCAACGTGGAAACCCAGAGCTTCACCGTGACCGTCGACAACACGGCGCCGGTGGCGTCCGACGTCCAGAGCACGAACGTGAGCGGCGGCACCGTCGGCCACCTCGACCAGGGCGACACGCTGACGCTCGCCTACAACAGTGTCATCGATCCATACTCGATCCTCGGCGGCTGGAACGGGGCCAGCACCAAAGTGCAGGTCTATCTCGTTGACGGCGGCAGCGGCAACAACGACTCCATCGACGTCTACAACATGGAATCCACTCCTGGCCAGATTCCAGTCGGCACCGTCGACCTCGGCAGCAGAGAGTACCTGACCACCGGATCCGGCAAACACATCGTCTACGGCGCGACGGGGGCGGCGACGCCCTCGACCATGGTCCAGAGCGCCTCCAGCATCGTGATCACCCTGGGAACTCCGGGCGGCGCATCGTCAACGAGCACAACGCACGCGGCCATGATATGGACCCCCTCCACGTCGGCCACCGACATTGCGGGTAACGCCGTGAGCGCGAACACCGCCACTCAGACCGGGATCACTCACGCCAACTTCTAAGCCAAGTAGCTATGGCACGACGGTGAGCTCCGAGCGGTTGCGACCTGCGGTCTTTGCGGCATAGAGAGCGCGATCAGCGTTGAGTACCGCGCCGCGTAGATCGGGGCCGAGTGGTGCACCGCCGATACTAACCGTTACCTCGCCGCCACTCATCTCCAGTACGGCTGCGCGGATGTCCTCGGCAACGCGGTGGGCCTCGACCTGCGCGCACTGCGGTAGCAGGACGGTGAACTCATCGCCGCCGATGCGCGCAACCGTGTCGCCGGCGCGAACCGCGCTGCGAATCGCCTGGGCGAGGCGGCGGAGTAGTGCGTCACCGGCCTCGTGGCCTTGGGTGTCGTTGATCTCCTTGAACTTGTCGACGTCAATCACGAGCAGCGCGTTGTGTTGCCCTGGGCGACTGAGTGCGATCATGTGGTCGTCGAACGCGCGACGGTTCGGTAGCTCGGTCAGGGGGTCGCGGTGGGCGAGGTAGCGGTACTCGGCGGCCCGCCGCGCGTAGCGGCGGGCCACCTCGCTCGCGTCGGTGACCTCAGCGGCAAGACGCTCGTCCTCCACGGCGCTCGCAGGTGGTGACGGTCGCGTCTGCGCGGTGGTCGAGCGCAGCAGTGTCATCGCCGGCGGGGGCTTCTGAGACGGGTCGTGCAGCAGCCCCTCAACCGCGTCGAGCACGGCGGCAGCGTTCGGCACCCACCGATACGGCGCATCACGCCACTCGTGTGGCACGCCGTTGCCGCCGAGCATGACCCGGCACGAAGGGTGAGCGTCATGGATCGCGAGGATCGCCTGAGCGAGATGGGGTGTGTCGCATGCCTGCGTGGAGGTCAGTCCAATGACGGCCGGCATGTGCTCGGCAACGAACGCCCGCAGTGCACCGGATGGGACATCCGCCCCGAGATAGAGCATGTCGAAGCCGGCGCCCTCCAGCACATCGGCAACCATCCGCAATCCCAGCACGTGCGCCTGCCCCTCCACGGCGGCGAGCACGACACGCTCACGCGAGCGCGGCGACGCAGTCTGCAGCGGCTCCTGGAGAGGCAGCAGCGCCCGATAGCTGAGGCCCGTCGCGAGATGCTCGTCAGCGACCGTGATCTCCCCCTGCTCCCACAGTGCCCCGATGCGCTCCATCGCGGGCGTAATCACACCGACCTGGATCGTCGTCGGCGCAACGCCAGCAACCAGCGCCTCCGTTACCGCCGCCTCTGCTGTCGGCCCGTCGGCGGCGCACAGCGCCATGCGGTAGCGTTCGCCGATCGCCGCGAGCCGACGATCACCCGCCCGCCGCGACGGGTCGCTCACTGGTCCGACCCCAATGCGAGCCAAGACGGTGGCACCCAAGCCTCGCACGCGAGGCAACGGCGATGCGATGCGACATCGACTTCAGGCTCTATCAGCAGTCTCCAAGCACTCGACCTGACCGGTCAAGCGTATCGACAGATGGGTAGGAGCGGTGGCCGGCAGGCGATATCCACCCACAGCTGGTCAGGCAGCGTGATCCGAGACACTGCCACCACCGTCAGCCCTGCGGATCATCCGATCTAGGGATAGGTGCTCTGCGGCTGCTCCACGCCGATCCACGGCTCGGACGGGCTGGTTCTCGAAAGATTGTCGGCGAGCAGGTCGGCGACGCGCTCGGCGATGGCCTGCACGAACGCATCGGGGACTTGCATCTCCAAGGCGCTCGCGCTCATGCTCGCATGTCTCCGAGGACTCGCATCGACTCTCTGTATGGAAGCCGGGCAACGGCCTCGCCACGCAAACAAATCTGCCGCACGCGCCCCTCTCAGCGCAGCGGCTCGCCCACGGCGCGACCCGCAGCGAGTGGAGAGGTTCACGTTTCGATGAGCGACGGATCACGGCTTCCTCCAAAGGGTTTGGGCTCCTTGAGCCAGTTGGGCACCTGCCCAACTGAGTGCGGCCTTTGCAGGTCATGGAGGAGCCGTCAAGCAAGTTCGCAAGTGACGGCAGTGCCCCGCCGCAGGCGGGGACTTGAACTTGCTTTACAGCGGGGGAACGACCTGCTACCCCCATCCCGGCGCGCCGCCGCCGGTTGACTTTCACCTGCGAACAAGGAGACACCCGCGACTCGCGCCTGAACCCGCAGCCAAGCGACATCTGATCGGGCTCGTCAGCGAGCTGCGCGGCTCATCCTGAGTGCTGAGGCCATTGCATACTGGCAATCCGCGGAGCGTGCGAGAATGAGGGCATGACGAAGACTGAACTGCACGAGCTGGTGGAGCACCTCCCCGAGAACACGCTCAACGGCGCCGCCGTGCTGTTGCGCAGCCTCTCGGACGGTCGGATCGATCCCGACCAGGCGTGGTTCTGGACCCCCGACTGGCTCGCTGGCGAGCTGGAAGCAGACCGCGAGGGAAAGACCGACCCCGGCGAGGTCTATGAGGACGCCGATGCCTTCAAGGCGGCTCTGCACGCCGTCCGCAGCGATTAGTGCCCACCTACCAGGCGCGGCCCCGGTTCCTACGCGACTACAAAAACCTGACCCGCGAGCAGGCCGCGGCCTGGGAGAGCGCCCTTGACCTGTTCATCGCGTGCCTGCGACGCGGGCGGTTCGAGCCGGGCCTACGGGTCAAGAGGGTGCAGGGATATCCCGGCGTGTGGGAGATGACCTGAGCTCCCAACGGCCGCGCCACCTTCGAGTAGGCGACGAGCTGCGCCCCGGCGACCCGCACATCGTCTGGCGGCGCATCGGCACACACGGCATCTTCCGCAAGCCGTAGCGGCAACCCTCGTAGCCGGCGGCTTTGTACCGAGCGTCCGCAGTCTGGCGTCCGACCACCCTTCGAGATTCATCGTGCCTTTGAGGATGATGGCGAGGATAGGTATTTCGTACGTCTCAAACTCTGGAATATCGGCCTCGGGCCGGCAATCGTCGAGCAGGTGCATCTACGCCGGGGTGATGCTGACTTTGTCGATGGTCTGGATCGCTTCTATCCCCTCGGCGTCGGTAACTCGGTAGATATCGAGGTCCGGTCGTCGGAATGGCGAAACTCTTGCGCCGCAACGCTCACAATCATCTACAAACACGCGAGCGGGCGCACGTACGAGACGAACTCGGAGGTCACTCGAAGAGCGCATCGTGCATCAGGTCGTCACGTGCCTTACTTACAAACGTCAGCGAGCACCCGTCAAGCGGATTCGCGTCCGCGCTGCCTATCGACGGCGCAGTCGATGATCGTGAGGCAGAAGATGGCCGGGAACTGCCTATTGCCACTTCCATTACCACCTTGGCCCGTTACGATTGATGCAGCAACCCCTTAACCGCCGGAACCCCTGTATTCAACAGGGGTTCCAAGAGGGTGAGCGACGGGATTCGAACCCGCGGCCGCCGGGACCACAACATGGGCTGGGTGTTGCTCAGGCCCACAGACCTCGTGTTTATAGGGCTCGTTGCTGATGAATGTGGCTGAGTTCGTTGCAATTCGTTCCGCGAGTGGTTCCCCGGCGGTCGATGGTTGAGCGAGCCATCGATCCCGGAGGCTGCGAAGCCCTCGCTCGCCCAGTGGGAGGCCGCAATCCCAGCTATCGGTCAGACGTTTGGGTGATATATTCCCCTCTATGTCTGACACTATTGACCATGATGGGCTCTACCGCTTCGCCGAGGCTCAGGCGGGCTACTTCACCGCCCAGCAGGCCCTGACCACCGGGATGGACAGAAGCACGCTACGCCATCATGCACGTCCGGGAGGCCGCTACGAGCGTGTACGCCGCGGCCTCTACCGCCTGCGACACTTCCCGTCCAGCCCGCACGAGCACATCGTCTCGACCTGGCTGTCCCTGCACCAAACCCCGGCGGTCGTCTCACACGAGAGCGCACTCGAGCTGTACGACCTCTCCGACGTGATCCCAAGCGCAGTGCACATCTCGCTGCCTCGCATCAACCGCGGTCAGCGACCACGCCCTGGAGTCCGCGTCCACACGCTCCAACACCCGCCCGCCCTTTCGGAGATCCGGTCGCTCGACGGCGTGCCCGTCACGACCCCAGAGCGCGCAATCGTGGATTCGCTGCAGGCAGGAACCCAGCCAGAGCAGATCGAACTCGCGGTACACCAGGCGCTCGACCGTGGGCTCACAACAGCCCGCCGGCTTCGCTCCGCCGCCGCAGAGCGTCCCGTCCGCGTGCGAAGCCTCATCGAACGCGCTATCGCTGGAGGCGACGCTTGAGATACAGCGACGGTGGCGCCTTCCGCCAAGCACTCGAGCAGCGACTGAAGACCCGCGCCGGCAAGGACGGAGCGCGCCTCGCACGCGACCGCAAGCGTGTCGCCTTCGACCGGCTGCTCGCCCGCCTTGCCACCATCGCACCCGGCAGTTGGCTGCTGAAGGGCGGATTCGCGCTGGACCTGCGGCTCGCCGAGCGAGCCCGGGCCACGAAGGACGTCGACCTCGACTGGCAAGCCGCCGAGGCAGAGCTTCTCGAAACCCTGCTCGAAGCCGCCGCATGGGACGCCGCCGACTTCTTCTCCTTCATCATCGAACGGATCGGGCCGCCACAGGATCGCCTTGGTGGAAGCCACCGTTTCCGCGTTGCCGCATCCCTCGGCGGACGGCGGTTTGAGACTTTTCTACTCGACGTCGGCTTCCACAGCGAGCCGATCGCGGGGATCGAAACGCTGATGACCCCCAATCTCCTCTCCTTCGCCGGCATCGAGCCGGTGACCGTCCGAGTCGTTCCGCTCGAGCTGCAGATCGCGGAGAAGCTCCACGCCTACACTCGAACTCGCGAAAACAAGCGCCCCAGCACGCGCACCAAGGATCTCGTCGACCTCAGCCTGATCGCCGAGCTCTCGGTGCTCGATGCCGCGATGCTCACGCAAGCAATCGATACCACCTTCTCGAACCGCACAACGGATCAACTGCCGTCGTCCCTACCACCTCCGCCCGAGGAGTGGCGCACCCCGTTCCGCCAGCTCGCGCAAGCGGTCGGTGTCGCCGATGACATCAAGGCGGGCCACGCGACAGCAGCGGCCCTGTTGAATCCCATCCTCAGCGGCGAAATCAAGCGCGGGCGCTGGAACCCCAACGCGCAGCACTGGACCACTGAAGATCAAACGTGCATGATGTGATTCGCAGGTGCGCGCGGCCCCTGCCGATATCTCTGCAACCCACGCATATCTGGAAGCCGGCAGCGACGAGCTGCACGACATCGCCCGCACAGCGCTCAAAGCCGAGTACTCTCAAGACAAGCCATGAAGAGGCAGACCATCTCTCTTAAGGAGTGGCGCCGCGAAGCGCACCAACGACGGGCGCAGAGCGCACGGGTTCTCACCACCTTGGACCGATCCGACGCGATAAGCCACGCGCAGCCACCGAGGCGCAGTTCCTACGCCGGATCGGCACGCCCAAGCATCTGATCGGCCCCGCGCTGACCTTGGCGCGGGATGACGCGACACAGAGCTCACCCCGACAAGCCTCGACACAACTTGATACTGGCTTGCGGCCTACAAGGCAGCTCTGATCTCGCGCAGGCTGACCTCCATCTCCGCGGCCGTCGCGAACCGTTCGGCGCGCCCCGCCGCACAGGCTCGGCGTACGAAGGCAGCAAGCCGCTCGTCTATGTCGGAGCGAATCGTCCTGGGGTCGATGACCTCGCAGTCAGCCATCGGTTTGCCCTCGGGGTAGGGATGCCGACCGTTGCAGAGCAACTCGTAGAGCACGACGCCAACGGCGAAGAGATCGGTTGAGACGTCCCAGCGGCTGAGATCGGCGTCGGGGGTCTGATAGGGCGGCGTACCTGACTGTGTGTACACCGGATCGCCAACGCGCGAGGCGATGTTGAAGTCGAGCAGCTTCGCTCCCGTCCGTGTGAGCATGACGTTGGCCGGCTTAATGTCGCGGTGCACCAGTCCCCTCTCCTGCAGGCCCTGCCACTCGCTGAACTCCGCGTCGGACAGCTCACCGCTGCGGCGCTTGCCGTCGAGCTCCCCGAGCCGGATCGAGTCGGGGTGGATGGCAACCAGCGCGTCGAGGACGTCAAGCGCCACGTCGACCGCCTCCCGGTCGGACAGGTGCTGCTCCCCGGTCACGTACTCGTCGAGCGACCGGCCATCGATGTACTCGGTGACGAGATACCAGTGGCCATCGGCGGTATGGGCGGCCCAGTAGACCTGCACCACGTGCGGGTGCTGGATCTTGCGCAGCGCGCCTATCTCGCGGCGTACGGCCTCGTAGCCGGCCGCGCTGTCGAAGAGCTTGAAGGCGCGCTCCTCCCCTTCGACCTCGTCGCGAACCCGGTAGACAGTCGAGAACCCACCTCGGCCGAGCACCTCGAGGATCTCGAACCGGCCGTCGATGACATCGCCGGCGACATGGTCGGCAGCCCTGGCTCCCGCCGGCGAGTCGAACTCAACCGGGACGGGTCGGGGCGACATCTCGCGCGGGCCCGCCGGCGTTGAGGCAGCAGGCTCGTCGCCGACGTTGTGTCGATACAACGTCTCCTCGCAGTACACGGTCTTCTCCGCCCCCCCGCCAACGCGGTAGCTCAGATCGACCTTGCCAAACTCAGCCGCCCCGATGACCCGCTGCTGCTCCTTCACCCGTCGGCGCAGCTCGAGCGCCAGCTCGGCCGCCCAGGCGAGCGCCTCGTCGGAGACCTCCATCTCGGGGTTCGGCCACAGCAGCTTCAGCAGGCCATTCACGGTGTTGTCAGCCGCCTTGCGATCCCGCCCGCTGAGCTGGTCGCCCCACTCCAGACGCCCCTGGGTGGCCTGCAGGCGCGAGACCCGACGCAGCTGGCTCCAGCACTCCGCCAGGAAGTCGCTGACCAAACCGAAGTGACTCGTGAAGTAGCCCGGGTCCAGCTTGGGAACATCCCACCCCGGCAGGTAGGCGTGGATGCGGTCGTGAAAGGCGGTGTCGTCGCGCATCTCCTTCGGCATCGGCCCAAAGAGATGCCCACGGCGGAGCTCCTCCTGCACGCCCACGTCGAAGTTGCCCACCATCGCCACGCCACCCTCGGCGCGGATGCTCTCTCTACCCCGGCTGAACTCGCCCGACTCCATGTAGCCCTTGAGAATGTTGACGCCCTCCTTGGTGTCGAAGGAGACGCCCGACACCTCGTCGAAGCAGATCACGTCGTACTGCGCCACCAGGCCGCGACGGCCGGTGCGGTTGTTGACGAACATGTTGGCGATCGTCGCCTTCCCGCCCGATACCAGATGGGCGTAGGGCGAGACCTGCTGGAACAGGTGCCTTGCCCCTGCCCCGCGGACCTAGCTCGACGGCGTTGTAGTTGGTCACCACGAACGGGACCATCCGCGCAAGCAGCACGTCCTGCTGGCGGGAGTCGAACCTGTCGGGCTCGAAACCCACGCTGCGAAGCAGCAGAGCACGCCACTGCTCCAGCGTAAAATGAGAGCGGCCGGCAACGAAGGTCTCGAGCGCATCCCGGGTCGACATCTGGATTGGGCGCACGGACTCGACTCGGAAGGGCTGTCCGCCCGACTCCTTGCCGAGCGCTGCGATGTACTCGAGCGTGACCTCCGCATAGAAGCCCCCCGTGAGCATGCGGTCGTGCTGGTTGACCAGCTCGTCGGAGATGTGGATGTCGCTGAGCTGGAGACTCGGCAGCTCAGCCTTGTAGGCGTCGGCGCTCGCGTCGAGGCGGGCGCGGAGCAGGTCGATGATCTTGACGCGGCCCTGCTCGCGGGCGCGGGACTTGAACAGCTCCTCTTCGCCGCCGCGCACCGTGCGTTCCTTCATCGAGCGCTCGACGACCGCCAAGCCCTCTGCGATCTCCTGCGGATCGGTGGTGGCGCAGTAGCGCCCGAGCAGAAACTCCCCAACGTAGGTGGGAACCGGATACTGGCCCCGGAACTGCTGGGCCAGGTCCTTGCGCACGAGGTAGCCCTCGAAGACCTCGGCGGCGAGCCGATCGAGTGCGTCGAGCTCGCTCACCGATTCCTCCCCACGACCACCTCGCGCTGCGCGAGGATCTGTCCACGCTCGGCGACCACCACCAGGTGGGCGCGCTCCCCCTCGTGCTCATCGTCGGGCACGATCAACGACACCCTGCCGGCGTCACAGGCTTCCTTGGCCGCTTTGGCGATGCTGGTGCTCGGATCGGCGGGGAGACCGCGTAGATCCACGAGCGCGTTGCTGCCCACGCCCGTGAGCTCAACCCGACATAGCAGGCCGAGCCACTTGATCCCCGTGATCTCGGGACCGCCGGTGGCCCGCACAGTCGCGCCGGCTGTGACGGTGAGCCTTGGCACGATGCACTCCTGGGGGCTGACGCCCCCGTGCTCGTACTCCTTGTTCGCCTCAAAACATGTGGCGCCTGGGGCAATCGCAATACGTACGTCCGCCTCCCAGAACCACGGGACCGTCGGCACGCTCACCTCGGCGCCGTCCTTCAGCCGCGCGCAGCGGCCCTTCTTCACTACGGTCGTGGCAGCCGGCAGCTCAACCTTCTCCATGCCGCCCGGCAGCAGGATCCAACCGTGATCGCTGAGGAGCTCGACCCGCGTCCAGCCGGCATCGAGCAGCTCTCTGATGCGCGCGACGATGCGCTCCACCTCCTCGTCGACGTGGTCCACCAAACCGATGCGCTGCTCGTGACCCAGACGGTCCACGCTGCTGGCCTCGGTCCACGCGGTGCCCGCCGGGTCTCCGGTCGCGGCACCGTCCAGAACCTGCACTCCATTGTCGCTCATCAGCGTCCGCAGGACTCCTGCCGTGGCCTTCGTCCTCGTCGCGGCGTTGGCGGCGTAGAGGTCCTGGTCCCCGTCGGCGATGAGCGCTCCCGATGAGACCGGGACGAGCGCGGGCTTCGCCGTGCTGGTGACAGTCGGCAGCGCCGCCAGGCAAGTGCGCAGGTCGATCTGGAGGCCGGCGTCGAGCAGGCGTGCCTGGACGCGGTGGGCGATGTCGAGTCGCAGCCCGTCGACGAACACGCTCACGGTTCCCGCGGCCGTCGAACCCGGCAGCCCGGGCCGGTAGGCGTGGTCTTCGGCCATCGGGCCGATCACCGCCTGCAGCGCCGCAGCGCCCGCCTGCAACCAGGGCCAGTAGAGCGCCGCGGCAGCCGCCGACACCGCCCCACGATCGGCCGGGTGCTTGGCCGCCGCAAGCGCGCGCAGCAGCGCATCGTCGGCTCGCCAGCCACGCTCGGCGTAGTCGGCCGTCAGCGACACAAGGTCCCTCGCGGAGAGCGGGCGAGCGGCCAGCTCGGCGAGGTGGGCGAGCTGCTCGATGGCGAACGCCAGCGGTGAGCGATCCAGGTCGGCCCAAACGGTGCCGCGCCGCCATGCATGCTCGGCGTCGAGCCTCTCCGTTTCGCCGCGCGCCTGCTCGGGCGTGAGCTCCGCGATCCCCGAGATAAGCGCTCGCAGTTGCAGCTCGCCATCCTCGTTGTCCTGCGGCCATGTCTCGCTCGGCCCCGGAGTGGTATCGCTTTGCCCGGGGAAGAACTCGAGCGGCTTGGCCTGCCGGAGGCGCTCGGGGATGCCCGGGTAGCGCTCGGGCGCCTCGGCGAACCGCATCCATACCTGCTCCCACCGACCTTTGCGACCGCCCAGCCTCTCCGCGGCGGTGATCGCGCCCTCGGTCCCCGGATCGAAGCCGTAGTCCGCCCTGCACTTCTGGACGAATGCCAACCACTGCGCCTCATCGACCCCGGGACGGAAGCCCTCGGGGTCGTCGATCCAGTCCAGCAGCCGCTTGACCGGATCGGGGTTGATCAGATCCCGCAGGAAGTCGGCGTCGAGCAACTGCGTCGCGAGCCGGTCGACGGGCAGGTCGACGAGCAGGCTCAACGCGCGCGGGAGCATCGCTGCAGTGTCGGCGTCCTCGGCGACCCGCAGGCCCAAACCATGCTCGGCATGGCCCAGCAGCGCACGAACCGTCCAGTCTTTGCCGTTTGGAGAAGAGAACCACTGCCCCCGGTACTGCAGCTCGGCGATCGGCGCCAGCTCCGCGGAGCACGTGTCGATAGCACGCAGCTCGCCACGCGCGACGCCGGGCAGGTACACGATCCTGGTTCCCTCAGGCAGCCCCGCCTGCACGGTGCCCGCCACCACGCAGCGGACCCAGTAGGCGGGACCCCGACGCTCGTCGGGTGCGTAATCGCCGAGGCTTACGAGCGGCAGACGCTCCCCGATCCGTGCGAGGATCGATTCCCACTGCCTGCCGCTGTCCGGCCACAGCAGCGCGATCGGCTCGACCTCCGCGTTGGCGTTGTAGGCAAGCGCCTCCGTCAGGCGCGACACGAGTCGGTCGAGCCCGGTGTCGCTCATGCGCTGCCGGCCTCCTCGCGGGCCTGGCGCTTCTCAGCCAGGGAGAGGTGGATGTCGTTCTCGCGCGTCGAGCCATCGGGGTTCTTGCCCCTGTCTTTGCGCCAGTGAATGTTGAACGGCGCTCGCAGGACACCCGCCTCCACGAACGGGCGGATGTTCAGGCGCACACCGTCGTTCAGGTCCGGCTCCCAGCCGATCGATTGCTCATGCAGGGGCTTCCAGCGCACGTAGATGTCGTACGGCTTCTCACCCTCGAGGATCGCTTCGAGCTTGTGTTGCAGCTCCAGGGCCGCCGACAGGCGCAGCTCGGCGCCGGCCACCTCGTCCCGCACACCAGCCCGCTGTCGCTCCACCCAGTCTTGGCCCAGGTACGTATAGGTCAACTTCTCCAGCGTCCTGCGGTCGAGGCCATGGTAGTTCACCAGGGCTGAGAAGCCATCGCGCTGGCCATCCCAGATGTGCCAGATGAATGGGCGGTTCTTGAACAGAGCACAGTGCTGCCTAAAGAACTCGTCTCGGAGCCAGTCGGCGAGATTCTTCTTCCTGCTGCCCGTCTGATTGAGGAGTTTATTTGTCGTCGCCGGAGACGCAGTCTCGCCGTATGCCGTGGCGAGCAGCTGCTGGAGTCGCTCGGCTGCTGGCGGCTCGCCCGCGACGGACGGCAGACATACGACGCCGTCCAGGTCCGCAATGGGACTCAGGTCGTCAGACTCGGGGTGCTCTGGCCACGAATATCCGAGAAGACGTCCGACCGATACCTGAAGCGGTGCCCTTGACGCCTCAGGTCGCCCCATGAATAGCCACTGCGTTGGGTCATCTGAGGCGGGTACCGGCAATGAGCCCGCGTTCTGTGCGATCTTGCGCCACCTGTCAAGGTCGAAGGGCACCTTGACAAGCGTCGATGCCTCGACCTTCATCGACGAGTTGAAGACACGAAGCTGGCGCTCAAGCTCGCCGGATCGACAGAAGTGCCAAATTGGGGCAAGGAACTCGGTGCGGTGGGGCAGAATCACGGCTGCGTTATTGTCAAAAAGCTCGCCGGTATACAACGATGCAGCAAAGGGTGCCATCTGGGAAACGGAAACCCCACGCTTACCCCACGCGCCGCTGCCACGAAATGGCGCACCGCCAAGCTTGCCATTGGTTTCAGCAATATAATCCCGATAGGTACCCTCTCCCCCCTCCCATAGCATCACGTGATGCCGCCCATCGTAGGCAGCGGCACCGGCAGCCGTTGACTGCTGATATGTCCACTTGGCGCCAATCTCGCCAACCTCCCAGAACTTTCGAATAAAACGCTGGGAATCTCCGGTCATCATTCCAACGAGCCCATCAGCGACGTCGGCAAGAAGCGGATATGTAGACATCTCTTCATAGGTGATCATGCACTCTGGATTTCCTCGCTGGACATCTTGGGGGACGAGTTTCAGCGGACATGTACGCAGCGTCTCTGCGAGAGCCTGATATCCCTCGAGGTTCATGACCCATACCTTGGCGCTAGATGACGGTCGTTCCGCGTGTGCAGACATGAGGACAACGTTCACCACACCCCCGGAGATCGCCCGAAAGGCACCCGTACCCAGCTTTACGACAAAACTCAGGGTCGTCTCCGTCAGCAAGACTTTGCGCAGCTGCTTGTAAGATTTGAGATTCGTCCAAGCTTGGGGCAGAACAAGTTGGAAAGAACCACCAGGAGCAGTGAGCTCCCAGCATCTCAAAAGAAACGAAGTGGCAAGATCATCTTTACCAACCGCATAGGCGGACTCACAGTAGCTACGTAGATAGTCAGTTTGTTTACGCCGTGTCAAATATGGAACATTGGTCAGAACCAGTGTGTAGCTGCGACTGAGATAGTCCGCAGCACGAGCAATTCCTGATGCGACTGTGCCCAATATGACGCTCGAAGGGGCATCAGGTGCATCCTCAAAAGCGCGCCGGAGCAATGGCACGACTTCCTCCCAATCGACGTCGTCGAAAGAACGCTGAGATCGTTCGGAACCTTTCCACTCCACCGTTTGTCTCGGACTGATCAGACTGCCAAGCGTGTCGGCGAAGCGAAACATCGTGTGAAGCCGGACAAGCGCCTTCTCGATGCGGTCACCAGCTTGGGCTAGTGCCGTCCACTCCTCGACGGGCACCTTCACCGGTATGCCCGAGCAGGAGATATTAGGCACCGGAAGCTCACGCCACCCACCACCATCCTTCCACGCCTGCAGCGCAACTGCGAACATCGCGATCTGCACGCACCGCGGATCGAGCTCAAGCCCAAAGAGATTGTCCCCCAGCACGGCGTCCTGTGCCTCGACAGGACCCAAACCCTCCTCCTCAACACGCATCCGCCACAGCATTGAAAACGCCTCAACCAGGAAGTGCCCCGACCCGCAACAGGGATCCATTACCGTCACTTCACTCACCCGTTCCGGCCACCCATCGAACGACCCGGCGGCAGGCCGTCCCTCGTCGTCGAAGCGCAGGTACTCAAAACCCTTGACCAGCGGACTTTCTGGATGCCGGCTCGCCCACCACGCGCCGAGCGAGTTCTCCAGGAGGAACCTCACCATGTAGTTCTCGGTGAACAGTTGCGTGACCGGACCCAAATCGGCGCCGCCGATCTTACGCTCGGAGGCGTTGATCTCGTCCTTCTTGTCCTTCTGCCAGAACTGGTAGACCCACCCCAGGGCGTCGTCGGCGAGGAACACCTCGACCGGCAGGCCGGCGAGGATGCGCTCGAGCGCGTCGCGACCCTCGGGGGCGAGACGCAGGCGCACGCATGGGTCGTCCAGACGGAAGATGCCTGGCAGGATCTCCGACGCGAAGCGCGCCGCGACCGACCAGCCGTCGGGCTCGCCCAGCTCGACTGCCAAGTCATCGCAATCCGCCAGCGTCACCGGCACCCGGAACTCAGGGTGCAGCAGCAGATGATTCTCCGCGAGGAAGCGGGCAAACAGGAGCCGGTGCCACTGCTCGTAGGCGCACTCCGCCACGAGCAGCTCGCGATCTCCGCCGAGCTGCCGCCACTTCGCACGCAGGCCGTTGCGCAGGGCCGCACGCTCCTTGTCGAGGTGCTCTGGCCGGCGGTCGGCAAACACCCCCAGGCCGCCGAGCGTCGCGCGCGAGGCGCTCTCGGCGGCCCGGCGAGCCGCCAGCACGGCAGATTCGAGCTGCTTGCGCAGTGGGGAGGAGAGGGCGCGCATCTGGGGTGCGACTCAGATGATCACGGTCTTTTTGTCCTTCAGGTAGGGCAGCACCCGGGCGCGCAGAGCGACGAGGTAGGCCTCCAGATCGTCGGGCGTCTTTAGGGTCGCGGGAGAGGGCGTGACAGTCACACTCGCCGGCTCGAGCAGCTTGGCGGCGCGCTGCCGCGCCTGGTCTCGCCGGCTGGGTACGAGGCCGATGCGGTCCCGCCATCCACTCAGCGGGAGCGTGTCGAGCGCTTGGAGTAGCTCGGCGTCGCTCCCGATCCTGGGCGCCGTGGAAACAGCGAGCTGCGTATCCGCGATGATCCCTTGCGCATCGCCGGGGGCGAGCTTGCCCCACTCGCCCCAACTTTCCAGCTCTCCGACCGCGGCGCGTTGCGCATCTGCATGCTGCTGGATCAGTTGTTTGAGCTCTTTGCGCAAGGCGCCGGTCAGCTCATCCAGCAGCGGCCGCAGGGGGTCGGGATCGTCCAGCAGCTGGCGTCCCTCGTGGATGGCCGCGCTCGCGCGCTCAACCCGCTCCGCCGCGGCCAGCCCCTCGGCGTGGCGCAGCAGACGCCCAAGATCGCCCCACTCGGCTTCGCGCCCGCCACGCCGCTCCTCCGCCGCCCGCCAACGCTCGAGATCTTGGCTCAAGCGCTCGCGTTCGTCGGCCACCGCCCGGAACTGGCGATTGCCACCGAGGGCGGAGAGGGCGTCGACGTGAGCGCGATCGGGTGGCTCGGGCAGAGGCTGCTGACCGCCGGCCCGCTCGGCGAGCTCTTTGAGCCGCTGGAGCAGGGCCGGGATCTGGACGACTTCCTTTCCCTCTTCGTAGGGAATTCCAGCAGCAGCAAGCAGGCCCTTGACGGCCAGCCGCTGGGCTACGGCGGGCGGCTCGTCCTCCTTGGAGAGCGTGACCTTGCCGACCTGGCTCGGTGTGAGTGACTTGGCGCTGACGTCCTGGCCGTCCTGCGCCGCACGGATGTTGCCGGCCGCAAGCAGCACGAAGACTGCGGCGTTGACGGCATCCCTGGGCCAGCCGAAGGGGGGCGCGCCGAAGTGCCGGTGCACCTCGACACCCTTTGTTCCACCGGCACTGACCGCAGCCAGCACCTCCTTGCACACCGGCTGGGCGTCCGCCTTGCCCTTGTACCCGACGGCCTCGAGCGGGTCGGGATCGCCGTCGCGGGTCCTGGAGATGACCTTTGCCCACTGGGCGACAGGACGGTCGCCGGGAGCGAACTGAGGAAAGAGACGGACAAGCGAGCGTCGGGCGGCGGTCATGACTGCATCTTGAAAAAGGGAGGTGGTGACTTCGCCGCCGCCTCCCTGGTAGACCCGCGCGTGGGCGACGATGTCGTCGAACAGCCTTTTGAGCTGCTCCTCGGCGGCAGCTGCCTTCGTCTGCATCGCCTTCTGCGCGGCCCTGCCCTCGTCGGTCTGCGGCGTCGGGTTTTGATCGACGGCCTCGTTCGCGGCCGCGTGGCCGGCGAGGGCTTCCTTGATCTGATCGGCCTGCAGCTTGGGCAGGAAGACGAACACGATCGGGCTCTCCTCGCCGGCTTCGGCCGCCGCCTTCCTCAGCGCTGATTCGCTGAGCGACCACTCGTCGCTAATCCAGATCGGGACCTCGCCCTCGGCGCTCACAGGCGGATCTCCTCCCCAGTACAGACCGATCTTCCTGGGCAGCCTGCTCGTGCCATGTGTGAGCTTGAGCCCACCGAGCTTCCTGTCGAGCGCGGCGGCGAGCTGCTCGCCGCGCAGCTCGCTCATGCGCCCGGCGTCGTCTCCGATCACTGCCAGGCGACGCCGGTAGTCGGTCTCCCACACCACCCCTTCGTCGGTCTGAAGCTGATATTCGTCGTCGATGCGCATCAGCGCACCCTCTGCTTCGAGGGCCTCGAGCAGCTCGGGTACGCGCTTGCGCAGCGTGGATCCGTCGACGGCGAGATCCTCGACCAGCAGGTCGGCGATGAACGGGGCCGTTGCCCGCAGGCCGGTCGCGGCGCCGGTCGGGCGCCTGGGAAGCTGGGCGATCAGAAAGATCAACGCACAGATGCGGGACTTCAGCAGACCGTCCCCGCTTTCGTCGCGCAGCCCGCGGATGCGCTCGTCGATCTCCTTGAGCAGCACCCCGCTCTGCAACATGCCCGCCGCCTGCTGGTCGAATATGAAGTCCCCGCCCACGACGTGGCCGATCTCCTGACCGGCCACTTGGCGGGCCGCCTCGTGCACGATCTTCAGCTGGGTCCGCAACACGCCGGCCTGGCCGGCGCGGTCGATCGCGCGGAGCCCCACCTCCCAGAAGCGGCGGCGAGTGGGGATCATGGGATAGTCGGCGACGAGGTCCTGCTTGTCGGCGGCCCTGGGGGCGAACTGGGTTCCACCGAGGTGCCGGTCGATCTCGCCGCTGACGCTTTCGAGCTTCGCCTTGAGGCTCCCCACCTGCTCGGGCCGCTTGCGCAGGATCACCTCCCTCACCACCGACTCGACATCCTTGTCGGAGAGGGCCACCTGGACCGCGAAGCGGTCGGTGAGCTTCTGCAGCGTGGGCGTCGCCGTCAACGCGCTCTGCCCTGTGGCAACGAAGAGGACCTGGCTCTGGAAGCGGGCCGCGCACCCCTCGACGATGTTCTGCACCGCGAGAGCCTTCTCATTGTCCTCGCCGATGTACTGCTGCATCTCGTCGAGGATCACCAGCGTCAGGGGAAGCTCCGTCCCGCTGCTCGATTGCAGACGCAGAACCTTCTCCATCACAGCGAACATGTCGTCATCGCCGATGTCCTGCATCGCCGGGGGAAACTGCTGCACGAGCAATTCGCGCACATCCTTGACCGAATCGCCGAGGCTTGGATCCGCCTCGAGCAGGGCCCGGGCGATCACCGGAGAGACGTAAAGATCATGGACCTCGGCCTCGATCGACTTCCCAGCAGCGGCCGCTGCCGCCGACAGCGCCTCGCGATGGCCATGCTCCCGCGCCCAGATCATGAAGCGGGCGTGGGGATACTGCTGAGGCAAGCCGGCATTCTCGAACAGCACGGAGAGGAAGGCGAGGCGGACGGTATCGCTCCTGCCAGCGGCCAGGGTGCCGGCCGCCGACCACAATCCGCCGGCGCGTCTGCCAGCCGTTGAAAGCTCGGTGAGGTGATCCCGCACCTCGTTGGGGAGCCTGACCAGGCTGCGGGCGCGCTCCCCACTCGGCAGCTCCACGTCGCGCCACAAATACTCGAGCACCCGCACCAGATGCGACTTGCCACTGCCGTAGAAGCCGCTGACCCAAACTGCCGGCTGCTGGGGTTTGTTGACGCTGGCGAGGAAGCTGCCCAGGATCCGATCGAGGCCGCGTGTGTACTCCCCGTCACAGACGAAGTTCCTCAGCTCCCACTCGAGCACGTCCCACTGCTGTGCCGTGTCGGGACGGACCACCTGGGCGACGCCATCGTTCGGGATGCTGTTCGTCGTGGGGTCCCGCTCGAAGAGCTCCCTGTTGGTGTGCGTCATCGCATGCTCCCGTCGGGCTTGATCGGCGTTGCCAAATAGTTCCATCCGTCGCGGGCGTCAAGCAGCCTATAGATGTTGCCGTCGCTCTCGCCGGGAAAGAAAACGAGCAGCCGCCCCCCGATCGCATTGTTGACCGCATTCAACAGCGCCGACACCTTCACGGCGTCGCCGAGGCCGAAAAGCGCGCCGGCGCCGAGCAGGCCGACCACGCCGTTCGGGTCCGGGGACTCGCCAAGCTGCACTCGCACCCCCAGCGTCAAGTAGTCGAAGAACGCGGGAAGCGCCGTCTCCAGCAGGCGCGGTGCTTCGAAGTACTCCTCCCGGTAGTCGTGGTCGGCCATCCAGCGCTCGAATGAGCCCATGATGTCGATCTGCGCCCAGGCATGGCCGGCCTCCCCCGTGGCCACCTGAAAGTCGGGGACATGCAAACGCACGCGCCGCTCGTGCTGCGGCGGGTAGACCGCCATCCACACCCGCTGGGCTGGCGCCAGGTTCTGCTGCCATGGGAGCGAGACGAACCTGCGGTAGGCGTCCAGCAGATCCTCGACGTAGCTCAACGCGACCCATCCTCGAGCGGGCGGAGCAGCTCACGGAAGCCAACCTCGACCACGCCGCCAGCCTGGCGGAACTCCAGCAGGCCGTGCTGGGAAGCGGTGAACGCGAGGTCGAGGAGGCTGGCGGGGGGCTCGTCGAGCACCCTCGCCCAGCGTGTTTGGAAAAGAGCCTGGCCGCGAACCCCCTCCAAATGGCCAAGCAGCAGCGCGTAGGCGACGTTTGCCGGACGGCACTTTGCCTGGGTTCGCACCTTCGTACCAGGTCGGCCCTTGGCCAGGTGGCCTGTCTGCTCCCACGAGGAGAAGACGTTGCGGCCAATCTTGGCGAGCGTGCTCTCCCTGTAGCTGACGGGAAAGCGCTCGCCGACCGCCTCGGCCAGCTGGCGAGATCTGAGGATCTCTCCCGGGCTCGATTGGAGCATCGCCAGGCTGCTTGCTCGAAAAACCGCATCGCGTGCGAGCGCACACAGCCCCGCCAGCAGCGGCCGGGCCACCGGGTCGTCGCCCCACAGGTCCCGGAGCGCCCGAAACAGAAGGGAATCTGGGCGGAGCAGGTACAGCTCCTTCAGGTAGCGGCAGGTCCGGCGACGGGCACCCTCGGTCTGCTTGCCCAGGACATTGTCCACGAGCGCAGCCTGCTCGTACTCGACCCGCGAGGCACCCGTAGGAACAGCATCGAGAAGTGCTGCTAGGGAGCTGACGACAATCGTGTGGCTCGTATTCGGACCACCACTGACCTCACCAGACACGATCTCCGCGGTGCGGGGACCGACGGCCAGCTGACCCGTTGTCATGCTAGATCAGACCAACCCAGCCGCTTGGTATCCCCACTCGCTGATCTCACGCCTTTTATCCCCTCGCCATCTCGTTCCGCGTTTCGTTCCGCAGTCCTGTCTGCAGGCCCCTGCGGTAAACCCACAAATACGCCTATTTCCAGGCACTTCCTGAGGGTGAGCGACGGGATTCGAACCCGCGGCCGCCGGGACCACAACCCGGAGCTCTACCAACTGAGCTACGCCCACCAAGCCGGATCCGAAGTGTAGCGGCGGGTCTGCGGCGCACCGCTCGCCCGGACCCTGCTCCGGCTGAGAGCGCCGCTACCCGCCCGGGCCGCGCGAGGGGGTCTGCACCGCCGCGGCGAGCACCCGCTCGGTCACCTCCCGCGACCGGCGCTTGGCCACGCCCCAGCCGCGGCCCATCGTCAAATCTCCGGGCGCCAGCCGCGGGCCTTCCAGCACGGTGAGGCGAGCCTGGCGCGGGTCCCATTTCAGCTCGCCCAGCTCGAACGGCCGGTCTGCCGCCCAGGGGCCCAGCACCGTGGCGTGCAGCTCCTCGGCGCTCAGGTTGAAGCGACAGAGATTGCGCGGGAAGTGGCGCAGCTCCAGGTGGTACACCTGACCGGGCCTCGCCGCTGGGGAGGGCGCCGGCGGCACGGGCGCGCCAGTCGGCGGCCATGTACCGGCCGGCGGCGGTGCGGCAGCGCCATCCTCGCTCAGCGCCACCACCGCGTCGATCTCCACCTGCGCGCCGCGCGGCAGCGCCGCCACGCCCACGGTCGCGCGGGCCGGTGGGTCGTCGGGGAAGAACTCGGCGCATACCTTGTTCACTTCGCCAAACCGCTCCAGGTCGGTCATGTAGATCGTCAGCCTCACCGCCCGCTCCAGCGTGGTGCCGGCGGCGACGCACACCGCTCGGAGGTTGTCCAAACAGCGGCGCGCCTGCTCGCCTGCGCTCTCCCCCACCAGCTCACCGGTCGCCGGGTCCAGCGGGATCTGGCCCGAGCAGAACAGCAGCTCGCCGGCCGCGCGAACCGCGTGGCTGTACGGGCCGATCGCCGCGGGAGCATCCGCGGCGGTGACCGTTTGACGCTGGCCGTACATCCAGCCCCACCCTACACCGGGCGTGGCGTCGCTCCAAGCTGGTTGGTGTCCCAAAATGAGACACAACCATCTGCCGACAGCACGCCGCCGCCGACACCCCAACCACGATTGGTAGGCGTCCCAAAAGAACAACAACCATCCAGCCGGCCCGATCCCAAAACAAGGGCACCTACCGCCGCAACGCGAGCGAGCAGCGGCGCACCGCCCCACGCAATCGAGTAGATTCCAACTGGTGCGACTCTCCGTCAGGAAGCTCGCCGTCTCCCTCCTGACGGCGCCAAGCCTCGCTGCCGCCCCGCTCGCTGCAGCCCTGCTCGCCGCCGCCGTGCTGGTTGTCGGCCTGCTGGCGGCCGGCCTGCCCGCACCTGCGGCCGCCGCGCAGTCCACGATCCCATTTACGCCGTGCAAGGAAAGCAGCCAGCTGGCATGCGCGCACCTGACGGTGCCGCTCGACCCCAGCGGGGCCACGCCGGGGACCGTGACGCTCGCGATCCGCCGGCGCCTCGCACCCGTGGGCGAAGCGCGCACGGCGGTGATCGCGCTCGCAGGTGGCCCGGGCCAGTCGGCGATCCCGTTCACCGAAGACTTCACCGAACTGCTCGGGCCGATCCTCGACACGCGCGACCTGATCGTGTTCGACCAGCGTGGTACCGGTTACTCTCACCCGCTCGCCTGCCACGGCTTCGAAGCGCCCGGGGCCTACCACACATACGGGAAGCTCCTCGCCTCGTGCGCCGAACAGATCGGACCGGAACGCGCCTTCTACACCTCGGAGGACAGCGTCGCCGACATCGAGGCATTGCGCAAGGCGCTGGGGTACGAAAAGCTCGTGCTGTATGGCACCTCCTACGGCACCAAGGTGGCCGAGGAGTACGCCCAGCGGTACCCGCAAAACGTCGAAGCGCTGGTGCTCGACTCGGTGGTGCCGCCCGGCGGCCCCGATCCGCTGGACCGCGCCACGTTCGCCGCGATCCCCCGCATATTGCGCCAGCTGTGCGACTACCGCCTGTGCGGCCACATCACACGCAACCCCGTGCACGACCTCTCGCAGCTGGTGCGACGCATGGGCGGCGGCGCGGTGATGGGGCGCTACGTCGGTCCGCACGGCCAGCCCCAGCCAGTCCCCATCACTTCCGACGAGCTCACCAGCATCCTGCTGGCCGGCGACTTCAACCCGATCTTGCGGGCCGAATTCCCAGCTGCGGTGCGCGCCGCCGACGAACGCGACTACGCGCCGCTGGCGCGCCTGTTGATGCGTACCGCGGGCGGCGAAAAGGAAGAAGGGGAAGGGATCGACGTGCCGCTGTTCCTCACCACCAGCTGCGAAGAGGAGAACTTCCCGTGGAGCCGCACCGCCGGCCCCAGCCAGCGGCTGTCGCAGGCCAAGGCCGCGATCGGCGCGCTGGGAGCGAGCGCGTTCGCGCCGTTCACCGCCACCAACGTGCTCGACTTCGACCTGCTGCGCACCTGCGTCTCCTGGCCGTTCGCCACGCCCGCGCCGCCGGCGGTGCCCACGACGATGCCCGACGTGCCCACGCTGATCCTGAGCGGCGCCGACGATCTGCGCACCCCCACTGCCAACGCCCGCGAAGTGGCCGCGCAGATCCCCGACGCACACCTGCTGGTGGTGCCCAACACCGGCCATGCGGTGCTGGAGGACGAGCCCACCAGCTGTGCACGCAAGGCACTGCAGGCGATGTTCACCGGCGGCGTCGGCGTGCACTCGATCAAGCCCTGCCCGGCGAGCCCGCCTCCGGCGCTGCTGCGCCCCACGCCGCTCGCCCCCTCGGGGCTGGCGGAGGTGCCCCCGGCGCACGGCTACCACGGACGCGCCGGCCGCACGCTGGCAGCGGTGCGCCTGACGATCGCCGACGCCGCCCGCCAGCTGGCGGGCAAACTGCTGGAAGCCGGTGGCAGCTCGGGAGGTGGGTCCGGCGGCGGGCTCGACAGCGGCGGCCTGCACTCCGGCTGGGTCGGCCTCGGCCCCGGTGGGCTGAGCTTCCACGACTACTCCTACATCCCCGGCGTCACGCTGTCGGGCACGATCCACTCCGAACACGCCACGCTGCACATCGGCGGCCACGCCGGCGCCGACGGCGTGCTGCACCTCGGCACCCACCACCTGCTGGTAGGCGAACTGGAAGGCCAGCGGGTGCAGGTACGGGCGAGCGCACCCAACGTGCAGGCGAGCGAGGTGAGGCCTGACGCTATTGTCGGAGGCGATGCGCAGGCCGGCCTGGATCTTGTCAATCGCGGCGCTGCTGCCGGCGCTGCTGTCGGTCGGCTGGCCGGCCTTCTCGACCGCTTCCCCTGGCCAGAGCCCGAGCTTCTCACCCTGTCCCCACGAAGCCAGCTTCTCCTGCGCCACCGTCACCGTCCCGCTTGAGCGCTCCGGCGCCGTGCCCGGCACGGTCGGTCTCAGTGTGGAGCGGCTGCAGGCGGGTTTCACGCCGAGCTCCAGCGCCGTGGTGGGACTCGCTGGCGGCCCCGGGCAGGCCGCCGACCCGCTGGCGGGCTTCATGGCAAAAGCGATTGCGCCGGCGCTGCGCAACCGCGACCTGATCGTGTTCGACCAGCGCGGCACCGGGCACTCCGACCCGCTCAACTGCCACAGCTCGACGGCGCTCGAAAACGCGGCCACCGTTGGCCGCTACGCCGAACAGTGCGCGCTGCAGCTCGGCGCCCAGCGCGGGGCGTTCACCAGTGAGGAATCGGTGCAGGACATCGAGGCCATCCGCGAAGCGCTCGGCTACGAAAAGCTCGTGCTCTACGGCACCTCCTACGGCACCAAGGTGGCGCTGGAGTACGCCGAACGCTACCCCCAACACGTGGAAGCACTGGTGCTCGACTCGGTAGTGCTCCCCGAAGGCCCCGAACCGTTCATGCTCTCCTCGCTGCAGGCGCTGGGGCCGGCGTTGCAGGAGCTGTGCTCGGAAAATGCCTGTGCGCACATCACCGCCAACCCGCTGGCCGACATCGCCACGCTGGCGGCGCAACTGCGCAAGCGCCCGCTGAGCGGCTCGGTGTACGACGGCTCCGGGCACCGCCGCGCCGCCACGCTCGCCGAGCCCGACCTCTTCAACATCCTCCTGGCGGGCGACCTCAACCCCGCCCTGCGCGCGCTGCTGCCGGCGGCCGTCGTCTCGGCGCTGCACGGCGACCCCGACCCGCTGCTGCGGCTGAAGGCGCTCTCGGAAGGGCTGATCCCCAACGTTCCCGCGATGCCCAAAGGCACACGGACTGAACAGGAAGCCGACGAAGAAGAAAACAACGCGCTGTTCCTCGACACGTCCTGCGAAGAGAAGCCGTTCCCGTGGCAGCGCTCTGCCACGCCGGCGGTGCGTGAAGTGGAAGCCACCGGTGCGCTGCACGCGCTGCCAGGCGCCGACCTCTACCCGTTCGACGCCTCCACCATGCTGGCCGACAGCATGGTGCCGGTGTGCGTCGACTGGCCGTTCGCCTCCCCCGCTCCGGCGGTGGCCGGACCGCTTCCCAATGTGCCCACGCTGCTCCTCTCCGGCGAGCAAGACCTGCGCACGCCGACGGCCAGTGCCCGCCGCGTGGCCGCGGAGATCCCCGACGCCCAACTGCTGGTGGTTCCCTACACCGGCCACTCTGTCATCGGCAGCGACTTCAGCGGCTGCGCAGCGGAAGCGCTCACTGCGTTCTTCGCCGGCTCGCAGGTGCAGCAGTGCAAGCCCGTCCACAACCTCTTCGCCCCCACCCCGATCACGCCCACCACCCTCGCCCGCGTGCAGCCGGTGCCCGGCCTGGGCGGCAATCGCGGGCGCACGCTCACGGCGGTGCTCGACACGCTGATCGACCTCACCCGTCAGGTGATCGGTGCCACCCTGCAAGTCGAGCGCGAACTGCCCACCGGCGCGAGCTTCGGCGGCCTGCACGGCGGCTACGCCAGGCTGAGCGGCGCGGCCGTACGGATGCACGACTTCGCGTTCGTCCCCGGCGTGCAGCTCAGCGGCACACTCACCACCAAGGGCGGCAAGCTGCAGAGCATCACCGTGCACGTCGGCGGCGCCACCGCGGCACACGGCACGGTGACGATCGCCAGCGGCAACCGCGCCACCGGCACGCTCGGCGGCCGGCGCTTCGCCGTCAGCACCGCCAAGGCGCAGCTTTCGCACGCGGTGGCGGCGCCCGCGGAGTGGCCCGCGACGGCCCGGTTCCCGCTTCCGGCGCTCGTGCACACCACCGGAAGCTGACCGGGATAGACGGGCGTCCGCGCCCGCCTATCCGCAGAGCCGGCTGCGGACGCCTACGCTGACGGGCGATGCCCAACGCGCTCGCCCACGAGACCTCGCCGTACCTGCGCCAGCACGCCTCCAACCCGGTGGAATGGCTGCCGTGGGGACCGGCGGCACTGGCGGCCGCCAAGCTGCGCGACGCGCCGCTGCTGGTGTCGATCGGCTACTCCTCCTGTCACTGGTGCCATGTGATGGAGCGCGAGTCCTTCGAGGACCCCCAGGTGGCGGCGCTGATGAACGAGGAGTTTGTGTGCGTCAAGGTCGACCGTGAGGAGCGCCCCGACGTCGACGCGCTGTACATGGAGGCCGTGCAGGGCATGACCGGGCACGGGGGGTGGCCGCTGAATGTCTTCCTCACACCCGAGCAGCTGCCGTTCTACGGCGGCACCTACTTCCCGCCCGAGCCCCGTCACGGAATGCCGTCGTGGACGGAGGTGCTGCACGCAATCGCCGAGACCTGGCGCCACAACGCCGCCGAGATCCGCGCCGGCGGCGAGCGGGTTCGCGAGCAGCTCTCCGGCGGTGCACGGCTGCGAGCGTCGGAGCAGCCGCTGCAGGAGAGCGCGCTGGAGGAGGCGCTCGCGCGTCTGCGGGAGTCGTTCGACGCGGTACACGGCGGCTTCGGCGGCGCGCCGAAGTTTCCGCAGGCGCCCGTGCTCGAGTTGCTGCTCGCGCGAGGGGAGCGAGAGATGTCGCTCGCCACGCTGCGCGCGATGGCCGCCGGGGGTATCCACGACCAGGTGGGCGGCGGCTTTCACCGCTACGCGGTCGACGCCACCTGGACCGTGCCGCACTTCGAGAAGATGCTTTATGACAACGCGCTTCTCGCGCGCGCCTACCTGCACGGCTTTCAGCTGGGTGGCGAGGAGAAGATGCGCACCACCTGCGAAGACACGCTCTCGTGGATGCTGAGGGAGATGCGCGCGCCGGAGGGCGGCTTCTACAGCGCGCTCGACGCCGACTCGCCGGGGGGCGAGGGCAGCTTCTACGTGTGGACGCTTGCCCAACTGCACGATGCGCTCGGCCCCGACGCGCCGGCGGCGGTCGCCTGGCTCGACGCCACGGAGAAAGGAAACTTCCATGGCGAGAGCGGGCGCGAGGTGGGGCTCAACGTGCTCGAGGCGCGCGGGCCGCTGCCGCCACCCGACCAACGCGAGCGGATCCGCGCGCAGCTGCTCGAGGCCCGCAATGAGCGTCCCCGGCCCGGCCTCGACGACAAGCGACTCACCAGCTGGAACGCGCTCGCCATCGCCGCCTTCGCCGACGCTGGAGGCGCACTCGGACGGGAGGAGTATTTCGACGCCGCGCGTGGCTGCGCCGAGTTCGTGCTCGGCTCGCTGCGCGATGAGCGGGGCCGGCTGCTGCGCACCTACAGCCATGGCCGCGCCTCGCTCAACGGCTACCTAGAGGACCACGCGTTTCTGCTCGAGGCGCTGCTAGTGCTCTTCGAAACCAGCTGCGAGGAGCGCTGGTTCTACGAGGCACGCACGCTCGCCGACCAGTTGCTGGCGCGCTTCGCCGACCCCGAGTGGGGCGGCTTCTTCTCCACCGCCGCCGACCATGAACCGCTGCTCGTGCGGCGCAAGGAGCTCGAGGACTCCCCCATCCCTTCCGGCTCCTCCAGCGCCGCGCTCGGGCTGCTGCGTCTCGCCCAGCTTACGGGCGAGCCCGCGTACGAGCGCCACGCGCTCGGGGTGCTTTCGCTCTACGGGCAGATCGCGCCGCGTCACCCAACGGCCTTCGGGCACCTGCTGCAGGCGCTGCACTGGCACTTTGCGCCGATGCGGCCGATCGCCTGCCCCGTCCCTACAAAATCGACAGGTAGCGGTCCAGCTCCCACTGCGTCACCTGCACGCGGTAATCCTCCCACTCCTGGCGCTTGATCTCCACGTAGCGGTTGAACATGTGCTCGCCCAGCGTGCGCAGCACCAGCTCCGACTGGGCCGTCAGCTCGATCGCGTCGCTCAGGGTCTCCGGCAGCTGCTCCACGCCGAGGCGCGCGCGCTCGGCGCCGGATAGGTGGTACAGGTTCTGCTCCATCGGCTCGGGTAGCTCATACCCCTTCTCGATCCCCTCCAGTCCGGCCTGCAGCAGCACGGCGAACGTCAGGTATGGGTTGCACGCGGGATCTGGGCAGCGCAGCTCCATCCGCGTGGCACGCTCTCTGCCGGGGTGGTACAGGGGAACGCGCACCAGCGCCGAGCGGTTGCGGCGCGACCATGCCACGTAGGTGGGGGCCTCGAACCCGGGCACGAGGCGCTTGTAGGAGTTGACCCACTGCGCGAAGATCGCGCAGATCTCGCGGGCGTGCTTGAGCTGGCCGGCGATGAACGCCTTGCCGACGTCGGAGAGGAAATACTGGTCGTCGGGGTCGAAGAACGCGTTTTTGCCCTCCCTGAACAGCGACTGGTGGGTGTGCATCCCCGAGCCGTTCTCGCCGTACAGCGGCTTCGGCATGAACGTCGCGTGCCAGCCGTACTTCATCGCGTACTCCTTCACGGTGATCCTGTATGTCATGCAGTCGTCCGCCATCTTCAACGCGTCGGCGTAGCGCATGTCGATCTCGTGCTGTGACGGGCCCACCTCGTGGTGGGTGTACTCGACGTGGATCCCCAGCTGCTCCAGCGCCAGCACCGTCTCGCGGCGCACGTCGCTGCCGGCGTCGAGTGTCGTCAGGTCGAAGTACCCGCCGCGGTCGAGCGGCTCGGTGGTGCGCGAGTCGCGGAACAGGAAGTACTCCAGCTCCGGACCCACGTTGAACGTGTCGAACCCCATCCCCCGCGCGCGCTCCACCGCGCGGCGCAGCACGTGGCGGGGGTCGCCCTCGTAGGGGGTGCGCTCGGGGGTGACGATGTCGCAGAACATCCTCCCCACCCCTTGCTCCTCGGGGCGCCACGGCAGCACCGCGAACGTGGTGGGGTCGGGCAGCGCGATCATGTCCGACTCCTCGATCGCGTTGAACCCGGTGATCGAGCTGCCGTCGAAGCCCATCCCCGCCTCGAATGCGTCCTGCAGCTCGGCGGCGTTGATCGAAAACGACTTCAGCTGGCCCAGGATGTCGGTGAACCAAAAGCGGATGAAGCGGATTTTCCGCTCCTCCACGAACGCTTTCACGTCCTCCGCGGTCTTCGGCATGTCGTGGTGGGGCGTGTCCGGTGCGTCTGCCATGCCCGGCGGACCTTAGTCGATGGTCGCGGCCGCCGGTATCGACGGATGGCCAAAGGGGCGCCTGGTGTGCAATGTACTTTTTGGACGCCAACCAACTCTAGACCTCATTTTTGTTGTCAAGGTTTGGTTGGCGTGTTGAAAGCGCATCATCGTGCGCAGACCCCTCGCCAAGCAGTCACACCGCGCGCGGCCCATCCCACGAGTTGCAGCCCCATCGCCGAGTTGTCAGCCGTGCGCGCTCAGCAGCGCCGCCAACACCAGCGCGAAGCCCATCACCACCGCCCAGGAGGCGATCCGGTCGGGGTGGGGCCCCACCCACTCCGACAAGGTCCGGCGCGGCCTGCGCCGGCGGCGCACGGTCCGTTCGACCATGTCGCGATAGTCGCACCCCCGTCGGACGGCCTTTCAGCCACTCGAAGGCGCCCGGCGACGTGACCGGCGCGACCCGCGGATTCCGCGCCAGCAGCCGGGATTCCGCACCGGCCGCCGCTCAGCGCCCGGCGACCGCGGCGACGAACGCGGCCACGTCTTCGGCTTCGGCGCCCTGGAACAGCAGCCGCGGCATCTGGCCTTTGCCGCGCGCGCGCCCTTCGAGGATCGCGCTCAGCACGAACGCCTTGCGCGCCACATACGCTTCCTTTTCGGGCAGCGTCCCCGCCACCGTCGGGATCAGCACGTCGAGGTCGGGACCCGTGCGGCCCACGGCGGCGGCGCCGGCCAGCGTGTGGCAGAGGTTGCACGAGTGCGCAAACAGTTCCCTGCCTTTCTGCTGGCGGGCGTCCAAGTGCACACCGCCCACCTCCGCGCTGGCCTTGTGTTCGGCGTTGGCCACCAGCACCAGCGCCGGCACCGCCAGGCCGAATGCGGTCACCACCACGAGGATCGCCGTCAGCCCGCCTTTGGCGGCGCGCGATTCGCCGACCGGCGGCTCGTCCGCTCGGCGGGGACGGCGCATCGCCAGCAGGAACACGCCCACGCCAAGCACCAAAATGCAGGCGACTACCAGCAGCGGGAGCGCGGCGGTGGCGAGCGGGAGGGCCATATCGGCTCGGCACGATATAGGTTGGCGGCGTCGGAGGGGGCGCACGCGCGCGCTGGCGGCTTCCGCAGCCTTGCGCTGGGAAAGACCGGCGACACCCCCCAAGCGGCGTGCCGCGCGCGCGCCGCACGGCGACATGAGAACTTTCCCATGGCCTCCTTCAGGATCTCTTGAACTTGCGCGCTAGCCTCTGTGGAGAGGCTGATGAGCTACTTCCTGCGCCGCCTTCCGCTTTCCCGCTTGCTGCTGCTGTGCGCCGTGCTGGTTGGCGTCGGCGCCGGCGCCACCGCGCTCGCCACAGCGCTCGGCGTCGGGCCGACGCCGCCAGCCAAACCGCTCGCCGACGCGGTGCACGACGCGCTCACGGCCTCGCCCGTCGAAGGGGTCAGCGCGCAGATCCAGTACACCAACCGCCTGCTCGAAGGCGCCAATCTCGCCAGCGGAGGCGGCGAAGCCAGCCAGCTCTCCTCCAGCCCGCTGCTCTCCAGCGCCTCCGGGCGGCTGTGGATCTCCAAGGACGGGCGCTTGCGGTTGGAGCTGCAATCGGAAAAGGGCGACACGCAGGTGTACTACGACGGGCACACGCTCTCGGTGTACGACGCCTCCTCCAACACGCTCTACCGCGTCCAGCCACCCAAGGCCGAAGGGGGCTCGGGTGGCCCCGGCGAAGGCGGATCGGGCGAAGGCACCTCCGGCCTGGGCGCAAGCGGCTCGGGCGCGGGCGAAGGCGGCACCGGCACCTGGGGCGGCTGGTCAGGCACCGGCGATCATCACCGCGAAGTTCCGAGCGTCGCCAAGATCGAAGAAGGAATCGCCCATCTCGAAAAGCACGCCGACGTGTCGGGCGCCACGCCCACCGATGTCGCCGGCCAGCCCGCCTACACCGTGCGCGTGTCGCCGAAGGAATCTGGCAGCCTGCTGGCCGGCGCCGAGCTCTCCTGGGACGCCAACCACGGCGTGCCGCTGCGCGCCGCCGTCTACTCCACCGAGAGCGCCGCGCCGGTGATCGAACTGGCGGCCACCTCGATCTCCTACGGCCCGGTGGAACCGTCGGTGTTCGAATTCACGCCGCCCGCCAACGCCAAGGTCGAAGAAGCGGTGCTGCCCAAGCCGGGCGAACACCAGGGCTCCTCGGCGCAGGGCGGCGAACACGAACACCCCAAGCTCACCACCGACGGCCACGGGCCCGGCACGATCGCCGTGCTCGAAGCGAAGTCTGGGCACGCGCCCGGAACGGCTGGGTCGGGCTCCTCGCCGCAGCTGCCCGAAGGGCTGCAGCAGGTCAAAGTCAACGGCGCCACCGCCAGCGAGCTGACGACCGAGCTGGGCACGCTGCTCACCTTCGAGCGTGCCGGGGTGCGCTACCTGGTCGCCGGCGCCCTCACGCCAAGCGCGGTCGAAGCGGTCGCCAAGGAACTGTAACCGTGAGCGACGCGCCGCCTGTGCGGGCGCGAGGCTTGGTGAAGCGTTACAAGGAGGTGCTGGCGGTCGACCACATCGACCTCAACGTGCACGCCGGCGACGTGTACGGCTTCCTTGGACCCAACGGCGCCGGCAAGACGACGACGCTGCGGATGGCGCTGGGGCTGATCATGCCCACCGAGGGCAAGGTGGAGCTGTTCGGGCGCGACCCGATCCGCGAGGGCGCGCGGGCGCTGGAGGGCGTGGCCGGGTTCGTGGAGGCGCCGCGCTTCTACCCCTACCTGACGGCGCGCAAGAACTTGCAGCTGCTGGCCGCGCTCGACGGCGACGGGGCGCGCACGCGGATCGACGAGGTGCTGGAGACCGTCGAGCTGGCCCCGCGCGCCGAGCACCGCGTGGGCGGCTACTCGCACGGGATGCGCCAGCGCCTCGGGATCGCCGCCGCGCTGCTGCGCGCGCCGCGCCTGTTGATCCTCGACGAGCCCGCCACCGGCCTCGATCCGGCGGGGATGCGCGACATGCGCCTGTTGATCCGGCGCCTGGCCGACTCCGGCATAACGGTGCTGCTCTCCTCCCACCAACTGCCCGAGGTGCAGGAACTGTGCGACCGCGTGGCGATCGTGGACACGGGGCGCGTCGTGTACGAGGGCGCGCTCGCCGACCTGCGCCGCCAGGGAGGCGCCGGCTACCGGCTGCGCACGACCGACGACGTAAACGCGCTGGCGGTGCTGCGCGCCCAGCCGGGCGTCGAGCAGGCGCACGCCGGCGAGCACGGGCTGTCGTTCCAGGCGCAGGAGTCAGACGTCGGCCCGCTCTCGATCGCGCTCGGGGCGGCCGGTGTCGGCATCTTCGCGCTCACGCCCGAGCTGGCGACCCTGGAGGACCTCTTTTTCCGGCTCACCGAGGGCAACGGCGCGGTGGCGGGCGCGACGGCGGGCGCGACGACCGCCGGCAACGGACAGCTCACGGAAGCCGCCGCATGAGTACCTTCGAGGCATCTGCCTCGCTGGGGCCCCCGGCGGCCGCCCGCGTCAGGAGACCCTCGACGTTGACCGCCTACCGCTGGGAGCTGCGCAAGCTGGCGTCGCAGAAGCGCACCTACCTCGGGCTGGGGCTGGCGGCGATCTTGCCGATCATTTTCGTGCTGGCGCAGAGCCTGCGCGACCATCGCGGCCAAAACCAGGGCAACATCTTCGCCGCGCACATCACCCAGTCGGGCCTCGCCACGCCGGTGTTGATGCTGCTGTTTTTGTCGGTGTTCATGCTGCCGCTGATCGCCGCGCTGGTGGCCGGCGACATCGTGGCGGCCGAGGACGGCAACGGCACGCTGAAGACGATCCTCACGCGCTCGGTCGATCGCGGCCAGGTGATCGCCGCCAAGGCGCTCACGGCGATGACCTACGGGGCGCTCGCCGTGTTTTTGTCGGCGGCGGTGGCCACCATGGCGGGAGTGGCGGCGTGGGGCTTCAATCACGTGGTCACCTTCTCCGGCACCGTGGTGTCGGCGCCCGAAGGGCTGCTGCTGGTGGTCGCCGCCAACGCCGCCTATTTGATCCCGCTGTTGACGGTGGTGTGCATCGGCGTGCTGCTGTCCACCGCCACCCGCAACAGCGCCGCTTCGGTGGTGGGCACGGTGGGCTTCACGATCTTGCTGTTCATCGTCGGCCAGATCCCCGGTTTGGAAGGGGTCAAGCCCTACCTGCTCACCGAACAGTACGAGAACTGGCATGGCCTGCTGCGCACCCCCACCGACTGGGCGCCGATCGGCCACTCGGCGTGGGTGTGCGCCCTATACGCGGTGCCCGCGCTCTTGGCCGCCTATCTCGTCTTTCTGCGCCGCGACGTCGCGGGCGGCTGAGACGGCCGTCTCAGGGGCTGCCCGAAGGCTCAGCCGGCCGCCGCCGACAGCTCCACCGGCGCCAGCTCCACCTCGTGCTCGAGGCGGTGGACCTCGCGGGGCTCGATGACGCCGGCGCCGAGGCGGCCGGTGGACTCCGCCCCGCAGGCGACGGCGAAGCGCAGGCACTCGGCAGGCGAGCTGCCGGCGTAGCGGGCGGCGACGTAGCCGGCCAGGAAGGCGTCGCCCGAGCCCTGTTTGGCGACCGGCTCGCGCGGCTCGATGCGGGCCCGCAACAGCGACGGCTGGCCGTCGATCTGCAGCTGCGCCAGGCAGCCGTCGGCCAGCGTCATGATCGCCTCGCGGGCACCCAGCGCGACCAGCTCGCCGACCGCCAGCGAGCGCTCGTGCTCGTCGGCGAACTCGTGGCCGACCAGCTCCTCGGCCTCCAGCACGTTGGGCGAGACGACGTCGGGCTCGGCGCGAACGGCGTGGCGCAGAGGGTCGCCGTCGGTGTCGATCACGGTTGTGACGCCCGTGCGCTGCAGCTCGCGGATCAGCCCCGCGTACACGTCGGGCTCCACCCCGCGCGGGATCGAGCCGGCGAACACGACGATCGCCGCGCCGCGCGCCAGATAGAGGAGCTTGTCGCGGAACAGCTCCACCTCGCGCTCGCTCACCCGGGGGCCGCGCTCGTTGATCTCCGTCTGCTCCCCGTTGGTCGGGTCGAGCACCGAGGTGTTGGTGCGCGACTCCTCGCGGATGCGAACGAAGTCGTTGAGGATCGACTCCTCCGTCAGCTGCTCGACGATCCGCGTGCCCGTGGGGCCGCCCGCCATCCCGGTGGCGATCACCGGCTGCCCCAGCGCCTTCAGCACACGGGCGATGTTGACCCCCTTGCCGCCCGCCATCGTGCGCTGTTCGACAGTGCGATGGCGGCGGCCGATGCGGAAGTTCGGCACCGACAGCGACTTGTCGATCGCCGCGTTGAGCGTCACCGTGATGATCATCGGATGTGCCTCATACGCATCCTCGCACGCGCGTGCTGCGCGTGTGCGCCCGCAGGTTGCCTCGTGGGGCCGTCGCGGACACGCCTAGCGTAGCCGACCGGCCCCAAACGCGGCCTAAAAATCATTGCGGTTGGCAGCGAGGGCAAAAAGGAGGAGGAGGAGGAGGAGGAGGAGGAGGGGTTGCTGTGTGGGTTTTGCACGCCAACCAGCTTCGACACGCCGCGCGCGGTTGTCGATGAACTTTTTCGACACCAACCAGCTTCAGTTTGTGAAGTAGTTGGCGTCTTGAAAAAGAACATCGACATGCGTCCGGCGGCGCCATGCGCTATCCCGACAAGGCCCACGCGGCGGCTCGCAGCCGCTCGGCCTCCGCACGCGCCGCCTCCGCCGGGTCGCCGCCAGCGGCGAGGTGGGCGCCGGCGATGCTGCGCGAGGCGGTGACAAGGCCGCCAGCACGACCGGGCGCAAAGGCCGCGGCAAGGTCATCGACGCGCCCACCCTGCGCGCCGACGCCCGGCAGCAGCAGCACCGCGCGGGGCATCAGCTCGCGCGCGCGCTCCAGGTGTTGGGGCTGCGTGGCGCCCATTACCGCGCCGACGTCGCTGAGGCCACCGGAACGGCCGCCGGGGTCCGTACGATCGACACCCGGCGCGCCCGCATATTCGTCAGCCGGCTCCACCGCCGGCTCGATCCCCAGCTCTCCCCCCAGTTCGCTCACCAGCGCCGCGAGCCGTTCCCACACGGTCTCGCCCGAGGCGAGCGTCAGATCCTGCACGTCGGCGGCGCCCGGGTTGGAGGTGCGCACGAGTACGAGTACGCCGGCCCCCCGCGCGCGAGCGGTGACGATGAACGGCTCCAGGGCGTCGCGGCCGAGCAGCGGGTTGACGGTGGCGAGGTTGACGCCGAGCCGCTCGTACAGAGCCTCCGCATAGGCGCCGGCACTGACCGCGATGTCGCCGCGCTTGCCGTCGGCGATCACCAGCAGGCCGCGGTTGCGCGCGTGCGCGCACACCGCGTCGAGCGTCTCCCAGCCGTGCGTGCCGAGCCGCTCGAAGCAGGCCAGCTGCGGCTTCACGGCCACGCACGCCGCTCCGGCGGCGTCGATCAGCGCACAGCAGTGCACGCGCACGGCGATCGCCGCATGCAAAGGGTGCGGCGCCCCGGCGTGGCGCTCACTGACGTGACGGTGTGCTTCCGGCCACAGGGCCGTGGGATCGGGGTCGAGCCCCAGCACGATCTGCGACTCGCGCTCGGCCACGCGCGCCGCAAGGGTGTCGGCGAACGTCGAGGTTGACGCGTCCGCGGTCATGTGGGACGCGGGCGCGCGGTCGTCGAGAGGAGTCGCATCGTGCCATGCGAGAATATCCGCGCCGATGGACCTTCCCCACGTCGCCTGGATCACGACCGTGCTGATCGCCCTGCTGACGGCCGCGTTGCTGCTGGTGGCCGGCTACACCGGCTACGCGGTGCTGTCGGTCGCCGTCGGAGCCTCGGCTGCGATCAACCTTTTCTGAGCAGCCACTCGTCGAGCGCCCGTGCCGCGCGCCCGCGATGGCTGATGGCGTCCTTCTGCGCGTCGCTGAGCTCGGCCATCGTCTTCGGGCTCTCCCGCCCGGTCGCGCTGTCGCGCTCCCCCGACGGGCGATCGTCGGGCAGGAACGCGGGGTCGTAGCCGAAGCCACCGCTCCCCCGCGGCTCGGCGGCGAGGCGGCCGGTGCAGCGCTCCTCGAAGAGCCGCTCGACCCCGCCGACGGGATCGACGTACGCAAGCGCACACACGTACGCCAGCGCACTGCCGGCCGGCGCCTCGCGCAGCAGCTTGGCGAGGTTTTCCTCGTCGCTGGCGTGCGGGCCCGCATAGCGCGCCGAACGCACGCCGGGCGCGCCGCCGAGCGCCGCTGCTTCGATCCCCGAGTCGTCGGCGATCGCCACCTCGCCGGTGGCCGAGGCGGCCGCGCGAGCCTTGCCGAAGGCGTTCTCCGCGAACGTGGTCCCGTCCTCGGGCGGCAACTGCACCGCGTCGGGCAGCAGCGCGATCTCGTGGTGGGGCAGCAAGCGCTCGACCTCGCGGCGCTTGTGCTCGTTGTGCGTGGCCAGGATCAGCCGCACGAGCAGACCTCCCGTCGCTGGACGCGATGCGCCCGCCGCCGACCGTGACAACGCACGGTTGCGCTCGCCATCAGCTCGCGGAGGCAGCCGGCGAGACGCCGATCGCCGCCTCCTGCGCGGCCCGCAGCCGCTCGATCCCGACGGCGGCGAGCGCCAGCAGCTGGTCGAGGCTGGCGCGCGAGAGCGGGGTGCGCTCCGCCGTGGCCTGCACCTCGACGAGATCGCCGTCGCCGGTCATCACCACGTTGGCGTCGACCTCGGCGGTGGAGTCCTCGGAGTAGTCGAGGTCGAGCAGCGCCACGCCATCCACCATCCCGCACGAGACGGCCGCCACCGAGCCGGTGAGGGGGGAGCGCTCGAATGCCCCCTTGTCGGCCAGCCGCGCGCACGCCAGCGAGAGCGCCACGAAGGCGCCCGTGATCGAGGCGCAGCGCGTGCCGCCGTCGGCCTGCAGCACGTCGCAGTCGAGGTAGATGGTGCGTTCGCCAAGCGCCTGGAAGTCGATCGCCCCGCGCAGCGCGCGCCCGATCAGCCGCTGGATCTCGACCGAGCGCCCGTCGAGGCGCCCCCGCGTGGCGTCGCGCTGCTTGCGCTCGCCGGTGGAGGCCGGCAGCATCCCGTACTCGGCCGTCACCCAGCCGCGGCCCTTGCCGTTGAGCCAGCGCGGCACGTTGTCTTGCGCGGAGGCCGTGCAGATCACGCGCGTCTCCCCCATCGAGATCAGCGCCGACCCGGTGGCGGTGCGCACGAAGCCCGGCTCGATGCTCACCGGGCGCAGCCCGTCGGGCGCGCGGTCGTAGCTGCGCGCCATGCCTACACCACCCGCCCCGCGCGCCGGCCCGCGAGCGCCGCCGCCGCCGGGCGATTGATGCTGCGCGCCACGCTCACACCACCGCCTCGGCGCCCACCAGCCGCACCTGCTCGACCGGCCCGAGCGGCATCTGCAGAAAGCGCGTGGCGTGCTCGCGGAACGTCTCCGGGTCGCCGGTGCAGAGGAAGCGGTAGTCGCCCTCGCCGTCGCGCGGGTTGCGCAGCTCGCGCGTGCTCAGCACGTGCTCCACCTGACGCGCCAGCGCCGCCCCGGAGCTGACGAGCGTGACGCCGGGGCCGAGCATCCGCTGCAGCATCGGCGCGATCAGCGGATAGTGGGTGCAACCGAGGATCACGGTGTCGACGGCGGCGGCCTTCAGCGGCGCGCACGCTTCACGCACGCTCTGCACGACGTGCTCGTCGAACTGCTCCCCTGCCTGGATCGTGGGCGCAAGCGTGGGGCAGGGCACGGCGGTGAGCGTGACGTGCGGATCGACCGCGTGCACCGCCCGCTCGTAGGCGCGGCTGGCAACGGTGGTGGGCGTGGCCAGCAGCCCGATCCGCCCGCTGCGCGTGGCCGCCACCGCGCGCACGGCCTCCGGCCGTACCACGCCCAGCACCTCGACGCCCAGCGTGGTTTCCATCGTCCGCCGCCGTAGCGCCTCCAGCGCCGCGGAGGTGGCGGAGTTGCAGGCGACCACCAGCAGCTTCACGCCCCTGCCGAGCAGCTCCTCGGCGATCTCCACCGAGAAGCGCTCCAGCTCCTCGCGGCTGCGCTCGCCGTAGGGGAAGCGGGCGGTGTCGCCGAGGTAGACGAAGTCCTCCTGCGGGAGCGCCACCAGCAGCTCGTGCAACACCGTGAGCCCGCCCACGCCGGAGTCGAACACCCCGACGGGGCGCGCGCGGTTGGCGGCGGCGAGGTTGGACATCGTAAGCATCATCTCAGAGCGCTACCGTCAGCGGATCTTGCGGGCGCTGGTCGTGTCCAACATGCTTCCCGATGCACGCCATCCTGAGCGTGGCCGCTTCGTGCGCGATCAGGTCGCTGCGCTGCGCTCGCTCCCGGAGATCGAGGTCGAGCTGTACGAGTTCCCGCCCGGCGGCGCCGCGCTCGTGCAGGCGGCCCGCGAGCTGCGCCGTCGCTATGGCGCGAAGACAGCGCGGCTGGACGTGGTGCACGCCCACTTCGGCCTCACCGCCTGGCCGGCGCTGGCCGCGCGGGCGCAGGTCAGAGGCTTGACGGTGCACGGCACCGACGTGCGCCACCCACGCACGCGTCTGGCGACCAGAGCAGCGCTCCCGCTGATGGATCTCCTCGCCGCCCCCACGCCCGAGCTGGTGGAGGCGCTGCCGGGCCGCGGAGCGCGCCGGCGGGCGCGAGTGCTGCCGTGCGGCGTGGACATGGAGCGCTTCCACCCGATCGCCCGCGCCGAGGCGCGCGCCGAGCTGGGCCTCGATCCGCAGACCGCCTGCCTGCTGTTTGCAGCCGACCCGGCGCGTCCGGGCAAGCGCTACGGCCGCGCGCGCGAGCTTGCGGGCGCGACTCCCCTGCACACACTCGGGGGCGTGGCCCCGGAGCAGGTGCCGCTGTGGATGAATGCGGCGAACGCCGTGCTGGTGCCCTCCGACGCGGAGGGCTTCGGGCTGGCGGTGCTGGAGGCGCTGGCGTGCGACGTGCCGGTGCTGGCCACCCCGGTGGGCGTGCATCCGCAGGCGCTGGCGGGCGTGGCGGGCACGCTGTGCGCACCGTTCGAACTGAAGCGCTGGCGGGCGGCGCTGGCGCCCCACCTGCGCGATCACGACCCGCGCGTGGCGGGGCGCGAGCAGGCCGAGCGGTACTCGGCACGGCGCATGGCGGAGCGGCTGGCGGAGGCGTGGCGGGAGCTGTTGGAGCGCAAGCGGGGGTGAGGAGTGGGGTGCGGTGGGTAGGATTGGTGGGTCGATGAACGCTTCAACCGCGAGTTCGGCCGACCAACCGGCGAGCGCTTCGGAGTCGCGCCCCGCCACCGAGGAGCTCGCTCCCGCCGCGGCCGGCGCCCCCACGGCCGGTGCGCCAGCCGCGAACGGCGAGCCGCCGGCGGGCACGGAGCTGGCGCCGGCCCAGTCGCGCCGCCCCGGCTTCCGCGAGCGCGCGCGGATGCGCAGGCGGGTGCGCTTTCTGCGCAAGGCGCGCGAGCTGGCCTACCGCGATCTGGGGGGGTTGGTGTTCGAGATGCAGCGCTCCCGCCAGCGCAACGACGAGCTGGTGGCCGCCAAGCTGGGCGTGCTGGCGGCGTATGACACGGAGCTGCGCACGCTGGAGGGTGCGCTCGGCGAGCGCACCCCGCTGACGGTGCTGCGCGAGGCCGGCATCGCCGCCTGCCCGCGGTGCGCGGCGATCCACGGCAGCGACGACCGCTTCTGCCCGATGTGCGGGATGCCGTTCGGCCGCCCGGAGGCGAGCCCCGTGACCGCCACGCCCCACCTGGCCGCATCGCCGCCGACAGCCGCCACCGCCGCGTCGATCGCGGCCGCCGCGACCGTCACGCCCGGCCAGCTGCCGTTGAGCGCCGCGGCGCCGGACACCGCGGCGCCCGCCCCGACCACGCCGCCGGCGAGCGCCCCACCGACGACCCCTCCGCCGGCGAGCGCTCGGCCGACGACCCCTCCGCCGGCGAGCGCTCGGCCGACGACCCCTCCGCCACCGAGCGCTCCGCCGGCGACCCCTCTGCCGCCGAGCGCTCCACCGACGAGCGCTCCCGCGGCGATCCCCGCCGCGACTCCCGTGAGGGCCCCGGCCGCGCAGGACGATCGCCCCACGGAGATCATCCGCCCGCCGGATGACGCGAAGTGAGCGTGGCGACCCCGCCACAGCCGGGCACCGAGCAGCAGCCTGTGGAGCGCTGCCCGCTGTGCGCCACGCCACTGGAGGCCGACCAGGACTGGTGTTTGCGATGCGGTACCGCCGCACGCACGCGGCTGGCGCCGACCCCCCGCTGGCGCCCGCCGGTGGCGGGACTGGTGGCGGTGATCGTGGTGTCGCTGGGAGCGCTGACGGCGGCGCTGGTGTCGCTGACGGGGTCGAGCGGGACCCCAACTACGATCACCCGGACGGTCACGGTGCCGGCGGCCGGCACGCCCGGGACGACGGTGCCGGGGACGGGCGCGCCGCCGACGACGGCGCCGGGGACGGGCACACCCACCACGACGGTGCCGGGGACGGGCACACCCACGACGACGATCCCGGGGACGGGCACACCCACCACGACGGTACCGACGACGGGCACGGCAACGGTGCCGGGGACGGGCACGACGCCCGGCACCGCGACGACCACCATCCCGGCGCCCGGCGCCACCACCGGCGCCTCGACCGCGGCCAAAACCCGCTGAAAGATGATTTAGGCGGATGAACGGCACCACGAATAGGCGGCGGTCGATCGGATGACGGCGTAGCGTGCAGGCGACCCCGGGGGGCGTGGATCTGGAGGTGGACGTGGCGGTGGTGGGCGCCGGCGCCGCGGGGCTGTATGCGGCGCTGTGTGCGGCCCGCGCGCGCGGACGCGTGGCACTGGTATCGGCGGCCCCGCTGGCGCAGACCGCCAGCTACTGGGCGCAGGGCGGGCTGGCGGCGGCGTTGGCGGAGGACGACAGCCCGGAGCTGCACCTGCGCGATACCGAGCGCGCCGGGCGTGGAGCGATGCGCCGGAGCGCCGCGGAGGTGCTGGTTGCCGAGGCGCCCGAGTGCGTGGCCGACTTGCAATCGCTGGGAGTGCGCTTCGACGCCGATCGCTTCGGCCGCCTGGCACTGGGTTTGGAGGGAGGGCACTCGGTGCGGCGCGTGGTGCACGCCGGCGGCAGCGCCACCGGTAGGCGGCTGCTGCGGGCGCTGTCGGCGCTGGCTGTGGCGGAGCGGCGGGTGGCGGTGCTGGAGAACGTGCGCGCCCGCGCGCTGTGGTGGCGCGAGGATGCCGGCCGCTGCGGCGGCGTGGTGTGCGAGGACGGGCGCACGATCGCCGCGCGCGCGGTGATCCTCAGCACGGGCGGAGCGGCGGCGCTGTGGTCGCGCACCACCAACCCGCCCGGCTCGCAGGGCGTGGGACTGCTGCTGGCGCACGCGCTGGGCGCGAAGCTGGCGGACGCGGAGTTCGTGCAGTTTCACCCCACCGCGGTGAAGGGCGTGAAGGGTCGCGAGGGCTTTTTGATCACCGAGGCGATCAGGGGTGAGGGGGCGACGCTGCACGACGCGCAGGGCGAGCGGTTCGTGGACGAGCTGGCGCCGCGCGATGAGGTGTCGCGGGCGATCTGGACGCGGATGCACGACACCGGGGCCGACCACGTGGGCCTCGACATGCGCGCGATCGACCCGGCGCTGTTCCCCAACGTGGTCGGCGCGCTGCGCGAGGCGGGCGTGGACCCGACCCGCGAGCTGGTGCCGGTGGCACCGGCGGCGCACTACACGATGGGCGGCGTGGCGACCGACCTGCACGGACGCTCCACAGTGGCGGGGCTGTATGCGGTGGGCGAGACCTCCTGCACCGGCCTGCACGGCGCCAACCGGCTGGCGTCGAACTCGCTGAGCGAGTGCTTCGTGTATGGCCGTCGTGCCGCGCTCAGCGCGCTGGAGGAGCCGGCGCCGGCCGCGAGCGCACGTGCGAGTGAAGGTACGGGCACCCACGAACTGGAAGCGCTGGCCGCGTTGCCAGCCCCGCCGCGGGTGAGCGCGGAGACCCGCGAGGCATTGTGGCGGGATGCCGGTATCGAGCGCTCCGCCGAGGGCCTGGCCCGCCTGGCCCACGATCCCCACCCGCTGGCGCGGATCATCGCCGCGTGCGCGCTGGAGCGGCGCGAGAGCCGCGGTGCCCACCGGCGCGTCGAGTACCCCGACCCCGATCCCGCCCTGAACAGTCGCCACATCGTGGTGGACGCCGAGGGCAAGCTCGGCTGGGAGGCGTGGGAGTAGGGCACCGTAGCCGCCGACGCGTCAGCCGGCCGTCGGCGATCGGTTGGTGTCCGCAAAGAACAACATTCCCCTCCGCGCCCCAGCCATCTGGCGGCCCATAGGGAACAACATCCTCGCGGCGCGCCAACCAACCTTGGTTGGCGCGCGCAAAGCACGACATTCATCGCGCGCCCCAACCACGGATCGCCCAACACTCTTATGCGCGCTTAAACCAGCCTTCCGCCGCGCTTTAGCTGGAGGGCCGATACTGCTCGATCCTAAAGAGACACGAAGATTTATGAAGCTCTTCGGTCCTTTGGGGTAGGAGACGTGTTGAATCAGGATGGAAGGTCTCGGGTGCGGGGGGCGTCCTCGAGATCGGCGGAGGTGCGTGACGGCAGGTCGCACGGAAGCGCTCTGATCGATACGGAGAGAAGAAGGAGGCGAGGGGGTCGCCATGTATCAGTTCAGTCGGGCCATCTACAGGGAGCTGGCTCCCTACATCGCCCCTCCAAGCGCGGGCAGCGCGGCGGCGGCCGCGGGCGAAAGCAATCACGAGCAGGTGCTGAGAGCGTGCGAGGCCGCGATCGAGCGACTGGTCACCGATCGCCACTACTTCGCGCGCCCCGCGCGCACGCTGTTTTGGGACATCCGGATGCACTTCCCGATGAGCCAACAGGCACGTGTGCACCGCGTGGTCACCCGTTACATCGGCCTCGCGCAGCGCTACTTGGCGGAGAACCCGCACGCGGCGCACGCGGCGGTGAGCGACGAGCCGCTGCAGTGCCGCGCCACGACCCGCAAGGGCGCCGCCTGCCAGCGCACGCCGCTGCCGCACAACGGCTACTGCCCGTCCCACCAGCACCTCGCCGACACCGAGCACCGCGAGCAGTTGGCGGCGTAGGCGGGCGGTAGCCGCCCGCCACAAGCCTCAGGCGGGGCGCCCAACCATTGTCTGAGCGCCCCGCCGTGCTGATTCAACGCGCTATCCCTACCAGCGCGCCATCTTTATTCGCTTGCCCTGACCGCTTCGGCGTTCGCCGTCGAAAGCTGGCCTTCGAGGATCGCCGTGTTGTGCCCGGCAGCGGAGGGCAGGCCCAACTCGGCGTCGACGGCTTTGTCGACGAGGAACGACAACGGTTCGCCACAGCCGGTGGCTTCCGGCGCCGCGAACGAGTTGTTTACGAGTTTCCCGCCGCTGAGCGTGATCAACGTGAACGCTTCGTTGTGGGTCAGCGTCCCCGCCGCGCCTTTGATCGGTTTGTTGGGGGCCGGCGGTTCTGTCGTGCCCGTCGTGAAATCGATCACGATCGGATTTGAGTCCGAGCCGATGTAGCAACTGCTGCCGAGGAACGTGTTGCCGAGCTTGATCTTGACCGGCAGTGACAGCGCTATCCCTTCTTCAAAGATCAGGTTTTCGGTGCTGAGCCCGATCTCGCTGGCGGGGCCCGCCAGTTCGGTTGTCTCGGTCACACCTGTAATGCCTTTGTTGATGAGTTCGTCGAATTTTTCTTTCTGTTCTTTGTTGAGGCCTTCAGGGGCGACGATGTTGAACAGTCCACCCGGCACATACTGAGCTGTTTTCGAAAGCGTATTGCCGTCTTCCGCCCCTACGAATTCAAGCCGTTCAGTCGTTTTATTGACAATGAATCCGCCTTGCAGGGTGATCTTGTTCTTGATTGGCACAGTCCTGCTGCCAACCGTGAGTTGGCCCGAGGTCGTTTCTGCCAGCACGCAGTCGCTGAGGTTGGACGTACTCAGCGGACAATCGGCAAACGGAGCGAATTCGCCGGTGGGATGGTGTGCGACCGCCAGGGCGGGCGAGGCCAGTCCGAGCGCGGCCAGCGGCACTGCGACCGCCGCCACAATGACAAGCATGCGCCGGCAGAGACCCGCAAGGCGCAGGGGATTACTAGTCATTGCTACCTTCCTTTCTCGTTTGATTACCTATAACACTCACCGACCGCAGCCACCCGGGGCAGCAAGTTGGCCCCTAAAGCAGCAAGTTGGCCGGACCGATGCGGAGGCTAAGCTAGCTGATTAATATTTCCAATGCAAGAAATGGTTTTTATCTTGGCGCTAGCTTAGATACTGATGGCTACCTCTTATTTACGCACCCGGCCCTTCTTTATCCCTTTCTTGTTCGTGGCTTCCTTGTGCGCCGAGACGGCCTTCGGGCATCCCGTCACGGCGATCTTGGTGGCCTGCGTGAGGACGGCTCCGTTCTGGCCGACAATCGTGGTTGGCATCTGGAGGCTTTCGGGCTTGCCGTCGCTCACGTCGCGTTTGACGTACACGACGCGACCGTGGCGACGCACGACGTGGCCGTGGCTGCGCAGCTTCACGCGTTTGACGACCGTGACCGGGGTCGTGGACACGCACAGGTTCGTTCGCCCGGGATATTCGGTCGTGAGCGCCGAGTGCGGCCCCTCCGGCAGCGTCGTTTCAAACGAGCCGATGGGTGCATCCGGGACCGTTTCGAACCTGGAGTAGGTGATCCCGTCTTTGATGTCGGTCTTGCCGTCCAGCTCGATCTCCACCCCTTCGCCCTGTAGCAGGAACTCGACGTCGGGGAACGCCGCGTTTCCGTGGGAGACGAGGATCGCCGGGCCGGTCAGCGGCGCGCTCAGCACCGGCGTATGCGCGGTCGCCGTCCCGATGAACGACCCCTCCGGACACTGTGCCGGGTTGGAGTCGAACTGCGCTTCGGTGCACGCCTGCCGCAATGTCGTCAACCGCGCCGGCAGCGCTTTGGGCAGCGTCAGGTCGACCTTGTGGATGTTCGCTTCGCCGGCTTTCTGCGCGACCTTGACAACCAGCGAGGCGCCGTCGGCTTTGCTCGTCTTCGCTTCAGTGGAAGCGCTGAACGACGGTTTGAAGGGCAGCGCGGCGCAGTTGGCCGCATCGAACGGGCTGGAGACGCCAGCAACCGCGCTCCCGACGCTTGTGATTGTCCCTTCGACCCTTGATGCGTCGCAGCTCGTGGGGTTGAACATAAACCCGGGGCGGTTGATGGTGACGTTGACCGTGCGAATGTCGAGCGGTATACCTTCGAGAATCGTCGGGAGGGGATCGCTGACGACGGTGATCTGCGCGGTGTTGGGGTTCACGCGGATCGAAGCGCGCACGACCTCCTTGCCGAAGCCGGCGTTGCCGGTCAGCGTGAACGGCCCGGCTGTCGTCGGCACGACGATGCTGAGCCCGAACGGCCCGCCGTTGTAGGGACCGGTCAGATAGACCTTGCCGCCCTTGACCCAGTAGGGGTCGGGGCCGGACCCGACCGCCGTCGTCGCTTCGCCGAGCAAGCTGGCTTCAGAGCATTCCCCTTTGGAAGCCTGCGGTTCGGGGCACTGCGCGATGCCCGCAATCTTGCCGAGCAACCCCTGAGGCATCGTGACCTGCACGCCGCTGAGACGCTGTTCACCATCCTGGCGCGAAACCGTCAGCGTGAACGGAGCATAGCCGGCGGCCTGGTTGTTCGTCGTACCGGCGCTGAACGACGGCGCGAACCCGCCCGTCGCACAACCCCGAGAGACTGCAAACTGAGCGAACGGCGTTACCGCCGGTGTCCCGCTCCACGGCGTAAGTGAGGTTTCGGTTGTGTACGTGCCGCACGCCGGCGGGGTCGTCAACGGCGCCCGGGGGCCGCCGAAGAAATCGAGCTCGAGGTCTTCGAACGGCAACTCGGGGTTTTCGTCGAACGTAGTCGTCAGTCGGCCCGTGCTCGGGTTGAGTTCGACGTGACCCGCGAGCTTGATCACCACGCCACTGACCGGATCGTGGACGGCGATGTAGATCGCCAGCAGCGAGCCGAAGGGATTGGCGGTCTGCTCAGCCAGGTAGACGGCACCGGGCAGTGGATGTTCGAGCAGCGGCGTGTCGACTTCGACCCTGCCTATCTTCGAGGCGTCCGGGCAACTGGCCGGCTGCTTTGATTCGAGGTCGATCCCGACTTCTTCGCCTTTTTCTTCCCGTTCTTCTTTGGCTGCTTCCCTGCCTGTGAGCAGCGGACAGCCTTCAAGCCCGTCGGACGCCGAAGGATTGACGACCATCCCTTCCGGCAGGGTCACGACCGCGTTCTTCAGGTTCGCTGTGGCCAGCCCCCCGTACTGCTCGCCCTGGGGGACGTGCAGATCGACGCGCAACCCGCTGGGAGAATCGGCCACGGCCGCTTCCGGTTCGACCGGTTCCACGCTGATCGACGGCGTGAACGGCAGCGACGAGCAGCCTTCGACCCCGACCGGTTCGTGATGCTCGCCGTGGGTCTGGAAGCTGTCTTCGGCGAACACGCCGGGCTGCTCCCAGGAGTCCGCCTGGATCGTCGTCGTCAACGGGCCTGAGCAAGCGCTTGGCAATGTCAGCATCGCCGTGTTGACACGCGGGACCGAACACGGCTCGATGCCGCCCCTTTCGAGTTCGAGCTGTCCCTTTTCACTGGCGCAGTAGCCGCGTTCGCCGTCGTGAGCGACGCTCGTGGGATCGCCCCAGAGGGTCACCGACGCCCCGAGGATCGGGAGCTTGGAGAGGACGTCGCGCACATCGGCGGAGAGACCGTAGTCGCCGCCGGTGCGCACTCTGCCCGTGAGGATGACGTCGAGCCCGGTGCCCTTGTCGTCGAACCCAAGCTCGGCGGGCACGCCGGCGGGAGGAGCCATGTCGAAGATCGGGTCTCTCGTCTCGATGAGTTCTTCGGCCAGATAGATGTACAAGGTGGCGACGCCGACGACCGAGGAGGCGGGGCAGCCGTGGCCTTCCTTTTCGCGTTCCGGGGAGGTTTCCGCGAACTGCGCCGAGGTGCATCTCGTGGTGGCGGCATCGGGGTTTACGACCATTCCTCGTGGGAGATCGACAGTTGTGTCCTTGAGTGCGGATGTCGGCGCGCCCTCGATGACAAAGGGTTCTTCTTCATGCAGATATTCCGCGGTCATCCCCTTGGGGAACTGCGCCAGTTCGTGCATCGCGTTTTCCGAGGCGAAGCCAATCGTCAGCGCCCAGGGATGCGAACCGGCCTGCGTGGCCGGAAGGCCGGGATCTTCGGCGTCGAAGAAAGGGAAGGAAAAAACGCCGGAAGGGGAGAGCGGCGCTACTGCGGACAGCGTACCGTCGAAGCCTTCGGAGCCGGGCAGGAAGCGGTACGGCTTGGGCGCCGCTTGTGCGGGAGCGGCACAGGCGAGGCCAAGCACCCCCCCCACAACCATGATCTTTAGATGATGCTTGCTCATCGTCCCCCCCTTCCCTCTCGATGAGTCGATGTGGCGGATCCGGTGGCGTTCGCGTACCGCCTCTTGGCGCTCGCTTCGCACGCGTGGCGCCTCTCCTTGCTCCGCTGGTACCTCTTCCTACACCGCGCCAGCGCCTTGGCCCGCTGCTGCGCACGTGTCGGTGGTTTCGCCTTCGGTTTGCTCACGGGCTTGGGTGGTTTCGCCTTCGGCTTGCTCATGGGCTTGGTTTCCTGCGCAGGCAGCACGAGGTTGCCCGCACCCGCGAAGGACTGGCTGATCGGCATCTGGAACGCAGGCGAGGAGGACACCGGCGGCCTGCATTCTTCTCCGCCGCAGGTCTTCGGCCGTTCGCTCTGCGCGGCGATGCCTCCGCCCACTCGTGCGTCGTAGATGTCGTAAAGTTCGTCACCGTCCTGCGCGACCAGGCGCTGGCTGGTATCGATGAAGACGTCGTCACCCGAGGCCGATGCGTCCACGAAATACGACGGTTCAGGGCTCTGGCCGGTGGAGAGCAGGTACAGGCAACCGCCGTCCTGAGCGGAGTAGGAGGGGCTCGATTCGGTGCAGGAGCTGGCACCGGAGCTCTCCCACTCATACACGTTGCGCACGCCCCGTTCGGCGATGTCCTGCGGCAACAACACTTCGGAGCTGTCGAAGAATACACGGGTGCCATCGGCCGAGAGGTTGCGTGTCAAAAACGACGGAACAGCCTCTGGCGCAAACGCGGATGGCGACAACGCAAAGACGGTGGTTTCCTGTTCAACTTCTTCCGGTGTCTGTTGGGCAGCTTCGACCTTCGGCGATACACCCGCAGGATCACACGAGACGCACACCACACTTCCGTTTGGATGCACTCCGCTCGGCGCTTCGTAACGATATAGCTCCGCGTGCCCTCTGCCGTCATAGCCGGTCTGGTTGAGGTTTGATGAGAACAGCATGACCGTGCCATCCGAACTGACGCGCGATGACTTTACATGTTCGGGCCCACTGCCGATTTTGCTCGTGGGTGCCCAGTCATACCAGTCGGACGCAGTTACCGGTTCGTCGTTGGTCTGCAACGGCGCTATGAACATCGTTTCGCCGTCGTGCCACAGGTAGAGATTGCAAGTGGCTTTGACCCCGTTGCCCGCACTGGTCGCCAGGCAGCTACCCGTCGACGCGTGGCTGCCGTTGGCGCCTTCGTGGGCGGCGAGCACGGCGTTAGCGACAAAGTAGACGTAGGAGCCGTTTTCGCTCATGCCTAGCACGCCCATGATCCCGCTCGCGGACGGAGCGATCACCGCTGGGGTTACCACCGGCCCACTGGAACCATGAGCAATCGCGTACTCCACCAGTTCGCTGCCGTCGTCGGCGAGCAACCTCGAGCCCGACGCGTTGGCCGCGTCGAAGTGGACAGCGCCGACAAGCGAGCTTGCGCCGTCTTCGTAGACGTACAGCTTGTCCGTACCTGCATCAGTCCAAAAGACTCGGGCGCCGTCGGCCGAAATCACGTTTTGCGCGTAGTAGGCCCCTTGCTCGCCGGGTTCTGAGACCCGTCCTTCAAGCCATGCGCTGGGACCCGCGATCGAGCCTTCGGGCGGCGCTTTGCCCCCTTCAGAGACGGGAAGCACCCCCATCAGGCTGAGTTGGCCGGTTTCGGAGCTCCACTCATAGACATTTGGCACCCCTTCAGCCGCGCCGGGTACGGGTAGAGCGGCCGCCGTTTCAAAGAGCAGATGAGAGCCGCCCGGGGTGACGGCGTCGACGTGTACCTCGCTGGACCCTGCGTCGGCGACGCGGCGGTACTCGCCAGTCGCGGAGTCACGCGCGTACAATTCAGTCGAGCGTTCGCCCGCGCCCGGCAGATCGGCCTCGTAAACCTGCTCGGCGAAGCTCGAGAGATCTTCGTCCCAGTCACGCACCACAACTTCGCCTTCCGTTTCCGTGGGCGCCAACACGCTTTCGGTCGCCCATCCGCCGGCTTGTCGCGTTGCGAGATAGTCGGGGTATTGCGAGCCGCCCATGCTGGGTACGGGAAAGGGCAGCACCGAGTAGAAGGTGAGCGCATCGCCCGACGGGGACGCCTCCGGTTGATCCAACTGAGGAGAGACGCCGTTCTTGCCGATCGGGGTGACCTGCTCGTACGCTCGACAATCTGGCAGCACCTGCGCATACGATTGCTGTTCGCGCAGCCCTTCGTTCGAACAGGAGGCCATCGCAACCGCGACGCGTCCTGAAGTGGCCAACATCACAATCAGAAGCGTCCCCGAGAGCCCGGCCACTACCAGCCGCGCCCTCCAGCGATACGCCCCGGAAGCCCCCACTCCTCGATGTCCCCACACTCCCACCACTACTCCTTTTCAACCCGGGCCCCAAGCCCACGTTTCAACACGTTTGTACGCGCAACGGGATCGCCAGCGTGAGCTGCCATCCACTGTCGGCCTTGCGATGGTGACTGGGGCCGATTAGACGTCCCCAGCCACCAACCTTTACTCGATTATTCGGCTGCCCAATGTTCTTTGTTGCTCAATTCGACTTCCTCCGTGCTGGTAAATTCAGCGCTGTTGCCTGCAAATTTCAGGCTGCTGCCCGTCGGCTTGCAGACGATTTGGTGCATTTCTTTGAAAGTGCCCGCAGACGGCAGTTCGCACTTCTGGGTACCTTCCACTTTATCTTTCCCTGCAATTTTGCAAGGCGATCCTCCGATTTCGAGTTCAACGAACAACGTGCCAGAGGATGGTTT